>WNGI01004280.1_pt1 | contig 13324 bp, 9 predicted proteins | sample 5400621 | NCBI WGS metagenome assembly WNGI01 (sample SAMN13153374, study PRJNA577476) | soil metagenome | isolation source: 20 cm soil or saprolite under Garry oak tree replicate 1 | place: USA:California | collected 2016-06-15
AACCTGAGTCAGAGTTACCAGATCATCAATGCGACGGATGCTTGGAATGCCGCGGGTGGCAGATCCGTTGCCGGGGCGGGCATTAAGATTGGTGATATCGACAGCGGAATCGACGAGACGCACCCTTTCTTCGATCCAACTGGTTTCAGCTATCCTCCCGGATTTCCCAAGTGCGATGCAGCAGATAGCAATTCGCACCACCAAGACCAGGACTGCAAGTATGTCTCGCCAAAAGTCATTGTTGCCAAGGTCTTCTTTAACAAGGCCCTCCAGCAGGGCCTCGACGCGCAGGCAGTCGAGGGGCACGGTACTCACACCGCCGGGATCGCCGCCGGCGTGACTGGTAAGACTGCCGTCGTCAACGGCGTCAGCATCGATGACATGTCCGGGATAGCGCCGGGCGCCTGGCTGGGGAACTACAACGTCTTTCCCGACCACGTTAATGAGCTTCCTCACGGCGCGCGCAGCGAGGACATCCTCAACGCGGTTGACGCCGCAATCGCTGACGGCATGGATATTCTCAATCTTTCGCTGGGAGGGGGCTACCATGGTAACAACGATCTGCTGGCAAACGGGCTCGACAACGCGGTCGATGCAGGAGTGGTCGTAGCCGTTGCGGCTGGTAACAGCGGCCCCGGGGCAGGTACCCTTGAGTCCCCCGGTCGCGCGCGCAAGGTCATCACCTTGAGTCCCCCGGTCGCGCGCGCAAGGTCATCACCGTCGGCGCGAGCACGAACCAGCATTTCGTCGGCCAGCCGTTTACCTATCCGGCTGGTGGCGGCACGACCATAGGTGCCGCGGTTGGGGAGTTCGCTGCGCTACCGGCAAGTTCCTATGACCTGTTCGATACCCAATCCAATGGTTGCGCCGGCGTCGATCCGGGCGCTTCTGGCAAGCTGGCCATCATCGATCGCGGATCGTGCACCTTCAGCCAGAAGGTTGCGAACGCCAAAGCGGCAGGGGCCATCGCCGTTCTCATCATCAATAACGTCGCTGGTGACCCCATTTCGATGGCTAGGACGGCTGGATTCGACGATGACCTGCCGGCTGTTATGATCAGTAAGAATGATGGCGCAGCGCTGCGGGCATCTGGAGAAACCACAGCGTCGGCAGACGCCACGTTCCAAGAGTTCATCACTCCGGAAAACAAAGACATTTTGGCCGGCTTCAGTAGCCAGGGCCCGACGAACGTGGACTTCGCTGTTAAACCTGACCTGACCTCGGTTGGTGTCAACGTACTCAGCTCCTGTGTTAGCACCGATTTCGTCGATTGCGGTGGCTCGTCATGGGCCTTCCTCAGCGGCACCTCAATGTCAACGCCGCACATTGCTGGCTCCGCGGCGGTACTATTGAATCTGCGTCCGTCTTGGTCACCTGCGCAAATTAAGTCAGCGCTCGTGAACCGCGCCGACTTGGTGGTCAAGGATGCCGCGACCGGTTTGCACGACATCGGCCCGACGGCGCAGGGTGCAGGGCGTGAGAACCTCTCCATCGCAGCAGACGCGACGAGTTGGATGGATCCTGCCGCGGCGAGTTTCGGGCGCGTGACCCTCGGTCATCCGACGTCGCTCGCGATCACACTGTCAAACCCGACTGGCACCGATGAAACGTTCAGCGTCTCTGTGACGAAGTTTACACCCGACACTTTCGGCGGAACTGTCCCAAGCATCTATGATGCTGGAACCTTAAGCGCAGGCGACACCCGGATCAATGTGCCAGGGAGCTTAACGGTCCCGGCCAACGGTTCGACCACGCTTACCGTGACGGTCAATACCGGTCAGCCATCAGGAACGGTGGTCCAGGGATGGATCAACCTCGATGGGCCGGGCTCCAATGACCTGCACTTCGCGTACTACGCCATAGTTGGTCATTAGTAAGATCGCGAAATAGTTCTATGCGAAGCAGGGACGCGGTCAAACCGCGTCCCTGTTTTTTGCGTACGGAGGCCCCACTGAGTCATCTGCAGTTCGAGGGTAGGGTCTCTCTCGCATCAAGAATCGACAAAGCTGAATCGTTCCAGCTAAGATGCCTTTGTGATACCAACTTTGCACAGGTTCGCCGAGGCGATTTATCTGATGCGGATCTTCGTCTCCGCGTTTTTAGCGATTCTTTTCCTTCAGTCGGGAATTGACAAACTCGTCAACCGGGACGGCAACCTCGAGTGGCTGAAAAGCCATTTCGCGAAAAGTCCGTTGGCCGGAATCGTACCAACTCTGCTCACTGTAATAACTATTCTGGAAGTTGCGGCTGGATCACTCAGCGCGATTGGGTGCGTGATCGTCATTCTCTTGCGCGATTCAACTGTCGCATTCTACGGGGCGGTCATTTCCGCGGTTGGGATCGTTGCGCTGTTCCTTGGGCAACGTATGGCAAAAGATTACGCCGGAGCGGCGGTGCTTGTTCCGTACTTTCTACTGACGTTGGTCGCAATGTATCTGCTCATAACGCCGCCGGCCGGATAAGTTAGTTGTTAATCTTCGCCGCCTTCTCACCAGAGATCTCTTGCTCTTCCAGCAGCACAAACCCGCTTGGCAATTCGCACCGGGCGATGGAGCCAATCCGGCGTCCTATAGCGATTTGCTACTGGCGGATCAATCTGCCATTGAAACAGTTCCCAAGTCGCCCAATGTGAGTTGCGTTAGCCTGTACTCAAGCCCGATGCCATTCTCTTTGTCTTCCACCAGCCATACGCGTGAACGGCAAACAATGTTGCATCTCATCCGCTGTGATCTGGGCTTGCGCTGCCTGTCTCGGTACGAACGGCTCGCGCTAGGCGTACTATGCGTCTGTAAGTTAGTGCTGCTTGCTGCTCTTCAGCACGGCCGAGTGTTTAACCGTGACGAAATTGGTACCGGCACAGATACTGCCTTGGCTCCCTGAGGTGTGCCAAGAGAAAAGGACGCGATGTGGTCGCCCACCCATAAAACGCGAGCCAAGAACCGCATCCGCCTTGCCTGACATAAGCGGCTGAAGCAGCACAGGATAATCTTCAGGACTGTATTCGAGATCTGCGTCCTGTACGAGAATGAAATCCCCAGTCGCAGCCGCGAACCCGCTGCGCAGGGCCGCTCCCTTGCCCTGATTGACCGGATGATAAATGATCCGATCAACCATCGATGAAAGCCTCTCCCGGAGCAGCGTCTGCGTCCCGTCCTGTGAGCAATCATCCACAACAATAATCTCTCTGCTCGTCAACGGCGCGTTGCGAACTGCCTCGACGATCTTCTCGATCGTGTTCTTTTCATTGTAACAGGGGATTACGATAGAGACTTTCATCCTTACAACCCAGGCGGAATTTTGCCGGGGCAGGCACTCTGTCGTGCTCTCGATAACGCAATTTTGCTGGAGAAAAGAAACGGCTGTGCTTGACTGATAGGTTCGACATTCTTCGTCAGAATGCCTGCGCAAGTTATCAAAATTAGTGGTGCCCGACAGCACAATCTCAAGAACCTCCATGTGGAGATTCCACGGGAGAAGCTGGTGGTCATCACTGGACTGAGTGGTTCGGGGAAATCCTCGCTGGCCTTCGACACTCTTTATGCCGAGGGGCAACGCCGCTACGTGGAAAGTCTCTCTGCTTATGCGCGGCAATTCCTCGATCAAATGGAAAAGCCGAATGTCGATTTTATCCAAGGACTGTCTCCTGCGATTGCGATCGAGCAGCGCAGCGCCGGCGCCAACCCGAGATCGACAATCGCGACGACCACTGAAATCTACGATTATCTCCGCGTTCTTTTTTCCGCTGTGGGACAGCCGCACGATCCGCTTACCGGCCGGCCACTGAGCCGCCAGACGCCTCAGCAGATTGTCGATCAGATCCTTGCGTACGAAGCGGGCTCTAAAATCATTGTGGTGGCGCCACTCATCGAGAATCAGCTGGGCGAGTTCCGCGATGTGATCGAAAAGCTCAAGCGCGAAGGATTCGTTCGCGCGCGCATTGATGCTCAGCTGACGGAGCTGGATCGCCCCGAGCCTATCCGGCTCAACAAGAACAGGCGGCATACGATTGAGGCGGTGATTGATCGGTTGTTCATTCGCGATGGAATTCGCGTGCGCCTGACAGATTCAATTGAGACTGCGCTCAAATTGGGCGGGAACCGTGTCGTTGTGCTGCGCGAACGACACGGTGATAAAGCAATGGAGAAACGGAATAATGAGCAGCGCAACACTCCAACACTCCAACACTCCATTACTCCAGTGGCAGCGTGGGAAGAACTGCGGTATTCCACAGATTATGGAAACGCGGAGACGGGATTCACGTTAAGCGATCTAACTCCCAGACATTTTTCCTTTAACAGTCATCTCGGGGCATGCCCGGCTTGCCATGGGCTCGGCACGCAATTGGTCTGCGACCCAGACCTGATGATCTCCGATCCTGGCAGAACACTGGCCGAAGGGGCAATCACGCCTTGGCGACGCGGGACGAAGCGGATGCAAGCATACTATCGGCATCTGCAAAAGGCGCTGGTAAGACATTTTCACGTCGATGAAGACGTTCCGTTTAGCGATTTGCCGGAGCAATTTAAACAAGCCCTGTACTTCGGCACCGATGGGACGCCGATTGAAATGAGCTTCTCCGAGAATGGACAACAGAAAGTTGCGAAGCCATTCGAGGGACTCGTGCCGCAGATGCAGCGGCTCTATGAGGAAACGCAAAGCGAATTCACCCGTAACCGCATTCGCTCGTTCATGACGCGCGAACCCTGCAAGGTATGCAATAGAGCGAGGCTTAAGCCGGAAATCCTCGCGGTCACCATCAAAGACCGAAATCAACGCGAATTGAACATTCACCAGTTCAGTGAGCTTACGATCGAAGCGGCCGCACGGTTTATTTCAGATATCGAGCTAACTCCGCAGCAACAAACTATCGTGAGCGATGTGATGCGAGAAATTCAATCGCGATTGCAATTCCTCATTGAAGTTGGGCTTGGTTATCTCACGCTCAATCGCCAGAGCGGCACGCTCTCCGGGGGCGAAGCACAGCGGATTCGATTGGCGACACAGATCGGCTCCGGCCTTGCTGGAGTGCTTTACATTCTCGACGAACCAAGCATTGGGCTGCACCAGCGCGACAATGGTCAGTTGCTGGGGACCCTGCACCGCCTGCGTGATCTCGGCAATTCCGTCATCGTAGTTGAACACGATGAAGAAACGATCCGAGCGGCCGACCACATCATCGATCTCGGGCCCGGAGCGGGCCCACGTGGAGGCGAAATCGTAGCGCAAGGGAAACTCAATGACATCGTGTCCGCGAAGAATTCTTTAACCGGCGATTATCTTTCTCGCCGCGCGCGAATTTCCGTTCCAAGACAGCGCGTCAAACCGCGACCTCACAACCAATCCGAAGGCTGGCTAACACTGGTCGGAGCGACGGAAAACAACTTGAAAGATATTACGGTTTCCTTCCCGCTCGGCTGTTTGACTTGCGTCACCGGTGTGTCGGGCAGCGGTAAATCCACTCTGGTGGACGACATTCTGCGGCGCGCGCTGTTTCGGCGTTTCTATAATGCGAAAGAAAAACCGGGCGCGCATCGGGCTATTCGCGGAGTGGAACAGATCGACAAGGCGATTGTGATTGACCAGAGTGCAATTGGACGAACGCCACGCTCAAACCCGGTCACCTACACAGGTGCATTTACGCCGATTCGCGAGCTATTCAGCCAGCTGCCTGTGGCGCGGGTGCGCGGTTACGACGCCGGGCGTTTCAGTTTCAATGTTAAAGGGGGCCGCTGCGAAAATTGCGAAGGGGGCGGATTAATTAAAATCGAGATGCACTTTCTGCCGGACGTGTATGTCGAATGCGAAGTGTGCCATGGGCAGCGGTACAACCGTGAGACGCTCGAGATCACTTACAAAGGTAAAAATATTGCCGATGTTCTCGACATGACGGTGGATGAGGCGGCGCGATTTTTTCGCAACGTGCCCAGCATTGCGGAAAAGTTAAACTCATTGCTCGATGTAGGTCTCGGTTATTTGCGACTTGGCCAAGCCGGGACAACTCTCTCCGGCGGGGAAGCCCAGCGCGTAAAACTCGCCACGGAGCTTGCGAAAAAGGCAACCGGGCGCACCCTTTACATTCTCGATGAGCCAACGACCGGATTGCATTTCGCCGACATTGAGAAATTGCTGCAAGTGCTGATGAAGCTGCGCAATGCGGGTAATACGGTGATTGTGATTGAACACAATCTGGAGATGATTAAGTGCGCCGACTGGATCATCGATTTGGGACCTGAAGGTGGCGAAGGTGGCGGCGATCTCGTTGGAGCGGGTCCGCCGGAGGAGATCGCAACACTCCCCGTTAGTCATACGGGGCGACATTTGCAGTCGATGCTGGAGAAGAAATGAGCTTTAAAAAAATAGGACTCAGTTTTCTGCTCGGCACACTCGCGCAATTCGCCCGCGCGGACATTTCCGCTGAGATTGCTGAAGCGACCGCTGCGCTAACACAGGGCGTTCCCGAAGTAGCGGTCGCGAGGTTACAGGCGCTGTTAAATAAAAATCTACCTGAAACCGAATGGCGCGTCGTTGCCGAGAAACTTGCCGAAGCGCAAGTGGTTGCAAGAGAGCCAGAGGACACTCTCGTTTTGTTGGCAGACCCTCGGTTGCGCGAACTGCCATGGGCCAAATTCTGGCGCGCCCAAGCCTTGGCCGGCGTGAACCGATGGGCTGACGCACTGCCGTTGTATGAGGAACTGACGACGGACCGAGCTTCGGCCTTTTTTGGAGCGGCTGTATTTGGCACGGCGGAGATGCTGCGCGCGTTAGGAAAGCGGCAAGAAGCGCTCAGAAAATTTGACCTCCTGCTCCATGACAAAGAATGGAGTACCCGAGCGCAGTTGCGAGCAGCAGAACTGTACATTGAAATGGCCGATGCTTCTAACGCGCAGCGCCTCCTGGCAGAAATGCGACCGACATTGGTGGCAGAGCGGAGAGAGCGAAGGGTGTTACGTGGTCGGCTGGAGCTAATCTTGCGGCGGCCTGAGAGAGCAATCGGTATGTTTCAAGCGCTTCTGAAAAGGCCGGAGGGAGCGCCTCATTCCACATTAATCGCGGCGCTCTTCGGCATAGCCGACGCACACATGCAACTAAACACGCCGGAAGCCGGAGATGACGTTATCGAACAATTTATCGACCGTCACCCTGCGGATCCAGATCTCTCGCTTCTCTTCGAAAAATTGGATTCTCTGTATCGCGCGGAGCACAAACCATCGCGCAGCGAACTGGAGAAGTGGGTGCGCAGACCAGAACAGCCACGGCGAACGTTTGCCCGATGGTATCTTGCTCGGCTGGAAACTCGCGCTGGGCGTAGGGAGCGAGCCCGGCAGCTATTTTCCGATGTGCGACGGACGGACGCTAAATCTCCGACGATCGCACCCGCCCTGCTTGAGTTTGCGCAATTTGAAGTAGATGACGGGCATTTGGATCAGGCGATTACAATTTTGGATGAGGCGCGTGTGCTGCATCCCGAGCAGGCTTTGCTGGCTCGGATCAATTTTTTGTCCGCCCAAGTGAATTATCTGGCGAAGCGATTTGACACAGCGACGGCGGGTTTTGAACAAATCGCGCATTCCAATTCGCCCTGGACAAAAATTGCCCTGCTTAATGCATCCAGCGGTTGGCTACAACTTGGCAATCATGTTCGTTTCGCAGCTGATTACACGGAGTTGGAGAAGCAAGGCGGCGGCGAAGAGGCGCGGGCGAATTTGCGATTGGAGGAAGGTTTGATGCAGGCAGCGAAGGGCGATAAGAGAGCGGCGGCATCGCTGCAGCAGTTCATTCGTGATTTTCCCAAAAATCCGCGTGTGTGCGAGGCTTGGGTAAGCCTGGCTGAGTTGGCCTTTCATTCCTCGCCGCCGCGGTTCGATGAAGCGCGAAAAAATCTAGCTCGTGCAGCTGAGTGGAAGCCAACCGCCGCGGCCGCCGAGCACGGCGATTATCTCAGCATTTGGGTGGAGGAATCAGCGCGTGGAAACGAGATGCAAGTGATTGATCTGGCAAAGCGCTTTCTGGAGCAGCATGGTGGTTCACCATTCGCTTCGGAGGTTCGAATGAAATTAGCGGAGCTCTATTACCGGCGTCAGGATTTCGCAAACGCGCAGACGCAGTTCGAAATTATCGCGCAACAAAATCCCGACGACACTCTCACGGAAAGAGCACTTTTTTTTGCTGCAGAATCAGCCATGTCGAGTATGGGCGAGCATTCACTTGACCAAGCGATTGTTCTTTTTGATCAGGTCGTTCAAAAAAACGGATCGCTGCGGTGGGCCGCACGCAATGAACAAGCCGTAATCGAGCGCAAGCTTGGCAAGCCGAAAGACGCTCTCGCCTTATACGATGAGGTACTAAAGAGCGATGCTGGCTCGTCCGACAAACGGGAGGCTCTTTGCGGGAAAGGCGACATTTTCTTTGAGGCCGGAGCAACCGACCCGAATAGCTACCAGCGCGCGATTGAGACCTACGACCAATTAGCCTCCGATAAAAAGGAGCCGATCGACTGGCGCAACCAGGCGGTCTTCAAAAAGGGATTGTGCCTGGAAAAGAAAAGTGATCGAGCCGGCGCGCTTGCAACGTTTTACGAGATTTTGGAAGACGAAGGGCGGCCGGACCAGCGGCGCGAACTTTTTTGGTATTACAAAGCTGGATTTAACGCTGGCCGATTGTTGGAGGAAGATTCAAAGTGGGAATCTGCGGCTGCTATCTATGATAAGCTCGCTGCTGCTGGAGGCGGCCGAAGCGAAGAAGCAAAAGCACGTCTCAACAATCTTCGACTCGAACATTTTCTATGGACCGACTGATTCCCCGGTCGCTCCAGCTGTTTATTCTTTGTACGCAAAGCCGATGGAAATAAGCTTGCAACGATCATTGCCGGGGCTCACAATCACGGCATGAAAAAAGAAAACAGACTCAGTCGCTCGTGCGCCTGGTCGGTTCGATGTGCAAGCGTGGGGTTGGCACTCGCGTTTTGCATATCCGCGTTCGCTGCTGATCCGAGCAAGAATGTGGTGGTGCGGCCGGCAACACAACAGCCAGTCACAAAGACCGCAAGGAAAATGTGCTTCATTGTGGAGTCAGGCTCACGTATCCCGCAGCCCTGCGATCGGCTCGCCGCGATTCCGACTACCGCTAACGCGATGACGATCTACGGTCACCGTCCGGGTAGATAACAAACACTCTCGACGATTTCGCCGGTTATTGGCGCGCTGCAATGTCCGCAGCGCGAGGGCAGATTACATTTTTGCGTGCCAAACCGTGAGTTCCCGCAGTCGCACGCCAATCTTTTCCATTCGGTACTTTTCAGCGTCGCGACGGTTTTCCCCTCAGCCAATGAAGGTCGGCGTCTTTTTCGGGTGGATGCGTGTGGCCAAATTTTAGCTGCATGGCTTAGCCAGGCAGGCGTTCGCTGTCGCGAGCACCGATTTGTCATCGTTACCCGTCAGCTCTGCAAGGAAACCGCGAATTCGGCGAAACGATTGACGCAAGAACAGATCGGCGGCGGCATTATCCGGCGCAGCTGCATCTCCGTTTCGCCGCGCAAACTGAATTTCGCTGTCCTGGCGGCTGAGGACACAAGTCGAGGCGAACAGATCCATCGCCGCATTCGCAATCCGCTCCTGGACAAGCTGCAAATCCAGAATTGGCTCGCGATAGGTGATGAGAGCGCGATTGACAGCGAAATTGAAACGCCGGATCAACCGGCCGAGCTGTCGCGCATGGTCATGGAGCTGCTCGCTTTGCACCGGCACATCAGGCACGCGAATCGTCGCGCCAATCCGGCTCTTTCCGGCGGCCCACGCTTTGCTCATCCGATCGCGCGACGGCTTCATCATCGTGTCGTAAATTTCCTTGAACTCCATGCCCGGCCCGCGCATCCCCACCAGCGCGATAAACGAAGTGAGCACTTCGTTTGCACCTTCGCCGATCTGGTTAATCCGTGCGTCGCGCAGCATTCGCTCCAGCGGAAGATCGACAAAATATGCCGAGCCGCCATAAATCTGGAACACGTCGTTGATGCATTCCCAAAGACGCTCCGTCGTGAAGACCTTTAGCATCGCAGTCTCGAGCATGTAATCTTCCAGGCCGCGATCGATGAACGACGCTGTGACGGTCGTCATGGATTCCATCGCATAGGCATCCGCAGCGATCCGCGCGATTTTCTTTTTGACCAAATGAAAATTACCGAGCGTCTTATTGAATTGCGTCCGCGTGTTCGCGTGCTTGATCGCCAATTCCAGACACGTCTTGGCTGCGCCGGTGCAGCACGCGCCGAAAGTTGTGCGGCCGAAATCGAGCACTGTCAGTGCGACTTTAAGACCTTTCCCCAGCGGTCCGAGAATATTTTCCTTCGGAACTCTAACGTCCCGCAACGCGAAACGGCCAGTCGCTGTGCCGCGAATTCCCATCTTCGGCATTCGCTCCTCGAGTATCTCGAATCCCGGCATGTCTGGCGTGACCAGAAAAGCCGTAATCGCAGTTTTATCCGACCCGGGCACTGGCGTGCGCGCCATCACCGTGAGTTCGTGCGCGATCGCCGCGTTGGTGATATAGCGTTTCTCGCCGTTCAAAATGAAATGCGCGCCGTCCTCCGTGGGGCGCGCCTGCATCTGCACGTTTGCCGCATCCGATCCCGCTTCTCTTTCAGTGAGCGCGAAGGAGCCCAACTGTTCGCCAGTAACTAATTTCGGAAGCCACTTCTGATTTTGCTCGTGCGTTCCAAAAAGCAGCAACGCGCGAATTCCAATAGAGTGATGTGCATTAACAAAAACCGAGGTCGAAGAACAACGGCGCCCGATTTCTTCGAGCACTTTGCAGTTGGCCATCTGCGAGAACCCTCGCCCTCCATATTCCTTCGGGGCGGTCATACCCAGTACTCCGACGCGGCCTAGACCATCGATCACGCTGCGCGGAATATCTGCCTTTCGGTCGATCTCCGCCGGATCGAGGTGTTCGTCCAAAAATTTGCGGAGTTCAGTGAGTGTATCATCCAACTCAGCTTGTTGGGCCGCCGGAATACGCGGATACGGCATCACCCAATCGGAAACGAAATGTCCCTGGAACAGCCCCTTGGCGAAACCCAGCGCCTGCGGACCTGCAAAAAGCAGCTCCTCAGCTTGTTGAATCTCTTTCTGTCGCTCCGCGTCGAGTTTGTTCATTCAGTTCGCCTTGAAAAAAGGCGCGACGAATTGTAGCCGTGCGCGCCCGCGTGTCCAATCTCGCGTGGTTTACACGGCAGTGGCGAATTTGGTATGATCTTCAGCATGACGTACTGGCTTGACCTATTCACTGGTCAGACGTGGCAGGAATTTCGCGATTACGGCGCGACGGTCAGCGGTTTTCGGAAACGAATGCATAATGCTGTCAATCGCATTAAGCCTGGCGATGTTCTCCTTTGCTATCTAACCGGCCGTCATGCGGTGGGTGGGAGCGCTCGAAGTGCAGGGACTGAGTCGAGATAAGAAAACGATTTGGGAATTCGATGAATTTCCCGAGCGGCTCAATGTCAAGCCGATCGTGTTACTCCAACCGGAACAAGGAGTGCCGATGGAGGATTTGGAAGGCAAAGTCGATTTCTATCGGTCCCGCGCAGATCGTCCAGGATTCAACGGGTTTTTACGAATGAGCCCGAACCGATTCAAGCGCCCCAGCGATGGTGAGTTGATACTGAATCTGCTTCGAGCGGCTGAGAAAGAACCGTTTGATAGACCGGTGGACCCTCGGAAGCTCGCTCATAAGCCGTTCTACAAAGCCGAGAGTAAACGCGGGAAGAAAACCGTCACAACCGTCGTGAGCGTTCCGGGCGCGGACGAACCGACGCGGGCAGAACCTACTGAAGCCCGTGAGAAAGACGCAACTGCGGCAACACCTCATACCGAAATCCAGTGCCCGCTTCTCACGCTCGGCCGAGACATGGGATTTGATCTTTGGGTTGCGCGAAACGACCGATCGAAAGTGTGGAACGGTACGACGTTAGGTTCCCTTCCTGGAATGGTCGATCAGCTTCCAACGCAATTTAACGAAGCCACAAATCGAACAATTGAGCTGATCGACGTTCTTTGGCTGAAAGGAAATTCAATCGTTGCTGCGTTCGAAGTCGAATCGACGACTTCTGTGTACTCGGGGTTGCTACGGATGAGCGATTTGCTCGCGCTACAGCCAAATCTTCCTATCGATTTATTTTTAGTCGCGCCGGATGATCGCCGCGAAAAAGTCGAGAGTGAATTGATGCGCCCGACATTCAAGCTGCGCGAAAAGCCGCTCGCGTCGATTTGTGGATTTCTTGGATTTGATTCACTCACAGGCAAGCTGAAGGCAATTCAGAACCTCGGGCTGGCATCGTCGCTGAAGCCGGACTTCCTTCAGAAAACAGCAGAATACTTCAGTGATGATGAATCCTAACGAGTTAGCGAGCGCTCAACCCGCCATCACCGACCGTTACGCACAAGCGATTTCTTCGGGCAGCTGCTAATCCAGCGCGCGCCGAATTTTGCCATCTCTTGGTGTGGCGCCGAATTGTAACCGGGAAGTGGAGAGTTGACACGGCCCGGCGCTTGCCCTGAAATAGCCGTATGGACTTTTTGCTCGCCGGTCTGCAGTCAAACCAGTTCGCCGGAGTACAACCGGAACCGTCGAGTACTAGAACAGTGTCATTGAAAATTGGCGGTTACGATCTGCGCGCCAGTACGGATAGCGAGATCCCGAATGTCGTGGATGATGCCTTTCTCCAACGCGAAAGCGGGATCTTTGGTTTCGCCCTGCTGGAAGAGTCGAACCATCTCGGATTCGGTAATTTTTGATCGTTCTATAATCAGTTCCTTGATGCGTCGTTCATCCTGTTCGAGCCCGCTAAGGAACTCTCGCATCTGAAAGCGATTTAACCGTGTTCCCGGAGGCAAGCCTCCATTTGCTACACCGTGGAAAAGAAAGCGCGAGTGAGAACACGCATATCTTTCGCTCGCAGCTAAAAAGATGACTGTTGCGATCGAGTCGATCGATCCAGTGTTGTGCATGATAATCTTCACCGGGAGCAGGCGCAGGAAGTTGTAGAAGGTTATTCCCGCCGCGACACCACCACCGGGAGAGGAGATTGCAAAATAAAATGTGGTCGGCGTCGGTTTGACTTTGGCCAAGATGTCAGCGCAAAGGGCCATCAAACCACGGACTTTGCCGTCCGTTATCTCATCAAAGTAATTGATGTAAAAAATCCCCGAAGGGATATTTGGTAGCGGCTGTTCTATCGCTGACGCCTTACGGTATGTTTTAGGCTCCGGCTCGCTTCTCACGCTCGGTGGCTTCGTCGTCGGCGCGACCGCAGGAGATGGCTGTGACG
>WNGI01008397.1_pt1 | contig 13324 bp, 9 predicted proteins | sample 5400621 | NCBI WGS metagenome assembly WNGI01 (sample SAMN13153374, study PRJNA577476) | soil metagenome | isolation source: 20 cm soil or saprolite under Garry oak tree replicate 1 | place: USA:California | collected 2016-06-15
GCCGCTATGAACGGATCGGCGCGCAGCTGATACACGTCCCCTTGCGCAACATGTACGGCCCCGGCGCGATTCGTCAGGGAATCCGGCTCGCGCGCCTGTTGGCTCGCCAGCGGATCGAAGTCTTCCACGCGCACGACGTATACAGCAACATCTTCGGCGTGCTGTGGGCCCGCCTCGCCGGCGTTCCCGCGGTGATCGCCAGCCGACGCTGGTGGCACCGCAGTGACCATCGCGCCCGGCAGGTGGCCAATCGCTGGGCCTACCGCGCCGCGCATCGCGTGGTGGCGAACAGTCCGAGCGTGGCGGCGCTGCTGGCGCGTGACGAGGGCGTTCTCCCCGCCAAGATCGTCTGCCTGCCCAACTGTCTCGCCGAGACGGCCTTTGAGCCGCTGCCGGCGACCGAGCGCGCGTGGTGGCGTACGCGGCTTGGCGTCCCGCACGACGCGGCGGTGATCGGCATCGTGGCACGCCTCGATCGCGTGAAGGCGCACGCCACGCTGTTGCGAGCGTTCGCGCGCATCGTGGCGGCGATCCCCACGGCGCATCTCGTGTGCGTGGGCGACGGCCCCCAGCTGCGTGAGTTGACCGAGCTGACGCACGCGTTACAGCTCGACGGACGGGTGCAATTCCCGGGGACGCTCACGCCCCCGTTCAATCTCCATCACCTGTTCGACGTCTCCGTGCTGTGCTCCACCTCGGAAGGCTTCCCCAACTCCGTGCTCGAGGCGATGGCCGCCGCGCGGCCCATCGTCGCCACGCGAGTGGGAGGAATCCCCGATGCGCTGCGCGACGGCGCGACGGGTATTCTGGTTCCCCCCGCCGATCCGGAGGCGCTCGGAGCCGCGCTGCAGCGCGTTCTGGAGTCACCCGGGCGGGCGCAGATGCTCGGCGCCGCGGCTCGGGCGCATGCGCGTGCTGAGTATCACGAGGATCAGGTGCTCGCGCGTCTGTGTTCGTGGTACGAATCACTCGCCCCGCGTCCGGTGGAGGCGTAAGCGATGTGTGGCATCGCGGGCTTCGCCGGTTGGTCGCTCGATACCGACCAGGCGCGGCGCACCGTGCGCGCCATGTGCGACGCAATTATCCACCGGGGGCCGGACGGCAGCGGCTATTTCGTTGCGCCGGAAGTCGCGCTGGGAATGCGCCGCCTGGCGATCATCGATGTCGCCGGCGGGCAGCAACCGATCGGCAACGAAGATGGCTCCATCCAGGTGGTCTTCAACGGCGAGATCTACAACCACCACGAGTTGCGCGAGGCGCTGCGCGCCCGCGGCCATCGGTTCCGGACCCGTCGTCCACCTGTACGAGGAGCACGGCGACGACTTCGTCGTGCAGCTGCGCGGAATGTTCGCCATCGCCCTGTGGGACGACCGGCGCAAGCAGTTGGTGCTCGCCCGGGACCGCGTGGGCATCAAACCCCTGAGTTACTGGGTGACGCCCGACGGGATCGCCTTCTGCTCCGAGCTCCGCTCGCTGCTCACGCTCCCGCGCTTTCCGCGCCGGCTGGATCAGCGGGCGATCGCCGCCTTCCTCAGCCTGGGCTACGTCCCGGACCCGCTCAGCGCGTTTGCGGGCGTCGCCAAACTGCCGCCGGGCCACGTCCTGACCTGGTCGGCCGACCGTGGGGTGGCTGTCCGGCGTTACTGGACCCCGGTCAGCGCCGAGCGCGCCCCTGAAAGTGAAGACGATGCGACGGAGCACCTGCGCGAGTTACTGGGGCAGGCCGTCACCAGCCATCTGGAATCGGAGGTACCGCTCGGCGCCTTCCTGTCCGGGGGACTCGACTCGTCGACCGTCGTCGCGCTTATGGCAGGAGATCGGTCGCGGCCACCCCACACATTTGCGATTGGATTCGCGGAGCAGGCGTACAACGAGGCGCCGCACGCACGCCGGGTCGCCGCGGCGCTGGGCACGCGCCATACCGATCTCGAGGTCGTGCCCGCCGCCGACCGCTTCGTCGAAAGCGTCGTCGGTCTGTTCGATGAACCGTTCGCGGACGCGTCGGCGCTGCCCACCTACCTCGTGGCGCGGCTCGCCCGCACGGAGGTCACCGTCAGTCTCTCGGGCGATGGGGGCGACGAGCTGTTCGGCGGATACACACGCTACCTCGACGTCCTCAAGCGTCCCCAGGTTCCCGGGTGGGGACGGCCCTTCTTGCGTACGGTGGGCCGCGCGCTGCCGCACGTCGCCCCCGGCCGGGGCCGTCTCCTCGATCTCGCGCGCACGCGCCCGGCGGCGTACGCCGGTACCGTCGCTCTGCCGCTCGCCCCCGCGGACGGCGGGATGGCCGCGCCGCTTCTCGTACCGCGGGACGGGGAATTCGGAGACCTCTTCGCCGGTGCGTTCGAGGAGGCCGCGGTTCGCGACTTCACGTCGCAGATGATGCTGGTGGACGTCGCCACGTACCTGCCGGGCGACATCCTCACCAAGGTCGATCGGGCCAGCATGGCGGTTTCGCTCGAGGCGCGCGTGCCGTTGCTCGACCATCCGCTCGTCGAGTTCGCGCTCGCCCTCCCGGCCGGACTCAAGATCCGCGATGGGCTCGGCAAGCGCGTGTTCCGCCAGGCGATCCGCGGACTGGTGCCACCCGAGGTGATGGACCGTCCCAAGCATGGTTTCTCGGTGCCGCTCGGCAGCTGGTTCCGCGGCCCCCTGCGGCATCGGATCGACGCGCTCACGCTGCCGCGCGACGGCGTGGGGATCTACGACTTCCTCGACCGGCGGGCGGTCAGTCGTCTCGCGTCGGAGCATCTCATGCGGCGCCGCGATCACAGTACTGCGTTGTGGCGTGCGCTCGTACTCCAGCTGTGGCTGGGGCACCTCGAGGCGGGACGACTCGCGCGGAGCATCCCCGCCCTGCCCCACGAGCCGGCAGAGCCGCGATGAACTCAACTCCCCCCCAGGGCCCGCGGCAGATGCTCTGGACACCCACGTTCGTTCTGTTCCTCGTCTATGTGTTCATCATCCTCACGAACAGGATCCCGGGCGCGACCTTCGTCATGGGAGCCGCGCTACTCAGCCTCCTCGTGCAGCGGCAGGCGCTGCGCGCACCCCCGTTCCTCTGGCTGCTCGCAGCGTGGCTTGCGTGGGCCGTCCTGGGGTATGCGGTGACTTCGTATCCTGATCGCGTGTGGGCGAGCCTCACCGAGCACGGCAAGATTCTTCTTGTGGTGCTCGTCGCGGTCAACGCGCTGCGGACACCGGCCCAGATCCGCGTGTTTCTGATTCTTCTCGTCGTCAGTTACATCCTGTTCCCGATCCGCTCCACGCTCACCAACTATCTGCTCGGCTACACGCTGCTCGGGCGCGCCGTTGGGCCATTCATCTACCAGAATCCGAACGATCTCGCCGCGCATACGATCCTCATGTTGGGTCCCGCGCTCGCCCTGGTGACGAGTCTGGAACGGAAGAGCCTGCTGCGCTGGTTCACGCTGGGCGCGGTCGTGTTGCTCCTCATCACCATCCTGCTCACGCAGTCGCGCGGCGGGTTCCTCGGACTGCTCGGCCTGGGCTTGCCTGCCGGAATCGGGTTGGCGCGCCGGCGGCCGCGGCTCGTGCCGGTGTGCGCCGCGCTCGTCGGATTGGCGCTGTTGTTCGCCCCCGCCGGCCTGTGGGAACGCCTGGGCGGACTCAGCAAGGCGGCGAACGTCGAGACGATCCGCGACATGGATCCCGAAGGATCCGCCGAGCAACGGTTCGCGGTGCTCAAGACGGCCGCGCGCATCGTGTCGGACCACCCGCTGCTCGGCATCGGACTCGGCGCATACGGATTTGCCAATGCGGATTACAGTCCCGCGTTGGGACTCAAGGATACGCACAACACTTACATGAACGTCGCCGCCGAGACGGGTCTTCCGGGGCTCGCGCTCTTCCTGGCGCTCATCACGAATGTGTTATTGGGCGCGCGTGCGGCCCGCCGCCGCGGCGCCAACGCTGCCTCGCCGGCTCAGAAGGAAACTGTGCGCTGGCTGCAGTTGGCCGTGATCGGGTATTTGATCGCCGGAGTGTTCGGCTCGTACGCGCGACTCAGCGTGCCGTACGTCTTCCTGGCGCTGTTCGCTCCAGATCAGGCACTCGCGTCCGGCGCTTGACCTCTTAGCGCGGCCCGTCCCACCCACGCACCAGCCAGGATGCCGCACACAACGCCGCACCAACCCGACAGGGGGAGCAACGCGCAACCCAGTGCGATGGGCAAGAGCAGCAAACCGATGGCCACTCCCGCCCCCACAACAGCCACCGCGCGGAGTGAACCCGCCGCTGCCGCGTGGCCGAGCGGTGCGAGCAACAGCGCCATCCACAGACCCTGGAACAGCGATCCCCACCGCTCGCGCGGCAGCGCAAACGGCGCAAACAGTTGCCAGCCATCTCCGGGCGAAATGCGCTGCGAGAATCGAACTTCGTGCTCCGCGTTCCGGACGACGATCTCGGGTGCGAATCGTCGCAGCTCGAGGTGCAGGGCCACGGGTTCACCCGCCACGGACGGCATCGCCTCGCGCACCCGGAGCGAGTGGCCACGGAGACGGATGGCATCGCTCCCGGAGACGGCGTGCACGTGCAGGTCGCGGCCGAGTTGGTCGACCCACCCCCACCCGCGCCCGTCCGGGAGCCAAAACTGAATGATTTCCGCGAGCCGGGGGGATGGAGGCCCAGACGCCAGGTCGACGTCGATGGTGACGCGCCCAGCGGGAATCTCTGTCCATGCCTGGGCCGGAACAGAGGTCCCGTTCATGCGCACATCGTTGATCGTGCCCTCGAACCGCATGAACGCGGTGCGGTGCGAATCCTGATTTGTCCAGCGCAGGGCGCGGGGTTGCGGCACTGCTTGTAGCAGCACGCCCAGCGCGATTCCCGCGACGACGGCGACGCCATACATCGCCGCCGCGCGCCGTGCGATCGAAGGCGACCTCATGATGCGGGAGTGCAGATGCGGAAGCACCATCCCGATCAGGCCGCCCACTCCATTCGCCAGCACATCCCACACGCTCGCCTGGCGCCCGGCGACGATTGTGTATTGGAGGAATTCCACCGTGATGGTCGTCGCCAGTACAACGGCCACCGCGTGGCGCGGTCGTACGCCGGCCACGGTCAGTGCCCATCCCAGGGGGACGAACAACGCGACGTTGGCTATCGCGTCGGCGAGTCCATAGTCGCCCAATGCGGGATGCCACGATCGCACCACGCCATTGACCACGTCGCTCGATTCGGGGATGAGCGTCGCGACCGCGATCAGCGCGAGTGCGATTCCGACGAGCTTCCGCCCATCGGCGGTGCCGATCATGACGCCACGGTCGCCAGGGCCAGGTGTCGCAGAACTGCCACACTCGACCAGCGAGCGGTGCGAGGATGCCGAGAATTCGACCGCGCGATGCTCGCGGCGCCACGGGAGAAACGCGTAAACACAGTACCGTAAACGTACGATTCCGCGCCACGTAGGGCACGTATCTTGCCCCCCCGCCGTGCGGCGAACGTTCCCGCGGCGGAGGTGTGATCGTGTGCGGCATTGTGGCGTTTTGGGCGGCTCCTGACGGACGTGCGTCGCGGTTCAGCGCACGTCTGTTGCGGCGCGCCACCGAGCGCCTGACCCATCGCGGTCCCGACGGCGGCGGGCACGTCGGCTGGTGCGTCGACGGCACGATGCGCGCTGACGCTGACCTCACCGATCAGGAGCTGTCGCTGGGGCTCGGGCATCGGCGGTTGAAGATCCTCGATCTCACCGCCGCCGGGCGTCAGCCGATGGAGGGCCCAGGAGGCTGCTGGCTCACATTCAACGGCGAGATCTACAACTATCGGGAGCTGCGGACCGAGCTGGCCGCCCACGGATACTCGTTCAACACCGGCACGGACACCGAGGTGATCCTCGCGGCCTACGATGCGTGGGGTTCCGAGTGCGTGCGTCGCTTCAATGGCATGTGGGCGTTTGTCCTCTACGATCCGACCCGCCGGCGGCTCATTGCAAGCCGCGACCGGCTCGGCGTGAAGCCGCTGTACTACGCGGTCACGCCGCGCGGAACGATGTTCGCGAGCGAAGTCGCCGCACTGTTCGAGTGTCCCGGTGTGCGGCCGGCAATCGACATGCCGCGCCTCGTCCAGTATCTGGTCGACCATCGCATCGATGACGGCGCCGAGACGATCTACCGGGACATTCGCGAGGTCCAGGGAGGACACACGCTCGAGCTGGATGTCGACAGTGGCGAAATGCGTATCGAACGCTACTGGGACCTCCCGGCGGAGCCTGATCTCGAGCTCGATGATGATGCGGTGCTGGAGCGCTATAGCGAGCTGATCGAGGACGCCGTGCGGCTGCGCCTCCACGCAGACGTGCCCGTCGCAATCACCCTGTCGGGAGGTGTGGACTCATCGGTCCTCACACTAGCCGCGAGTCGCGTGGCCGGGAGTACCGTCCAGACGTTCACATCACGTTTTCCAGGGGATCCTTCGCTCGATGAGTCGCAGTACGCGTCGTACGTCGCGGCCAGCCGTGGCGCGGACACGCACTACGTGCAGCCCTCGACGGACGGCGTCGTCGACGATGAGATCGCGTTGACGACGCACCAGGCATTGCCCTTCGGGTCGCTCTCCCTGTATGTGCACTGGGCAATCCTCGCCGCCATCCGCGGACAGGGCGTGCCGGTCGTCCTCTCGGGCCAGGGCGGCGACGAGGCATTCCTCGGATACGACCGCTACCATACGAGCGCGCTGCTGCACACCCTGCCGAATCCGGTACGAGCGGCACGGGGCCTGTGGCAGAGTGGACGGAACTCGGGCCGCGGAGTTCTGGCACTCGCGGCCATGTCGGCGTACTTCACCACGCCCCCGCTGCAACGCGCCCTGCGGCGCCGCCGGGTGAACGGCGTCGTGCGCGCCGCGTGGCTCCAGCAGCTCCCTCGCCCGGAGCGCGACATCTTCGGCGACATTCGCCGCCAGCAGCGATCCGAGCTGTTCTTCCGCTGTCTCCCCACGCTGCTGCGATATGATGATCGCACCGCCGGTGCACTGGGAATGGAGACGCGGCTCCCCTTCCTCGACTATCGACTCATCGAGTTCGCGTACCGGCTACCGCTCCGGCACAAGCTCCGGAATGGATGGTCCAAATACACGTCGCGGCGCTACCTGGCACGTCACGGTCTCAACGGCGTCGCGTGGCGCCGCCGGAAGTTTGCGTTCTACGCGCCACAGGCCGAGTGGACCAGGCGTCTGATCGCCGCCCGTGGGCGTGCGGTCGAGGACACCGCGTTTTCCCGCGTACTGTTCGAGCCGGGTGTGTCGCTCGCCGGTTTGTCGTTGCCCGTGGCGTGGGATGCGTACAACTGCGCGCATCTGGCCGCCGTCCTTGGGTGGGAAAGCGACGCGTGTGGCGACCCGGTGATCGCGCCCGCCGGAGCTGGCTATTCACCATCCGTGACGGCTCGGGCGGTCAGCTGATGTTTCCGCGATCGCACGGCGACGTGGCCAGTATGGACGTCGCGACTCAGGTCCTTACGGCGCGCGAGCCGCGCGCGGGGGGAGGGGGCGCGGGCGTACGCGTCTGTCACCTGACGTCGGTCCATATCCCGCTCGACACCCGCATCTTCGAGAAGGAGTGCCAGTCTCTCGTGGCGGCTGGGTACGACGTCCATCTCGTCGCCCCGGCGACCGAAAGCACGCGAATGCGGGGTGTCACGATCGCGGCGGTCCCACGGGCGCGCGGTCGCATCAGTCGTGCGCTCGTCACGACGACTCGCGTCCTGGTGCAGGCACTCCGGGCCCGCGCCCACATCTACCATTTTCACGATCCCGAGCTGATCCCGGTGGGCGTGGTGCTCCGCATGCTCGGCAAACACGTCGTGTATGATGCGCACGAAGACGTGCCCGCCGACATTTTGGACAAGCCGTACCTGCCCCGCTGGCTCAAAGCCGGCCTGGCGCGCGTCATGGACGTCGTCGAGCGCGTGGGCACGTCGACATTATCGCGCGTCGTGGCGGCCACACCCGCCATCGCGCGTCGTTTCCCCCCGGCCCGCTGTGTGGTGGTCCAGAACTTCCCGGTGTCGACGGAATTCGGACCGGTGGCCGGATCACCGTACGCCCGTCGGGGACCTGTCGTCGCGTACGTCGGACTGATCAACGAGATCCGGGGCACCATCGAGATGGTCCGCGCCATCGCCGAGGTGTGCGCGCACCAGGACGCGCGCCTCGTGCTGGGAGGACGGTTCGAGCCGCCGGCGTTCGGCGCGCAGGCACGCGCGCTGGACGGGTGGCGTCACGTCGAGTACCGGGGCGAGTTGTCCCGCGCGCGCGTGGTGGAAATGCTGGCGGAGGCTCGCCTCGGGCTTGTGCTGTTCCACCCTCGACCCAACCATCTCGAGTCCCAGCCGAACAAGCTGTTCGAATACATGGCGGCCGGTCTTCCCGTCGTGGCGTCGTCCTTCCCGCTGTGGAAAGAGATCGTCGAGGGAAGCCGTTGCGGGTTGGTCGTCGACCCGCTCGACCCGCACGCCACCGCGAACGCGATCCGCTGGCTCCTCGCCCATCCCGACGAAGCCGAAGCGATGGGGGCGCGAGGGCGCCAGGCGGTGCAGGAACGTTTCAACTGGCGGCGAGAAGAAGCGACGCTGCTGGATTGCTACGCCCAACTCTGTGCCCAGCGCGCGCGGCAGCGGGCTCCGTCGTGAAATTCCTGACCGTCCTCGGAGCGCGACCACAGTTCATCAAAGCGGCGCCGCTCAGCGCGGCGCTGCGCCGCCGCTTCACGGAAGTGTTGGTGCACACCGGCCAGCACTACGATCACGAGATGTCTGACGTCTTCTTCGAGCAGCTCGGCATCCCGGCCCCGGATCATCATCTGCACGTCGGCAGCGGACCGCACGGCGCGCAAACCGGAGCGATGCTCACACAGCTCGAGGCGGTGATGCAGGTCGAGCGGCCCGACGTCGTGCTCGTCTATGGGGACACCAATTCGACGCTCGCCGGTGCGCTCGCCGCCGCCAAGCTTCAGATCCCCGTGGCACATGTCGAAGCGGGGCTGCGCAGCTTCAACCGCGCCATGCCCGAAGAGATCAACCGCGTAGTGACCGATCACCTGTCAACGTGGCTCTTCGCCCCGTCGGCGCACGCCGAGCGCCAACTGGCCGTCGAGGGTATCGGTCGCGGGGTGCACGTAGTCGGGGACATCATGCTGGACGCCGTGCGGCAACATGCCGAGCGGGCGCGTACGCTGTCGCGGTATCCCGAAGCCGCGAACGTCTGCCCGGGTGCCTTCTACCTCTGTACCGTGCATCGGGCCGAGAACACCGACCAGCCGGAACGGCTGGCCGGAATCCTCGCCGGTCTCGCCCGACTCGATCGCCCGGTCGTGCTGCCGCTGCACCCACGGACCGCGAAGCGCCTCAAGGAATTCGGGCTCACGCCCGCGGCGACGGTGCGCGTCATCGAACCGGTGGGCTACTTCGACATGCTGCAGCTGGAGCGCTCGGCCGCCGCAGTCCTCACGGACTCGGGGGGCGTGCAGAAGGAGGCATACTACCTGGACGTGCCGTGTGTGACGCTCCGCAACGAGACCGAATGGGTCGAGACGGTCGAGGTCGGCTGGAACATCCTCGCCGGCACAGATCCGGACGCCATCGTGGCCGCCCTCGATCAGCATGGTCGTGGCCGTCCGTCGCACCCATCGTTGTACGGAAACGGGGATGCCGCGGAGGCTATCGTGCGGGTGTTCGATGCGTCCGACTGACGGGCAGCGATGACCGCACTCGCACCGATTCGCCCGTGGCACGGCGTCTTCGAGCCGTTGTGGTGGGCCGCGGGAGCGCTCCGGAAAGAACTCCTGGACTTCCGCTTCGAGTACCCGGTGGAAGCGATACCAGCGGCCGGCGCGAAAGCGTCGCTGCACTACTACGTCTACAGCGATCGTCTGTTCTTCGACGCCATGGAGCCGGATGCGAATGGAATTCCGATCCAGCGCTCGCGCCAGTTTCACACCTACAATCCCGCGTATATCGCCTGGTATGGCTTGATGAGCCTGGAGCGTTCGCTCCGCCTGGACGTGTCACGCCAGGCGATTGCGTTGCAGCAGGCGGACTGGCTCCGGAACCACGCGGTGGCTCGCGCCGATGGCAGTGTCGTGTGGCCGTTCACCGTCGACTGGGACGAAGGGGAATGCCGGCTCAAAGCGCCGTGGATTTCCGCGATGGTGCAAGGACTAGCGATCAGCCTCCTCGTACGGGCCTACCGGATCACCGGGGACAAGGCACTGCTGGACCAGTGCCGCGGGGCGGCGGTCGTATTTGCGCGGACCGTCGCGGACGGCGGAGTACGCACGGTCGAGGGAGGACACGTGGTTTACGAGGAGTACCCGGGCGTTCCGTCGCCGCGTGTGCTTGACGGGTACCTCTTCAGCCTACTCGGCCTCTACGACCTCGCCACCGAGACGGGCGACCCCGCGATCCGACGACTCTTTGACGAAGGGATCGACGGGCTCACGCACAACCTGCCGTTCTGGGACTATAGGGGAAAGTGGAGCTGGTACGGGTCGCATGGGTATCTCTGTCCGCCGCACTACCACAACCTGAACTGCGTGCTGCTGTCGTCGCTGGCTGCGCTGACCGATCAGCCGGCGCTGCAGCGGTATGCCGACGCGTGGACCCCCGCACACCTGACGGCGTTCGGCCGCGCCGAGGTCTTCCTGTGCTTCATGCTCACCAAAAACCGCTCGCGGCTCCGGCATCTGCTCCGGCGCCGCACGCGCGAGCACGCGGCATAAGCGATGCGACCGACGAAACTGAAACGCATCAAGACCGCCGTCCTGGCGTCGTCGAAGTCGATCGGCCTGTTCTCTGTCATGGGACGCAGTCGCTGGCGGACCGACCGGCTGCTGATCCTGGGATATCACGGCATTTCGATCGGCGACGAGCATCTCTGGAATCCGGCCCTCTACATGTCGCAGGAGGCCTTGGCGCGCAGGCTGGAGCTGCTCGTCGGGAACAAGTGCGCGGTCCTGCCGCTGCGCGAAGCCGTGGATCGCCTCGAGAGAAATGATCTCCCGCCCCGGTCGGTGGCCATCACGTTCGACGACGGCTTCTACGACTTTGCCGTGCGCGCACATCCCGTGATCCAGGAGTTCGGCGTCCCGGTGACCGTGTACCAGACGTCGTACTACTCGACGTTCAATCGTCCGATCTTCGACGTGGCGTGCTCGTACATCCTCTGGAAAGGCGCGGCACAACGGGTCGACGCGGCGCCCTTCCTTGGAACTCCAGGCCTGCTCGATCTCAGCACCGCGGCTCGTCGCGCGGCCGTATCCTTGCGAATCCGGAAAACGATGCTGCGAGACGGACGGTCGGCCCAGGAGAAGGATGTGCTCCTCGACCGCCTGGCTGAAGCGCTGGGCGTGGACATCGCGAGCATGCGCAAGAATCGCGTGCTGCATCTGATGACCCCGGCGGAGCTGCGGCGTGTGGCCTCGGCAGGCGTCGATTTGCAGCTGCATACCCACCGGCATCGCGTGCCCATGAACCGCGAGCTGTTCCTGGCGGAGATTGCCGACAATCGGCGCTTCCTCGCGGACATCGGCCAACCATTCACGGATCACTTTTGCTATCCGAGCGGCGCCTACGACGCCGCCTTCCTGCCATGGCTCGCTGAGGCGGGCGTTCGCGCGGCGACGACGTGTGACCCCGGTCTCGCGACCCGGACCTCGCAGCCGCTCCTCCTCCCTCGGATCATCGACTCGTCGAGTTTGTCGGATGTCGAATTCGAAGGCTGGCTGTACGGCGTCAGCGATGTCCTGCCCCATCGGCCCGTCCAACGGTCGGTCGCGCTGACGGCGGAATCCACACGGTGACGACCGACGGCGCGGCAGCAATCCCCCGTCCGGGACTGCTCGGGCGGACGGCCACCCACATTGGTGCCCTGCTCGACCGCAGCGGTGTCAACCGCGCGATGGTCAGGGGTGCGGGGTGGTCGATCGGCGGGACCGCCGCAGGGGCCGCGGCATCATTCATCGTGCAGATCGTGCTGGCGCGCTCGCTGGGGGCCACCCGCTACGGCGTGTACAGCTACCTGCTCGCGTGGGTGAACGTCGCAGTGCTGCTCGGCAAGCTGGAGTTCGACGTCGCCGCGATCCGATTCGTCAGCGCGTATGAAGGCCAGCACCAGGACAGTTTGCTGCGGGGCTTCTTGCGCTATGCGATACGAGGCGTCGCCGGCACCGCCACGTCGATCGCGCTGATTGCCGCTGTGGCGGTATGGGCGTACCGGGCTCACCTCGCCGCCGGGATGGCGGAGGCAATCTGGGCGGCGTGCGCGCTCGTGCCGCTCAGCGCCTTGCTGCTGTTCAGCGGCAGCGCGCTGCAAGGATTCCGGCGCGTGCCGCAGGCCCAACTGCCATCGCAGGTGTTGCGACCGGTCCTGTTCACCGGTGGGGTTCTCCTTGCCGGCTCGGCGCTCGGTGTCGGGATGAGCGCGGCAGGCGCCGTCGCCCTCAACGCGGCCGCGACGGCGGTCGCGCTCGGGGTGAGTCTCGTCCTTCTCAGTCGCGCGATTCCCGCGGGCGTCGCGGCGGCCGCGCCCGCCTACGACACCGCCAGGTGGATGCACGCCGTGCGCGGATTCATGCTGATCTCCGCCGCAAACCTCATCCTGTCACAACAGGCGGATGTGCTGGTCGTGGGAACGCTGTTGAGCGCCCGCGATGCCGGACTGTACAGCGCGGCCAGCCAGCTTTCCACGCTGATCGGCCTGGGTGCCACGGCGATCATCTTTGTCGTGCTCCCGGCCGTCTCCGATCTTCACGCGCGCGCGCGGGTGGATGAGCTGCAGCGTCTCGTCGTGCGCACCGTTCAGACCTGCGCGTTCGTCAGTGTGCCCGTCGCTGTGCTGTTGGTCGTCGCCGGCCCGCTGGTGTTGGACGCCTACGGGTCTGCCTTCGCCGCCGGGTACCCGGTATTGCTGATCTTGAGCATCCTCCAAGTCACGGCCGCAACGATGGGAGGGTTGGCCGGGTACCTGCTGACGATGACGGGGCATGAATGGCAAGCAAGCCGCGTCGTCGTGGGCACGGCCTTGCTCAACCTTGCCCTCACGATTGTGCTGACGCCCCTCCTGGGCATCGTCGGAGCCGCGCTGGCGACGCTGGCGGCAGGATTCGTGAAGCTGGGATGGTTGTGGTGGTACGTGTGGCGCTTCACCGGCGTCGCGGTGCTTCCGTATGTCCCCGCGGGCCGGGGGCGCGCGGTGGAGCGCGTCGCCGAGCCCGGTTTCCAATTCTTCGCCGACGGTTCTCCAGAGTGGGAAGCCTGCAACCGGTCACTCGCCGCGGCCGGCGTCCGGATCCCGTTGCCCCATCACC
>WNGI01005708.1_pt1 | contig 13321 bp, 14 predicted proteins | sample 5400621 | NCBI WGS metagenome assembly WNGI01 (sample SAMN13153374, study PRJNA577476) | soil metagenome | isolation source: 20 cm soil or saprolite under Garry oak tree replicate 1 | place: USA:California | collected 2016-06-15
GTCCGGCTAGCTCCACAAGCAAAAGGCCCGCACAGCGGGCCTTTTTGTTCTCTGGCTTGGCGATGAAAAACTGCGAAAACGCGCCGTGGTCAAGTTTGGGTCAAGTAGCCGCCAAAGGGACTCATCGGTACCCAGGAGGTCGCCGGTTCGAGTCCGGCTGGCTCCACCGTCTAAAGGCCCGCAAATGCGGGCCTTAGCGTGTCTTGGTTTGCGGATAGCCAGAGACACTCGGCTTCAAGCGTCGGCGCTAGTTCGGATGCTTGCTTCGCCGCTCAGCATCAATGTCGCCGACGGTGGCGGCGCGTAGCTCCGGGCGCGACTCTCCTACGTCGCACGATCCGATTTCGCGGATTACCCGCTCTTTCCGCTTCATTCCAAGAACGCACAAGCGGCTGAGCAGAAAGGGACCGCTATGGTCGTCTGAAGCAACAGGCTCTTCCGACACCCACCTTCTGGGGGCGAGTGCCGCCAGAGTGGAGAGGAGCGGCCGATGACGGCCCGCGCCGGTGGAAGAGACGAGTCCACGGTAGATGCCGCTTATGCCCGCCTCGGTGCGGCTATTGCCCGAGCGGACGAGAACCGTGCGCTCGTCACAGAGGCTTACAAGATCACGTCACCGCAAACGGCCCTCACCCTCAGGTGCGAATGCATGCATCGGCTCTGTACCGAGGTTGTCGCCCTCACGCTTGAGGAGTACGAGGAGATAACGGCGGATCCGGCGCAGGCCGTCGTCGCCCCCTCGCACGCCGACGTTGACGAGCGAGAAGTAGTCAAGCGAACGAGCCGCTTCTCGGTTGTGGAAGAGGGCTTGCGCGAGGGTGGGTAGAGAACCGCCGTCCGCGCGCGAGACGCGCTTTCGCGAGAACGAGGTTCTGCGCGCATTCGCTGAGGCCGAGGCGCTCACGGGGCCGTTCGGCTTTCAGTGCGAGTGCACGCGCGACTGTGCTGAGCTGGTGATGGTCGACAGTGTCGACGTTTCCGCCGTACGTGCAAACCCAGAAAGACTGGTAGTCAGGCCCGGCCACCCGACGGAGGAAGCGCGGATCGTACTCGGGCGCGACGGTTACCTCATCGTCGAATTCTCGCGGTAGGGCGGCCCAGTTACCTGCACCTCCCGCGTGACCGGCGTGACCTGCCGCAACCGGACGGGCCGCGGCCTGCTCATCTCCCGCCAGCTCTACCTCACCTGGTAGCAGTCCGCTGGGATCCTTCAGAGAGCGTCCTCGGGACCCAACGACGCGAGACCAAAGGCCGTCGGTGCTCGGGGGACAGCCGACGGGGCCCGGTTTTTGAGGTGCCACCGTCTCCAGATCGCGCCGGAACAACCTTCGTTTCTCCAGTCTCGAGAATTGCCGGAGCGCAAACCCGCTCCTGAAGCCGCTTCGGCGCCTCTGCCCGCTGCCGCCGTCACTGGAAGAATCAAACCTGCCGCGTTGAGTGCGCTACGAGCACCCCCGTGTGACAATCACTCTCGGTGCTTGAGATCGACGTCGAAGCGAGCTCGCCGGCGGCGCCGGAGCGGGTCTGGGCGCTCCTCGCCGATGCCGGCAGCTGGCCGAAGTGGGCGCCGTTTCGACGAAGCGCACGTTGAATCGGGCCAGGGCGTTGGTGAGATCAGGCGCTTCCGTAGCGGCCGCGTCACCAGCCGGGAGCGGGTGGTCGCACTCGAGCCTCCTCGTCGGTTCGCCTATGAGTTCCTGTCTGGCCTTCCGATCCGCGACTACCGGGCCGAGGTCACGCTTGCCCCGACCGCCGAAGCGGGCACGGCTATCCGCTGGCGGTCGAGCTTTCGGGCGAAGATCCCGGGTACAGGTTGGGTTCTGCGGCGGAGCCTGACCCGTTTCATCGCCAAGACGGCCGAAGGGCTGGCGCGGGAAGCTGAGCAGCGCACCCACGGGGGAATGGGGCCTCATCAGAAAAAACCGGAGCCCCGTCTATCTCGATGACCGCGGCGGGGCCGTGCAACTCGGAGCGCCGAACCACCGGTGAAGAAACACGGAGGGTGAAGGCAGCGAGACGCTCCGCGAACGCCGCTGTCGTCCTTCCGGCGCGGCCGTAGCGATTCGCGATCGCCACATCCCCAATACGAGAAGGTATCCGCCGAATGACGCGACCAGTGCACCCGAGGCGCAAGGCGCGCGGCGTCGCCTGATTTCTGCACGAAGGGCTCGCTTCGCCGTTGGAAAGCCCGGCTACTGGCTCGGGTTTGCCGCCGTCACCGGCGCGTATGTCGCTACCGCCAAGTTCGGGATCGATCTTTCGGTCTCCAACGGCGTCATCACGCCTGTCTGGGCCCCGAGCGGCATCTCGCTCGCGGCGCTCTTGCTCCTCGGTCGCCGCTACTGGCCGGCCGTCGCACTCGGTGCCCTGATCGCCAATGCCACAAGTGGCGTGGAGCCGGCGCTCGCAGCGGCCATCGCCGTCGGCAACACCCTCGAGGCGGTCGCAGGCGCGTGCCTGCTTCGGAGGGTCGGGCTTCGCGTCAACCTCGAACGCGTTCGGGACGTCCTCATGCTGGTCGCCTTCGGAGCCGGGGTCAGCACCCTGATAGCGGCAACGAACGGCGTCGCGATGCTCTTCCTGACGCACACCGCCCACGGTTCCTTCGGGTCGGACTGGCTTCTCTGGTGGTTTGGCGATGCCGTCGGCAATCTCATGGTGGCGCCGCTCCTGCTCGTCGCCTTCAGCTCTGGGAGGAAGTGGCCGAGCAAGGCGCGGCTGCTCGAGGCCCTGGTCGTCGTCACCCTGCTGGCCGCTCTCAGTGGGGTCGTTTTTCTCGCCGGCGCCTGGCGCTACCCGTATCTGATCTTCCCCCTCCTCCTCTGGGCGGCGCTTCGCTTCCGCCAGCTCGGGGCGGCGGCGAGCTCCTTCCTCGTCGGGGCGATCGCCACCTGGGGCACGGTGGCTGGAACCGTTCCCTTCGGCGGCAGCAGCCCGACCGAGCGCGTCCAGATCATCCAGGCGCTGGTCGGCGTCCTGGCGATCAGCCTGCTCGTCGTCGGAGCCACCCTGGCGGAGCGCGAAACGGCGAACGAGAAGCTGCGTCAGACGGCGGCCAGGCTGAGCGAGGCGCAGGCCATGACGCACATCGGCAGCTGGGAATGGGAGATCGCGACGAACGCCGTCACCTGGTCGGACGAGCTCTATCGCATCTGGGGCCTCGACCCCGATCGCTTCGGCGCGAGCTACGAGGCCTACTTGGAGACGGTTCATCCGGATGATCGTGAGCTCGTCGACGGCACCGTCCGCCGAGCTCTGGAGACGGGAGGCTGCGGCTACGAGTGCCGCATCGTCCGCTCTGACGGCGACGAGCGCTTCATCCGTGCTCGCGGCAAGGTCGTCGCCGACGAGTCGAGTCGGCCGGTGAAGATGATCGGGACCGCGCAAGACGTCACCGAGGAGAAGCAGATCGAGGCCGAGCGAGAGCGTCTGCTCGCTCGGGAACGGGCTCAGAACGAGCGCCTGTGCGAGCTCGACCGGATGAAAGACACCTTCCTCGCCTCCGTCTCCCACGAGCTCCGAACGCCGCTCACCTCGATCAGCGGCTACATCGGGCTCATGAAGGACGAAACTGCGGGCGAGCTGCCGGACGCACAACGCCGTTACCTCGAGATCGCCTGGCGCAACACCGAGCGTCTCCAGCGGCTGGTCGGCGACCTCCTCCTCGCCGCCCAAGCGGACGCCGGCCAGCTGCCGCTCGAGCCGAGCCATGTCGACCTGCGCGCGCTCGCCTTGGAGTGCGTCGCGTCAGCCCGGCCGCGGGCGGAGGAGGCAGGAGTCGAAGTCGTCCTCGCGGGCGGCGAGGTACCCACGCTCGAGGGCGACCCGGCGCGGCTCGGGCAGCTGGTCGAGAACCTCCTCTCGAACGCGATCAAGTTCTCTACGGACGGCGGTTGCGTGGAGGTGCGCACGGACGCCGAGAGCGGGCACGTCGTGCTTGAGATCTCAGACAGCGGGATCGGCATCCCGGCCATTCATCAGCCGCGTGTCTTTGAGCGCTTCTTCCGGAGTTCGAACGCGGTCGAGCAGGCGATTCAAGGAACGGGGCTCGGGCTCTCGATCGCGAAGATGATCGCGGAGGCGCACGGCGGCGTCATCACTTACGAGAGCGACGAGGCCGAGGGAACGACCTTCCGGGTCGAGCTCCCGTTTGCGGCGGACGGCGCCGAGCGGCACGCGGAGCACGCCGAGGTCTCCTGAGGGAGAGTCAAAAACGTCTTCGGAGGCGTGCGGCTAGCCTCGAAGAACTGTTGCACCCGCCGCGTATCGGCCACCGCTGACGAAAGCCTCCGAGCTACGGCACGGCAATCTGTATGGCCGCGGTCCTCTTCCTCTGTGTCGCGCTGACGCCGTCGCGTTTCCGCCTGCCGTCATCACTTTCAAGAGCTCGCGCCACGCGACGCTCTTGAAGAAAGCGCGCAGATTCGCGCGCCCAACGAACGCTTCAATCTCTCAGTCTGGAGAACAACCAAAAGAGGCAATGCGCCTCAAGCCGTTTTTGGGCAGTTTTTGGCCTTTCCCGCGGCACAATGGGGCTCAAAGCCGCTTTCCTCCGCCGTTTTCTATTTTGGCCAAAACGGCCAAAATGCGTGTTTGACCGGCGCGATCTGAGAAGGCGATGCCAACTCAAAAAACCGCGGCGCCCCGTCGGGCCGTCGGTCAGGGCTGCTCTGAGCGAAAGAACGCTCGCTCAGGCGACGCGAGGAACGCCTCGGGCTCCACTCACGACCCATACTTCAGACGTGGATGACGAGCGCCCGCCGATCTGTCCTACTTGCGGCGTGACCTTGGTCCCCGCTTCCCTTAGCGCACGGGAGGAACCCGTCGACGATTGGATCTGTCTGGAGTGTGAGGAGACCAGCGACCCGAACATGTAGATCGCACCCAGGAGGTCGCCGGTTCGAGTCCGGCTAGCTCCACAAGCAAAGGCCCGGACAGCGCGTCTTTTTGTTCTCTGGTTCGGCGGCAGAAATGGCAGAAAAGCGGCCGTGGCCAAGTTTTGGTCAAAGCGAAACAAAACTGGCGCCACCGCGACGGGCGGTTATGCCCCGCAGAGGCTGAGCAGCCTCGGCGAGTGTCGGCACTCATGCGGTTGCTGGACCCGGGCGGCGGCGGCTGCGGAGGACGGCAACGCCCACGACAACCAGCGCGGCCACGGCCGCTGCCACGGCGCCCACAGCCGTCCACTGAATCTTGTGTCCGCCCCCGTCGATGGTCGGGGTCTCCGGCAGGCCCGCCGCGACGAGGTCGTCCTTCAACGTGGCGCTCGCGACGTACCAACCCCCCATGGTCCTCTCCGTGCCGAAGAAACGCTGGCCGGGCTTCACGTAGGTAACGGGACTCGGCTTCGCGTAGGGGTAGAGATCCTGGCGAAGCTCGTCCACGCCACTCGGGCCGGGCATTGCATAGGTGATCGTGTAGCGGGGCCCGAGTGCGCCCTGTGGGCGGGTGGAAAGCATCGGGTTCGGGTCGGTCACGAACACGGCAGGAAAGAAGCCGGCGGCTTCGGCGAGCTGCATGAGCTGCCCGCCGCCGACCCGCCCCTCACCCGCCAGCGTGATCCCCTTGCCGAGGGCGGGGCCAGTGATCTTAGCTCTGCTGGCGCCCTTCGCGAGCGCTGACGTCGCGACGACCACAGCAGCAAGAGCGACGGCCGCCGAGAACATTACGAGACGCTTCATCGTGAGACCTCCTGCAATCGAATCACCCCTCGTACACCACGGCTCTGGGAGCGGTTCCATCTGTGCACCCCGTTTACTCCAGGGTTTCGGCGATCGCCAATGCCTGCTTCAGGCTTGCTGCGCCCTCGAGCCTGAGCGTGAGCTGGCCGTTCGTCCAGATCAGCGTATTCGCGGCGAGCCTCGGTGGGCCGCCGGGGAAGAGTACGACGTGCGGTCGGCCCTCGATCCAAACGCCGGGACCGATCGAGCCGCGGATTGGGACAAACTCGACATGCGTGCCCGTCGCCGCCAGCTTCTTGCCGACCTCGGGCGTGAAGTCCGACCCGGAGATCTCCGTGACGAGGATGCGAACGCGCTCCGGCGTGCCGTACAGGAGCGTGATGACGTCACCACGGCGGTAGACGCCGTCAGGGTTACCCAAGAGCTTTGAGCCGAGCAGCGGGAACGGCGCCTCGGCGGGATCGATCGCCGTGCCGAGCCCGAGTGGAGCCGCTGGCCGAACCTCCGGCAGGCGGTCGACGTACTCGACCTGCACTGCGCCGATGCCGAAGAGGCGAAGGATCGCCGTCCGCGCTTGCGGCACGGCGAAGCCGGCGCCCACGGCGAGCACGGCGATCGCGACCGCCAGTGCGATGCGCCAGGGCCAGGCCGCTCGCCGCTGTTCCCGCAGGTACCGGCGCACATTCGACGCGATATCCGGTGTCTCCGGGAAGTCGAGCTCCGCGGCGAGGCCGCGGAGCTCACGCTCGAGTTCAATCATGCGCGGGCACCTCCTCACGCAGGCGCTCGAGCGCTCGGGAAAGCCTCGACTTCACGGTGCCCGTGCGAATCCCGAGTACGGACGCGGTTTCGGCTTCGCTCAGATCGAGGAAATAACGACAGGCGACGACGAGCCGATGCTCCTCGGAGAGCCGGTTGACGGCCTCCAACACGACGATGCGTTGCTCGCGCTCCAGCACAGCCGCCTCGGGGGACGGGGCCGCGCCCCCCGGGCGGATCTCCTCGGCTGCGCGCAGCGCGAGCGCGTGACGACGGCCAGCCGAACGGCGGCGGTTGCGCGCTTCGTTGGCGACGATCGCGAGCAGCCACGGGCGGAAGGGCTCGCCACGTCGAAACCGCCCGAGCGTGCCGAACGCCTTCACGAAGGCGTCGTGAGCCGCCTCCTCTGCGTCCGAGCTCGATCCGGCGATCAGATAGGCGGTCCTAAACGCGATTCCCTGGTGCATTCGCACGAGCTCCTCGTAGGCGGCCACGTCTCCCCGCTGCGCCCGAGGGACGAGTTCAGCGTCGTCTGCTGGTCGGCCCACCAACGCCTTCTACACCGCGGAGCGATCCGACGTTCCGCCACGCTCGCGGTTCGTGGCGCGGGGTGCCGCATGCCGCAGATGCCCCTGGTTGGTGCCGCTCGTTGAGATAGAGGCGAACGCTGGCGAGAGGTGGTGAAGCTTCTCGCGTAAATCGCACCCAGGCGGCCGGTTCGAGTCCGGCTAGTCCATCGGAAACAGCGGCTTTGGCGGAGCTAGCGCGCGGCCTTTCGCGGCTGATCGGCCACGCCCGAGGGGAGAGGGTATCGGCGTCGGGGGGCCGTGATCAGGCGGTCGCGCGAGACGGGGCCACCGAAGCGCAGGCGATCGTAGGGGGCGAAGGGGGGCTCGAGGACGTCGAGCTCGTCGACGAGGCGGTGCAGCTCCGCGAGCCACTCGTCATTGTCGGGGTCGGGGCGCTCGAGCTGGCTCGAGATCAGCTCGACCAGCCGGTCCTTGCGCCGCATGTTCTCCGGCCGCCAGCTGCGCAGGCAGACGTAGAGCCCGCTCAAGTAGGCGTCCCACTCGCGCACGGCGTCGAGCGGCGAGGCCCACTGTCGGGCAAACCAGGCCGGGAGCTCGTCGAAGCCGCCGGCCTCGTCGGCGAGCTCGAGCAGGTCGCGAGCGACCATCTGCGTCCCGTCGCGGCGGATGTAGCTTGGCAGTGGCAGGCGGTTGGCCAGCTGTAGGCGGCGGATCTCGTCGACGCCGTGCGACGCCACGGCGGCCAGCTCCTCGACGGGCACGAACCACTCGGAAGCGTAGGCGTCGTCCTCGGCCGTCATCGGATGATGGCCGTTGACGGCGTGGTAGCGCGCGGCGACCGCTGCGGCGAGTTCCCGATCCATCGTCACCGTAGTAATAGCTCGTCGCCGGCCCGCACGTCCGTCAGCGGCGGCGGAGGAGGATCATCTCCTCTTCCCTGGTCCAGGTCAGCCCCTCGTCGCTCGAGCTGAACCCCTGCCATCGCACGCGCTCGGACGTGATCTCGGAGAACGTCCACCGGCAGAGGCTGTTGTCCGGCGCGCGCCCCTCGAGCCAGATCTCGTTGCCGTGCTCGCGGGCGATCAGGTTGACCGTCGCGCCGAAGACGGGCGCGACGAACGTCACCCGCCAGGCGTCGATCTTGGGGTCGTAGGCGCGGAGCGTCGTCCCGTATTCGTGTGATGCCTGCCCTGCGTCTCGACCCTCGCGCGGCGGGCTGATCAGAACGTCTTGGATGACCCGGCCCTCGAGCACCCAGCCGAAGTGCCACTCTCCGCGGCGTTCCCTGATCACGTTGCCCTCAGGATCGAAGAAGCTGACCTCGACGTCCCAGCTGCCGACGAGCCGCCCGAACAGCATCAGCTTGTCGGCGGAGGCCGGGAACGGCTCATTCGCCTCGAGCGCCTCGATCATCGCGGCTCTCGATTCGGCAGCGGTGGCCATGCCCCGAGGCTACGTGGCTTACGGCTGCCTGGCTGTCACGATCTTGCGGCTTCCGCGTCTCCGTCGCCGCCCAGGCCGCCCACTCCAGGCGCGTTCCGCGATGGGCGCAAGATCGTGACAGTGAACCCCGGCTACGCGCGCTACCTTCGATGCCATGGCTAACGGGACCAAACTACGCACGCCCTCGCCGATGATCGAGACTCTCCATGCCGAGGGCCCATATCCCGAATACGCCGACAAGCTGATGGCGTTCGGGCGGCTTGTCGGCAATTGGGACATCGAGGGCCGGGCTTTCGACGAGTCGGGCAACGTCATCCGGGAAGTCACCGGCGAATGGCACTTCGGCTGGGCGCTCGAGGGCCGGGTGGTCCAGGACGTCCTGATTGCTCCCCCACGCCGGGGGCGCAAGCCCGGGGAGCAGTCGAAATCGTACGACACTGCGATTCGCGCCTACGACCCGAGAATCGACGCCTGGCGCGTCACCGTCGTCGCGCCTGTCTACGGCGCAACCGTCAATCTGATCGCGCGCGAGCACAACGACGAGATCTGGCTCGAGGGCCGCAGTCCCGACAACGACCTCGTGCGCTGGACGTTCTCTGAATTCAGCGACGAGCGGGTGCTTTGGCAAGGCTTCGTCTCGAAAGACGAGGGCCTGACGTGGGTCCGGGACGAGGAGATCATCCTCCACCGCGGACGGTAAGGAACCGCTCTCCGTGGTTCGAGACGATCAGGTTGACGAGTGCTTTAGGGCCGTGGGCGTGTGCGGCGCGCGTCGCCCGAGTCCAAAACATTTAGACGCTCACGGCCAAGGCCCGGTTCGGCAACGAGCGTCCGCAGCTCGTCGAGGTTACGTTTAGTCAGCATTTCGCGCGCCTGGGTGGGCGTGATTCCGACCATCGTTCGGAAGCGGGCGCTGAAGTGACTGTGGTGCGCGAACCCGATGTCGCTCGCGAGCGCCGCTATGTCGCGCTCGCCTTCAGCCAACCTCTCAATTGCCAGCCCCAAGCGGAGGCGCAGGAGGTAACGGGAGATCGTTTCTCCCGTCAGCGCTCGGAATTGCCGGGCAAGGTGGAACGGTGAGCAGTACAGGACCCGTCCGAGCGTGCCCAGATCCCAGCGAGTCGCCGGCGAGCTGGCTAGGAGCGCTCGTGCCCGTTCGACCCGCAGCCGTTGCGTCGAGCCGGTCCGCCAGCCGCGGACGCTCATGCCACCAGCGAACGCGCGCGACAGCGTTGCGAGAAGCAACAATGTCGCGTCCTCTGCCTCGAGCTGGTCAATGTCCGGCTCGGCGAGCAGGCGAGTGACCAAGCAGACGGCCAGGTGGTCGCGCGGCACGAGGTTGCCAACCTGCCCTCCGATGCCGCCGATCACGTCCTCGGCCAGATGCGTTGGCAGGGCGAGCACGGTACCGTCATCGCCGTCGCCGGTCGGATGGCTGATCCGGTACTCCTCGTCGAGACCAAGCACGAGTGCCGTGGTCGTGTCGACTACGACTGGCGAGCCACGTCGAGCGAGGACGAAGACGCCTCGGCGAGGCAGGCCGACGTGAATTGCAGCATTGAACATGACGGGGCCGTAGTTGGAACGAGGCGCTCGGCAAACGACGTCGTAGACGCGGACGAGTGGGCTCTCCAATAGCAGCCGCGACACCTGCTCCTCGGGCATGCCTGACATTGAACCTCTTTCGAGCCGCAGCAGCCTTCGCCGCGTCGCAACCTTGCCAAACGCACCGATGAGATCTAAAGGCCTTTGAGCAAGAATCTGACAGCTGCACCGCGACCGCTGCTTACGATCGGCCCGTGGGACAAGGTTCCTCGCCGGCGATCTTGAGGGCCTACAGGGCATGGACGGTCGGCCAACGCCGCCTATCGTGGGGATCGTGTTAGGCCCCCACCTGCGCCAGTTCCTCGGCTCGACCTGAACCTCGTGGCGCTCCTAGAACGAACGATCCAGCGGCCGTTCTTCCGTACGCCGCGTACGTGGACTCCTGGCAAGACGTAGATGCGGTTGGCCATCGCATCGGCTTTCTTGATCCGGCGTGACTCGTAGCGGGTCGAGGTCGGCTCCGACGGGGTAGCTCTCTTGGCTGGGCCGGCGTTCACGAATGGCTCCTGAGAAGCGGAGCGGTCAGAGCCGTAGAGTTGACTGTCGATGCACATGAACGTCTTTGATGAGGACGGGTGGCTGCCGCGGACGTGGCCGTCGGAGAGGCCCGGGTTCGAGTGGCGGAGGAAGCGCGTCGCGGGTGATCACCTTGGGGCAAGCCTCTATGCGCTCCCGCCGGGCCAGGCGACATTCCCGTATCACTACGAGTTGGGCAACGATGAGCTGCTGGTGGTGGTCGCCGGGAGACCGACGTTGCGGACGCCGGAAGGTGAGCGCGAGCTGCGGCCTGGCGACTGTATCCACTTGCCCAGCGGCGACTCAGGCGCACATCAGGTGATCAATCGCAGCGCGGACGAGACTCGGGTGCTCCTCGTGTCTAACTTCTCGCTCCCGCGAGCGGCGGTACAGGTCGACAGCCGCAAGATGATGATCCGCTGGGGCGTCGGCCCAGACGAACGCGAGTGGTTTCCGCTCGATGCGTCGACCGATTACTGGGCGGGCGAGTAAAGCAGGCTGGCAACGGCCGCCGACAGAGCGACTCGCCGAGTGCATGCCGGCCCCCGGGGCGGACCGGCGTCAGACGTGCCTGAGCACGCCGTCTAGCGGGCGAGGTACGCGGCCGAGATCGAGTGCCTCGACCAGCGGAGCCGCGAGTTGGACCTTCCAGTTATTGAGAAAGCCGCGGAGCTGTGCCTCGATCGTCCGTGCTCGATGCGCAGGCTGTTTCTGGTAGGTGCGAAACGACCCCAGCTTCCCATGCGCGCCGAGGATCTCCTCCACTGCGGGGGCACCGAGGCTGCGGACCAGCTCGTCCTCGAGATCGGCTTCGCAGACGTAGAAGCCGAGCCGTTCCATGTTCGCGCGGCCGAGGTCGGGACCAAAGCCGGCACGTTCAAGAGCGCGCTGGATCTCTCCCTCTTCTCCCGCGTCACAGAGACCCGCCAGCCCGACGTTGGATCCATCCGGCCCGTACAGGTTCAGGAAGCGGCCGATCGCCTGCGCGCCCCCGATCGGCCGGACGCAAACCCCCTCGGCGGCAAGATCCCGGCCGCGTCGTACGGCGAGCGTCTCCACTGCGACCTTGTCGCTGACACCTTCGACGAGCACGACTGCACGCGGACTCTCGTTTCCATCAGTCTGCCGACACGGAGAGAGCCGTGACCCGTGCCGCCAGTGGCTTGGCGCCCGGACCACGATGTTCAATGCTCAGATGGATGACACGGGCTCACGGCGCGCGCTTAGGCGCCTTCGCTTCTACGCCGCATTGGCGATTCTGGTGTGCCTATTCTTCGTCATCTACGGCGCGTTTGTTGCGTGGGATAGCTACCACCGTCTCCCGCACGTCTACGCGGCACTTCGGGCACGTGGCGTGCCCGCAACAGCGAACCTGGTGCGATGCGCGCCGGGATTCGGCGCCTATCGAGGCGTTCGCTGCCGACTTTCGCTGCGTTTCGACGGTCGCCTTCGGGCCTGGTATTACCCGGAGGACTCGGCTCAGTTCAAGGGTCTTGCCGTGGGCGTGGCGATTCCCGTCTTGGTCGACCCGAGCAATTCGAGCATCGTCTACACCCGCCGTGACGTCGAATACAGGACAAACGCCGGAACCTCTGTGGTCTTCTGGTACGGGGTCGGCTTGGTCGTCCTCGGGCTGGCGGGGTTCGCCGGGCTCCTCTGGCTCTGGCGACCGACAATGCCCATGCCTCGACGGGCCAACCGCTCGCCCGGCTAGTTGGCCGATCCTCGTTCACGCGGGGCGGACCCCATCGGCCAGCGTTCGCGAATACACCCTGAGCGCAGCCGTAGCATCGTCTGATGAAGGAACTTGCCTCTGGCGCTGCTGTCGCGCTTGCGGTCTTTGGGACTGGGCCTTACGTCGTCGGGATGTTGCGCGGCCGGATCAGGCCGCACGCTTTCACCTGGCTTGTCTGGACGGCAACGACGATGATCGCCTTCGCCGGGCAGCTCGTCGGGAACGGCGGCATCGGCGCAGCCGCCGCGGGTGCTTCGGCGCTGGTTGGCGTGGCGATCAGCGGCTATGCATTCTGGCGGGGGGAGCGCTCTTACACGCGACTCGACTGGCTATGTCTTGCAGGCGCTGCTATCGCACTCGTCGCCTGGGGGTTTGCTGGCGGCCCGCTTACCGCTGTCATTCTGATCGCGCTCGTCGATGCGATTGGGGCGGTGCCGATGATCCGCAAGGCGTTTGCGAAGCCGGACGACGAAGGAATCTCACCGTTTGTGCTGGCCAACTTCAAGTGGCTGCTTGCGATTTACGCACTCGATCACCTGAACCTGCTGACACTTCTCTTTCCCGCGACAACCACCGCCGTGAACACCGCGATCATCATCGTCGTGCTCGGTCGCCGTGCGCAGCTTCAATCGCGGCGGACCGTCGATCACACGGCCTAGCTCCGCGTGCCCCGCGCCGACACGGTAGGCGAATCGCCTGGGGCCAGTGTTCGGGAATGTCCCCCGAACTTCGGCCCCGGCTCGCGCGTAACAGGGTGGCGGCAGTGACATGATCGGACACCCACGACCGATTCGAAGGAGGACAGATGGCGGTCTTGATGACGGCGCAGATTCCAGGCGGGACGAAGGAGATGATCGACGGCATGCGGCCGGTGCTCGATGACATCACCAGCGCGAAGGGGTTCATCGTCCATGGGAACGGCCCGAGCCCCGGCGGCTGGCGGGTGACTGAGATGTGGGACACGCAAGCCGATTTCGAGGCATGGTTCGAGACTTCGGTGAAGCCAGCGTTCCCGGAGGGTGGCCCGATGCCGTCGATCACCTTCGACGAAC
>WNGI01003850.1_pt1 | contig 13317 bp, 13 predicted proteins | sample 5400621 | NCBI WGS metagenome assembly WNGI01 (sample SAMN13153374, study PRJNA577476) | soil metagenome | isolation source: 20 cm soil or saprolite under Garry oak tree replicate 1 | place: USA:California | collected 2016-06-15
ATGCACCTCGGATGAGGCGTCGGCTGTTGCTCCGATCGTCGACAAGGCGCACATCCCGATGTTCTGCATGACCGGACAGAGCGAGTTCAACAAGACCAACCTCAAGTACTTCCACCGGCTCGTGCCGGCCGACATCTACGACGCCTACGCCATGGTCGGTTGGGCGCTTTACGGGCCAAGCCCTGCGCCGTTCCACAAGGCGGCGCTCGTCTTCGGCAACGACATCGGGTCGCAGGCCTTCGTCGACCCTGCCACGAACGCGTTCACCAAGCTCGGCGGGCAGGTGAAGAACTTCCCGATCACACTTGGCGCCTCCGACTACCGGACCGAGGTCACCCAGGTAATCGCCTATAAGCCCGACGTGATCTTCACCGAAGCGCTTGGTTCGGCCGGCACGTTCCTGGGCGAGTACAAAACGTTGAACGGCGGCACGGTGACCCCGTTCATCGGCACGTCGGCCACCATCGATCCGCAGTGGTTCAAGCAGGTGAGCGACTCGATCGGCGTCGACAACCTGGTCAAGAACTACGGCGGCGTCGACCTCGGGTACACGTTCTCGGGCCCGGCTTATACCGAGTTCCAGACCAACCTCAACGCTGCCGCATCTCAATTCGCTGACGCACCCAAGTACAAGCAGCGCGGATCGACCCTCCACCTCTACGACGGGATCATCATGACCGCGCTCGCGATGGTCGCGACCAACAGCCACGACCCGACCGTCTACAACTCCAAGATCAAGGAGATCGCCAACGGCACATCGGGTGCGATGGTCGTCCACACCTACAAGGAAGGCCTCGATGCGCTGAAGGCAAACAAGTCGATCAAGTTCGAGGGCGCCGGCGGCGCCAACAGCTTCGACGATCACAACAACTCGATAGCGGGTTACATCCTCGTCAAGTACGACGCCACGGGCGGCGAAGTCAAGGTCAAGGAATTGACCCCCGACCAGACGTCGAAGATCAGCCAGGCCGGCGGTATCTGACGTAGTTCCCAGGACCAGAAGGACCCGAACGCCGTGAGCATCTTCGCTGCGGCGTTCGGGTTCGGCCTCGTCAGCATGTCGGTGATCGCGCTCGCGGCGGTCGGGTTCACGATGCAGTTCGGTATCACGAACATGATCAACCTGGCGTACGGGCAGGTGATGATCTCGTCCGCTTATGTTGCGTACTACATCAACCGTGCCGGCGTCACGATCTGGGTCGGGATGATTGCCGGGGCGGTCTTCGGCGCCGTCTTCTCATTTCTTCTGAACCGTCTCGTCTATGCGCCGTTTCAGCGCAAGGGCACATCCCACATTGGGATGGTGATCGTCTCGCTCGCCGTCTCGCTGATGCTTGCCAACCTGCTTCTGCCGATCGTGGGTTACTTCAGCGTCTCGTACCAGGAGCACGCCGGAAGCCTGGTTCGCGTTGGCGACATCGTCCTGACGAACAACCAGATCGCGATCATCGTGCTCTCGCTGGCGGTGATGCTCGGCATCCACGCGCTGCTGCGCTACACACGCCTCGGCAAGGCGATGCGGGCCACGGCGGCCAACCCGACGCTGGCCCGTAACTGCGGCATTCCCACGCAGCGCGTGATCGACATGGTATGGCTCATCACGGGAGCTCTCTGCGGCCTGGCCGGAGTCGTCGCGGCGTTGAACTCGGATTCGTTCGTGATCGCCAGCGGCGCCGGGTTTCTCATCACGGCGCTGGCCGCGGCCGTCCTCGGAGGCGCGGGTCAGCCTTACGGCGCAATGATCGGTGCGGTGATCATCGGCCTCATCACCGAGCTCAGCGCCGCCGCCTGGTCGCCAGAGTACAAGGAGGTCGTGGCCTTCGGCATCCTCGTCCTGGTGATGGTGCTGCGGCCCCAGGGACTGCTCGCGAAGCGAGGGGCGCTGGCGGCGGCCGGATGAACACCTTCTACGCTGCCAACCTGTTGATCTACGCGGGCGTCGACATCATCGCCGTCCTCGCCCTCAATCTCCAGTTCGGCGTTTCGGGCATCGTCAACTTCAGCTTCATCGTGTTCCAGGCGGCCGGCGCGTACGCCGCGGCCGTCCTCTCGATGCCGCCCCACACCGCCGCCGACTACAGCTTCCAGGTCTATTTCGGCGGGTACCAGCTCCCGTTCCCGATCCCCTGGATCGGCGGGGCGGTCGCGGGGGCCCTGCTTGCGATCCCCGTCGGCCTCGTGGTCCTGAGGAAGCTGCGCAGCGACTACCAGGCCATCGCGTTGCTTGTCACGTCGATCATCGCGAACACCGTGATCAACAACGCGCGCCCGTTCCTCAACGGCGCGGCCGGCCTCGCCCTGGTCCCGCATCCGCTGGAGAACCAGGTCGACACCGGCACGGATTCTTACCTTTACCTCTACATCGCGCTGACCGCGGTTTGCGTCGGGCTCGTGTGGTTTCTGGCCGCGCGGATCGTGAACTCGCCATACGGCCGCTCTCTGCGGGCCATGCGCGAGCACGAGCTGGCGGCTACCGCCCTGGGCAAGAACCCGGTCGCGTTGAAGATGACCATGTTCATCGTCGGCGGCGCCATCGCGGGCCTCTCGGGCGCGATCCTGGTCGGTTTCCTCACCGTGTGGGCCCCGTCGACCTGGCTGTATCCAGAGACAATCATTCTGTTCGCCGCGCTGATCGTCGGCGGCCGGGGCAACAACCTCGGTGCCATCCTCGGCGCCTTGCTCGTGCCGGTCGGCTTCGAGGAGGTCACGCGGCAGCTGATCCGGATGAACATCGGCCCCCCGAACCTCATCCCAGCGCTCGAGTGGGTCGCGATCGGCCTGTTCATCCTCGGCTTTCTCTGGTTCCGGCCCGAAGGCGTGAGGCCCGAGCCGCGTCGCATCTTTGAAGGCAGCCCCGAGGCGGAGCTGGTGGAACATGTCCGCACAGCCTGACCAGCGGATGCTGGTCGCGGAAGACATCAGCCGCCACTTCGAAGGCATGCACGCCGTGGACGGGGTCTCGCTCGCGGTGCCGAGAGGAAAGATCACGGGCTTGATCGGGCCGAATGGCGCGGGTAAATCCACTTTCATGGCTGTCCTTGCCGGCACCCTTCCCGCGAGCAGCGGCAGGATCCTGTTCGATGGCGAGGACATCACGCGGCTTCCGACGTACATACGCGCGCGCCGCGGGCTGGTGCGCACCTTCCAGCTTCCATCGGAATTTGCGCGACTGACGGTCCTGGAAAACCTTCTCGTAGCAGCGCCTCATCACCGCGGAGACTCGTTGTTCGGGGCGCTGATGGGAAAGCGGTACTGGGTCCAGGACGAGGAGAGGCTCGTCGACGAGGCGCGCGGGCTGCTCAAACGCTTCGGCATGAGCGCGAAGGAGTCTGATTACGCCGGGCTGATGAGCGGTGGGCAGAAACGACTCATCGAGATCATGCGTGCGCTGATGCTCCATCCTCGTTGCCTATTGCTCGACGAGCCTATGTCCGGCGTCCATCCGAGAGTTATCGAGCAGATCCAGTACTACCTCCAGTCACTCCGCGCCGACGGGTTGACGATCCTGATGGTCGAGCACGAGCTGCACCTCGTCGAGCAGCTGTGCGACTCGGTGTTCGTGATGGCGCAGGGAAAGCTCATAGGCAGCGGGACAATGGCCAGCCTGCGGCGCCAGCGGGAGATTGTCGACGCTTACCTTGTTGGATAGGCAGCCCGCGGTTGCGCACTCGCGGCCGGCACCGAGCCTGCGCGCGGAGGGGATCACGTCCGGTTACGGCGGCGTCCCGGTGATTCGCGATGTATCGATCGCGGTCGGCCCCGAGGAGATCGTCGCTGTGATCGGGCCCAACGGGGCGGGCAAGAGCACGCTGCTCAAGAGCCTGGTCGGAATCCTGCGCGTGACGCAGGGACGGGTGCTCCTCGGCGACCAGGACGTGACCAACCATCCGCCCGAGGAGCTGGCCCGCCGGGGGGTGGGCTACGTGCCTCAGGTCAACGACATCTTCGAGCCGCTCACAGTGCTGGAGAACCTCGAGATGGGCGGCTACCTGCTTGCGCCGGCTCGAATTCGCCACCGCGTCGAGGAAGTCGGCCAGGTCTTCCCCGCGCTGCCCCCGATGTTCAAGCGGCGCGCAGACAAGCTGAGCGGCGGAGAGCGAAAGATGCTCGCGATCGCCCGCGTGCTGATGCTCGACCCAAAGGTGCTGATCCTCGACGAGCCGACCGCGAACCTCAGCCCTAAGCTCGCCGACGCTCTGCTGAGCGAGGATGTGAAGCGGCTTGCGGGCGCCGGCAAGGCGGTTCTGCTGGTCGAACAGCGGGCGCGGGCGGCGCTGCAGATCGCCACCTGGACGAGCGTCCTGGTCTCCGGCGCGACGAGGCTCGAAGGCCCACCTCGGGACCTCCTGCAGCGCGCGGATTTCGAAGAGTTGTTCTTGGGCGCCGCACCCGGAAGGTCAGCGGCTCAGCAAGACGAGGAGGAGAACGAAGAGAGATGAGATTGATCACTTTCCGTGTTGACGGTGGATCGCGCCTGGGCGTGGTGCGCGACGACGACGAAGTGGTGGAGCTGAGCGAACCCGCGGACATGCTCTCGCTTATCGAGGCGGGCGAAGAAGGGCTGGCCGCAGCCCGAGCCGCGCTCGCCTCTTCACGGGCCAGGGCCCACCGGCTGGCCGATGTAGTGCTTCGCTCTCCCCTCCCCGACCCCGCCGGCAACGTGATCGCCGTCGGGCGCAACTATCAAAAGCATGCGCAGGAGACCGCCGTCATGGAGGGCCGGGAACCGAGCCCTCCGACGATTTTCACGAAGGCGATCACATCACTTACGGAGCCCTACGCCGACATCGCTATCGATCCGGAGGTCAGCGACAAGATCGACTGGGAGGTGGAGCTCGGGGTCGTGATCGGCAAGAAGGGCGCCAACATCAAACGCGACCGGGCAGGGGGTTTCGTGTTCGGCTACATGGTCGTGAACGACGTCACGGCCCGCGACATCCAGAGTGGTTGGGGCGGCCAGTACTTCAAGGGCAAGAGCCTCGATCGCAGCTCACCTGCAGGTCCGTGGATCGTCACCCCCGACGAAATTCCGGACCCTCAGTCGCTTCATCTACGTCTCCACGTCAACGGAACGTTGAAGCAAGACGGCAGCACTCGCGACATGATCTATCCCGTGGACGCCATCATCGAGTGGGTGTCGATCGGGATGACGCTGCAGCCCGGCACGATCATCGCCACGGGCACGCCGGACGGGGTCGGCTTCGCTCGCACTCCGCCTGAATTCCTCAAGCCAGGCGACCTGATGGAGACGGAGGTCGAAGGCATCGGCAAGTTGCGCAACCGAATCGTGTCGGCAGCTCGGGATTGAAACTCGACGAGCTGTCCGGCGTCCTCATCGCGCTGGCGTCTCCGCTCGAGCGCGACGGAAGTGTGGATGAGCCGGGTGTCGCCCGGCTCGTGGAGCATGTGTTGGCCGGAGGCGTCCACGGTTTGCTCGCGCTCGGGTCGACCGGAGAGACCGCGTCGCTCGACGAGAAGGCTCGCCGGACCGTGCTCACCGCCGTCGTCCGGGCGGCCAAGGGCAAAGTCCCAGTCATCTGCGGTGTCGCGCAAAGCCACCTTGGCGCGGCACGTGTCGAGGTCGAGGCCGCGGCGCAGCTGGGCGCGGATGCGGCGCTCGTCGCCCCGCCTTTTTACTACCCGACGGACCAGGTCGGCGTGCTGGAGTTCTACCGGCAGCTCGCGGACGGCGCTCCGCTGCCCCTGATGCTCTACAACATCCCGCAGTTCACCAAGGTCGTAGCGGAACCTGCCTCCGTCGTCACTCTCGCGCGCGAAGGAGTGATCAAAGGCATCAAGGACTCCAGTCGGGACTTCGAGTACTTCGAAGGCGTATGCATCGCGACGCGAGACATCGCCGGATTCCGAATCTTCACCGGGAGCGACACGATGCTTCTCGCATCTCTTGCGATGGGCGGTGCGGGCACGATCTGCGGCGCAGGCAACGTCGTTCCGGATTGGGTGGTGCGCATCTACGACGAATTCATGCGCGGCAACCTGGACGCTGCGCGCGACGCTCAAGACAGGCTCTACGCGCTCGTCAGCGCCGTGCGCGAAGGCGTGTTCCCGCTGGCGATCAAAGCGGCGCTGCACATGCTGGGGATCTGCGAACCGTGGTCCGCCCCCCCAGTGCGCAGGCTTGACGACCGCCTGGAGGCGCGCCTGCACGAGCGGCTCCAAACATTCGGACTACTGCGCGACTAGGAAACCGGCTGGGTCAGGTCGTAGACCGTCACACCGTCCACAGTCGTGGCGGTGAAATGCTGGCTCACCCAGGCCTGGATCTCGCTGCTCGAGCCGCTCCCCCCTCGCATGCCTCCCGCGATGAAGTAATGAATCTGTCCCTGGCTCACGTAGGTCTCGAACTGGGCCAGGGTCGGTGCAGGGTCTGAGCCGTTGAACCCGCCGATGGCCATCACGGGCTGGCCCGTCGCCAGCTCGTAGCCCGCCGCCGAGTTGGCGTCGATCGTTGCCGCAACCCAGCGATAACGGCCGGCGCCGGCCTCGAGCAGGGACGTCAGCTGTGCTCCTGGCCGTGTTGCGTTCAGCAAGCCGCCGCCACCAGCACCGGCCCGCGCCTGGCCGGGAGAGCCGCCGCCGTTGGGCGGTGCGCCAAAGCCACCCGGTGCCCCCCTCAATCCGGCGGGCGCATTGCCTGGCCCCAAGCTCGCGGTCTGCACGGCCGGGCCTGCCGATGGAATGGCGCCGGCATGAGCAGTGGTCACCGTGTCGAGGGTGTAGGCGGCCGGTCCGGCGATGGCCGCGACCAACCCTGCTGCCGCAACGCCGACGGCAAGCGGGCGTCCCAGCAGCGGACCGGCCGCGATCATCGCACCCGCGCCGAGGCCGATCGCGAGGATCGCGACCTTCAGGTATGGATTCCAATCGGGCGTCCGGTCGAGCAGCACGAACGCCCACAGCGCTGTAGCCGCCAGCGCGGAGGCGAGGAAGAGCCGCGCGATCAAGTTGCTTCGCCGCTTCCACAGCTCGACCGAGCCGGCCCCGACGAGCGCGCCGATGGCCGGCGCCAGGGCGATCGAGTAGTAGGGGTGGATGATGCCCTGCGCGAAGCTGAACACCGCGCCTGTCACCAGGAGATAGCCGCCCCACATCAAGTAAGACGCGCGCGCGAGGTCGGTGCGCTGTGCGCGAAGGGTGGTCCAGAGACCGGCGGCCATGAGGATGATTGCGGCCGGGATGAGCCACGAGATCTGACCGCCGAACTCGTTCAGAAAGAGCCTGTTCCAGCCGGTCAGCCCCCAGCGGGACCCGACTGCGCCGAGGCCGCCGACGCTGCCGACCTCGTTGCCGGTGATGCGGCCGAGGCCGTTGTATCCGAAGATCAGGTTGAGGAGGCTGTTGTTCTGGGAGCCTCCGATGTAGGGGCGATCGGCGCTCGGCCACAGTTCGACCACCGCTACCCACCAACCGGAGGCGAGCACCAGCGTGAAGCCCGCGATCACGAGCTGCCTGATTCGCTGCAGCAATCGCGGGCGTCCCAGGGCCAGGTAGATGAGGACGACCACCGGCACCACGACGAATGCCTGCAGCATCTTGGCCAGAAAACCGGTGCCGATCAGAGCCGCGGCCAAAACGAGCCACCGGGTCGAACCGCTTTCGACCGCGCGCAGGGACGCGTAGGCGCCGGCGGTCAGCAGGAGTACCAGCAGCGCGTCGGGGTTGTTGTACCGAAACATCAGCGCTGCGACCGGGGTCAGGGCGACCACAGCACCGGCGATCAATCCCGCCGCAGAGCCGAACCATCGCCGCACCGCGACGAACACGATGCCGACCGTCGCCACGCCCTCGAGAGCCTGCGGCACCAGCACGCTCCACTCGTTGAACCCGAACAGGCGCGCTGAGATCTCCATGACCCAGAGAAATGCCGGCGACTTGTCGACCGTGATGAAGTTCGACGCGTCGAGCGAGCCGAAAAGGAATGCTTTCCAATTGTTTGCGCCGGCCTCCACCGCGGCTGCGTAATAGGCATTCGCCCAACCGTTCCGGTCGAGGCCCGACAAGTAGAGGACGAAGGTGACCACCATCAAGACCGCGAACGAGATACGAGTCCAGACGGCATTGAGTGTCGGGGCCGGGACCACCCGCGGGAACGCGATGGCTGACATGGAGCCACTTTCTCGTCTCCGCATCAGCGCGCGGTTGGAGGCGGCTGAGAGATCTCTGAGAGGAGAAGGCCATGCGCCCGCGGCGCATGGCTCACCCCCCGACAGCCATGCCGGGTGACCCACTCCCCGGCTGATCGAATCATCGCCGCCGCCGCGGGTCCCAGCCAGCCGCAATTGCATGAATTCCGGGTACCGCAATTGAGGTACCGTCGTCAGATCGTGATCGTTTCCATCGGCGACCTCGTGCTCGACATCGCGATCGTTCCCGACGGCCCGCTCGAGCCGGACGACGATTCACCAGCGACGATCAGCATCGGAGGCGGGGGCCAGGCCGCGAACTTCTGCGCCTGGATGGGAGCGCTGGGCGAACCAGTCAGGCTCGTCACGCGGGTCGGCGACGACGACACCGGGCGAAGGCTGGTCGCCGACCTCGAATCGCAGGGGGTTGAGGTGCGTGCGACCTGGGCGCAGGAACCGACCGGCGCGATCGCCGTGCTGGTCGGACCGGATGGCCGCCGGACCATGGCCACACACCGCGGGGCAAGCGTGGGCCTCAGCCCCGACGACCTCGACGAGGCGTGGTTTCGGGATGCCCGGCTGCTGCATGTTCCCGCCTACTCGCTGTTCGTGGAACCCATCGCCAGCGCTACACGAGCGGCGATCGGCGTGGTACGCGATGCCGGCGGCATGCTCGCCGTCGATCTGTCATCCGCCGCCGGCATTCGCGCCTACGGACCTTCGCGGATGGCCTATGTCCTGGCACGGCTCAAGCCCGAGGTTCTCTTCGCAACCGAAGCCGAGTCTTCGACGCTTGCCGTGCCCCTGCAAAGCCTCGCCCAGGTGCCCGTCCTGAAGCTCGGGCCGGCGGGCTGCAGGGTATTCGGCCAGACCATCGCCGCGCCCGACGTGAAGGCGATCGACCCTAGGGGCGCCTGTGACGCGTTTGCGGCCGCCTTCTGCGCCGCGTGGCTGCGAGGCTCCACCCCCGTCGAGGCGGCGTCCAGCGCGGTGCAGGCCGCCTCGCGGTCGGTGCTTCTCGCGGGAGCGCGGCCGAGCTGAGCGACCTGCTCCAGGTCTCCCCTGAGGTGGCGGCGGCGCTCGACGCCGGCCGCCCCGTGGTCGCTCTGGAAACATCGATTGTCGGCCAGGGCCTGCCCGCGTCCCACAACCTGAAGGCGGCGCGCGGTTGCGAGGCGGCTATTCGCGATGAAGGAGCGGTCCCCGCGACTGTGGCGGTCCTCGACGGCCGCGTGCGGGTCGGCCTCGGCGATGACGACCTGCAGCGGATAGCCTCCGGCGCGATCAAGATCAGCTCGCGCGACCTCGGGCCGGCCCTGGCGAGCCGCGCCGCGGGCGCGACCACCGTGGCCGCCACCCTGCGAGGCGCGACCATGGCCGGAGTTCGTTTCATGGCGACCGGCGGAATCGGCGGCGTGCACCGAGGACACCCCGAGGACCAGTCCGCCGACCTGGAGGAGATCGCACGCGCGCCGGTGGCCGTCTTCTGCGCCGGCGCCAAGATCATTCTCGACCTCGCCCTGACCCTGGAGAAGCTGGAGAGCCTGTCTGTGCCGGTGCTCGGGTACGGGTGCGACGAATTTCCCGCGTTCTACACGCGGCGCAGCGGGTGCCCGGTCAGCGCACGCGTCGACGGTCCCGTCGAGGCGGCGCAAGTCCTGCGCGCGGCGTGGGAGACGGGCGGCCGAGGAGTTGTCGTGGCCGTTCCGCCGCCCGCCGACCTGGAGGGCGCCGAGGAGATGGCGAGACGGGCGGCCGGCGAGCTGGGCGACGTGCGGGGCGGGAATGTGACCCCGCGGCTGCTGGCCCGCATGGCCGAGCTCTCAGGCGGGCGCTCGCTAGACCTCAACGTCGAGCTCGTGATCAACAACGCGCGTGTGGCCGCACAGGTGGCGAGGACGTTTTTCGGCTAGAGGCCGGGCGGTGCCCTTTCCGCACGTCTGGCGTCAGCGATGCGCATCACGCACCCTTTTTCGGCACGTCTGGCGTCAGACGTGCGCTACCTTCAGGCGTGGTTCTCCTCGTGGTGGATTGAGGAGCCACTGAATTTGTGAAGGAGGTTCGATGATGGATTCGCGAGCAGTCGCACTTGCCAGAGCTCATCTCGAGGCGTGGACCAATCACGACCTCGAAACGGCGCGCGGCAACCTGGCGGCGGACGTGGAGTTCTACAGCCCGGCTGCCCACCTTGTCGGCGCCGACGAGTACATGGACGCGCCGAGGGGCCTCACTCAATTCGCCAGGCACGTCGTCCCGGGCAGCCTTCGCGTGATCGCCGCCATGGGCGATGAGCAGAACGCGCTGATCATGTACCAGGTCGACACGCAGGGCGACCCGATCGGCTCGAAGACGTTTCCATCTGCTCAGACCTGGTTGCTGAATGAGAACGGAAAGATCCAGGTCGAAAGGATCGTCTCCTATGCGACACCGAAGAGCTAGCTTTTCTTCTTCGCTTTAGGCGCCGACATCAGGTCGCACCATGCGACCACGATCTTGCTCAGCTCGGCGGCACGCGCATTCACCTCTGCCACATCCGCAAATCTCATGAAGCGCACCGCCCTTCCCGCGCCTTCCATGTGCGGGAACTTGCCCGGGATGATGCCTCCGCGGTTGAACATCAGGCTTACCGTCTTCTTGGTGTGCTGCACGAAGCCGGCGAAGTCGTCGCCGCTGTGGAACGTCACCGTGCCGTACTTGGTGCCCTCGCTCATGCGAGGATCGGCGCGCAAGATGACCTCACGAACACGCCGAAGAATCGGTTCGGCGGGCTTGCCCGCGAACCACTTCTCCGCGGCTGGATCTTTCTTCATTCAAGAGAACCGGCGGGCCATGCGGTGGCCCGCCGGTGTGCTGATGCGGCTCTTAGCGTGAGTTGGTGCTGAGCAGTCCGAACGCCGCGCCCTGAGGGTCGCTCAGGATCGAGAACCGACCGCCGGGAAAGTCCTGCGGCGGCAACATTTCCTTGGCGCCCAGACTGACCGCCTTCTGGTGGGTCTTGTCGACGTCGGTTGCACCGAAGTAGACCATCCAGTAGGACGGAACCTCCTTCGGCACCATCGGGTTCATCTCCATTCCACCGGCGATGCTTTCGTCGGCGAGCTTGAACTCGGTGTAGTCACCCTGTCCTTCACCCATCGGGCTTATCTTTTCGCCCCAGCCGAAGATCTTCTTGTAAAACGGCTTCGCCTTCTCGACGCCGCGCGAATTCAGCTCAGCCCACGAGTAAGCGCCGGGCTTGCGCAGTACCTCGAAGCCGTTCATGGTCTCTGGCTCCCACACCGAGATGAACGCCCCCGTCGGATCCTGGAACACGGCCATTCGGCCTACGTCCATGACCTTGAAGGGCGGCGCGACGACCTTGCCGCCTTCCGCCTCGACCTTTTTGGCCACCGCATCCGCGTCACGTGTGCCGATGTACATCATCCACGCCGATGGGGCTTTCGGATCCTGCGTCCCGCCAATCCCAGCTACATCCTTGCCGTCGAGCCGGGCGATCGCGTATCCGCCCGCGGCTGGATCTTTCTCGGGCTCGGCCTTCCAGCCGAAAAGCTTCGAATAATAGTCGCGCGAACCCGATGGATCTGTGCTCGAAAGGTCAATCCATGCGGGCGCGTTGACGACAAACGTCTTCGTATCTGCCATATGCGTACCTCCTTGATACCGGAGCTGACGCGGGTGGCCTCTTGAGGCCCCCTCCCACCCTTCTATATCCATTGTGCCACCGGCAGGTTAAGGAATCATGAGAGCCCGCTCAGCGTATGAATAGTCGATGGCCGAAGCCACTGCCGTCGATCTGGTCATCTTCTCCGACTACGTTTGACCCTGGTGCTACATCGACTCGGTCCGAGTCGAGCAGCTCGAGAAGGAAGGGTTGGTCCGCATCACGTGGCTGCCCTTTGAGCTGCATCCGGAAGCGCCGCCCGAGGGCATTCCGCGCGATGCGTACTTTGGACACGCGAGGTCTGAGCGCATGCATTCGCACCTCCAGTCGATCGCGGAGTCGGTCGGACTGCGAATGCATTCGCGCGACGTGATCATCAACTCACGACGCGCGCTTGGCGCGGCAGAGTTCGCACGCGAGCGCGGCAGGTTCGATGACATGCACCACGCGCTCTTCAAGGCGCACTGGGAAGGCACCGGCCGGCTCGAGGACGTCAGCGACCTCGTACGCATCGGCACGGAGGTCGGCCTGAATGGCGACGAGCTCAGGAGCGCGGTGGAGGAAGATCGCTACGACGCGGTGATCGACGAGAACAGACGCATGGCGAGCTCGGTGGGAATCGACGCGATACCGGCGCACATCTTCAGCCGCCGATATCTGATTCTCGGCGCTCAGCCCTACGAGGTGCTGAAGCAGGTCGTCGACCGGGTGGCGGCAGAGGAGTGAGGATCGTCTCGCTCTTGCCGAGCGCGACCGAGTCGCTTTTTGCACTGGGCCTGGGCGATCAGCTGGTCGCGGTCACCCATGAGTGCGACTACCCGCCGGAGGCGGCCGCCCTGCCCGTGGTGACGAGATCGACGCTCGACCTCGTGGGCCGGAGGGGCGCGGAAATCGACGAGCTCGTGGCGCTCGCGGCAAGGGATGGACGCTCTCTCTACGAGGTCGACACCGACGCGATCCACCGCCTGGACCCAGACCTCGTTGTGGCCCAGGACATCTGCGACGTGTGCGCCATTCCCGCCGACCAGGTGGCGGGCGAGCTCGCCGGCGTGCGCATGATTCGGCAGCACCCACACTCGCTTGCCGATGTGCTCACTGACATCGAAGAGCTCGCTGACGCCTGCGGTGTGGACTCGACTGTGCTGATGTCGGAGCTGCGCCGCCGAATCGAGGCCGCTTCTCTCCGGGCGGCGTCACTGCCTCGCGTGCGCGGCGTCTTTCTCGAGTGGTTGGATCCGCCATATCGCGCCGGACACTGGACACCGGACCTGCTGTTGCTGGCCGGCATCGATGACCCGCTCGCGAAGCGGGGCGTGCCGTCCGTGGCGCTCTCCTGGGATGACGTCAGGCAGGCAGAGCCCGCGCTGCTCGTGCTTGCGCCCTGCGGCTTTGATGGTGCTCGCGCGCAGCGGGAAGCGGACTCTCTCAGGCGCGAGATCGACGCGATTCGCGCGGCCAGAGTGGTCGTCCTGGACGGCTCCGCTTATTTCAACCGGCCCGGGCCGCGGCTGG
>WNGI01008382.1_pt1 | contig 13317 bp, 15 predicted proteins | sample 5400621 | NCBI WGS metagenome assembly WNGI01 (sample SAMN13153374, study PRJNA577476) | soil metagenome | isolation source: 20 cm soil or saprolite under Garry oak tree replicate 1 | place: USA:California | collected 2016-06-15
ACCGAGCCAGAGCAGCGTTGCCAGCGTTAGAATCGTCACGATTTCGAACCCGGCGATCGCCCACTGATAACCGAAGCGGACGTGAAGCGCGTATTGGATCGAGTTTGTGGGTGCTGCGAGCAGTATTCCCAGCTGATACGCCAGGCCCGGCATCAACCCACGGGCCGCGTCGGCGGAAAGCTCGTTTAAGTGCACTGGGATCACGCCCCAGGCACCTTGCACTCCCGCCTGCATCAAGAACGAAGCGGCGATGATTGCCAAAAGGCCGCCGCCAAACGCCCACAGCGGAATCAGCAGAAGCGACAACCCCAGGGCCGCGATCATGCCTTTGCGGCGCCCGGCTACCTGCGAGAGGTGTCCAAAAACAATCGCGCCGACGACGGCCCCAACGTTATAAATCATCGCAATATTGGCTACCATCGCGGCGGAAATCTTGTGCACCTCTTTTAGGAAATCCGGATAAAGATCCTGGGTTCCGTGCGAGAGGAACATCATGAACGTCATGAGCACGACAAGATACGCAAAGCGCTTCCACTCTCCTGCAACGATGCGCAGAACCTGTCCGGTGCTCGCAGCGCGATGCTGCTTCCACGCCTCCGATTCCGGCACTTTCGTACGGATATACAGCGCGAGCAGCGCGGGCAGTGCACCAATCCAAAACATCGGGCGCCATCCCCACAGGGGCAGGAGAAACCTTGCGGCCACCGCCGCCAGTAGATATCCGATCGAATAGCCACTTTGCAAAATCCCGCTGAGGATGCCCCGCCAGCGCACCGGCGCCGCCTCCATTGCGAGCGACGCACCGACGCCCCACTCCCCGCCCATGCCGATGCCGAACAAGGCTCGCAAAATGATAAACACGGTGTAGTTTGGCGAAAAGCCGCACATCAATTCGATCCATGAAAAATAGATCACGTTGGCCATCAGCGGGATGCGGCGTCCGTAGCGGTCCGCAAGCAGCCCGAATAGCAGCGCGCCGATGGGCCGCATGGCGAGCGTCGCGGTGGTGGTGAAAACGATTTCTTTCTTGCTGACCCCAAACTGGTGCGCCAGCGTATCGAAGAGAAAAACGACGATGAAGAAATCGAACGCGTCGAGCGTCCAGCCAAGAAACCCTGCGAGCACGGCGTGATGCGTACCTGATCGAGCCGGCTGCCCCGAGTCCGCCATCTCAGTTTGCTTGCCACTCCGCGGGCTTGGGCATGAGCCGGGAGATGGCTACCCCGCAAGCAATCGCTACAATCGCGAGAACAAACCCCACCTGATACCGTCCGAAGCACAACTCACCAATACAGAACAGCGAGGAATAGATGAGCACGCACCCCAGGAGCCAGCACAGAAGATTCTTCCCCAGGTCGCGCGTGACGGGCTCATCTCCTGCGAGCTTCGCTACGGCATGCCATCCGGTGATTTGCGGGCGCACTTTCCGGTAGAACTTCACGAGCGTGTCTCCCGGTTCTGCGGGCGTAAGCAGTGTGACCGCCACCCACACAAGCGTGGTGACGCCGGTGGTGCACAACGTCGTCTTCGCGAAAATGACCGGGTCCGAACCGCTGAAGGGTTGCGGCCGGCCTGCAATCGCCATCCAGAGCGCGGTCGAATGCAGCGCCAGCGTCGTCACCAGCGCCGCCATCATCGCGGAGATTTCGCTCCACGCATTCACGCGCCACCAATACCAGCGGAGCAAATATACGCCGCCGGTTCCCGCCCCCAATTCGAGCACGATCTTCCATCCGGCGCTAACCGAGCCAAGCTGTAACGCCACAAGCGCCGCCGCGATTACCAGGAAGACCGTGGCGAGACGCGAAGCATTCACGTAATGCGCCTCGCTTCCATTTTTCTTCAGGAAGCGCCGGTAAAAGTCTTCGACAAGGTAGGAACTACCCCAATTCAATTGCGTTGCGACGGTGGACATGAACGCTGCCATGAATCCCGCGAGCAAGATTCCCAGGAGCGCATGCGGTGTCTGCCGCGTCGCCACCAACATGTATCCGCGCTCGGGCTGCGCCAACCCCGGATAAAGAACAACCGCCACGAGCGCCGTCAAAATCCAGGGCCAGGGGCGCAGCGCGTAGTGCGCCAGGTTGAACCACAGCACTGACAACAATCCGTTTCTTTCGTCCTTTGCGCTGAAAATCCGTTGCGCGATGTATCCACCGCCGCCAGGTTCCGCTCCCGGATACCAGAACGCCCACCACTGCACCGTCAAATGCACCACAAAAGTAATCACTGGCAACGTCCACAATGCTTCGCTGGCGAACCCTCGGGAAAAATCGGGTAAGAGAGCGGTGATGTCGCTAGCTCCCGGCCCGGCAGCGGCACGCCGCGCCGCAAGCGCCGCGAGAAGTTGCGGCATCCCGCCAACCGCGTGAATTCCGTACCAGGCCACCGAAATCACAATCGCCATTTTCAGAACGAACTGGAACAAGTCCGTCCAAAGCACGCCCCACAAACCGCCAAGCGAAACATAAATTCCCGTGAAGGGCATCAGGAAGAACACGCAGATGGCCAGCGCTTTCGCGTCGCTCACGCCCATGGCCGTGCTGATGATGTTGACCATCGCCTTCGTCACCCACCCAAGGATCAGGCAGTTCATCAGCAGGCCAAGATAAACGGCACGAAATCCACGCAGGAACGCCGCAGGTTTCCCGCTGTAGCGCATTTCAGCAAACTGTACGTCGGTGATCAATCCGGAGCGTCGCCACAATCTCGCGAACAAGAACACCGTCATCATCCCCGAAGGCAAAAAACTCCACCACAGCCAATTCCCCGCGACTCCGTTGACATAGACCAGTCCCGTCACGGCCAGCGGCGTATCGGCCGCAAACGTGGTCGCCACCATCGACGTTCCCGCCAACCACCACGACACGTTTCTGCCGGAAACAAAGTAGTCCTCCGTGCTCTGTCCCGACCGCCGCCGGAAATACAACCCCAGGACAAGAGTGATCAGCAGATAGCCAACAATCGCGGCCCAATCGGCAAGTGTTAAGTGCAAGGTGCCTTCCCCCTGTGCAGGAAATCCTTCCGGCAACTTCTCGTTCATGGCAAAATGGGCGCACGAGCCGCCCGGCCCGGAAAAACACCATCAACGAGTTGCCCATCTTTGACGACGGGAACTCCGTTGACAAGCACAAACTGAATCCCTTCCGAGTATTCTAACGGCTGTTCGTAGGTTGCTTTATCAATGACGCGCTTCGCGTCGAACACGGTAATGTCCGCATCTGCCCCCACGCGAATCCGTCCTTTGCCCTTGAATACCGGCGCGCGTTTTTCCAGCCGCTGGGCCGGCATCAGGGTCATCTTTCGCAGAGCCGTCATCAAATCCAACGTCTTCTCATCTCGAACGTAATGCCCTAGCACGCGCGAGAACGTCCCCTGCCCCCGTGGATGGACCTTGGCTCCCGTAATGGGCATGCCGTCGCTGGCGATCATCACGATCGGATCTGCGACCGCCGTGCGTGCAGCTCCTTCGGGAATCGAAAAAATGACGACCGTACCTCCTTCTTTGCGATATTTTTCAAAAGTCTCCGCGGTCAGCCGCTCGCCCGTCTTCACCCACTGGACATCTTTGTAATTGATTCCCTGCCGGTCTTGCCATCCGGGGTCAAAAATCGCTGACTCCAGCGAGGTGCTGCCGGCCGTATAGGGATAGCACTCGGTCGTCACGTCAAGACCGTGCTCCTGCGCGCCTCTCACCATGGCGATGAGCCGCGGCGTATCCTGCAGACCCATACTCGTGATGTGCACCACGTGCAGTGGAGCTCCCGTCGCCGCCGCTGCCGCAATGACCTCTTCAATCCCGACGAGTCCCGTTGTTGGCTCTTTCAGTCCCGCGTGCCGCAGGTGCACGTGTACCGGCGCGTTGCCCTTCGCCGCCAGCCGGAACACATCGACGATCTCGCCATGAGTGGCGGCAGCCGTGTAATTGATTCCCATCCCGATAATTGATTCCCATCCCGACAGCCAATGCGCCACGGTTCAATCCTTCTTCTATGTCTCTATCGATTTGCACCAATTCGCCCGGCGTGGCTTCGCGATGAGCGGCATCTCCACCGGGCAGGAAGTTACCCGGGTCCTTCATGACCTTCATCCGCACGGGAATGTGCCCGATACCCACTCCAAAGTTGATGAGGGTCTTGCCTTCCCTCTGCACATACCATTTGTCGATATCGTCCGTTCCGACCTCCAGCTCGAGCGCGGTGGTCACCCCATCGCGCGCTTTGAACTGATAATTGCGCGGCTCCTGCCCGTGCTGGTGCAAATCGATAAAACCCGGGGCAACCGTCAAATCCATTGCATCAATCGTCTTCTTTCCCTGGAGCGGTTCCGCGGAAACCGCACGAATCTTCCCGCCCGCGATCCCCACGTTCCGCGCCGCATCAAGCCCCGATTCGGGATCCATGACTCGCCCGTTGGCGATGACCACATCATAGGTTTCGGTTCCATTGCTTGCGCCGCTCCCTGCGGTCATCACGACCGTGGCGGCAACTAAGACCACCGTCGCTGTCCACTTCCACCATCCATGAACTCTTGAGCATGACATTTGACCGGCGTCTCCTGTGCGGCGCTAAGTCTCTTCGCGTGGGCTCCGTCTGTCAAAGGTTTTGTAAACCGATTCAACGACCGCGAATCGTTCACTTGGCGTCTTCAGAGGAAAGAAAAACCCCGGATCGCTGGGGGGAGCGACCCGGGGTGGGGGTGTTACTGAGGGGGGGGCCGGAGGAAACTCGTTTTTGTCTAGTGCACCTGCTGTACGGCCAGCATGCAGATCTGTCGCAGCTCTTCGTAGGTGAAATAGGTTTCTTCCTGCTCGCCTGCGACTTCTTTGTGTCCGAATCCCGATTCGCTCGAGATGCGGCTCAATTCCATTTCCGATAGACCCAACAGCACCGCCGCGCGGCGCCGCGTTACGTATTTGAGCTCTTGCGTTTTCATGGCGTTATCCCTCACGCAGGAAGTAGAACCATGGAGTCTTCTTCAACAGCCAGGATCATGGCTTTATAGATGTCCACGTCCCAGCCATCGCCAATCCGCATCCTTACGGTTTCGCCGCCATCTTTCAGCAGCTTTCCCCGCAGCGGCACCTTGATGTTTCCAAGCGCCACCTGCAGGACCACCGATTGCCCGACCCAAGCTTCGAACGCACTGTCCATTCTTGTTCCTCTCAGTGATTCAGCCTGACGGAATAGAGAATCGCGCAGCGGCCTGCAGTTCACAATGGTACAGAGAGGGCACCGGACTAGTAAGAAGGTACTGCACAGGATTCGAGCATCGATTCACACTCAGTTTCCATCGGAGTACAGAAGTACTGTTCTTTCGGGACGCCCGGACCATAGGACCAGGATGTTTTCCCTGCGATCCTGTTGATATGACGAGGCACGGTCACCCTTCGCGTAAGACCCTGAACGAAAGTGCAGTCGCCACGCCCTGGCGGGCAGGCGTCGGCCTCGCCCTTGGCGGAGGTTTCGCGCGCGGCTTCGCTCATCTCGGCGTTCTGCAAGTCCTGGAGCAGAACCACATCCCTATCTCTCACATCGCGGGCACCAGCGTGGGCAGCATCCTGGGCGCTGCCTACGCCAGCGGCGCGCCGCTTGCACGCATTATTGAGACCTGCCGTACCCTGCGCTTCCGGGACATCGCGCGTTGGCGCGTCTCCCGCCTCGGCTTGGCAAGCAATCAGCGCCTTGAAGATTTAATCGAACGTGTTTTCGAATCGCGCCAGTTTGAAGATCTACGCATTCCTCTTGCAGTGGTAGCTACGGACTTGAACTCCGGCGAACCCGTGGTGTTCACGCAAGGCGATCTGGTGGACGCCATCCGCGCGAGTTGCGCCTTCCCGGGGCTGTTCGAACCTGTCGAGATCGGCACGCGATGTCTTGCGGACGGTGGGCTGGTCGCCCCGGTTCCAACGCGCGCCGCCCGCGATCTCGGTGCCGCCGTGGTAATCGGTGTCTCCGTCGGCATGCAGGACGGCCACCGCGGCGCCCCCACGAACATTTTTCAGGTCGTGAGCCGGGCGGTGAGCGCGGCGCAAAAGCACCAACTGGAAATCTGGGAAAGCCATGCCGATCTCGTCCTCCGGCCCGACGTCCAATCCCTAGCTTGGGACGAATTCGACCGCGCCGATGAGGCCATCGCTGCGGGCGCCGCTGCCGCGCTCCGCGCTCTCCCGCGTATTGAAAAACTACTGGGGCAGAAGCAAGACGCCGCCCAGGATCTCCAGGCCCGGCTCGACGCTGAAGACAAAGGTTACCTATGGCTCGCGGAGGCGCTCCGATGACTCGCATCAGCATCTGGCTTGCAGCCCTAACTGTCCCACTCCTTCTGTGGCATGAATGTGGAGAGGATATTGGCGTTTTCTGCTACCGTATAGGATTGGGCGCTTTCACCGCCGTGCGTTCGCGCACTCTTGCTCCGGTGCCCGTAAGGAATTCGATCGATTCTTCCTTTGTGAGGAACAACACCGCGTGCTCGACGCCATCCTCCACTTTTTCCACTCGCTCTACAACCCGGACGGACTCAAGGAGCTGATTCGTTCCGGCGGCGCACCGCTCATCTGCGCGATCGTCTTCGTCGAGACCGGTTTTTTTGTAGGTTTTTTTCTTCCCGGTGATTCCCTGCTTGTCACCGCTGGAATTTTTTCCGCTGCCGGGGTGATCCCCCTGAAGTGGCTTCTCATACCCGTCATGCTTTGCGCCATCGTGGGCGATCAGATTGGCTATTGGATTGGCCGCTCGGCAGGTGCGGCTCTTTACCGCCGCGAAGAGTCCTTCTTCTTCCGGCGCAGCCACTTGCAACACGCCCATGATTTCTATGAAAAATATGGCGGCCGGGCCGTCATCCTGGCGCGTTTCATTCCCATCGTTCGAACGTTCTGTCCGCCCGTCGCCGGTGCCGCGAAGATGCCTTACGCCAGCTACCTCGCCTTCGACATCTGTGGAGGGACTTTTTGGGTCGGCGCTATGATCCTCGCCGGCTACACTCTGGGCCGCTCGGTCCCCAACATTGGTGCACGCATCCACTACGTCATTGGCGTTGTTATCGTGGTTTCTGTGCTTCCCGCAGTCGTCAGCGTTTATCGCTCCAGGCATAAGTTCAGTGCTTCCGGTGACCAGAGCTCCGCCGCCACTCCCCGCGCAGAGGGCAAATAGGCTGTGGCCTTCGCCAAGTTCCGCGCCATCATCTTCGATATCGGCCGCGTCCTGATCCGCGTGGACATTTCCCGGGCCATGGACGGGTTGGCTTCCGGCCTCTCGCTAACGCCAGGGGATGTGTGGTCCGCGATCGAAAAAGACCCGCGCTGGCTCGATTGGCAGGAAGGGCGCATTTCTCCTCGGGACTGGCACCTTCATCTAGCCAAGCGTCTTGGCTTTTCGCTCCCTTTTGAGGAGTTCTCCGAAGTCTGGAACCGCGCCCTTGACCCGAATCCGATCCATTCAGAATCGTTTCTGGAGAAGCTCTCCAAGAATTACCGCCTCGCGTTACTATCGAACACCGATCCCATCCACATGTCCCATGAAGAGGCCCGCTTCCCCTTTTTCCGCTTCTTTCCCATTCGTATCTATTCCTATCGCGTAGGCGCGAGCAAGCCTGACCCGGTCATCTACCGGAAAGCCCTCCAAGCCTGCCAGGTCCAGGCCGAGGAAGCCGTTTATATTGACGATATTGCCATCTACGCAGAAGCCGCCCAGCGCCTTGGGATGTCTGGAGTCGTCTTTCAATCGCCTGAACAGCTCCAATCCGATCTCCAAAAGCTCGGAATTCAATTGGACTGACCGAACGCCAAGCAAAAAATCCGCTGTTCCCTCTCTTTTCGCGTAAACTTTGCTAGGACTAGTACCACATGTCTTTTCCCCCATCTCTGCCAACCAGCTCCATTTTCATTCATTTACGAGCGCTCCCCGACACTCATCTTTGGCGCGGCGCATGCACTTCCCTCAGTACGGGTTCGTTACTCAGAGGTTTTGACCCATTTGGGGTGAGGAGAAAGATTGACTATGTCAGAAGATAGATTTATCGAAACGCGTACGGAATCAGCAGCTTGGACGTTGCCAGCGATCATTGTGCTGGGTTTGCTCGCCATTGGTGGACTGGCATTTGGCTGGAATGCCTCTTCGAAGCTCGATGCCACGCAGCAATCGGTTGCCGCTCAGTTGAAGACTACGCAACAGGCTGTACAGCAAGACGTGTCCTCTTTGAAGGATCGCCTTGCTCAAGACGAAAAAGCCAGCACTGATCTCCAGGGCGACCTGAGGGTTGTCACCGGTAAGCTGAAGATTACCCAGGGCCAGCTCAAGAAAGCCCGCGAGGAAGCAGCAAAACTCAATAACGCGACCACCGAGAAGTTGACCGCGCTGGACACCTCGGTTCACTCGGAACTCGCCACCAAGGCCACCAGCGATGATGTCAAGGTTGTGGACACCAAGGTTGTAGGTGTCAAGACCGATCTGGACGCCACCCGCGAAGACTTGAAAATGGCTCGCAGCGAAATGGGCACGCTCATCGCGCGCAACCATGACGAAATCGACCAGCTCCGTCGCCTTGGCGAACGTGACTACGTTGAATTCACCATCGTCGGCAAGAACAAGCCGCAAAAGGTGGGCAATGTCACTGTCGAACTCAAGGGCGTGAACGAAAAGCGCAACCAGTTCACCGCCGCCATGACCATCGAGGACAAGCGCTTCGAAAAGAAGAACCGTGCCATGAACGAGCCGATCTTCTTCTATACCTCCGGCACGCATATTCCCGAAGAAATGGTCGTCAACAAGGTGGGTAAGAACACCATCAGCGGGTACGTCAGCATCCCAAAGGCGAATTCGCAGACGTCCGCCAGCGCCTCAAAGTCTGGCAACTAAGCATCGATAGAAGTGCCCGGCCGGCATTGCCGGGCGCACCGCAAGGCGGGCAGAAGAAACTGCCCGTCTTTTTTTCCTACCAAACGCGGCGGGCGACTTGCGGAATTCCGAAAGAATAGGCTTCACCACTCCGGAGCCTTGCTTGCGCCAGACGTCCAGTGTCCTCTACATCGCTGTTGATACCCTGATTCCTCTGCGAGGAAGCAGCGTCCCTGGACTCGATGCATTCACCGCCACACTCGACCACCAAGCCATTCCCGCCGTCTGGCTGACCAGCCGATCGCGCCTCCAGTTCGACGATCCTCGTCGCAAACACGGCCACACGCATCCCTTCATCGCGGAAGACGGCTGTGCGGTTTACCTCCCGGAAGACTATTTCCACCTGCGGCCCGTATCGGAGTCCTCTCGTACGAAGAAGGCCGCGACCGTGCGCCTTGGCCGTTTTACCTGCATCCCCGTCGCGCAATCTCTTCCAGCGGCCGCGGAGGCCCTGCAAACGCTCTCCCAGGATACGGGCGTGCCCGTTGTGACCTTGCGCTCGCTCTCTCCTCGCGAACTCGCGCAAAATACCGGTCTACCTCAAAAAGAGGCCGTACTTGCCCGGCAACGCGACTTTGACGACATCTTTTTCTTTGCCGGCGTCTCCGCCGATCAGGTCGAGAGATTTCTCTCCGAGGGACGCAATCGCCACTTGCAATTCCGCCGGCACGGTGTTCTCTGGTCCACCGCCATCGGCCCTAGCGTCCAGCGTTGCCTCCGCGAGCTTGCGAAGCTCTACGACCGCGCACTCCGCTACCACGCCCACATCGTTGGCATCGCCACACCTGATTTGGCTGCGGACCTCTTCCCCTTCTGCGAGCGCACAATCCTTCTAACCGACCGCAAGTCCGAAGAGACCTCACAAGATCAGCCTGCCCCTCTTCGCGCGCGGCGTCTGCCACTCGACGTTCCAGACGTTTGGGAGCGCCTTCTGGGGGCGATCTGTGCTCGAAACTAGACGCGCCTGGAAAAAATATTGCGAAAATGCGAGTAGTATTGCACACCGCACATTCGAATCGAAGACTCGATTACCGTCCCTCGTTGCACAACCCGTCTATTTTCCGTAGCATAAGGGCTCCGGCCCATCCGTAGGGTCATGGCCCCTCGATTGCCCTTAGATTTGCTGGCAAACGCTGCATCCCCCAGCGCTGCCGGCTCGGATTCGCGCGAACAACGACTACCAAATCGAGCCGAGTACTAGGAGAACCCTTACCATGGCTTGGCTTCAGCGCGTTTTCCACCTTCCTGTTCGCGAGTCTAGCATCGGCCTCGTTCTCATGTTTTGCGTTATTTCCATGAGCTTTATGTCCATTGCCCTGGTTTGGCAGGCGCAGATCATTGCCAACCAGCGCGAAGCCATCCAATGGCTCGAACGGCTCAAGTTCGGCGGTTAATCGCGCCCTGTCAGAAAAACTCACGGGGACCCTCGCCACAAGAGAAGAAGAATCCTCCGAACACCGTCGCCTGCACCTGTTAAATTTAGATACAATCTCGAAAGTAATTTGCGAAGATTTTATCTGCAACTTGTGATTCAATGGCTTCACGAGGGATTTTTCGTGGGAGAATTACCGTGAAGCGATTCGTTCGATTCCTCTTGCTGGCGTTCACGCTGGCGCTCTTTGTCTCCGTGCACCAAGCTTCCGCCTTGCAGTCGGCTCCGCAAAATAGTGCGAGTTCGGTTCAGCCGCAGGCGGCCAACCAGGCATCCTCGCATGATCGCCACCATCGCCGGCACAGCAATAGCAAGCCTCACCACCATCATCACAAGGGTTCAACGCAACACTAGCTCGAAAGCATTCAAACTAAAGCGAAAGGGGGAGCCTGGCGGCTCCCCACTTTCGGTTTTTTACTGTGTCGCCTCGGAAGCGCCCTGGAAGCACGCATGTTTCGCGAGCGACGCGCACCGCAAAAGCGGTGTGATTAGCTGTAGTGCAGCTCTAAGCCCGGTGGAGTCATAGTCCCTCCGGAGCTCCTTGAGCTCACGCTTTGCTTGTACTCCTCTGATTCGTCGGATGCAAGCGAAGAGAGGGTGAACGCGCAATTTCCACAGCGCTCGCGTGGATCGGAAACTTCCAACGATTACTTGATGAAGAGTGTTTCGCGCAGTTGGTCGCGACCGACGAACGATTTCATCGTTCGATAGCGGATAAAGAGGTCCTGGATCTCGCGGTTCTGATAAACCTTTTGCGCCGGACAGATGACCGCGGACGAGATCACTTGCAATGTATTCGAATCAGCCACTCGATAACGCTGAAAGTCCTCCGGCTTTTTGCTGTGAAACATCGCCAGAATCACGCCGCCGGGCCGCAGCAATTCCGCCAGGCTCGCTACCATTTGCTTCACGAGCGTCGGCTCAAGGTAGTCCAGCAAGTCCCACAACAGCACGGCATCGAAGGAAGCGCGAGGGTATTGTAGGTTCTCCGCCAGGAAACGCGTCGCACGCCCACTCGACGTCATGTCCAGAGTTTCGCTTGCACCGGCCTCATCCCGCAATCGCCTCTCTTCTTCGGTCAAAAAAGCTTTCCACCCGCGAAGGATGTCTTCCGAGGAGACGCGGAAACCGCGCTCGATAAAGAAGCTGAGAGTCGTTTGCCAGGCGGGGCCTAAATCCAGCAACGTACCCCGCCCAAGACCGTCAAGATTCCACAAGAATTCTTTCAGCCCGTTCGAAACCCGCGTCGATTCATTCTGTTCCGGCACGCGGGTAGGACCCACGGCGGAGATCGGCGTTCCGGGCGTACGCGCGCGCGCATTCGAATGCAGAGGCAAGGAAAAACTGCGGCTCATCCCGCTTCCCAGGCCCAGTTTATTCAGGAAGGTCATTGTCAGTCCGCCGCCGTTCCCGAGTTCAAGGACGTCGCGTCAGCAGCCTTGCCTGTTGCCGTTGCCGCTGAAGCCTTGATCTCGGATGTCTTGTTCGGCTGCCTTCCCGCTTCGACCCTTCCACGCAACAGCGCACCGTCCTCAATGGACAGGCGATCCGTTTGCACTTCTCCGGTGACTTGGCCGGTGCTCCAGAGTTGAACCCTGTCCCGCCCTGTAACTTTTCCTTCGATCTTTCCGCGCACAATGACTTCGCGCGCGCTCACGTCCGCTTTCACGCTTCCGTTCGGTCCAATGGTCAGACAGCTGTTTGTCGTGAGACTGAGTTTTCCCTCCACCACGCCGTCAACGAAAAGATCCTCACTGCCCATTACTTCACCTTTGATCTTGATTCCCTGGCTGATACACGCGGCCGCCCGCGACGAAGCCGGGAGTGCACCGGACAGCGAGGGCGCACTGGCGAGAGCTGTGCCGGACAAAGTCGCGGAATTTACGGGAGGTGCTACGGGAGGTGCGGCGTTGCCGGAAATTCCTTCAGGCTTCGAATCTTCTTTTTTCCACATCAGACACCTCGACATCGAAAACTGGATTTTCGAAGCCGCTCATCGCAGGGCTGGTTGGAACTGCGACTCGGAAGAATCAACATAGTACACGACTTAGCGGGTGTAAACAAGGAATGGGGGGGTAGCAAATCTGGGGTGTTTCCTGAACAGCTACACCACTAATTGCGGAATTAGTCTCCCCCATCCCACTAGCGATTGTGTTGTCTCCCCTGTCTCACTTCTCCCTTTCAGCTCCCACAAGGCCGCCACCATGCCTGCAAATTCCCGCGTTAACTCTTTGATTGACTTACGCTTTTCCCACCACCGCTCGGGATCAAAGTCTCCGTCGCGTGCGCTCGCGATACGCACCTCCATGCCCTGTGGAAAAACCCGCCGGAAAATATAGCGCGTGCGTCGCGTGTGAAAATTCGATGTCACCACAATTACGCTGCGCCATCTTCTTTCTTTTGCGAGTCGCGCAAGTGCTTGCGCTTCTTCCAGCGTGCTATCCGCATCGTGAGTAAACCGCGCGATCTTATCTCTCGGCACTCCGCGCTCCACTAGATCGTGCTCCATCAACTCCGCGATCCCCGCACTCGGCCGCAGGCGTCTTCCGCTCGCGACAATCGCGGGTGCCTTCCCTTCCCTGAACAATTCCGCTCCCCGCGTTGCCCGATCGGCGTAAAAATTATCGTCGCCTAAAATGATCACCGCGTCTGCTTTGTCGAGAGGATCCTCGATAATCCATGATTCTGCCGTGAAGCGAAGAATGGGGCGTCGCGCCAGATACAAAACGACGCAAAAAACCGAGAAAAACAGGAAAATGATCAAATTAATGAAGATTCGGCCGGACTCACATGGATTCGCTTGGCCATCCCTCATGAATTGGGGTCCAGCGCTCGCAAGTTCGCCGCGGCATGCTCCGGCAATTCACCGTTGAAATACACCTCTTTGATGCTGTACGACTTGCTGCGCTTCTCCACGATCGGCAGGATCTCGATGTGCCAGTGATAATCGTCCGCCAGCGTCTTCCAGTAGCCGGCCAATTCACCCTTTTT
>WNGI01004729.1_pt1 | contig 13316 bp, 12 predicted proteins | sample 5400621 | NCBI WGS metagenome assembly WNGI01 (sample SAMN13153374, study PRJNA577476) | soil metagenome | isolation source: 20 cm soil or saprolite under Garry oak tree replicate 1 | place: USA:California | collected 2016-06-15
TACAAACGGACTCTCTACGACAAGCACGGGCCAGAAGCGGCGCAGATTTTCCAGACCGCCAGCTCGCTCATCATCCCTGTCGTTGCTGGCGCCTTCATCGGCGGAGCACTTGCCGCACAACGGGGACTCTCGGGCGTGCTCATCGTTCTGTCTGCGGTCGCGGGCTCAGCCCTGCTCGGCACCTGGTGGTGGCTTTTTGTCACCAGAATCTCGCGTGGCGCCGGTAAGGCGTTCGGCGCGTTCATTCAGCCGAGCGCGTCAGGAAGTTATGAGCGGCAGTACTCGCATCAGGATGCGATGGTGATGCGCGGTGACGTCGGCGGCGCACTCGCTTCCTATGAAGAGATCATCCTCGAGCTGCCGAACGAGGCCGCGCCTCGGCTTCGCGCGGCGGAGCTTTACGCGAAAGCAGGGCAGCGTGAGAGGGCAGAGGAGCTTTATCGCTCTGTTCAACGTCTGCCCGGAAAAGCTCCGAGCGCCGACGTAGTCGCTTCCAACCGGCTCGTAGACCTTTATCTCGCGTGGCCGGGCCACGAGACGAAGGGTCTCCGCGAGCTCAGAAGACTCATCGACACTTATCCGAGGACCGATGTAGCTGAACGCGCCCGCGCAGGTCTTGTGAATCTCAAAAAGCAGGCGGCGTCGAGGTCGCGAGAATGAGAACGACATCCACAGAACCAAAGCGGGGAGCTAAAAGCTTTGCAGCTTTTTAGCTGGGAGCTCTTCCGGCGGCGTAAGGATTCCGCCCTGATAGTTTCGTGCGGCATCAATAACGCCTGTATGGAAGCTCCGAGCTAAACAGCTTCGGTACAGCTTGCAGCTCCCTGCTTTGGTTCTGTGGATGTCTGTGACTCATACAATCCCGACGCCGAGACCTTCAACACGAGGATGACCATGTTACTGCTCCAGACACCTACTCAAGCACCTGTTCAGACTGTTCCGGTCGCCGCTCAGCCCTCTTTCACCAATACGCTGATCGCGTCGTTCCGAGACGCGTTCACGATGATTCTGAGCGCGATTCCGCGGATACTCGGCTTCATCATCATCGTGGCGATCGGCTGGTTCGTGTCGTCGCTGCTGGCGCGTGGAGTGCTCGGCCTGTTGCGCGCGATTCGCTTCGACGAGCTGATGCAGCGGTCGGGACTCGCCGATTTCGCCAACAAGATGGGAACAGGCCTCGACTCGGCCGGAATAATCGCCGGAATCGTGAAGTGGATCACACGCATCGTCGTGCTGCTGGTCGCATTCGATGTGCTCGGCTTGCCGGCTGTATCGGACGTGATGCGCCAGCTGCTGCTGTGGCTGCCCAATCTGGTGGTGGCGATCTTCGTGCTGTTCATCGGCGGAATCGCTGCACGCGCCCTCGGCAACATCGTCCGAGGTGCGACGGCCGAGGGAGGCTTCACCAATCCGGAGACGCTGGCCAACGTCGTGCGAACGACCGTGTGGGCCTTCGCCATTGTGGTGGCGATCAATCAGCTCGGAATCGCGACCAATCTGATCAACACGCTCTTCACCGGATTTGTTGGAGCGTTGGCGATCGCTCTCGGGCTGGCGTTCGGACTGGGCGGTCGTGATCTGGCCTCGCGGACGCTCGAGAACTGGTACGATCAGGCGCAGGGAGCGAGACCGGGGAGGAAGAGGGCGCGGGCGGAGGAGTAAAGATCGCGGGTGCGATTTACTACGCTGCTGCCCGCTGCCCGCTGACCGCTCTTCGCTGAGCGCTGCCTACGCCGGGACAGATTTGAGTGTGGTAGGGCACGACTGTCGTTGTTTGTGCCCTACCTTCAATCGAACTGTCCCTCGGCTTGAGCGAAAAGCGACAAGCGAAAAGCGGGCAGCAGGCAGCAGCGTAGTTTGACTTTTGTTAAGTGCTCTCTTAGAGATGGGGCGCGATAGCCGCCGTCGCCTTCTCCGACGTAATGATCGGGATCACCTCGAATTCGACGATGTCACTCCAATTCGACATCCATTCGTCGAGAAGAATCCTGTCGTCGCAATCCATCACCTGAAAGCAGCGCTCGAAGTCGGTGGTCACCCAGCTCGAAAGGTACCGCGCCCCCGGCGGAGCCATGCGCCCCTTCTCCTTGAAGCGGCGATACACTGGCTTCGGATCACCATCGCGGTACTTCTCGATCACCATGAAGAGCATTTGCGTTCGCCTCAGGCGGTGGACGGTTTTAGCGCACGAACTCTGTCGGACACCCGTAGCAGCCCGTAATCGCGTGCGCCTTTGCGGAGCAGATGATAGCCGCCGGCGAGGGGCTTCGTCGTGCCCAGGTTCGTGTCGGATGCCGCGCGTTGGCCATTCAGGTACACTCCACCCTGCTCGACGAGCCGCTTCGCCGCGCCCTTCGACGCTGCGAGCTTTAGTGTGACGAGAGCATCGAGCAGTCCCGGCGTATCTCGCACTTCGGCAAACGGCACTTCCTGACTCAACGCCTTGAGCACGGCCTCAGAAAGCTTCGTCGGATCCGTTTTACCAAAGAGTACCTTGGAGACTTCTTCCGCCACCCTCGCGGCGTCTTCGCCATGAACGCGCGCCGTCACGTCCCGCGCCAAAGCCTGTTGCGCTTCCCGCTTCTCTGGCGCCTTCTCGATCAGCTTCTCCAGCGCTTCGATCTCCTTACGCGAGAGGAGTGTGAAGAGTCTCAGGAATTTCCCGGCGTCACGATCCTCAGCGTTGATCCAGTACTGATAGAACTTGTACGGCGACGTACGCGCGGGATCGAGCCACACTGCGCCCGCTTCGGTCTTGCCGAACTTTGAGCCGCTGGACGTGGTGACAAGCGGCATCGTCAACGCGTGCGCCGTCTTTCCTTCGACACGCCGAATGAGCTCGAGGCCGGCGGTGATATTTCCCCATTGATCGCTCCCGCCCATCTGCAGCGTCACGCCTTCGCGCCGATTCAGCTCCAGAAAATCGTACGCCTGCAACAGCATGTACGAGAATTCGGTGAAGGAGATCCCACCTTCGATGCGCGCCTGCACCGATTCCTTCGCCAACATGTAGTTCACGGTGAAGTGCTTGCCGACATCGCGCATGAACTCCACCGCCTTGAGCGGACGGAGCCACGCTGCGTTGTCGCGCATCCTCGCCGCGTTCGGACCATCGAACTCGAGAAAACGCGATAGCTGTTTTTCGATCGCGCGCGAGTTGGCCTCGATTTCCTCCGGGGATGCGAGTGGTCTCTCCGAAGTCTTGCCGCTCGGATCACCGATCATCCCCGTGCCGCCTCCAACGAGCGCGATCGGCCGGTGTCCCGCGCGTTGGAGATGTGCAAGTCCCATCACCGGTACCAGATGACCCAGATGCAGACTCGGTGCGGTCGGGTCGAATCCGACATACGCGCTCACTTCAGTGGTTGCCAGAGCGTCGGCCAAACCGTCCGTGTGTTGGTAGATCATACCACGCCACGACAGCTCGTCCAGCAGTGAATTCTTCGCTTGCATGCGGGGAAGATATGGACGCCCGACCACCGTGTCACCTTCGGTGTATCACAGTTATCTTCTTTACTCCGCATGGCCGCCGACACCGACAACAAGCTTCCGTTTCATAAGCGCCACCCGACGTTCGTCCGGGTGGTTCTCCTCTCCCTTACCACTCTCGTCGCGCTCTTCGCCGGATTCCTCTACGGCACATGGGCACTCATCTGCCGCGGCAGTCAGTGTCCATCCATCGAGATTCTGGGCGAGTACACGCCACACCAGACGTCGAAGCTCTACGCTGTCGACGGAAGATTCATCGCCGAGCTCGGTCTCGAGCGCCGCACGCTGGTGAAAATCGACGAGATTCCGAAGATCGTTCAGGACGCTTTCATCGCCACTGAGGACAAGCGATTCTACCAGCATGCAGGCATCGACTGGCATCGCGCCGCTAGTGTCGTTCTGCGCTCGCCGATCCATGGCTACTCGCAGGGATTTTCCACGATCACCATGCAGCTCGCGCGCAACGTATTTCCAGAAAAAATCTCGCGCGAAAAAAGCCCGATCAGGAAAATCAAGGAAGCGAAGGTAGCGCGACAGATCGAGGCGAAATACAACAAGAAAAAAATCCTCGAGCTATACCTCAATCAAATCGACCTCGGACACGGCGCGTACGGCGTCGAAACGGCGTCACAACGATACTTTGGCAAGTCCGTTCGCGATCTGAACCTGGCCGAAGCAGCGACGCTAGCCGCGCTGCCGAAAGCACCGGCGCGGTACAATCCGGTCCGCTTTCCTGAGCGCGCAATCCAGCGCCGCAACACTGTCCTCGGCCTGATGCGCAACGCCGGCTTGATCAGCGAAGCCGACATGAGCCGAGCACGCGCGTATCCGCTTCAGCTCGCCAGCAAAAGCGTGACGGGCGAGACCGCGCCGTACTTCGTCGAATGGGTGCGCCAACAGCTGGACGCGCAGTTCGGCAAGCAGCTGTACGAGCAGGGCCTCAAGGTCTTCACCACGCTCGATCTCGACATGCAGAACGCGGCAGAGCGTGCAGTGGAGCGACAGGCTCGCGCGATAGAAGCCGGTCGTTTTGGTCCCTATCAGCACGAGACCTACGAGCACTACATGGCTCACCGCGCCGGCGATGAGGGCAGCGGAACGTCACCTTACCTCCAGGGCGCATTCCTGGCGCTCGATCCGCGTACCGGGGCTGTTCGGGCAATGATCGGCGGACGCGACTTTGACGATTCGAAATTCAATCGCTCCGTTCAGGCGCTTCGCCAGCCAGGCTCGACCTTTAAACCGATCGTATACTCGGCAGCGATCCAGAACGGCAGACCTCCGTCGTATCTGCTCAACGACAGCGCACTGGTGCTTGAGGTGCCGGGTCAACCCGAGTGGGCGCCACAGAATTACGATCTGAAATTCCTTGGCGAGATTCCGCTGCGGCAATCTCTTTACCTCTCTCGTAACGTCGCCACCGTACGACTCGGCATGGAGCTCGGCGAACAAACCGTTATAAACGAGGCGAGAAATTTTGGCATCACCACTCCAATTCCTCCGTATCCATCGATCCACATCGGCGCCGCCGATGTTTATCCGATCGAGCTGATCTCTGGCTTCAGCGCTTTCGCCAATCTTGGCGTGCGGGCGAGCCCCAACGCGATTCTCCGCGTCGAGAATCAGAAGGGCGAGATTCTTTGGCAGCCGACGCCGACGCGCACGCAGGTGTTGTCGCCGGAAGAGGCGTGGATCATGGTCGACATGATGAAGGACGTGATTCGTCGCGGCACCGCAGCTGGGGTCTGGGCGTCGGGATTCCATCTACCGGCAGCTGGAAAAACGGGAACCACGAACGATTACACCAACGTCTGGTTTGTTGGTTATACCGCCGATCTCATTGCCGGGGTGTGGTATGGGCTTGACCGGCCGCAGAAAATCAAGGACAACGCGCAGGGCGGTGTTCTCGCCGCGCCAGCGTGGACGGCATTCATGACCGAGGTTTACCGACGCAAACCCGCGCCGCCCGATTGGCCAAAGCCGATCTCGATCGTCACGCGCGAGATCGACGTCAGCAGTGGACTGCTGCAAACGCCCTACTGCCCACGCAATCTCGTGGCGAGCGAGTTCTACATCTCGGGAACGGAGCCGACCCGCGATTGCGACAAGCACGGCCCGTACGCGAATCCGGGGCTTATTCCGATCGACACTTCTCCGATTCCACTGACGCCACCGCCAACTTCCGGCGGAGTACAAACGCCGATCACGGTGACACCGCCGCCGATCCAGCCGGGTTACGAGCCGGTCCCGGGACGCGGGCAGCAGCAGCGGCGAATACCAACGGTGTTCGATACATCCACCCGCCGCGATACGACGCGTCGTCCGACAGTGTTCGATACGACCCGGCGGCCTCTGCCGCGACGCGACACTGTTCGCCGCGATACAACCCGACGTGATACCACGCGTCCGCGAACGGATACGATTCCGTCGCCGGGCCGTCCGCCCACCCCGATCCCGCGCTGATGCGCTATCACGCGCGTTGGGTGCTGCCCATTACCCAGCCGCCGATTGAAAATGGAACCGTCGTCGAGACCGACGGACTGATCACTTACGTTGGCCGGCGAGCCGACGCACCTGCTGGCGACGACTACGATTTGGGTGAGGCGATTCTCCTTCCCGGCCTCGTCAACACCCACACCCACCTCGAGCTCACCGCGATGCGCGGTTTCCTCGAAGATCTCTGTTTCGCGGATTGGATCGACAAGCTTCGCGAAAGTCGAAACGCCATACTCGATGCGCAGCTGCTTCTCGACTCAGCGCGATTCGGGATCATCGAAGGAGTCGAAGCCGGCATCACTACCTACGCCGACACATGCTCCAGTGGCGTAGTGCTGCAGGCGATGCGCGAGCTCGGAGTTCGCGGAATCATGTACCAGGAAGTGTTTGGCCCCGATCCCTCGCACGCAGATATTGCCATGCGAGAGCTCGAGGCCGCCGTCGACAAACTTCAACGCGAGCAGACAGAGCTCGTGTCGCTGGGCGTGTCACCACATGCGCCGTACACGGTGTCCGATGCGCTCTACGATCAGACGGCGCGGTTCGCCAATGCGCGCCAGCTCCCGTTGGCGATGCACATCGCAGAGAGCGAGCCCGAATTCGATCTCGTGGCGAACGGAAGGGGAGATTTCGCCGATCGTTGGCAACGCCGTGGAATTCGTGTCGCGCGCCGCTCGCGTTCACCGATTGCTCTGCTCGAGCGACACGGTCTACTGGAGCGCGGACCGCTTCTCATCCATTGCGTTCGCGTCGACGATCATGACATCGAGACCATGGCGCGTCACCGCTGCGCAGTTGCGCACTGTCCGGCGTCGAATGCGAAATTCGGCCACGGTATAGCGCCTTTGCTGCCGCTGATGCACGCCGGAATTCGCGTCGGCATCGGCTCGGATTCAGTGGCAAGCAACAATCGAATGGATGTCCTCGACGAGGCGCGGCTCGCCGTGCTCATCCATCGCGCTGCCACGCGGCGTCACGACGCGTTCGGCGCGCACCAGGCGCTGGAGCTGGCAACGATCGGCGGCGCTCGCGCGCTCGGGCTGGAGTCCCGTGTCGGATCCCTGGAGGTCGGCAAGGATGCCGACCTCGCCGCGTTCCGAATCGATATCGCGCGAACGACGCCGACCGGAGATCCCTACTCCGCCGCGATTTTTGCTCTTCCGGGACGCTCGGCGGAGCTCGTGACGGTGCGGGGCCGGGTTCTTGTCGACCGGGGGCGAGCTCTTGCTGCCGATCCGGCGCTCACTTTGCGGGTACGTACCGCCGGTGAGGCTCTCGCTTCGTGGGCAGCGAAGTAGCGCCGCACCCTGCTGCCTCGGTAAATTCAATCTCCCCTTCCGAAGGAACCTTGGCTGATGCCCGTAGATAACCACCACCGTATCTGGCGCGACGGCAAGTTCGTGGATTGGGAAGACGCGACCATCCACGTCATGAGTCACGTCGTTCACTACGGTTCGAGCGTTTTCGAGGGCATTCGCTGTTACGAAACACCGAACGGCCCCGCTGTCTTCCGACTTCCGGCGCACATGCGGCGCTTTGTGGATTCCTGCCGGATTTACCGCATGCCGCTCAAATACTCGATCGAGGCTTTGTCGAGGGCCGCAGTCGAAACAGTCGCCGAGAACCAGTTGCCGCACTGTTACCTGCGGCCCGTTGCTATCCGGACTGGCGAGCAGATGGGTGTGCTGCCGCAGGACACGCCGCTCGAAGTGTTCATCATACCGTGGACTTGGGGCACCTATCTGGGCGCCGACGCACTGAAGAATGGTGCCGACGTCTGCGTGTCGAGCTGGAGACGCCCCGCTCCCGACACTTTCCCAATGATGGCGAAGGCCGGCGGGAACTATCTGAACGGACAGCTGTCCAAGATGCAGGCGCGCGTCGACAACTACGTCGAAGGAATCATGCTCGATTCGTTCGGCCTGGTATCTGAGGGAAGTGGAGAGAATCTCTTCCTCGTTCGCGACGGCAAGCTTTTCACGTCGACGATCAGCTCGGGAATTCTGAACGGAATCACCCGCGACTCGGTGATCAGAATTGCGCGCGACATGGACCTCGAGGTGATCGAGCAGTCGATTCCACGGGAGATGCTTTACATCGCCGACGAGCTGTTCTTTACTGGAACTGCAGCGGAAATCACACCGATCCGATCAGTCGATCGCATTTCGATTGGTACGGGCAAGCCCGGCGCGCTCACGCTGGAGATCCAGCGCGAGTACATGGGACTTGCTACCGGTCTACTGGAAGATCGTTATGGCTGGCTGACGCCGGTACCGGCGCGCAAGTCGGCACATGCGACCCGCAACAAGGTCGCGCGTGAGCCCGTGGGCGATATGTCGGCGGCACCGATCTGAAAAATTGTACTAGGGCGAACTTCAGTTGTAGTTAAACGTGCTTAACCGGTAACGGTACCCGGTCGCCGGTCGTCGGATATGTAGTGCGCCAGACACCTGATTTCGCCCGGCCATTCCACTCGGCCTAATGCAACAAAGCCGTATCTGCCGGGTGGTAGTGTTGTACCAGTTGTATATTTTGGTGGGTTTGCCCAGGAGGAGTGCTTGATCGTTGGTTGTCTGGCACTAAATGCTTCGTTTGAGCCTTTGACGATGGTGCCGCTACGCCGCGCGTTGCGGCTCGTGATCGATGGTAAGGCAGAGATCGTCGAGGCAGATTCTGACCGCGTAGTTCGCTCCGAGAGGTTGACGCTTCCGCGGCCGGCGGTGATCCGGCTGACGCGCTTCATCCACGTCCCTCGCCGCTTCCGCCGCCAGGTGACGAATACTTTCCTCTTCGCGCGCGACCGCTACCGCTGCCAGTATTGCGGACGGCTTCAGATCGAGCTCAAGCCGCGCGAATCCCTGACGCGCGACCATCTCATCCCGCTCTCCCGTGGTGGCGCCAACGACTGGACGAACGTCGTCACCGCCTGCAGCCCGTGCAACACACGAAAGGCGAGCAACCTGCCGAATGAGATCGGAATGCATCCGATGCATGCGCCGGTAGAACCGCATTTCGTTCATCTGAGCTGGGCCGTCCGGCGCCTGACTCCAACCCAGGCGAAGTACATCCGCATCTTCTACGGTGAGGAGACGCTGCACCACCTGGAAGATCTCGAGCGACACGGGCACCACGGCGGACATAAAGTCAGTTAACAACAAATACAAACTGCAAACTGAACAAGTCGTCAGCCTGAGCTGACCAAAGCCGTCAGCTGTCAGGCTTAGAACGCCGGGACGCCACTAACCCGCGTAACGGTAAACAATGATTGTGCTCTGGATTGCGCCAGTGACGTCCCGACGTCGTGAGGCTGATGGCTGTCAGCTGCATAGCTCAGGCTGACGACTTGTTCAGTTGCACTTGATCTAAGGCCTGAAGGTGCCAGTTCTAGCCTCGTAGTGCCTCTTCTCTCCGCCCAGTAACCGGACCACGAGTGTCCGAATCCCTCGACCCAAGGCGGTCCCCGGGTTCCTCTTCCCACTGACCGCCGGTTTGAGCTCGCCGCGCAGCCAGCGCTGCACTTCATCGAGGTCGCTCAGCGACAGCGTCTCCACATCCAGTAGCAGATTGTAGTACCCGCGCTGTCCCTTCTTTGGAAGCGAGATCGCCGCTTTGAACGGCGCCTGCGCCGCGCCTTCGGCGCTGTCGACTGCCACGTATTCGCCCAGCGATTCCGACTTCCGGTTCACCACGCGCACCACCTGGTACTTCTTACCCAGCACGTCGTACTTGAGAATGACGTCCCACTCGAACGCTGCCTTCAGATCGTCGAACCATCGACCCGATGCCCAGCGCTCGAGACGATAGTGCAGCCGCGCGGGAAATCCATTGGCGAGCAGGTCGCGCATCGAAGCGTCGGACAATAGACCCGCGGATGAAACCGCTGGAGGCTCGTCTGCCCACGCGTTTTGCGAGGGGGAAAGGACTTCCACTCGCACTCTTTGCGCGGCCGCGGGCGCGGCAATCGCCAGCGAGAGCACGACGGCACGGAGGTGCGCGATCATCGAGCGTCTCGTGGTGGACCAGCGATGAAGTGCGGCTTCGACATCGTTAGAAGCGACGGTGCACCCGCAAAAACACGTTGGCGGGTTCCTTCGAGCTCGAGACCGCTTTAGCTACGTAGACGCCAATGATGCCGAGGTCGAGGCCGAGTCCGACGTCGGTTCTGAAGGTCCCGAAACGTGGGAAGCTGTTGGCGGAGTACTGGAGCGTTCCCGACGGTTGCCCAACGAGCCAGCCTCGGCCCGCATCGACGAAGGCCACCGCGGTTGGCTGCACCGTAAAGCCGATGCCGCGCAACCGAATCGGTCTCGCGTTCAGAAAGTCGAAAAACGATGAGTGCAGCTCATTCCTGTATTCCAGCTGCACAAGCGCGACTCGCTCACACTGCGCAGGGTTGCCCGGTGGTGGTGGGCCGCCGTCGCTGCACTGCGACACGTCGACGGTTCCAGGCTCGTACTTGCGGAAATCGAATCCCGGGACAGTTCCGACCCCGCCAACGGAGAACCTCCGCTCGAGCGGAAGCTCGTCACCATTCAGCCATCCGCCGAGGACGAGTCTCATGTTGATCCATGTCGTCGGCGAAAGCCGGTTGTAGCGGCGCAGATCGACGAGGCCCCGACCGTACGTCACGTCGGGAGGAATGATCGCGCGCGCCAGCGGCGACGTCAGGCCCGCATCCGTCAGTCTACCCGACCCCCACTCGTACTCGGCGAGAATCAGCCAACCTGTCGACGGATTGGCTTGGTCATTTCTGGTGTCGACGTTGGCGCGCAGCACCCCGAGGTGAAATCGTCCTGCGTCGACGAGCGGATTGGCGCGCCACGCTCTGCCGTTTCCGAAGACGGAGAAGACTTTCCGTTCCCGCACGGAGGCCCAGCGCTCATCGATCCAGTCGGCCGAGATGCTGCTGCGTGCGCTCATGTTGAACGTCGCCGTTGCTTTCGCGCCGTGACGATTGAAGTGATCGCGAAAATCGCGATGAGCGAAGAACGCCGCGAGCCCGGCGTCCGGATCGGGAAGGTGCCAGGGCTCGACGGCCGTCATCACGTCATACGTCGATACCGCCAGTCCGTAGCCTCGGCCGTGGCCAACACGTACTTCCGCCGCAACGCGGTGACCCAGATTCTGCTCGTCCCAGTGAAAGGTGTCCGCACTCCTGATGATTCCCATCACCGACGCGTTGAGGTCGGCGGCTCCGACACTGTCGTGAAAGGCGGGGCCGACATAAACCGGCAGTCCTTCGACGCGATTGTAGGTCTTCCCCGAGCTGAGGATCAGGCCGCTGCTTCGGCTTGTCCTCGCCCACAGACCCAGCCGCTCCGCTGCAGAATCGGTCTTCACGGTGTCGACAACTTGCGCGCGCGAGAGAGCAGGAGTGCACACGAGGAGCAGACCGAGTGTTCGGATCATCCTGGAGGTGGTTGTCATGTCGGGCTTATACCCTCGCGGCGTTGATTCCGAGCCGCTTCATCCGTCGGTAAAGATTCGGGCGGTCCGTCTTCAGTCGTCGCGCGGCATCGGCGACGTTTCCTCCGGCCTCGGCGAGCGCTCGCGCAATCACGGTTCGCTCGAAGCTGTCCAGTTTTTCCGCCAGCGATGTCGGAGCGCGCGCGATCGATTCGCGCGAATCACCGATTCGCTCCTGCGCTCGCGTCGGCGTCGTCACAATCAGGTTCTCGGTCTCGTCCCGATCCACGATGAGCACGTCTTCGACTTGCTGCCCGGTGATCTCAGCGCCCGGATGCAGGATCGCCAGTCGCTCGACGATATTGGCGAGCTCCCGAACGTTGCCGGGCCAGGGGTAGTCGCGAAGCAGCTGGAGTGCGTCGCTCCTCCAGCGCGGTTTTGCCTGTCCGGTTCGTTGCAGGAACTGCTCGGAAAAATGCTCGACCAGCTCGAGGATATCGTCGCCGCGCTCGCGCAGCGGCGGGATCGCCAGCGGAATCACCTGGAGCCTGAAGTACAGGTCCTCTCGAAACGTTCCAGCTCTCACCGCGCGCTGAAGGTCGTGATTCGTCGCCGAGAGGATTCGCACGTCGGTGCGAATAACTTTGTTGCCCCCGACTCGCTGAATCTCCTTGGCTTCGATCGCGCGCAGCAGCTTGGCCTGCGCATCGGGACCAAGATCACCAACTTCGTCCAGAAACAGAGTGCCGTGATGTGCGAGCTCGAACCGGCCGATACGAGTCTGTGTCGCCCCGGTCGCGACGCGGGCTCGCATCGTGAATTGCGCTCGCGACGAGCTCCTTGCCGGTCCCCGATTCTCCCGTGATGAGTACCCTTGCGTCCGTTGGCGCAACGCGCTCGATCATTTGACGGACCGCGTCCATGGCGGCGCTCTTGCCGACCATCTGTCCGGCAAACCCGAGCTCGGCGCGCAGTGCGCGGGCGACGCGACGCGTCTGGCGTAGCTCGAGCGCCGAGGAAACCGCCAGCAACACTCCTTCCGGCGTGAGCGGTTTCTCCAGGAAATTGAAGGCGCCGAGCTTCGTCGCCTTGACCGCGTCCGCCAGGCCGGCCCGCCCGCTCATCATTATCACCGGCAGATCGGGCGCCAGGTTGCGCAGTCGCCCCAGCGTGGCCATTCCATCGAGCTCGCCCGGCATCATCAGGTCGACGAGCGCGACATCGGGCTCGCCTTCCTTTACCCGCGCAACGGCTTCGACGCCGTTCGGCGTCTCCGTGACCTCGTAGCCTTCAGCCGTCAGCAGCGCGCCGACCATGCGCCGAATGTTCGGCTCGTCGTCGGCGATGAGAACTATTGGCACTTACGTCGTGCGGTCCGGCGAAGCAGAAGACGATTGAATCTGCCGCGCCTCGCTGGCGGCCCGGCCTTCCGAGAGCAGCTTGGTGGTGAAGCGCTGTCCCTCGGAGATCCGCTCGACTTCGATTGCAACGGCCTCGATCGCCTGCTCCATTCGCTCGAGTCGACTGGCGACTTCGTCGGGGATGCGCGGATTTCTCGAATCGGCGTCCATGGTCCCATTTCAGTTGGTCCTCTCGGCGCCACCGCCGTTAGCGGGAATCGTAAACTGAATCTCTGTACCCTCGCCCAACGTGCTCGTCGCGTTAACGGTTCCATCGTGCGCCCACACCGCCTGACGCGCGATCGCGAGCCCGAGCCCGGTGCCGCCCGGCTTGTTGGTGACATAGGGCTCCCAGATCTGCTCGAGAGCATCGGGAGCGATCCCTTTGCCCGTGTCGGCAACCGAAATCCGTACCGCGTCGCGTCCACCGATCTTCACCGACCGCGCCGCGACGGTTATCCGGCCTTGATCGCCGGAAGCGTCGACGGCATTCAGCAGCACGTTGCTCAACGCGCCAGCCAGCGC
>WNGI01003858.1_pt1 | contig 13312 bp, 12 predicted proteins | sample 5400621 | NCBI WGS metagenome assembly WNGI01 (sample SAMN13153374, study PRJNA577476) | soil metagenome | isolation source: 20 cm soil or saprolite under Garry oak tree replicate 1 | place: USA:California | collected 2016-06-15
CCTGGAACTCGCTGACCTTGATTCCCTGCGGGTTGTAGAACGTGTAAATGAACGTCAGGTTGTTGCAATTGTCGTGGGCCCGATAGTCGAACTCGATGAGGCCGGATGAGTCGATCTGGGCGTTTGTCGCTCCATATGTCGAGGTGTCGAAAAGCTGACGCGGGAACGAATGGACGACAAACGCCGTGGCGACAATGATGGCGACGACTCCCACGACCACGCCCCACGGCACCTGTCGGCGACGAACTATCGGCTGCCAGGCTGTCCCGTTCCACCAGTAATTGCCATCCTGGGACACCCAAGCCGCGCCGTCGAAGCGGGGCCGGCGGCCGCTGGGGTCGATCAACTGGTCGGACAAAGCGACTCATCATGGAGCAATTGATTGCCGGCTTCACCGCGTTATCGGTCCACCAAATTTCCGGATACGACTAGCGTCCCTACCCCATTAGGAACCGGGCCCTCGCACTCCGACCAGCTGGCGGGCAATTACCGTTTTGAGAATTTCATTTGTCCCCTCGCCGATCGCCATGAGAGGGGCATCACGGTATAGGCGCTCGACCTCGAACTCCGCGGAGTAGCCATAGCCGCCGTGCACCCGCATCGACTCCAGCGCGGACTGCAGCGCGACCTCAGATGCGTACACCTTCGCCATGGCCGTCTCCAGGTCGGCACGCTCGCCGCGATCGAGCTTGGATGCGGCCCACCACGTCAGCAGACGCGCGGCCTGCACCTGCATCGCCATGTCAGCCAGCTTGATCTGGATAGCCTGAAATTCGGCTATCGGCTGTCCGAACGCTCGCCTCTCCCTGGCGTAGGCGAGGGCGAGATCGAGCGCGGCTTGCGCAACACCAACCGCTCGACCGGCGATGTTGCACCGTCCGAACTCCAGCGCAGACAGCGCCTGCTTGAGTCCGGATCCCTCACGTCCACCGACCAGGTTCTCGACGGGCACGCGGCAGTCGGTGATGTTGACCTCGCAGGATTCCGGTCCTTTGTAGCCGAGCTTCGGCAGATCCTTTCCGACCTCAAAGCCCGGCGTCGCTGTTTCGATCATCAGGATCGAGATGCCACGAGAAGTCGGCTTTGCGTTCGGGTCCGTCTTGACGAGGACAGGGAGGATCGTGGCGTGTCTGGCATTCGTGATCCAGGTCTTCGCGCCGTTTACCGTGTACACGTCGCCCTCGCGGCGAGCGGTCGTGGTGATCCCCTGCAGGTCGGACCCGGCGCCTGGCTCTGTCAGGGCAAGTCCGCTGCGAATTTCGCCAGTAGCCATTCCGGGAAGCCATCGCGCTCTCTGAGCCTCAGTCCCGTCAGTCCCAAGTATCCGGGTCGCCATGGAGTGAGTGCCAAGCACCCCCGCGACGCCCATCCACACTTTCGAGATCTCCTCGAACACGATGGAGTACGACACCGCATCCAACTCGATGCCGCCGTATTGCGTGGGAACGAGCATCCCGAAGAGGCCCATCGCCTTCATCTCGTCGACGATCTCCGTCGGGTACCGGCCTGAGCGTTCCCACTCGTGCGCCACCGGCGCGATGGATCTTCGGGCGAAAGTTCGAATCAAATCGCGGAACGCCAACTGCTCTTCAGTCAACTCGAAGTCCATCGACACTCCCTCGAACGCGTGAGCACATTCACGCTTGGTTAGCGATTGCCTTCGACCATGAAGAGGTTCGAGGTCGAGCTGGCGAGGCGAAGTTTCATGACCTCACGGTAAGGCTGGGAGTTGTACCAGGTCATCGCCTTCTCGCGGTCTTCGAAGCGGATGATGAAGAACCTCTTGGGCTGCCAGTCGCCCTCCAGCACCTCCGCCTCACCCCCGCGAACCAGGTAGGTAACCTCGCCATAACCTTCGAACGTGGCCTGGGCGCGGCTGCTGTACTCGGCGTAGGTCTCAGCGTCGTGCACGTCGATGTCGGCAACGAGATAGACGGCCAACTCTTCTATTCCTCCGATGTGACGGTGGTCGGCGTGGGCGCCTTTCGCTGAAAAATCAGTCGGGGTGCCAGTAGAGCGCCGGGTCGGCGAAGAGTGCGGGAGTGCCGCCGGTGTGAACGAACACGACCAGGTCTGAGCGCCGGACGCGACCTGCTTCGATCTCGCCCATCAGCCCCCCAAACGCCTTGGCCGTGTAGACCGGGTCGAGGAGGATTCCTTCGCTGAACGCAACGGTCTCCAGGGCCCGCTGCGACAGCTCAGTCGCCATCCCGTAGCCACGCCCGATGTAGTCCCCCCACACGGTTGGCGAGGCATCGGGAACCGGCAGGTCCAGGTGCCCGCACGACTCGGCCATGATCTGGCGAACTTTTGCGACCCGATCGGGCACTGACCGCGAGATGCTGACACCGACGACTTCCGCGTCGATCCCTGACAGCGCCACCCCGAGGGTCAGGCCGGACAGAGTCCCGCACGATCCGCCCGCGCACACGACGTACCGCGGGTGTTCGCCACGCTCGCGAAGCTGCTGAGCGAGCTCGAAGGCGCAGCTCACGTATCCGAGCGCGCCGAGGCCATTGCTGCCGCCGCCCGGTATGACGTAAGGATTGCGGCCGCTGGCGCGCAGCTCGTCCGCCACGCTCGCCATGCACTCGGGAGCCGGTCGATCGCCGGCGAAGGCCCACGTAGCGCCAAAAAACCGGTCCAGCCACATGTTGCCCTGGACCTGCTCGATCGGCTGCCCCGCAAACACCAGCCGGCACTCAAGACCGGCGACGCGCGCCGCTGCCGCGGTCATCCGGCAGTGGTTCGACTGTGGCGCGCCGAGCGTCACCAGGACATCCGCACCCGAGCGCACCGCATCGGCAACCAGGTACTCGAGCTTGCGAGCCTTGTTGCCTCCGAATGCGAGGCCCGTGTTGTCGTCACGCTTGATCAGGAGTCGGTCCAGGCCTATGGCCGCCGCCAGGCGCGGCGCCTCCTGAAGCGGCGTGGGCAGGGTGGCGAGCTGGAGTCTCGGAAGTCGGCCGAGGCTGGCTTCCACGTCAGCCAAGGACCAGCTCAACCTTCTTTTCGGTCGCTACGGGGTCAGACAGCCTGTAGCCCTTGGCCGGCACGAGCTTGATGACGCTCCTCACAGCTTGCGCAGCGGCGTCCGCTTCTGTTGCGGCCGCCACCGATGGCACCTCGACCAGCACCCGGCGCGAGCCCTCGGCGAATGTGAGTCCGTAGCCGGCCGCGCGCAACCTCTCGAGCACAGACGGGTCGCCAGGTGTTCCGTCCTCGGGCTCGATCTTCATTGCAACGGTGAACTCCCTGACAACGGGCTCTGGCGCAAGAGCCGGCAGGGGAACAGGCGCAGGCTCGGACATCGCGCGTTGTCCCAAGGGCTTGAAACGCCGATCTTCCGCGGCGTCCAGCAGCAGGTCGAGGTCCTGCGTCGTGCGCGGGCCTGTGAGACGCGAGGTCAGCGAGTAGAGGACGGGGACCAGGACCAGCGTCAGCAGCGTGCTGGTGAACAGTCCGCCGATGACGACGATGGCGAGCGGTCCACTGATGAAGGCGCCGCCGACGCCGCCTCCGCCGCCAGTGACTGCCAGCGGCAGCAACGCGAGCATGGTGGCGAACGCGGTCATCAGGATCGGACGCAGTCGGTGGCGGCCGCCCTCGACCAGCGCGTCCTGCAGGCCAAGCCCGCGATCGCGGTATTGCTCCACCAGGTCCAGCAGCACGATGGCGTTGGTGACCACGATGCCGGTGAGCATCAGGACTCCAATCAGGGCCGGCAGCGAAAGGGACGTGTTGGTGATGACGAGGGCGATGATCGCGCCGGTCGCTGCGAACGGGATCGAGACCAGCAGGACCAGCGGCTTGATCACCGATCGGAAGGTCGCAACCATGATCAGGTAGACGAGCGCGATCGCCGCCAGCAGCGCGAGCGCGAACTGGTTCAGCACCGTCGAGAGCTGCTGAAACACGCCGCCGGTCGAGATCTTCACGCCCGAAGGGAGCGCCACCCCGTTCAATGCCTTCGAAACATCCGATTGCACGGCTTGCGTGTTGTTGCCGGTGATGGTGCCGGTGATGGTCGCGTCGCGGTCGCCGTTGAGGCGGCTCACCGCCTGCGGTCCGTTGACGAGCTGGATGGTCGCCAGGCTCGACAGCGGCACCACGCCCGCAAGCGTTGGGATCGGGATCTTTGCCAGCGAGGCGGCGGTGTCGGCGGTCCCTGGCGGCAGCACCACCCGCACGCTCACCGGCCCCTGGGGCAGCACCGCTTGTGTCGCCACTACGCCGTTCACGTCCTGGGCGACGATCAGCGCCAGCTGCTGGACGGTCAGTCCTGAAGCTGCGAGCCGGTCGGTCGGGACCAGCTGGTACTGCGGCTTGGAGGCGACGAGGTTCGATTTCAGGTTGGCGACGCCGTGCACCTTCGCCAGCGCGATCATCACAGAGGCGTTGGCGTCTCGGAGCGCGCCGGGGTCCGATGCGCTGACGTCGACCTGCATCTGGCTGCTGCTCGCGTTGGAGCTGTTCTCCGCCTGTCCGACCTCGATCTTCGCCGGGCCTGTGTAGCCGCGCACCGCGCTCTTGACCGCCGCAATGGCGGTGTCGTACTGGCCGTTGCCGACCAGGACCAGGACTTGCGCCCGTATCGGATCGGCGGGCACCGTCCCGGGCGGAGCGAACGGATCGCTGATGCCGCCGACGGTCGCCTGGTATGCCGTCACACCTGGAAGTCCGCGGATCAGTTGCTCCACCTTTTGCGTCTCGGCGTCGGTGTCCGCCAGAGTCGAGTTCTCGGGCAAGGTGATCGCGATCGGAAATTGCGGGCTGGACGATTGATCGAGGAGGTTGACCCGCAGGAGCGGGATCAGCGCCATCGATCCCGCGAAGAACAGCACCGCTATCCCAAGTGCAATCCAGCGGTGACCCGTAGCCCACCGGATCGCCGGCACGTACGCGCGCTGCATCCAGTTGTATGGCAGCCGCCGCTCGGTCTTGTCGGCTCGCGTCGCGGGGAGCAGGTAGGCCGCCAGGAACGGCACCACGGTGACCGCCACCACGAGCGACGCGAGCAGCGCGACCACGACGGTCAAAGCGAAGGGACGGAAGAAGCTGCCGGCGATGCCGGTCAGGAACACGATGGGGAGGAAAACCGCGACTGTGGTCAGCGTCGACGATGCGACGGCGGTTGTGATCTCGCGGGCGCCCGTATACGCGGCGACGAGCGGCTTTTCGCCCTCGCTAACGTGCCGGCTGACGTTCTCAAGAACGACGATGGAATCGTCGACGACGCGCCCGATTGCGACCATCATGCCGCCGAGCGTGAGGATGTTCAGGGTGATTCCCTGCCACCACAGCATGATCAACGCGACCATCAGGGAGAGCGGTATGGACACCGCGGCCACGATGGTCGCGCGGCCGCTGCGAAGGAACGCGAAGATGACAAGGATCGCGAAGACGGCTCCCAGCAGGCCCTCTCGGAGGATGACGGCAATCGAGTCGGTGATCGGGGTTGCCTGATCCGACAGCAGCTCGAACTGGACGTTGTTGCCGATCGCTGTTTTGATCGCGGGCAGCGCGCTCTTGATTTCGTTGGCGACGGTGACGGTGTTGGCGTTCGGGCCCTTCGTGACCTGGAGGCCGATAGTGGGCTTGCCGTCCGTGCGCGTGATCGTGTCCGCCGGGATCGAGACGAGCGCGACCTTGCCGAGCTGCCCGACCGTGACCGCGGCGACGGTCTGGCCGCGGGCGGTCGACGCCGGGACGATGACGATGTTCGATATCTGGTCCAGGCTCGTCAGGTATCCCGTGACCTGGAGGGGAATCGTGCCGGTGCCCTGCCTCAGCGAACCTACTGACTGCACCACGGCCGCCTGCTGCAGAGCCGACGCGACCTGGGCGAGGCTGACGCGATGCGCGGCGAGCTTGATTGGGTCGAGCGTGACGTCGACCTCGTCGGTCGGCGCGCCTGTGATCACCAGCGAGGAGACGCCTGCGAGGCCCTTCAGCTTGGGCAGCGCCTGGGTACGCAGCTGGCCCGCAAGGTCACCGAGCGGCTCGTCGGCCGACACCGCGTACGTGAGGATCGGGATGCTGTTGGTGGAAAACGTCTGCACGGTCGAGGCGGGCGCTTGAGGTGGGAGGAACGGTTTCGCACGTGCAACCGCGGCATTGACGTCCTGCTGAGCGGCCTTGAGGTCCGTCCCGTCCTTGAAGAGGACGATTGCCAGCGATACGCCCTGGCTTGACGTCGATTGCACGGTCTCGGCACCGGTCACGCCCTGGAGAGCGTTGACCACGGGCACGGTGACCTGGGCGTCAACGATGTCGGGCGAGGCGCCGGGATAAGGCGTGATCACGATCACAGCTGGGATCGAGATGTCCGGCAACAGGTCCTGCTGGACCTGGCTCGCGGCGTAGAGGCCGGCACCGAATACCAGCACGACGCCGAGCACCACGACGGCGCCTAGGTGGAGGGATAAGCGGGTTACGAAGGACACGGGGCCCCCACTATGCCTGAGCGCGCACAGAAGGAATAGGCCTCAGAGCCATTCACGATCCGTCAGACAGATCCCGGTCCTCCATCTCCCACGCGTGGTCGAGCATGTGGTAGGCGCTGTGCCGGATCACGTACTGGACCGTCCAGGTCCGCGCCCACGCCCCGCGGGAGTTGTATTCGCGGATAGCCGCGCAGTAAGCCTCGCGGTGGGCGCGAAGATCCTCGGGGCGTCGCCACGCGTCGTGTGGCGTGTTGATGCCGACCTTCTTCGCGAACTCCTGGATCTCGGCGCCGTTGGCGTGGCGGACGATCTTGTCGCGATCGCGCCCGCCGCCACGCGGACCCTTCCGAAGCTCGGCGGAGACGCGTGAGGCGACCTCGTCGAAGTATGTCCAGCTTGCACGCAGCAGGGCGATCTTCCGTTCGCAGGCTGCGTCGCTCATCGGCGCGTGTTCGGGTCCGGCCGACCGGTACGAAAGACCGTAGAAGTCGGTCATGCCGACGCCCTCGGTCCGTTCGACGACCGCCAGCTTCCCGGCTGTGCGGAACTCCTTGGCGAGGCCGGCAAGCTCGGCGATCTTCGCGTAACGCGGGCGGTAGGCGTCGAGCACCTGGAGCGCCTCCTCCTCGGACTTGCCATTCCTGTCCCAACCGGGCCAATCAAAGGCGGATGCGACGGCGACGGGCTTCTTCCTACCCCGCTCAACCATCACGCGGACCGCGCCGGCCATGACCGCCACCTTAGGCCACGAGGGTCGAGCTGCGCGGCTGGAGGATAGGATGCGACGTCGGTGGAGCTCCGAGGAGAGCGGGTGCGCAGGTCGTGGCCGCGCTTACTACTGTTGGCGGGCGCGACCGCGTCCTTCTGGGGGGCGGTCTTCTCTGTCAGGCGCTGGATAGATCACTACCGCTCTGACCAGGCCGTGGACGACTTCCGCGTCTACTACTACACGGCCCGGTTGGGAATCGAGCAGGGCTGGAACCAGATCTACAACCAGGACGCATTGCGGGCCCTGATGGCCAAGCACTTCACCGGCCAGCTGGCGCTGATCGATGGAGGCCATACCTTTCCCAATCCGCCGCCACTCGCGTGGATGATCGCCCCACTCACCGTTCTGCCGTTCGGGCCGGCCTATGCGATCTGGTCGTTGGTCGGGCTCGCATCGGTAGTGGTCGCGTGGGCGATCGCCGCACCCTTCAGCGGGCTCGGGCGCGTCGCGTTGCTACTGACCGCCGTCGCCATCTGGCCCGTCCACTACTCCCTCATCTTCGGCCAGCCGACGCCCGAGGTCATCGCGCTGGCAGCCGCGGCGTGGTGGTTCCTGGAACGGGATCGCGTGGCGCTGGCGGGAATCGCGCTCGCGCTGGCGACGGGCCTGAAGCCGCAGGACGTGGTCCTGGTTCCGTTCGCGCTGTTGCTGACCGGTCGCGTGCGAGTGTTCGCGTGGTGGGCCGGCGGCTGCGTCGTGCTGGGGCTGATCTTCTTCGCGTCGCTGGGTGTGCAGGGCGTCGTCGACTTCTGGAACACCAATGTCGTGGTCGAGAGCTACCCCGGGCACAAGATCATGACGCTGGCCTCGCTGTTCGGTCCCGGTCTGCCTGCATACGCGCTCGAGGGCGGTTCAGCCGCGCTCGCCCTCTACGGCGCGTGGCGCCACCGCTCACGACTCAAGCTGGTGATCGCGCTGGGCCTGCTCGGATCGGTGATGTCCGCGGTCCACGCACACGAATCCGACTACTGCATGGTGCTGCTGGCGGCCTGGCTGGTGCTCGCGACTCCGACCTCGGCCGCGGCTCGCTTCTGGCTGCTGCCCGGAGTGCTCGCCGTGCAGACGATGGCCATCGGCTTGCCGCTGCCGACTCTGCTTTGGGAGATCGTCTGGCTGGTGCTACTGGTCGCCGAGCGGCCGCTGCGCGAGGCAGAGAATCGAAACGCCAAACGGCAGGTTCGTGCGGGCGACCAGGCCGGATTCCAGTCCGAAAAGGCGGGTCAGGGTGCGATTCAGCGGACCGGGGGCGGGGAAGTGGAAGTCTGACTTGTCGGATCGAAGGCCGGGGATGAGCCGCCGGGTCAGGCGGATGCCTGCGATCGGCGGGAACAGCAGCGTGTTGAAGAACGTGAGGCGGCGCACGACCAGCCCGGCGGCCTCGACGCGCTCCCGCAGCAGCCTGGCCGAGTAACGGCGCTGATGCATGCTCACCTCGTCCTGCGCTCCCCATAGGAACCTGTAGGCCGGCACTGAGACCAGGAGGTGGCCGCCCGGGCGGATCACCCTGGTCACCTCGGACAGGCTCGCGCGCTCATCGGCGATGTGCTCGAGCACGTCGAGCATCGTGGCAACGTCGACGCTTTCGTCTGGAAACGGCAGATGCTCTCCAGACGCCTGGGCCACGACGTCAAGCCCTCGCTCGAGGCAGTAACCGACGGCTTCGTGATCCACGTCGACGCCGTACGCGCAGCCGTAGCGCGCCAGGCTCGCCACCATGGTTCCGGTTCCGCAGCCCACATCCAGCAAGCGCAGAGGCGGCGACCCGTTGCCCGACTTAGGCAGGTGGTCGTCCAGAACCCTGAGGATGATCTGCCGCCTGCCGAGGAACCACCAATGGCGATCCTCGATCTGCCGGTACTCGCGATAGAACTCGCGCTTCAGGTCAGTCTCGTGCCGGCTTGAATTCGGTCACCTCGCTGCGCGAGGGAGCGGTGACGCGGAGTCGATCGAACTCCTTCCGGCTCGGGAAATAGATGCGCCGCCACATGCTGAACACGGTCGCCAGCGTGCGTGGGATGTCCGAGGGCCGGACCGTCGTCTCTCCGGCCATTCGCGGATAGTGGCGCACGCCCTTCTCGGCGATGCGGAAGTTCCACTTGCGCGCCTTCGCGAGCAGCTCGGTGTTGACGAAGAAGTTGTCGCACTCGATGCTCACCTGCTGGACGACCTCGCGCCGCATCAGCTTGAAAGCGCAGTCGACGTCGCGGACGCGCAGGCGAAACAGCACGCCGACCAGGCGGTTGTAGATCCACGAGAGCATGCACCGGAGCACGGTGTCGTAGCGGTAGACGCGAAAGCCCGTGACCATCTCGTACTCGTCCATCAGTGGAAGGAAGTACTCGAGCTCCGAGACGTCGAACTGATTGTCGGAGTCGGTGAAAAACACGAAGTCGTACCGCGCGCTCGTGACTCCGGTCCGCAGCGCCGCGCCATAGCCGCGATTGGTGTGATGCGACAGCAGCCGGACCTTGTTCTGGCTGTGCCGGACCAGACCCTCGACGACGCCACGAGTTCCATCGGAGCTGCCGTCGTCCACGACGATCACCTCGTACTGCTTGGCGAGGCGGGAGGCGACGGCCACGCACTGCTCGACAGAGCGCTCGATGTTGACCTCCTCGTTGTAGGCGGGAAGCACTATCGAGAGGCTGGCAACCGGTGTGCTGCGGGCGCGCCGGTTCACGGCCGAAGTATATGTTCGGGGTCCTGTCCCTCCCCACCGTGTGGGGTTTAGGTTTGACCTTCTGGCGCCCGCTCTGATAGGTTTGGGCCTCGCGAAACTGGGGCGCGAGAACGAAAGCCTGGGGGTAGGCATTGAGTCTCGATCGCTATGTGACCCATGGCGTGTTGCTGTTGGTGGCCGCCGTGATCTCGGGCTACGCCTTCTCGGTTCAGCTGGCGCCGCGCGCGGGCGCCCTGGATGCCGCCGCCGCCGGACCGGTCACCGCGGGCGGCGACGCCTGGTACGGCCGTGACAGCAGCATCATCAAGCCCGTCTACATCCCCACTGCGGCGCTGCCGAACCGGGCCCCGCTGATCTACACGGTCGCGGCCGGCGACACGCTCGAATCGATCGCGAAAGACCTGAAGATTCCGTTCCGCGAGATCACGTGGTCGAATCCCGGATTGCGTCTCCCTCTCAAGACGGGCCAGGTCCTGCGCATCCCGCCAGTGGGCGTCTCGGGGTTCGTCGTCGTGGTGCGGAAGGGTGACACCCTCGCGAGCCTGGCCAGCGCCCACGGCGTCGATCCGATGGCGATCGTCGACTTCAACCGCATCCGCGGCCAGCTCACACCCGGCGCGATGCTTGTTGTTCCGGTCGATCCCGCCCTGGGTCCGAACCTGTCCAACGGCGTCATCGCCGATCCAATGGCTCCCGCCAGGTTCATGTGTCCGATTCCGGGCGCGCAGATCATCCAGAAGTTCGGTCCGACGTCGTTCGCGGTCGAGCCTTCGTACGACGGATATCTGCACTTCCACACCGGCGTCGACCTGCTGGCCGGCTACGGAACGCCGATCGATGCCGCTGCAGGTGGGAGGGTGACCGCTGTCGGATTCGCGGGTGACTACGGTCTTCGCGTCGAGATCACCGACAGCTACGGGCTGGTCGAGGTCTACGCGCACATGTCCGCGGTCGAGACTGCAGTCGGCGTGCCTGTGCAGCAGGGAAGTGAGATCGGCCAGGTCGGCAGCACCGGCCTGTCGGTCGGATCACACCTGCACCTGCAGCTGGAGATCGGCGGTGTGCCGGCCGACCCGTTGCCGCTGATCGGCTGTAGCGCCTAGCCCTCACCGGCCCCGACAAACTTTGTTGGGGCAAATCCGGCGGGTCGACACTACTGCTTACAGAAATGTGGTTCGACCGAGCCGAAGCTGAGCTAATAGAAGCCGCCCAAGCAGGCGACCGGTCGGCGTTCGCCGAGCTCCTGCGACCGGTCTACGACACGGCGCTGAGGCTCTCGGGTGCGCTGCTTCTGGACGCGGACGAGGCCGAGGATGCGGTCCAGGAAGCTGCATTCACGGCATGGCGCCGGATCCGCAACCTGCGTGAGGGGTCGAGCCTGCGGCCATGGTTTCTCGGCATCGTCGCCAATCGATGCCGGGCCGTGAAACGAAACAAATGGTGGTCCGTGTCGCGCTCCGAGCTGCCGGAGGCCGAGGCGCCGGCGACGGACCTTGCGTCGTCGATCGATCTGCGCAGGGCCCTGCGCAGGATCAGCTACGACGAGCGGTTGATTCTCGTCCTTCGCTACTACCTCGACATGCCATATGAGGAGATCGCGACAACTCTCGCCATCTCCAACAAGGCTGCGAGGACCCGCGTCGAGCGGGCGATCCATCGCCTGAGGCCGATCATGCTGCTACAGGGGGCGATGGCGTGATGGACGAGCGAGTTGTGTTTGATCGATTCCACGAGGCTCTCGAGCTCGAGCCACAACCGGGCGCATACGAGCGCTTCCGGGCCGATTTCATGAATCTGTCGGTCGCTGCCAAGCGGCGGCCGGTGCTCCAACTGAGGTTTACAAAGATGGGACTTCGAGGTGCGGCAGCCCTGGCGGTGATTGCGATCGCCATGGCATTGGTCGCAGGGTACGTAGCGACGCATCGTTCGGCGAGCGTGGTCCCCGCAGCCCACGGTCAGAATCCCACCCACATTCAGAATCCCACCACGTCGCCGGCTGCCCATTCCTCCATGGACCCGGCCGTGGTCTTGCCCAGCGATTTCGCTAAGGACTTCCCGGTTTACCCTGGCGCCCGCCCCACCTTCGTCGGGGGCGACTCGAGCTTCGGTACGACGATCTTTACCATTAACTGGGAGACAACCGCCAGCGTCGACCAGGTTTACAGCTGGTATCAGACCGGTCTCGGTCAGGGCGACTGGACCATCACTTCTAAGAGCGCTGGCGCCGACGGAGACTCGATCTCCTTCGCCCGCAAGAGCAAGTCGAGCTGCGTGGGAGACGTGGTCATCAGCCAGCGCTACCCAGGCGTCACCCAGATCGACGTGACTGTGTGCGGGTGACGCTGCTCCAGGGATCGATCAGCCCCTGATAGCAAGGACGGCGGCATCGCGCGCCGGTGCCGCCTATCCTTCGGTTTTGTGATCGACCCTGAGGCCCGCGCTTACCTCGACCACATGGCGTCCCTCGGCCTGCCGACGCTGGCGGAGCAGGGACCCGTGGAGGCGCGCCGCATGAACAGCCTGCGCGCGCCTTCGCTCGCGGGCGAGCTCGAAGATGTCGCGCTCATCGAGGACGGACGCCTCCCAGGTCCCGACGGCGAGATCCCGTTCCGGCTCTACTCGCCGGCGCCGGATCGCACTCTGCCCGCACTCCTTTATGTGCACGGCGGCGGCTGGGTTTACGGCGATCTCGACACTCACGACTCGGTGTGCCGCGCGCTCGCGCGCCGGGCGGAGTGCGTTGTGCTTGCGCTCGACTACCGGCTTGCGCCGGAGAATCCATATCCGTCCGCGGTCGAAGACGCCTGGGCGGGCCTGAATTGGCTTCACGACCACGCGGCCGACGTCGGTGCGGATCCCGATCGGATCGCAGTTGCGGGAGACAGCTCGGGCGGGAACCTGTCAGCGGTGCTGGCCCAGCGCTCGCGCGACCGCGACGGCCCGAAGCTTGCGGCTCAAGTCTTGATCTACCCAGTCACCGATTGCGACTTCGATACTCCCTCGTATCGAGACGCTGCGACTGGATACGGTCTCACGCGGGACTCGATGCTCTGGTACTGGGACCAGTACCTGCCCGATGAAGCCAGGCGGGTGTCGCCCGATGCGTCGCCTCTCCGCGCCCCAGACCTCAGCGGGCTGCCCCCGGCGCTGGTCATCACGTGCAAGCTGGATCCGCTGGCATCCGAAGGCGCGGCTTACGCGGAGGCGCTCCGGTCAGCCGGCGTGCGGGTGGAACACCTACACGAGCCCGACATGATCCACGGGTACATCCGCATGACCGGTGTGGTCAGCCGGGCGCGAAAGTCGTGGGACGACTGCGCCCGCTTCCTGCGTAGGGAGCTGACCCCGCACGTCTGAGGCGGCTCCGCCTTCCGCCTCATGGTTTTCCACCAGCCCGAACATTGGAATTGACGATTG
>WNGI01006601.1_pt1 | contig 13311 bp, 13 predicted proteins | sample 5400621 | NCBI WGS metagenome assembly WNGI01 (sample SAMN13153374, study PRJNA577476) | soil metagenome | isolation source: 20 cm soil or saprolite under Garry oak tree replicate 1 | place: USA:California | collected 2016-06-15
CGCGCATCGATGTAGAAAACGCCGATAGTAAGGATCAAAAGCACGACGGCGAGCTTGATCACCACCATGACAAAATTAAACGACGCGCTCTGGCGGATGCCGGCGACGAGAATCGCGGTGAGCAACGCCGCGATCAACAGCGCCGGCATGTCGATGACGGCGCCGGTGGCGACGAACGCGCCGGTGGCGGGATCGAAATCGAACGGCGAGTTGGTGAAGACCGCTGAAAGATTGAAACCGAGCAGGCCGAGAAAGTCGACGAAGTAGTGCGACCAGCCATGCGCGACGCTGGCCGCGCCGATGCCGTACTCAAGCAGCAAATCCCAACCGATGATCCAAGCGAAAAGCTCGCCCAAGGTTGCATAGGCGTAGGTGTAAGCCGAGCCCGCCACCGGCACCATGGAGGCGAATTCGGCGTAACAGAGAGCGGCAAACGTGCACGCGGAACCGGCAACGACGAACGAAAGCATCGTCGCCGCGCCGGCTTTGTCTTTGGCGACCACGCCGATGATCACGAAGATGCCGGCGCCGATGATCGCGCCGACGCCCAGGCCGGTGAGCTGCAGCGGGCCGAGGACGGGGCGCAAGCCATGCGCGCTGCCGGCTTCTTTTAGCAACAGACTCACCGGCTTTTTTGCCAGCAGTGCACTGCGCTTGGACGGCATGAAACAGGCAGATACAGCGCGTTGGCTGGGAATGCAAGATTCGTTAAACCTGGATTCCCGCCTGAAGCGTGCGGCAATGACGGTAAGAAGAGGCCGCGCTTGACGCTGTCGGTTCGTCCTTCTACTATCCGGGCAATTTCACTGGAAGGTAATGATCGAATGAAAACAATCTTGTTCGTGATTCTCGCCGGCTTATGGCTCACGGCTGGTGCTGTTTCGGTCACGGCCGCCGCCGCGCCAGCGCAGAAGATCGTCATTACGCCGGCGAGTTTCAGCGAGCGAGAAGGCTTGTTGATCGTCTCGCAAAATCAAGGCTTCTTCCGTAAGTATAAATTGGACGTGCAGTTGGTGTTGATGCCGAGCGCGCCGATCGCGTTCTCGGCTTTGACCGCGGGCGAGTCGCACTTTTACTACGGCACCACGTCCGGCACGAGCCTCGGCGCGGTGCTGAACGGCCTCGACGGTGTCTTCGTCGCCGGATTTATCAATAAGCTCGTCGGCGCCTTCGCGGTGAGCAAAGACATCAAGACGCCCAACGACCTCAAAGGCAAACAGATCGGCGTCGCCAGCCTCGGCGGCGGCAACTGGATGTTCACCATGCTCGCGTTCGACCATTGGGGCCTCGATCCCAAGCGCGACAACATTACCTTTCGCATCATTGGCAACACCGGCGTGCGTGCGCAATCGATCGCATCGGGGATTATCGGCGGATCGGTGTTGGGTTACACCTTCGCGACCAATTTGCGCCGCGACGGCTACCCAATCTTGGCCGATCTCGCCGATCTCAATATTCCGTTTCAGGATACCGGACTTTACACGCGCAAGAGCTTTGTCGCGCAGCACCCTGAAGTCGTCGAGAACGTGCTGCGCGCGCTGCTTGACGGCATCACGTTCATTCAAAACCCTGAGAATAAAAGCGCCGTGCTCAAGAGCTTGGTCCAATGGCTACGCCTATCGAAGACGGAAGATGCGGTCGAAGGCTACGAGTTCATGCGCAAGATGTACACCAAGCGCATCTACCCGACCATCGACGGCATCCGCAACAGCCTCCGCGTGCTCGCAACCACGAACGAAAAGTTTCGCGCGCTCAAGGCCGAAGATCTAGTCGATGATCGGATCGTCAGGAAGCTCGAGAAAGAGGGCGCGTTCTAGGGTGAATCTCGACCCGCGGTACTGAGCGATCCATTCTGGAGGAGAAAGCAATGGTCATCATCGGGGCTGTCATGCTGCTCGCTTGGACGAGCGCGACGCATGCCCGCGAAGCTGTCATCGGCTACTCGGGCCGAACCATCGCCGAAATGCCTTTCGCGTGGGCCAGTCGAAAGGGATTTTTCAAGGAAGCGAACCTCGACGTGAAGATGATTTACATGTCCACCAGCATCGCCGCCAAAGGACTGATGAGCGGCGACGTCGATTATTCCACCGCCATGGGCGGCACCTTGCGGGCGGCGATCGCCGGAGCGCCGCTGATCGGCATCTACTCGATGTTCAAAGCGCAGATGTATCTGGTCGCGCAGCCGCGCTTCAAACAGGTCGCCGACCTCAAGGGAAAAACCGTCGGCATCAGTGTCTTCGGCGGCGCCTACGACCTCGTCGCGCGGACGATTCTCAAGCATCACGGGCTCGATCCGGAGAAACAAGTGACGCTGTTGCAGATCGGCGACAGCCGGACGCTGTATAGCGCGCTCACCGCCGGCAGCATCGACAGCGCGATCCTCGGGCCGCCCTATGACATCAAGGCCGAGCTGGAGGGTAACCATCGTCTGTTCGACTCGTCCGAGATCTTCGACATGCCGTTCTCCGGCCTCGCGACGAGCAAAAAGAAACTGCAGCAAGACCGGGCCGAGGTGAAAGCGATCGTGCGCGGCCTGGAGCGTATCCGCCGCTACATCGCGGCCAATCGCGCCGAAGCGGAAGCGTTCGTCAAGCAGTTTCTGAATCTGAACGATAAGGAAGCGCGCCTCTCGGTGGCGCAGATGGTGAAATCCTTTCGCGACACCGGCAGGACCACGGACGAAGCGGTCATAGATTTCATCGAGACGACGTTGAAGAGCACGAAGCAAAAAGCCGGTAGCATCAAGCCCGGCGATATTGTCGACTGGAGCGTGACCACCGAAGTCGTCCGGGAACTGGATAAAGAGAGGAAGTAAGGCGTGACGGGTTAGGCGTTAGGCGATGCGGATAAAGAGAGGAAGTAAGGCGTGACGGGTTAGGCGTTAGGCGATGCCGTCATCCCGTCGCGGGGAGAAGGAGACCCTAAGATTGTTTTTCAAACGCAAAGCAGACAAAGAGATCTTATTAGCGCGATAGCGGAAGTCAGTAAACCACGAAGTGAGGGATATTCCGAACTCCTGACTCCTTACTCCTTACTCTTTACTTCTTACTATACCCCCGACGTGTCCCACCTGATTGAATCGCTCATTGGCCAGGTAGAATCGAAACTTTTGGATACACCATGTATCCAAAAGTTTCGTTCAGTGCTGTCCCGATGAGTCGGGAAGAAATTGCAATCGCAAAAAAGGCTTTGGCTTCCCGCCACTTGGATTTTCTGCGCTAATTTTTCTTGCCGGGCACAGTGTTTGCTCAAGCCGATAGCATAGCGTTTCACTTTACGGTCCGTGGGCGACTTCCGTTCATCATCTTTGAACCCCTTCACCGACAGCTGAGCGGATTCAGATGGAATAACTGATTGCTGGAGGTGTTTATGTTTAAGCTCAGTTCATTCATAAGCGTAGCCTTTATCCTCGCAGTCTCCTTCGGACAATCCTTTGCTAGAGATCAATGGTTCTTTACAGCGACCGAGATCGCCAATGCCTATCGCTATCAGCAACAGTTCGGCGCACGTCTGCAGAATCCCTTGGAGCCGCAAACATGTTTCCAGGGCAAGAAGGATTTCGCCGCGTCATACCAAGGTGGACGGTTCGTCGCGCCTTGCCGGTTCGTGGGCGACACGATTCGCCAGTTAAGAGAGCTATTGGAATCGGGTGCGGCAAAGTATCTCTTCCCGCTGGATGTCGATTCTGCCGACCTCGCTGTGCCGGCGGATGTATACGCGAGTAAATATAAACAGCTCCCAAGGGAGGAGATTTTGCCGGCGCTGCTCCGCGAACCGACGCTGGTAGCGATCTATCACACCGCGGTGCACTTAAATCTTGAGGTTGGCAATCAAGGATCGGGGATGGAGGCTTGGGGCAAAGAGCGCACAATCGTTGGCTTCTACGACGGACGAGCGAACCAAGTTTCGTCGCCGCGTTCCGACGGAGGAATCGATCATGAACCGGAAGGGTTGGTCCGACTCGGTGGTTTTACCATGATGGGGCATTTTCTGGGCGAACTAACGTTTGTGGCGAATGAAACCGTCGTAACTTTCGATTTGTCGTTCGACAGCGATCGCGCGGCGGCGCCGACCGCGGACGTCATTACTGTGAGAGCGGTCGCAAGGTAATGCAACTATCGGCGGCGGCAGGTGCGATCCAGCCGACCGATACGCCCGCAGCAGTCGAAGTACCCATTCTCAGCGGGGATGCGGCGCGGGTTTACAAATTCGTACTGAAATCGCAGCACGTGGGGCTTTGGTGCAATTGACTGCATGCATGACAGCAACGTTTGCTCCACCATCGCGTTTCGGCTTGGTTGATCATAAGGATAAAGGAGGTTATTCTCGAATAGACCAAAATTTTGGTCTATTTGGTGGGGGTCAAATATGTCGAAAACGATGCCCATATCGGAAGTTAAAACTCGTCTGCCTGAGCTCGTAACCGGTGTTGCCGAGCAGGAAGAGGAAATTGTCGTCACCCGTAACGGTAAGCCCGCCGCCGTACTGGTCAATTTCGCCGAATACGAGCGTTTAAAAGATAGTCTCGACGTCTTAAGCGATCCTTCTTTAATGAGCCAGGTCCGTGAAAGCCGGAGTTTCTATTCGAAGAGAAAAACGGGGCTGTCCTTCGAGGCAGTATTTGGCGAGCCTGTGCGGCTACGCAAGCGACGCAAGCGTTAATGGCGGTTTATCGGCCGGATATACCGCCTCATGTCGCAGAGATCATTCGTCACCTGCCGCCGGACTTAAAACGCAGCATCAAGCAGACGATCCGCAAGTTAAGTTCAAACCCGTACGACGGCGCGCCTTTACTTCGTGAGTTAGCCGGACTACGGAAATATAAAGTTCGACGCTTCCGTGTCGTATATGAAGTAGTCACTAAAACTCGGACGCTTCGGATCTTCGCGGTAGGGCACCGGCGAGAAGTATACGAGGATTTGGTCGAGCAACTTCGGCAGACAGGAAGGCGACGGAAATAGGTGAGAACAAGACTGTAAAGATTGTTCTGCTGGATTCTTATCCCGACTCCAATTTCCTATCTAGTGTCCTGGCTTTGAAGTTGTTTGAATAAGTCATTCACGATTATGCCGTCATGCCGGTGCAAACGGGCATCCAGAAATCTTTGAAACTCCTGGATTCCGGGTCGCCCCCGGCCTTTGCCGGGGTTGCCCGGAATGACGATTAAACTTTGTTACCAACTTTTTATTTTCTCGAACCGGCACAGGTCGCGCGTTTCGATTTAAGTCGGTTTCAAGTTGACATAACGCGGCCTTTTCCACTACGGTTTGCCCCAAAAGATCCGGTATGGGCCGGTCTGCTTTCTGAGTCGGCCGCTTGATATTCCAGTCGATGATAATGTGGACCGGCACCGAGAAGTTCAAGCTTTGGAGAAGCCCGATGAATGGAACACCCCTGATGGATATTGGCTTTACCCCTGCGGCGCTGCTGGGACTGCACGCCGGCGCGGGATCGTTGTTCATGGTTATGGCATCCGCGGCACAGACTTCTGTCTCGCGGTTTGAGGGATACGCGGATCTCCCAGGCGTGCGCCTCTGGTACACGGACGGCGGCGGTAGCGGCGTGCCGCTCGTGCTGCTCCATGCGAACACAGGCACCGCCGACAGTTGGCAGGACAACATTCCGGGCGTGGTCGAGGCGGGGTATCGGGTGATCACCTTCGATCGTCGCGGCTGGGGCCGCAGTAGAGCGAATCCGGAGAGTGGCCCTCAGCCCGGCACCATCGCGGAAGATCTGCACGCGCTCATGGAATATCTGAAAGTCGATCGATTTCATCTGGTCGGCGTGGCAGGCGGCGGCTTCGCCGCGTATGACTACGTTCTCTGGCATCCGGAGCGGCTTCGCAGTCTGGTCGTTGCCGCCAGCGGCGGCGCCATCGTCGACGAAGAATTGAGCAAGCTTCGAGAGAAGACTACGCTTCCAGGGTTTAGGGGTTGGCCCCCGGAGTTTCGCGAAGTGAGCATGGGATACATGGCGACCAACCCCGAGGGTCTGCAACGCTGGCTGGAGATTCATCACCATTCGCAACAGAAGGGTGCGAAGGCGCAGCCGCAACGCACGACGATCACGTTCGCGAAGCTCGCGACGATTCGGGTGCCGACGCTGTTGATGCCCGGCGATCAGGACCTGCAGGCGCCGCCCTGGGTTATGCGGCGGCAGCTCGCCCATATCCCGGGCGCCGAGTTCATCGTGCTGCCCGAGGCATCCCACTCGATCAACTGGGAGCAGCCCGAGGTCTTCAACCGCCATGTCCTCGAGTTCATCGGCAAGCATTAGAGCGCGCCCTGGGACCATTTTGTCGCGAAATACGCGGATTGAGTCGCCTGGGCTGCCCAACTCGTGGAGTAAAAAATCGTCGGTTAATATTGCGGTCGAGTATTGCTTGATCCACTTCTCGCAGTGACAAGCGTCCTTGTTAGGTCTGCCGACTCAAGAAGTCTTTCTGATTATCCCGGCGGCCGTTCATCGCACGGCCCGTAGTAATCGACAACTTCGCGCTCGGTTGGCCTTAGCGGATCGCCCTGGGTCTCTACTTTCATGTGGCAGTAATCGTCGTACGCGTGTTCCCTCAATAGAATGCGGTCAGGAGCTGCGGTACAGCCGACGGCCAAGGAGAACGGAATAATTAGAAAGACCAGAGACCTTATAAGTTTCAAAGATTTCATTTTGAAATTTTCTTTGGAGCCAAAGCTGGCCATACTATTTCCTCCTTTCCCCAAGATGTAGCGCAAGGCTCGTGCCAGGGAAACGCAGGCAAGTCGGCATTGCCCTTAAGATGTTTAGAGAAGTCACTTTCTCATAAGAACTTAAGAATATGACGCTGGCTGGCCACTCGATGTTTGTATTTCACTGACACAATTCGCATACAATTAGGTGGAAATTCCCGTTACAAGTAACTCGTGACTTCAGGTAACGCAGCCGCCACGATTTGCGAACGTCTCTTTCCGGACTTGAAGGTAACCACGCTATCGAAGGTACGAGGCTTACGCTGTGTTCACTCGCCTTCTCGCCGCATCGCCTCTCTCAACAAACGGCTCTGACTCTGTTGCGAAATAATTTCATAAAGCTGGCTACAGTAATCGCCTTTAGTCAAAAATCCCGTATACGATACGGGTTTGACAGGTAGGAACCAAAGTGTAATGAGTTCAGCCAAGATCGAAACTATCTTTACAGGAGGGTGGATTGATGGAAAACCAAACAGCGTCGACGACAAAGAGCGATCCGATTGTTATCGAGCAGGCGGGAATGCGCATGACCGTCGCGCACCGACAAGGCCTCGGCGGCACCGATGAAGGGCTGACGTTCGACATTACGACCGCCGGTTCGGAGGACGAGGGAAAAAGAATTCTCCGCTTCGACTGCTTTTACAAAAACCCCCATTATCACGTCGGCGCCTCCGGCGGCGAACGTGAGGCTCACAAGATGAAAGAGGAAGGCGTGGAAGATCCGGTGCGCTGGACTTTGGAACAGCTCAAGACCCGCTTTCCCGCAATGGTCAAACAAGCCGGCTACGAGGAAATCGCCGAGAGGATCGACCAGCAAGTGATCGCCGATCAGCTCACCCGGTTAGAGCAGGAGATAATCGCTAAATATTAATCGGCGTCGGGCGGCAACCGTGAGTCGGTGATTCGTCAGGTGCGCATGGACCTGATCGTGTCCGTGAACGTGACCGTGAAATCCAGCCGAGCACGAACACGCTACACGAACACGAATTCGAGCGAGGCGATTGAGCGCACCCTTCGACGATGCTCAGGGCAATCGGCGTATGGGTCTTTTTCAGCGGCCTGCTTGACGGACCACGTGGAGGTGACTGTTTATGAAGATCGACGGCGCGTGCCATTGCGGCTACATTACCTACGTCGCGGAAGTCGATCCCGACAAGGCCGGGCTATGCCATTGCACGGATTGTCAGACCTTATCGGGGTCCGCCTTTCGCATGAGTGTCCCCGCGGCAAAGGATGCGTTTAGCTTGCGCAGCGGACAACCAAAGATATATGTAAAGACCGCCGAAAGCGGCGCTAAACGCGCCCAAGCGTTCTGCCCCGAGTGCGGCACGGCGATCTATGCGGCAGCCGTGACCGACCCACAGATATTCAATATCCGGATAGGCACGGCGCGGCAGCGAGCCGAGCTCCGGCCAAAGTCACAAGGCTGGTGCCGATCCGCCCGCGACTGGGTTATGGATCTGCACGCCATAAAACAGTTCGACAAGCAACGGTCCGGTTAGACCGGACTCGACAAACAAAAAAGAGAAAACAGTAGCAGCCTTTTGAAGCCTGGGACGCTGTCTGCGCTTTTTGCGTCTGGGCTGCTCGTCAGAATTACCCTGGCAATCCGACCCAATAATCAAACAAGCCGGATACGAGGAAATCGCCGAGCGGATCGACCCGCGCGCGATAATACTCGCTAAATACTAGCCAAACGTACGTGAGCATCTTGGTGTGTTGCACCGTTTCGATCATTCAGCAGCCGCTCGGCCGGCTCAATATTTCTCTTGGCGGTCACACTGCAAAGGTTCTCTCAGACAACAGAGCTGTGACGCTTCAACTTAGATGTACCCAACGGGCGACCGACGGCACACCGTTATTATCGACGATGAATAACATGTACCAGCCCGGTGGCGCGATGTTAGGATTGTTGGTTACGTTCACCCGCACAGTTCCGTTTGCCTGGGAGGCAATCGGTAGATCGATCAGGCGTTGGTTCATGTCAAAGGAGTGAGTCGTGACGCAGTTTGCGACGAGGTGAGCCCAGCGCAGAGTTCCCGCCTGCGGCGATTTGATGTCCACAGCCTGGCCGTAATTCCACTGCTCGGGAGCCGCTGTCATGGACGGACGCGGCCCTCTGAAGAGATAAGGCGGGCTGAAGATCTCGAGGCGCATTTCTTCTTCGGGATCCTGGTCCCATTCAACATGGACACCCGCCTCAGGGTTGCCGCCGGAGGCGACAACGCGTCCGTCCGGCAGAAGCACGGCTGTGGAATGATAGAGTCTAGGCACAGTGCAAGCTGCCGTCAAAGTCCACGTACCCGTAGCGGGATCGTAAATCTCCGATTGCAGTCTAGCCAGAGGCTCGTCTTCCTGCTTCAACGACCCGCCGTTCACAAAGACGGTCCGGTCCGGCAGCAGGACAGCGTTCAGATGCAGCCGCGGGAGATTCAACGGCGCGATGGGGACAAAATGCGGATTCGGCGCCTTGAGATCGACGATGTCGACATTGTCGATGGCGTCTGTCTTGTTGGGTTTGCCGGCGGGACCGCCGCCGATCAGCATGACTTTCTGATCTTGCGCCGGCGGCATCATCACACTCGCGGATTGATTGCGCATGCCGCCCCCGCTTTCGCCGGGCACCGGCACGGTTTGGATCGGGTGCTTCGTGATATCGAAGATACAGGGTTCAACCTCCAGCTCGTCGTCCATGCGGCCGCCGTCGAAAAAGATCCGGCCGTCGGCCAGCAAAAATAGATGGGCGTAGAGCGGCAGGCCGGGGAAGTTCGGAAAGAATTCATGCAATTCCCATTTGTTGGTCGCAGCCGAGTAGATTTCGACTGTTTCGTTGTGAGGTTCGTCGAAAGCTTCGGTCAACCCGGTGGCCGCGAGAACGCGCCCATCGCCGAGAGTGATCAGCGTCGGGTACCACCGGCCGTGAGCCATCTTGGCGACAAACGACCATTGTTGAGTTTGCGGATCGAACACGGTCGCATCCGCCCGGCCTCGAAAAGGATTGTAGCCGAGGGTTCCTCCAGCCGAGAGCAGGCGACCGTCGGGGAGGAACGTGTCCGCACCGCAGAAGAAATCAAAAGGATGTCCGTCAGCGCCAAAGATCGTATTGGGATGAAAGAAATTGTTCGGCGGCGGCGCTTCAGTGTCCCAGACGACGCTGGTGAAAATTTTCTTCGCCATGTTGCCGAAGTCCGGACTGGCAAATCGCTTCGCGCTACTGCCGGAGCCAGCGAAGAAAAGCACCTTGCCTTTAGGCAATAACGCCGCATGAACGGCGAGGACGCCGGAATGGAAAGGCAATAGTTCCCATTGGCCGTCGCGCCGGGGATCGTTATCGAGCGGCAGGGCGCGATACCATCCCGTATTCTGGCCGGGGGGATTGTCGACCATCATCACAGCCATCGCCGGTTTGCCGTTGGAAATCGCCGCGACGGCGCCGCCCTGATTCTCCCAGGAAAACCAACTCGGCACGCCGCGCCACAGACTCCACCCGCCGGCAGGATTGCCGTTTATATCGATGTTCTTGGCGATCTTGTAAAAGGCCTGGTTTTGTTCGATGGCATTGTCGATCATGAATACGATCAGATCGTGCTTCCCCGTGTTCTCAAGATCGACGACCGTAATACCCGCGCCCTGATTTTCCCAAGAGAACCAATCCGGCACATCGAGCCAAGGCGTCCAACCCCCCGTGACGTTGCCGTTGGTGTCCAGCTTGCGCCCGATGCGATAGACCCCGCGATTCTTCTCCGCCGCATTATCGACCATGAGAACCAGCACCTCCAAGTTGCCATCGCCATCCAGGTCGGCAAGCGCAATCGAGCCATATTGGTTTTCCCAGGAGAACCAATCGGGAATCGGAATCCAAGCGCCCCAGCCGCCGTTGACATTTCCGTTCGCGTCCAGTGCTTTGCCGACCCGATAATACCCCTGGTTCTGGGCGGGTGCGTTGTCGATCATAAAGACGACCAGATCCTGTTTGCCATCTTTGTCCAGGTCGGCTACAGCGACATCCGCTCCCTGATTCTCCCATGAGAACCAATCCGGCACATCGATCCACGGCGTCCAAGCGCCTGTGACATTGCCGTTGGCGTCTAGTTTCCGCCCGATGCGAAAGACTCCGCGATTTTGCCCCGGGGGCGCGTCAACCGCGAAGACGATCAAATTCTGCTGACCATTGTTTGACAAATCGGCAACGGCGATACCGCCGCCTTGATTTTCGGTTGAGAACCAATCCGGAATCGGCAAAAAGTTTCCTGGCATAAACGGTCCCTTCCATGCACACGGTTAATGGAGCGATTCAAGTGAAGCGGTCAGCCCGATATGATCTGTGCAGATCCTCTATCACCGTCAAATGACATATTGCTGCTAGGCTCGTCGTGGAAATTTTTAGTCTCCGATCGGATTGACTTCACCGACAAAGTTCAACAGGTCAACCATCGTGAACGTCCCAGCAGTCTTCGCAGGCAAGTCCGGTGTCCACGCCGGATTTTGAGCCAAGAACGAATTACTGTCTCCTTGGAGAATACCAACGAAAACTTCCGCTAGAATCCGGCTTCCCACTGGACCCAGATGTTGACCTTCGCCTTTGATCTGAGCTTCTTTGAGGATGTAGTACCAGAGTGGTGTTTGATGCTCCAATCCTTGGGCTTTTGCGACGGCACCGTCTGATCCTGAAGCGATCTCGTTTGAAGATAGCCGGTGGAGGCGCATGGCAGCGGCGACGCTTTGACCCGAAGGTAATTGCATGCGGTTTCCGCGCAGCAGGTTGCGGACCGCCAACGAGTCTGTGGGTTTCGGATTCGCTGCATCGCTGCCGGGCAACGAATGAAGCGCTGGGACAAGAAATGGATCCAGTTTCCGGCTGAGATTGAGTACGGGCGAATTTGGATTTGTGCGGGGCAATTCGAAGAAGCGCCGCCAGTCAATAATCCAGTTCGTGGGAACCGGCATTTCTTGAATACTTCCAGCGATGTCTCTGCCCGAAAACCCGGTAAACGCAAACAGGATTCCCAAGGTGGCCCTAGCCAATCGACCGGGCCCGGGACCGAATACCCTGTTATAATCGTATTCCTCGCGGACCATGCTATGACCCAGCCGGTATCCCGCCACCGAAAATTCGATCGGTATGAATGCGTCGTCACGAAAGTGATAGAATTTACGACCATGCTGAAGTACATCATCCAGTACTGCGGGATCGATGACACGGCGCAAAAAATCGTGAAGGACAATCCATTGATAGTGCCATGTTACTTTCTTTCGGACTTCCGCGAATAGCTTTTCATCATCGAGACCGCTAGCCTGCAGATGATCAACAACCTTATTGTGAAATTTGAGGAACGCGATATGGAGCTGAGCCACAATTAGGTTTTCGTCATTGCGTGGATCACCGATCATAGCAAAGCCGTTATCGTTGTGGCGCGGCAAATCATTTTGACGTGTCGGGATAGTAGCGCCGTTTTGGTCTTTACTTTCCCGATTTCGACCGATCAGGAACAAGGGACCGGCACCGGCTTCGCTACGTTGATACATAAAAGGATGAGCGGCGGGCCCGAGGCCGTAAAGACTGTCCAAATCCAGTTTTGGCGTGCGGAAATTGTGGATGCGGAGCGGGTCGACATGTCTCTCTGGAATTGGGGTCGGGTCGAAAGTGATATCGTGATCAATAAATTGTCCGAAATACGTAAATCCTGAGGGGATCGTTTTATTATCCCCCGCGGCATCTTGCGTGTTCTCTTTCATAGCCTGGCCAAGCGCGACGAGAGCTTGGTCAGGAACATCCAGCACTGCGAGTCCTGGAAACATTCGTCCAAACATCCCCGATTTGACGAACGGTGACTTCGGAGTATATTCGTCGCCGATTGGCTTACCGTGATACGGTTTCATAAAAGCTTCTCCCTTTCAGATTGTAAAATACAAATCCAGTGGTTGCGGACAAGGGAACGTTGGCGTGAGCTGGGGTAGGACGAAGGGAACCCTTGCGTCGAGACAGTAAGGCCACGCCTAACTCTCGCGCTCAATCATGTCAAGCTAGAAAACGATGCCCTACGAAAAAATTGTTTTATCTTAATCAAAGTACCCGAGAGCACGAAGAAGCATCGGCCACGGATGCCGAAAAGTTGCCAACTTCGCACGGCCGAAATTCTCGATTACCCGAAACTAGAATCCTACTGTGACACGATTACTGATTCGGAATGAATTCCGTGTGATGGTTTGGTCAAATTATCATTATGCTGGAAAAACCGGATGTGCACCATATTGAGAGGGACTCGTTTTTATTCCGCCGTCGATCATCCGGGGCACAGCGCGGCAGCGAGCCGAGCTCCGGCCAAAGTCACGAGGCTGGTGCCGATCCGCGCACGACTGGGTTATGGATCGGCACTCCATAAAACAGTTTGACAAGCAACGAAACAATTAGCCAAACTGGACCGATAAAAACAGAAAACAGTCACAGGCTTCTGCCGTTGGGTTTTTTCTAAAACCCTGCGACGAAAATAAAATAATCAAAGCCTGGGACGCTGTCTGCGCTTTTCGCGTCTGGGCCGTTCGTCAGCGTGAAAGAGAGTGAAACTCTGTAAAGACGTTATGTCAT
>WNGI01003859.1_pt1 | contig 13310 bp, 13 predicted proteins | sample 5400621 | NCBI WGS metagenome assembly WNGI01 (sample SAMN13153374, study PRJNA577476) | soil metagenome | isolation source: 20 cm soil or saprolite under Garry oak tree replicate 1 | place: USA:California | collected 2016-06-15
AGCTGGTCGCGTGCGCCAAGACCAGCCGATTTCTCAAGCAAGTCGTGAATTTTGACGGAACGTCAAACCATGACGCCGAGCTCGATCGGGTGGCGCTGAACAAGCCGGTCCGATTCGATGCGGTCAAGACCGGCCGGGATGATGTCGCCTTGTTGGGATTTACCTCTGGCACCACGGGCGAACCAAAAGCCACGATGCATTTTCATCGCGATCTTCTGATCGTCGCGGATGGTTATGCCAGGGAAGTACTCAACGTCACTCCGGATGATGTCTTCGTAGGGTCACCGCCGCTTGCCTTTACGTTCGGACTCGGCGGTCTTGCTATCTTTCCATTGCGGTTCGGCGCTACCGCGACGCTGCTGGAAAACGCGGCGCCCAGCGAGATGGTCAATATCATTCAAACCTACAAGGCCACCATTTGCTTTACCTCGCCGACGGCCTATCGGGCGATGATGGCCGCAATGGACAAGGGCGCCGATCTTTCGTCGCTACGTCTTGCGGTTTCGGCGGGGGAGACCTTGCCGGCACCGGTTTTCGAAAGCTGGATCGGCAAGACAGGCAAAACGCTTCTCGACGGGATCGGCAGCACGGAATTGCTGCATATCTTCATTACCAACCGAATAGGCGATGCCGTCGCCGGTACGACGGGCCACCCGGTTTCCGGTTACGAAGCAAGGATCGTCGACGATGACATGAACGAATTGCCGGCGGGAACCGTCGGGAAGCTTGCGGTTCGCGGCCCGACCGGATGTCGCTATCTCGCGGATTCGCGGCAGTCCAGCTATGTTCGCAACGGCTGGAATCTAACAGGCGATACGTTCATCCGCGACGAGAAGGGCCGCTTGTCTTTCGTGGCCCGATCGGACGACATGATTATTTCCGCCGGCTACAACATCGCCGGCCCGGAGGTTGAAGCGGCGTTGCTGTCGCATCCCGCCGTGGCCGAGTGCGGCGTCGTCGGTGCGCCCGACGAAGCGCGCGGCATGATCGTGAAGGCCTACGTGGTTCTGGCGCCCGGGATGACAGGAGATGCCACGCTGACGACCGACTTGCAGGACCACGTCAAGCGCGAGATCGCCCCCTACAAATATCCGCGCGCGATCGAATTCGTCGCGCAATTGCCCAGGACGGAAACCGGCAAACTGAAGCGATTTGCCTTGCGGCAGATGGTTCAGGCCGGCGCTTCGTCGTCAGGCATGGCTGCGGAATAAATGTTTCTGAACTGATGGAGAACGGCTAGTGAGCACGCCAAAAGGGCCCACGCTTGCGGTCTTGCCGACCACCAAGGGTGAGGCTTCAGCCGACGGCCCGCAGATCTTGCAGCCAAGCGGTTGGCCGGCGCCGAAGGGTTACGCCAACGGCATGGCGGCCGACGGCCGCCTCGTGGTGACCGGCGGCGTGATCGGCTGGGATCATCAGGGCCATTTGCCGGCCGGCTTTGTGGCGCAGGTCCGCCAAACCCTCGGCAACATTTCAGCCATTCTCGCGGAGGGCGGCGCGCGGCCCGAACACCTCGTTCGTCTCACCTGGTATGTCGTCGATATGGATGAATATCTGGCGAACCTGAAGACGCTTGGCCAGATCTATCGCGATATCTTCGGCGCGCATTATCCGGCCATGGCACTTGTCCAGGTCGTGCGTCTGGTTGAGAAGGCAGCGCGGGTCGAGATCGAGGCGACGGCGGTCGTGCCGCGTTAATTCCGATACGACGTATCTACCCGGTCTAGCTTCCGCAGCAGCGCCGGCCAGGCGAGTTCACCGTTGCGATTGGGGAGATTGGGGCGCGGTTTCACCTTGTCGAAGGTTTTCTCCAGAACGTCCTGCGGCGGATAGACCAGCTTGGTATTGCAGGACAGCGCCATCACTTGCACCTCGCAGGCGCGCTCCATGCGGTACAGCAAGTTGAATGTCGCCGGGATGGTGCGTCCGACCACGAGCAGTCCGTGGTTACGCAAGACCATCGCTTCGTGGTCGCCGAGGTCCCTGACCAGCCGCTCCCGTTCGCCGACATCGTCGGCGATGCCTTCAAAGTCATGATAGGCGATGTGAAGAAACCGCATCGACGTTTGCGCCAGCGGAAGCAACCCGCATTCCATTGCCGAGACCGCCATGCCCGCCGGGGTGTGGGTATGCGCCACGCAGTCGACATCGTGCCGGGCCATATGGATCGCGCTATGAATAACGAAGCCGGCGGCGTTGACGCCATAGTCCGAGGCGTTGAAGAGGACGTTGCCTTCGACGTCGACCTTGATCAGGCAGGATGCATCGATCTCTTCGTAGAGCATGCCATAAGGATTGATCAGGAAATGGTTGTCTGAGCCGGGAACGCGGCACGAGATGTGGTTGGCGATCATCTCGGTCATGCCGTACATGGCTGTGAGGCGATAGCACGCGGCGAGATTGACCCGGGTTTGCCATTCCTCGGCGCTCACCTGTTCGTGCACCGATTTGACGACCTTGATGGCGGGAGAGTTCACGGAAGGGGTCATGGAGCGTCTCCGTTAGAAAGCCGGCGGCATTCGTTAAGTCCAAGCCTGCTCGACAGATCGTCAGGATACTTGCAACACCAGTTACCCCGCAAGACAGGTGCCGCGGCAATCATTGCAACGCAGCCATCGCCAATGCGCTGCGGTCGCCTGATGCACCAGCAGACTGCCGATTTATAAGTAGTCCTGCCAGCCTCTCAAATCCCGAAACGGCTTCAGCGCAGCGAGCTTGCGGTATGCGGCGGCCGCGGTCCGTATCAGGCGCTTTTCACGCTTCGCGCTGAGAAATTTCAAGGGCGGGGGAACACCGTTTCCTCGCAGGGAGGTTGCCAAAGAATGGCCGTTTGCATCGTCGTTTAACTGGCCGAGAGATCTCTGGGCCTTGCGCAGATACTTCAGGGAAGCTTGTTGTTTGGAAAATTTCCTGTCTGGAAACAGATCTTCGAACGCTTCGATCGAATAGCACAGCTTCTTGTTCATCAGGCGCAGCCGATGTCGCTTCTTGGGGCCCATTTTCGGAAGCTTGCGGCGCTTCTTCAGAATCTTTTCTTCCCATCGTGTCAGTTTGTGCGCGCTGTACGTGGCGATTGGCAGTGCGCGCTCCTGGGCGGCCAGCTTTCCCTCCTTGATCGACCACGGTCCATTCTCCACCCAGCCGAATATGCTTTCGATCAGACGCCGATACCTGGCCGACTGAAGCGCCCGAGCCAGATGGCGATGGCTGTCTGCGCGCTTCTCGTTCCAGTGCTCATAATCGGACATTGCCTGCGGCCCCTGCTTGCCGGCGGCCTTCAGTCGCTCGATCGCGACGTCCAGATCTCGCACGCTGCCGAGCTGAGCATTCAGCCACTTCAGTTCATCCCTTATCCGCGTCCGCTCCGGGTCATCGACCATCGGCGAGAAAAACAATATGGCGGTGCGCAGGCGCGTGAGCGCAATGCGCATTTGATGCAGGGCTCCGGGGTCGCCTCTGTATGTCGCCTCATGATTTGCCGTCAAATTTTCAAGACAGCGGCGCGCTACCACTCGAAATGCCGTGTCGCACGGCATCGTCGGATTCAATCTCAAGGTCGGGTGGGGCGGTTTGTGCTCCGCGGGGACGGCCCGAGAAGCGGCTTTACTGGCTGATTTCGGGGATCGCGACATTACTGTTCTGCGCTATTGGGCCTGAACCACCCCGGAATGAGCGATCCGGGTTTGGCATTGCTTCAAAGTCTGCCGGGGGCGTCCCGGATGCATCGATGACGCCTGGTCGACCGCGCCAGTATTATATTTCTCCTGAAGTCCGGCAATCTCCGGCGTCGGGCCGGACGCGCCTCCGGTAACCGGCACGGTTTAACCGGGTCGCCAGCTCGGCCGCGAGAAAAAGGCCGACAAACCCGATACTTAGCTCGCCGCGCAGGCGGCTCGCCCCATTCTCCCCGCAAACACCGCATAGGCGAGGACGGTATCCGGTCCGCGCGTTGCGCCGCGTGCGTACCGATCCGGCGGACAAGGGGATGCGTTGAGGGTCCGTCAGATGCGCCAAGACACGCTCCTGCATGCACAAGTCAGCCGTCATTGAAGTGGCCATGCGCGAGAGGACCCTAGGGCTTGAGAACTGCGGCACCCAAAATTTGTCCGGTCCGCAGCTTTGTAAGGACCTCGTTGGCTTCAGCAAGCGGGAATGCCGTCGTCTGGGTCCGGATGCCGGCCTGCGGGGCAATTTTGAGGAAATCCAGCCCATCCTGCCGCGTGAGATTGGCAACCGACACCAGCTGTCTTTCTTGCCAAAGAATATCGTAGGGAAAGCTCGGAATGTCGCTCATGTGGATTCCCGCGCATACCACCCTGCCGCCCTTGCGCACCGCGCGCAGCGCCGCCGGCACCAATTCGCCGGCGGGGGCGTAGATGATGGCGGCATCCAGCGGCGCGTCTGGCAGCTCGCCCGAGGTCCCGGCCCAAACCGCGCCGAGCTGGCGGGCAAAATCCTGCGCCGCGATATCGCCGGATCGCGTGAAGGCATAAACGGACCGGCCCTGCCAGCGCGCGATCTGGGCGACGATGTGCCCGGCCGCGCCGAAACCATAGATGCCGAGCCGCTCCACGCTGCCCGCCATCACCAGCGATCGCCAGCCGATCAGGCCGGCGCACAACAGCGGCGCGATCGAAACGTCGTCGCCGTCTTCGCCGAGCGGAAAGGCATAGCGCGCATCGGCAATGGTGTGCGTGGCGAAGCCGCCGTCCCGCGTGTATCCGGTGAACAGGGGACGATCGCAGAGATTTTCCATCCCCTCCTTGCAGAAACGGCAGACGCCGCAGGTATAGGCAAGCCAGGGGATCCCAACCCGGTCACCGGTCCGGTGGCTCCTGACATTGCTGCCCACGAGCTCAACGCGGCCGACGATTTCATGGCCCGGAACAACAGGATATTTGATACCGGGAAGCTCCGCGTCGACCACATGAAGGTCGGTCCGGCAAACCCCACACGCGCTCACTTTGACGCGAATTTCTCCCTCGCCGGGGGTGAGTTCTGCCCGCTCCTGCATCCGGAGAGGGGCCCGCGGGGCCGGCAGCACCATCGCACGCATCTGTTTCTCCGCCAGCAACTCTTGTTGACACCATGATAACGCATACGGCCGGGAGCCAGCGAGCCCTGAACATGAGTTGCGGCCGCGGTTCCGAGGCGAAGACGAATCCCGTCGAACAGATACTGGCAACGTAAAGATCAGGCTTTGAAATCGAGCGCTACTCAAGGCTCTTCAAATAGGACAGCAGGTCATTGATCTGGTCCGGATCGAGTTGAAACGCCGGCATCGTCGGATGACCGGTCTCGATGCCTTCTGCCAGAGCCTCGCCAAGGGTTTCGACCGGGTAGCGCAGATGCAGGGTTCGGAACGGTGGCGCGATCTTGAGCGGACTTTGAGTCACGCGATCGACGGAGTGGCAGCGCGCGCAATTGGCCAGCGCGAATGATTTGCCGCGCTCTTCAGCAGGCGAGGCAGCCAGAACCGGTGTCATCAACATCAACGTGGCGAGCGTCTGGTGGAGGGCAACTCGCAGCATTGCGGACCGGTCCCTTCAATTGCCTACAGCGCCGAGATAGCGCGATCAGGCAGGGCATGCTTGATCTGCATCAACGGCCAGGCGGAGGCCCTGACCCTCCTGGCACGCTCGTCTAATGCCGTTCCTGTAACTTCATCCGTGTCAATGATCGCCACCTGCGCCAGGTCGCCGTACGCATTGCGTCGGGACCAGGCCGGTGACGGATGCCGACCTGCGCCCCAAATGCCTCATCGAATGCATTGCCAAGCCGCAGGCGAGAGGGCAATCATGCCTGAAAGGATTGCGGCCAACACTGTCCGGTAACGCCATCCAATTCACAGGGGAGAAATTGGATGCCCACGCTTCATCAGCTCGTTTTGGCGTTTGCGGTCATTGCCGGTTTCCCCGCCAGCGCGCAGACGGCTTATCCCGACCGCCCCATCAAGATGATCGTCCCGCTGGCTGCGGCCAGCGCCGTCGACGTCGCCGCCCGGATCGTGACGCAGAAAATGGCCGACAATATGGGCCAGCAATTCGTGATCATGAACCAGCCGGGCGCGTCCGGGCTGATTGGCGCGGAGCAGGTCGCGAGAGCCGAGCCGGACGGCTACACAATCGGCGGATTTAACGACAGCATCATGACCATGGTGCCCAACCTCCAGTCCAAAATGCGTTGGGACATCCTTAGGGATTTCGAACCGGTGTCGCTCGTTGCGACGGTGGAGTGGGGGCTGGTCGTCAACAACCAGACCCCTTACAAAACCGCGGCAGACCTGATCGCGGCAGCAAAGGCTGCACCTGGAAAGATCGACTATGGCTCAGGCGGTCCGGGCAGCCCACAGCATCTTGCGATGGCGATGTTCGCCTCCGCCGCCGGCATATCGCTGACCCACGTGCCCTACAAAGGCGCCACGCAGGCTGCGACCGACATCGCCGCCGGGCAGGTCCCGGTCGGCTTTCAGGGTCTCGGGACTGTCGCCGCGCTGGTGCGCGGTGGTCAACTCAGACTGATCGGGGTGACCACACAGAGCCGACTACCGCAATTTTCGGATGTGCCCACCGTTTCGGAATCCGGCCTGCCCGGGTTCTTCTTCAATTCCTGGTTTACGATCATGGCGCCGGCCGGGACGCCGAAGGACATTGTCGCCAGGCTGAATGTCGAAATCGTGAAGGCGGTGGGTGATCCCGAGATTCGCCGCAAGCTCGAGGACCTTGGCTTTGCGGTGCGCGGCGGCTCGGCCGAGGAGCTGCGCGTCATGACACGCGATCAGCTCGCCAAATATGCCCGGGTAATTAAGGAGATGGGTATCGCCAACGAATAAAAGCGCCGGTCAAGTGCGGACCGCTTCGCAAGTCCTCAGTAGCAGAAGTACCGCCGGCCGTCGCGGCCGCGATACGTCTCCGCGCCCTGCGCACAGGAATTGGCGCTACGGGCAAATGAGCCGCGGAGCTCGTTCCTGAGCTGATAATCGCCAGTATAGGGATTGTTTGGTCCCTTGTTCTGGCAGTTGGCGTTTGGGTAGAACTGAGCGCAGTAGCCGGGGTTGTAGATAACCTCCTGCGCCGTAACCTTCGTTGCGGCAATTGCGGACACGAGAGCCAAAACTCCCAGCAGGGCGAATTTCGTCACGGGTGTTCTCCTTGCAATGCATCGGCATGCCGGTCGAACGCTCCGCGCCCTTGCGCCGTTTAACGTTCAATGGCCAAAACTCGTGCAGTTAGTGCATTTGTTGTATGGAAAGGTTCACCATGAATTTCGGCCCGAGCAGGCCGAGCCATCATCCGGCGGGCGATCTTTCACCAGCAACCAATTGAAAGCCCGAGGATACCGGAGCTTTCTTGCTGTGCGCATCGAGCCGGCGTATAATCGAGGAGTGTGGCGGACGGTCGCACTCGGCCAACCTTGCAGGCAGCGCGATCCGTCGATGATGGGCAACGAAACTGTTGGATGATGGGGTGCCCGAAGATAATAAAGCTGTACCTCGGCCGTTTGCGAGCAGCAAACTGGCTGTGCTGCGCAAACATCCATACTTTTGCGATCTCGACCCTGAAGCGTTCGATCAGCTCTGCCGCTATGCCAAACATTTGACGCTGAAGCGTGGAGCCACGATCGTTTCCAAGGGAGATCCCGGCAACAGCCTGATTGCGGTGATCAGTGGCACCGTAAAGATCAGCGTGTCTTCCCCGGACGGCCGTAGCGCGATTTTGAATCTCATCGGCGCCGGTGAGATTTTCGGAGAAGTCGCGGTGCTCGACGGCTTGGCGCGGACTGCCGATGCCACCGCAAATACCAATTGCGAGATTTTTGTCATCGACCGGCGCGAATTTATTCCCTTTGTGCGAAGCCAGCCGGAGTTGGCGATGAAGTTCATCGAGCTGCTTTGCAAGCGACTGCGATGGACCAGTGACCAGGTGGAAGAGGTTATTCTTCAGAATTTGCCCGGCCGGCTCGCCAGCGCGCTTCTACGTTTAACCGAGAAATACAAGCTCGCGCCGGGAGGCCGAACCATCGCTATCACTCAGCAGGAAATCAGCGAGATGGTCGGCATGAGCCGGGAAAGCATCAACAAGCAGTTGCGAGCCTGGGCAGCGCGCGGTTGGGTTCGCCTCGAGCACGGGGCGATCGTTGTACTCAACGCCGAAATGCTTCGGGAGCTGGCCGAAGCAGGATCCGATGAAGGCGATTAGAGCGACCAATAACGAGCTTGACGGCGCCGCTCGGCTTTGACCCGGCACATCTCACAAGTCTTTGATCCAGGCAAATGTGAAAGCCTTCACATGGACTTGGCGCGCATTGGGCTAGTCACGCTTGGTGCAGATCCGCACAGTGGAGGCATTTATGCAGGGCTTGTTGGACAAATCAGGCAAGATTATCAGCCGCGTCTACCAGCGCTGGGGTATTGGAGTCTTTGCCTTACCGGTGCTGCTCGCGATCGCTCTGGTCGGTTTGGCGATGACCCCACGGGCCGCGCCGAACTGGATAACGCAGGCGACCGAGGCTGAGTTTGCAGGCGCCAATTACCGGCTAGAGACTGCCCCCGCGCAACCCGCGAACCCGGCTATCGAAATTCGAGCCGCCAAGGCCAATTGAGGCAGGCGACAGCCTTGTAGCGTAGCCGGTATCTCGGCGCGTCGATGGGCCCCGACTGGCTTGACGCAATTTTCCAAATCAAGATCGCGGCCATTGACGGCGGCTATTTCGGCTGCCGAGGAAGCCGGCGTGCTCACGCGCCTCGCGCTGATCGGGACCGGTCAACAGATCGATCAGGCTTTGGGCCTGTCGAGCATTGGCGGCCTGCGTGGTCACGGCCGCCGTATACATCGTCGAGAGTTCACATCCCGGCGGCAGAGGCCCGGACAGGACCACGCCCGGCGTGCTGATGATCTCGGTCGATTGCGTACAGCCGATCGGCCGCAACGCGTCGCTTTCCGCAAGGCCGCGCATCGCGGTCGCGCCATTCGCAAAGATCTTGAGGCGGCCGATCAAATCGTCGGCAATGCCTAGTTGTTGCAGAATTTTTGCGACATGAGTGCCGGCCGTTGACGCTCTTGTATCGGGAACAAAGATTGCGTCGGCCGCGAGCAATGCGGCGCGCAGCGTCGCGGCGTCGGGGATAGCGACCAGCGGATCGCCGGCGCGCACCGCAATCGCTGTTTCGACCTGGCTGATATCCGCGATCGAGGCGTGAACGATCCGGTTCTCTTCCGCCAGCTTGGCGATGATTGCCGCCGTCAGCACTACAATGTCGGCCGGCGTGCCACCGCGCAATTTGTCGGCCATGGCGCCAACGGCGCCGAACTCTCCCTCGATATCGAAGCCGGTCCGTACCTTGAATTTTGGCGCTAGCCCCGCAACCAACCCTTGAACCGCTCCGCCACTGAGAATTTTCAACGCAGTCACGACGCCAATTCCATCGCCGCGATCAGGCTGTCGCGGGTGATCGGCAGGTCGCGAACCCGCACGCCAAGCGCATCGAACACGGCGTTGGCAATCGCGGATGTGACGGGGCCGTGCGCAGCCTCGCCGGCGCCGAGCGGCTCGCTGTCGGGCCGCGAGATAAGTTCTACCTGCACCTCAGGCACCTCGCTAAAGCGAAGGATCGGATACGAGGCCCAGCTGGTGCTGGTGATGCGCTGCCGGTCGAAGCGAATCCGTTCTTTCAACACCCAACTGGTGGCCTGGATTGCGCCGCCTTCGATCTGATTGATCACGCCGTCCGGGTTGATGGCTTCGCCGACATCGACTGCGATCGTCAACCGCTTGACGCTGACGTCTTCAGCGCCCTCGACCTCGGCGACAACGGCGCAATACGCGCCCGTGTTCTTGTAGCGCGCAAAGCCGAGGCCATGGCCGCGGCCGGCCTGTTTGTCCGGCTTCCAGTTCGCGCGTCTCGCGACGGAGCGGATCACATCCTGTGCCCGCGAATCCGACAGATGACGCAGCCGGAAGGCAACCGGATCTTCGTTGCGCTCGCTTGCCAGTTCGTCGACAAAGGACTCGATCGCAAAAACGTTGCCCTGCCCGCCAAGCGTCCTTAGCGCGGACGTGCGTATCGGCATGGTAAGCAGCCGATGGCATTCGATTTGCCACGATGGAAAATCGTAGAGTGGTATCGAGTTGCGATCGGCGCCACCGCCATTGGCCTGTGCCGGATTGGTGGCGATGTAGCGCGGAAAGGGATTCGCCAGTTCGGTCGCCGCAAGCAAAGCAGGCTGTGCCGCGCGTCCGGGCCGCGCAGTATGGCCATTGCTCCAGACGCGGTGTCGCCATTCGATGATCTCGCTTTGGGCGTCAAGATCGGCTTCGATCTCGATCGCCATCGCCGCACCGAATGGCGCATGTGACATCTCGTCGTGGCGCGACCATTGCACCCGGACCGGCCGGCCGCCGCCGGCTTTCGCAAGCAGAAGCGCATCAAGCGCCACGTCGTCGGCGGCGTTATGCCCGTAGCAGCCGGCGCCCTCCATATGCTCGACCATAATCTTTTCGAGCGGCAATTTGAGCACCAGCGCCAGGTCGGCGCGGAGAAAATACACCCCCTGGCTGTGGGTCCAGACGTGGACGCGGTCGCCGGTCCACTGCGCGATGGCGCAGGACGGCGCGATCGAGGCATGGGCGAGATAGGGACGGGTATACTGCCGCCGGATCGTGCGGGCCTTTGGACGCTTTCCTGAAGCGGTTTTCGTGTCAATGACCGTCGGCTCGGACGGCTGAGCTTTCAACCAATCCGCCAGCCTGTCCTCATCGGGAAGCGTTTCGCCCGATGACCATGCCGCGTCCTTGCGCAAGGCGCGCAGCGCAGCCTCTGCGCCATCTTCGGTGTTGCCGACCACGCCGACGAAATTGCCGTCGCGCACGATGGCGATAAGGGCGGTAACGGCACGCGCGTGATCCTCGGAGAGATGGACGAGTTTCGCACCGGCGAGTTCGGGTCGCAGCACTCGGCCATGCAACATCCCGGGCAGGGCGAAATCGTGAATGAAACGGGGATGCGCGAAGACTTTATCTGGAATATCCACCCGCTGAACCGATTTTCCGGCAAGGGCGCGCTGCGCCGATTTCTTAGGCTTCGCGCCTGCCTTGGCATCGCGGTCTAGCGAAATTTCCGCAGCGAGTTCCCAGTAGCTGGTGCTTACATTGCCGGGTCCGGAGATGGTGCCATCCTTGACGTCGAGCGCGTCGATCCCGACGCCGAGGCGATCTGAAGCGGCATCAAGAAAGATTTGCCGGATTTCGGCGCAGGCGTGGCGAATGGCGCGCCCCGACTGCTGCACGGAAAGACTGCCTGACGTGACGCCCTCATTGGGGCTGGCAGCCGTTGACGCGCGGACCATCTGGACGCGACCAATATCGACATCGAGCTCATCGGCGGCGATCTGGGCCAGCGCAGTCACGATGCCTTGCCCGATCTCTACCTTTCCGGGAGAGACCTTCACCTGACCCTCCGGCGAGAAGCGGACCCATGACGACAGGATAGGGTTGGTCGCGAGGCTGACCGGCAATTTTGCCGCGGAAGAGGAAGGCTTGGTCATTGGGCTTGCATCTCGGCCGCCGCGCGCAGCACCGCCCGCACCATGCGGTTATGCGAACCGCAACGGCAAAGATTACGGTCGAGCGCGGCCTTCACGTCCTCGCCGGTGGGATTGGGGTTTCGCATGAATAGCGCGGCGGCGCTTATCAAGACGCCGGAAACGCAATAGCCGCACTGCAACGCCTGCTCGGAGATAAAGGCGCGCTGCAGCGGATGCGGCCTTTGCGGGCTTCCCAGCCCTTCGATGGTGGTGATGTTCTTGTCCGCGACCGACCACAGCGGCGTGTCGCACGCGGCCACCGCGTGATCGCCGACGATGACGTTGCAGGCGCCGCATTCATTGGCCCCACAGCCGAAATGCGGGCCGGTGATGCCGAGTTGCCCGCGCAGGATATCGAGCAACGATCGATCGGGATCGGCGTCGACTGTGGTCTCGGCGCCGTTGAGGCGGAATCGAATACGCGGCATCGAGAGCGGGACCCTGATTCTGGTTTGCTGACTTACGGCTTGTCGCCGAATTTCTTGACGACCTCGGCCCATTTCACAATGTCGCCGCGCAGATATTTGTCGAACTCTTCCGGGTTCATCGACATCGGAACCACGCCCTGTTCGGTCCAGAGCTTTATGATTTCCGGCCGCTTGATTGCGGCATTCACGGCCGCATTCAGCTTGTCGATAACAGCCTTCGGCGTTTCCGCCGGCGCCATCAATCCGAGCCAGATGGTCGCCTCATATCCGGGAACCCCGGCTTCGTTCGCCATTGGCACGTTTGGCAGCACGCTCGAACGCGTCTTGCCCGTGGTAGCGAGCGCTCGCACCTGGTTTTCACTGATATTGGGCGCCATCGCCGGAAGCGCGTCGATCATCATCTGCACCTGTCCGCCGATGACGCCGCTGCGCGCTTCCCCGCTGTTGCGGTAGGGCACGTGTACGAGGTCGATCCCGGCCATGGTTTTGAAAAGCTCGCCCGCCATGTGATAGGGCGTGCCCTGACCGGACGAAGCGTAATTCAACTTCCCTGGCTGCGATTTGGCAAGCGCGATGAATTCCTGCAGCGTCTTTGCCGGGACCTGCGGATGCACGACGATGACAAGGTCGGAGTAATTGACCGGTGCGATTGGCGCCAGATCGCGCATCAATTCGTATTTGCGCTGCGGCACCAGCGATTCATTCGCGGTCTGGGTATTCGACATCATCAACAGCGTATAACCGTCAGGCGGCGATTTGGCGGCCTCGAGCGTGCCGATTACGCCGCCGGCGCCGGTCCGGTTTTCGACCACGAAGGGTTGCCCGAAATTCTCCTGCAAGATGTTACCGATCAGCCGGGCCGTCACATCGGCCGGGCCGCCGGCGCCGAAGGGAACGATGATCTTGATCGGGCGTGTCGGATAATCCTGCGCCAGACATTGCGTCGCAAGAAGGGTTGGCGTCGCAAGAAGAGTTGGCGCCGCAAGTACGGTTGCCGCCAACGCAAGCGCAAGCCTTGGGCCGGTCATTTCAATCTCCCGAATCCTGGTCTTGTTATATTAGACTGGTTGTTGCCAAATCCAGATATCAAGTCTAACTGCAGGGGCAACGCGCTGTCGACGAAAGACTCGCTGTGAACAGCAGGAATAAAAGATAACTTCTGGTGTACCCAGTCTCGCCAGACCAAGGGGATGGAATGCGCCAATGAAAGATCCCAGGATATCGCGCCGCACCGTGCTCAAGGGGTCAACTGCCTTGCTGGCAGGTGCTGCGTTCTCGACCCGCGTCATGGCATCAGCGC
>WNGI01003861.1_pt1 | contig 13309 bp, 11 predicted proteins | sample 5400621 | NCBI WGS metagenome assembly WNGI01 (sample SAMN13153374, study PRJNA577476) | soil metagenome | isolation source: 20 cm soil or saprolite under Garry oak tree replicate 1 | place: USA:California | collected 2016-06-15
CATTTTGATTGTGAGCTGTGTGAACGGAGGGAGAGAGAGTAGTAGTGGGCTTCGTTGCGATGGAAAATTGACTCCATAGTAAAGTTTACATAATATATCTTATCAGACGTTATTACATTAGGGTCACGAAAGGCCGTGCTGGCCGGCTTGCAAGAATTGGATACCGCATAGCGTGAAAGGTTTGGAAAGAATCCGGGCAAAAGGTCGTCAAAGCGGCTCGATCTCTAACCGAGGCTGCGTGATCACAGGATGACAACAGATTTCGAATGCGGCGTCACCGTGGAAGACGCGCAATCGATAATCGAGTTTTGTATATCTTATCAGCGGACGCGCTTCTCTATCAGACAATGAAGTAACGATAGATAAACTTATTTCGGCGAGGTCTGCGCGGGGATTTTCGCTTCCAGCTCCGCCACTTTTACCGCCAGCGGAGAACCTGGGTTTTCTTTCAGATAATCCTTATAGGCTTGTAACGCTGTCTTCGTATCACCCAGCTGTTCGGCGCAGCGGGCTTTGCCGAGTACGGCGCGGGACTGTAGTGCGCCGACGATTTTTTCCGCCTCGGCAAAATGTTCGATGGCGGCTTTGCACTGTTTCATCTGCTCTTCGGTCTCCGCCTCCGTGAGGAGCGCGATTTGCCGATAAAGGCTATCGGGTTTGGTGGCGACGACCGACCGCTCGGCTGCGTTGAGCGCCTTTTCGAGCTGATTCGTCGCTAAGTAACCGTTGGCGAGGTAAATGTGCGCCAGCACCGAGTAATGCGACCAGCGGAAGGCTTGGACCTTTTCGAACGCGGCGATCGCGTCGCTATATTTTTGATTCTGGTACAACGACAGCGCTCGGGTAAATTCGCGCGATGCCATGACGTTCTGGTTTTCTTTAAACGATTGCCAACCCCACAATGTCGCGATCAAGACGACAATCCCGGCAGCCGCCGCGAAAACGATCGTTTTGTGCCCAGTGAAGTATTCAAGTGCGTAGTCGGAACTGGCCTGAAACCAGTCCCGTTGGCGCAATTGTTTTCTGGTGATGCGTCTGCTTGCGGTCGCCATGAATATTTATTGAGGAGCGGCGGACAGCGTAGATCTAGACTTTTGTTTCGGTGTGACGAGCAGCAGTTCCAAAGAGACCGACCCGCAGAAAACGCTATTGCTTGTACTTAAAGTCTTCCGGCCCCATTTTTTCTAAAATTTCCGCCCATTTTTCTTTGGAGACGTTGGAGACGTTCTCAACCCCGCGTTCGTTGGCGTCCTCGTTTTGCTGCAACATGCTCGAAGCCTCGAGCACGGCCTTGGCAACATAGATCGGGCTTTTGGTGCGTAGCGCCAACGCGATGGCGTCGCTCGGGCGGGAGTCGATCATCAACTGGCGTCCTGCCAGGTTAAGATTGACGGCGGCATAGTAGGTATTTTCTTTCAGCTCGGTGATCTCGACGCATTCGACGGAGCAACCGACTTCACCGAGAATCGACTTGAGCAGATCATGGGTCATCGGGCGTGCCATCTTGATCCCTTCGATTTCGGTGGCCATGGCGGTGGCTTCTAAAAGACCAATCCAAATCGGCAGATTGAGCTTATTTTCGGTGTCTTTGAGGATAACGATGGGCGTCTTGGTGACCGGATCCAAGGTCAAGCCTCCGACCGACATTTGGATGGTGTCTTCCCTTTTCATCATGCCGTGTCCCCTTCTAGCTGGGAGTTAAAATTACACTTATCCGACAAAACTTCGCCAAGCAATGAGGTAGCAGTGGCGCCGGTGATGGTTACCGGCACGAGTCGGCCGACGAGATCCTCCGACCCCATCACGTTGACGATTCGATTGCCGCGCGTACGGCCCATCACTTGCCCGTTCTTCAATTTCGATCGTCCGTCGACCAGGATTTCCTCTCGCTTGCCGATGCGTTCGCGATTTTTTACCAACGATATCTGCCGCTGCAGCCTCTGCACCGTCTGGAGTCGGCGGCTTTTCACTTCCTTGGGAATATCGTCTTCATAAATTTTTGCTGAGACTGTCTGCGACCGTGGTGAATAACTGAATGAATAAATTTCATCATACTGCACTTGCTCCAGCAATTCTAGGGTTTGGTCGAATTCCGCGTCGCTCTCGCCGGGAAACCCAACGATGATGTCGGTGCTGAGCGCGACATCGGGGCGGCGCTCACGCAAACGCTCGATGCGGCGCAAATATTCGTCCCGTGTATAGCCGCGACGCATGCGCGCCAAGACGGTATCGGCGCCCGATTGGACCGGCAAATGCAGATGCTCGCAAAGATTCTCAAGCGTGGCGAAGGCCTCGATCAGTTCCGGCGAGAGATCCTGCGGATGCGACGTCGTAAAACGAGTCCGGCGCAGCCCGTCGATCGCATCGATGCGAGCTAAAAGCTCGGCGAAACTTAATTCACCCGGCGTGACCTTGCCGTACGAGTTGACGTTTTGGCCGAGCAGCATGACTTCGACGACGCCTTTGGCGACCAACGATTTGACTTCAGCAATAATCTTAGCGCTCGGCCTACTGAGCTCACGACCGCGCACGTGGGGCACAATGCAAAAACTGCAAACCTTGTTGCATCCTTGGATGATCGTCACGAACGCTTTGACGCCGTGCACTTGGGTCCGCCCGTCGTCGGCTTCCATATAACCCGGATCGCGGTAGAAGGCGATTTCCACCGGCCGTGCGCGCGATGCCCGGACTTGCTCGACCATTTGTGGGAGCTTTTGAATATTGTGCGTGCCGAAAACCAAATCGAGGTGCGGCACCCGTTGCAGCAGCTTTGCGCCCTCTTGCTGCGCGACGCAGCCGCCGACGCCGATAATCACGCCGTCGCGGTAATTTTTGTATTCTTTCCACCGGCCGAGCGCGCTGTAGACCTTTTGTTCCGCTTTGTCGCGCACGCTACATGTATTGAGCAAGATCAAATCAGCCGTGTCGATTCGCCCGGTTGGCTCGTAGCCGTCGCGCCCCAGCACTTGGAGGATTCGTTCCGAGTCATACTGATTCATCTGGCAGCCGTAGGTTTCGATATAAACCGTTTTTTTCATGGGACGATCAAGTCGACGATCTTGTAAAGCTGTGTAATGCTGCGGCACTCCTCAGCGACGTGGCAATGGGGCGTGTAGCGCGGCATTTCGCTGTCGCCGATACCCCAAGTCATGCGGCTTTCGGGGTTCAGCCAGATCAACTGCTTGGCTTTCTGTTGGATCTCGCGCAGCACCCAATCGTTAGGGCGATTGTAATTGTTGCGTCCGTCGCCGATGATCAGCACGGTCGTCTTGCCGTTTACCGCCGAGAAAAAATTTTTGTAAAACTGTTCAAAGGCACGTCCGAAATTGGAGTGGGAAAACACATCGATAACGTCGCCTTTCAAGGCCGCTTCCACCGCCGTCTGAATATCATTGTCTTCGAATAGCTTCGTAACCTCGCCAATCTCCGCGACGAAGACGAAGCTGCGCACCTTGGAATAGAGATCCTGCACCGAGTAGACAAACTGCAGCATGAAACGCGACGCGTTGAGCACCGAATCGGAAATGTCGCAGAGCACCATCACCTGCGGCTTGGTTTTCTTGCGTTGGTCGAGGCGGATGTGAAACGGCACGCCGCCATACTGAAGATTCGAGCGCAGGGTTTTCTTGACGTCGAAGCGGCCGCGCGCGGCTTTCTTGCGGCGCATCGACAAGCGATTTTTCAGCCGCTGCGCCAGACGGGCAACGGCGTCGTTCATGCGCCGGATATCGTCTTCGGTGTAGAAAGCGAAGCTCTTATCGGCCAGCGAGCTGCGTTGGGAATAATCTTTCGGTTCCACCCCTGTTTTGCGCTGTTCTTGCTGGATGATTTCCCGCAACAGCCGGTTCAGATCCCGCATGCGCTCGTCGAGGTAGCGCAAGACGTTTTGCAAATCCTCACCGTTTTCGCTGAGCATCTGCAGCATGCCTTTGAAGCGCTCGATTTCGCTCTGCACGCGATCGAGTTGCAAGCGCGCCGCCATGCGGGTGTAGGGCGTCAAGCGAAGACTGTCCGGCGTACCTTGCTCCATTTCCTGCTGGATCGCATCGCGTAACAGCCGTTCGAGCTCGCCGCGATTGTTGTTAAGCAGCGCGCGCGTCAGCTTGGACAGATCCCCTTCCATTTCCTTGAGCAGGCGCTGGATCTGTTCGAGCATCTGTTGAAACTGTTCGGGCGATAGCCCGAGCTCTTCCATGATGCGTCGATCGATCGCATCGAGAGCTTGACCGATGCCCAGGAAAAAATAATCGAACAGCTCTTCGAAAGGCTTGACGTCGCTGGCGCGTTTGACCAGCGTGGTGCGCAGGGTGTGGCGAAAAAGCCCGGGATCGCCGATGCCGATCAACTCGAGGGCGCGGAAAGCATCTATATTTTCCGAGAGAGAGACGCGGATACCGTTGCGCCGCAAGACACTGGCAAATTCGAGAAGACGCTCTTCCATGACCCAATCAGCCGGTTAGTGCAGATGATCTTTGTCGCTGCCGGCAACGCCGGGACGCTGCGCCTGTTTTTCGGCGAGATAGGCTTTGAGCTCCTGATGCGCCTTGCGGACATCGGCTTCGTACTTCATCAGCGTAGAAAGCGTCTCTTCGACCAACTCATGGTCGAGCTGCTTGACGTTGAGCAACGTCAGCGCGCGCACCCAGTCGAGAGTTTCACTGATGCTCGGCGTCTTTTTTAAATCCAATTTCCGGAGCCGGTGCAGCAGTCGCACGACTTCCTCGGCGAGCTGATTGCCGACATCGGGGACCTTGAGTTTGATGATTTCCATCTCCCGCTGGGAATCGGGAAAATCGATGTAAAGATGCAAGCAGCGGCGCTTTAACGCGTCGGACATTTCGCGGCTATTATTGCTGGTCAAGACGACCAATGGAATATGTTTGGCCTTGAGCGTGCCGATCTCCGGCACCGAAATTTGAAAGTCGCTGAGAATTTCCAATAAAAAGGCTTCGAACTCAGCGTCGGATTTATCGATTTCGTCAATCAGCAACACGCAGCGCTTTTCCGAGAGCAAGGCGCGCAGCAGCGGTCGCGGCAGCAAAAAACGATCGGAGAAAAACACGCCATCCTGGTTGGCGACGCAATCGACGGCCTCCTGCAGCGTCTGCGAACCTTGCAATATGTCGCCGATCTTTTCCTTGAGAATCTGCGTGTAGAGAAGCTGCTTGGCATATTCCCACTCGTAAAGGGCCTTGGCTTCGTCGAGCCCCTCGTAGCATTGCAAGCGTATGAGCTCCATGCCGAGCGCGTCGGCGAGCACTTTGCCCAGCTCCGTCTTGCCGACGCCAGCCGGCCCTTCGACCAGTATCGGTTTTTGCAAAGCCGTGCCGAGATAAACGACGGTCGCGACGTTCTTGTTGCAGATGTATTTTTGCGCGCCGAAGCCGGTGATCACGTCATTGACGGATTGAAACATGGTGTCCCTTTCCAAGTTTTTTAAGCTAACATAAAGGTCCTTTAACGACAATCAAGCGGCAGGTTTGCAGATGCTCGCGGCATTCTGTAAGTCTTGGAGTGTGTGCACTCTGGCGATTTACTTTCGCATGTTCGAGGATTGTCCGATGATCGTGGCTGCCAACCGGGATGAACACTATGATCGTCCGTCGGCCGCGCCGCGTCTATTGGATACCGCGCCGAAGATTATCGCCGGGCAAGATCTCCGCGCTGGCGGCACTTGGTTAGGAGTCAACGAAAACGGCTTGATGGCGGGTATACTCAACCGTCGCCTCGATGATCGTGTCTCCCAGACCGTGGATACGCGCTCTCGCGGACTCCTTTGCATGGATTTGCTCGGCTTCTCGTCGAGCGCGCACGCCCGTGATTTTATCCAAGCGCATCGAGCTCGCTACAATCCATTTACCGTGCTCTTTGCCGACAAGCATGAAGCTTATGTTTGCTACAACGACGATCAATGCATTATCAGCGAAAAACTCGAACCCGGACTCCATGTCCTTAGCAGCGCCGCGGGGTTTACCGTCCATTCGGCCAAAGCCGATCGCGCCTATTCGCTATTCAGCCTGCTCGGCGCGCGAGCCCAGCCGCGGGACGGCCAAACCGCCGATGCCATTGCCGCCTTGCAAACGGTGCTTGCCGATCACACGCTGGGCTCCGGCTCGGACGATTCAGGCGACGCGATCTGTGTTCACCGCGACGTTTCAGGCACGGTTTCGTCGAGCATTATTTTTCTTTCGGATGCGAAATCGCGCTTTGAGACTTTCTATTGCGCCGGCGCGCCCTGCCAAAATTCATTCGGCGACGCGCTGACACTCGACGTCCGGTGAGCGACAAACAAAAACCAAAGCAAGCGGCCACGGTGGTTCTGCTGCGACCGGCTGCGTCGACAGGATTCGAAGTATTCCTCACTCGGCGTCCCGCCGACATGCCATTTTTAGGCGGCATGTATTGCTTCCCAGGCGGCGGCGTCAAAAAAGAAGACTATAGTCCTCGAATGATCGAAAGATCTTTCGGTCTGACCCGTGAGCAAGCGCGCAAGCTCGTCGGCGCGCACTTCAGTCCGCAAGAAGCCCGCGGGTTTTGGATTGCCGGGATTCGCGAATTGTTCGAGGAGATCGGTGTATTGTTGGCCGTCAATCGCGACGGCGCGCGCTTCCCGATGAGCCAAATGCGAGCAAACCAGCTGGCGAAAAATCACCGCGCTCTGCTCAACAAGTCGCTGAGTTTCTTTTCACTGCTCGAAAACGAGGATCTAAGCTGCGATCTATCGAGCTTGGCGTACTTGTCTCATTGGCAGACGCCGGAGCAAAATGCTCTGCGATTTGACACGCGCTTCTTCCTCGCCCGTCTGCCCGAAGACCAAGCCCCCTTGCCGACGTCCGACGAAGTCGCTGACAGCTTGTGGCTCACTCCCGATCGGGCGATCCAGCTTTTTGAGCATGGCGAGTTGCCGTTGATATTTCCGACTTTCGCGACGCTGCGAATGTTGGCTGATTTTGAAACTCTGGAGAGTGTATTCAAAGAGTTTGGCGCCACTATGGCCGCCCGTATGCCGCGAAGCCCGGCGCGCCGATGATGTACAGACGACCCTATGGAGTCGCTCGTACGATGCTTTGCCAAAATAATTTGGTACGCCTCAACCGTTTTTATTGCAAAGGTCCGGCAAGTCGGTTAGTTTAGGGTCTCTTACGCCTGTCGTCCCACCAGGGATTTTCCAGTTACGGTTGATTTAATTTAAGGAACGACGTGTTTCATTCTTTACGCGGGCGATTGTCCGATCTTTATTATGGCTGGCGCATGATCGCGGTCGGCTCGACGTTGCGGATTTTGGGCGGCGGGCTCTATTTTTACGGCTTCTCGGTGTTCTTTCTGCCGCTGAGTCAGGATCTTAATCTCAGCCGCGCGTCGACTTCTCTTGTCTTTTCTCTCGCACGCGCGCAGGGCGCATTCGAAGGGCCGATCGCCGGCTACTTTATGGATCGCCACGGGCCGCGGCCGTTGATGATCATCGCGCTGACGATGACCAGCGTCGGCCACATGTTGCTCTCTGGCGTCAACAGTTACCTCATGCTGCTCATCGTCTACATGGGCGTGGTATCGCTTTCCTTTCAAGCCGGCTTCATGGACGCGCCGATGTTGATCGCAAACACCTGGTTTGTTCGCAAGCGCACTATGGCGATGGCGCTGATCAGCGGCTCGATCGGCATCGGCGGGTTTATCTTTACGCCGATATTGTCGGCAGCGGTGCACGCCTACGGTTGGCGCCAGGCGGCATTTGGCTGCGGCGTCGCTTTTCTCGCGATCGGCATGCCGCTGGCGCTGTTGGTACGGCGCTCACCGGAAAGCATGGGGCTGCTCCCCGATGGCGATCCGGCAATCAACATTCATAGTGCCCCCGCCGGGGCGCAGCCGCATGAAGAGGTTAACTTTACTCTCGCACAGGCGTTACGCACATCGTCATTTTGGTTCATCACCAGTGCGACCGCGATCCGCGTGATTATTTTGAGCGCGATTAATGTGCACTACGTCGCGCTCATGGTTTGGAAAGGTATGAGCGAGCAGCGCGCGGCGTTTTTTCTGGCTGCCCAGGCGTTTATGTCTGTGCCCGCGCATCTACTCTTCGGCTGGATCGGCGATCGGCTTCATAAACCTAAACTCATGGCGACTTGTATGCTATTCGCGACCATCTCCATGCTGGTACTCGCCCGCGTGCATGCGGAGTGGGCGATTTTGATTTTTGTCATGCTGTTCAGCGTGGTGGAGTCGACGTTTCCAGTCAACTGGTCGACCGTCGGAGAATACTTCGGGCGGAAAAATTTCGCTAAGATCCGCGGATCGATGGGCTTTGTTTCAAGTTGGGGCAGCGTAATCGGTCCGGTCATCGCCGGGGCAATTTATGACCAGACTCGAAGCTATGAAATCATGATCTGGGCATCCGCGGCTTTGCTGCTCGTGGCTAGCGGGCTCTATGCGTCGGTAAAAAAGCCCTTGCAGCCAGTGATGGCCGGCTAGTCGAACGAGTTAAATTTTCCCTGTCAACTCTGCCACAAGTCGCGATATCGGACAGCGACGACCTTTTCATAGGCCACCGGCCCGGACAAATGTCCCACCGAATGGGCGAAGCGGTTCATTTTAGTAATTGCCTCTTCAGAGATCGCTGGATTGTAGAACTCGAGGTCGCGCGCGACGACTTTCGAAATCAGCTCCGCCGCATCTGGGGGAAACTTTCGTTGGCCAACTTCGCGCGCCAGCGACGGATCGGCGCGCAAGGCTTGCTGCGCCTTGACAATTGCCCGCACCGCCGCAGCGACGGCTTCCGGTTCCTTAGCGATAAATTTATCGGTCGTTGCCATACCGGCGAAAGTGAAAAAGCGTACTTCGTCAGGATCATCGCCTCGGCGTACGTCAATCAAGACTTTCCCGACTCCACGACTAGCCGCGGTCTCCGCTCCCATGGCATTGGCCCAGAATCCGTCCACCTGCGCCGCCTCCAGCGCTTGCGCGGCAAATACGCCGAAGGAAACATCGCGCGATTTCGCGCCGGAGAGTTCGACGATTTGCACGTCGCGAACCGGATCGATACCTGCAATGCGGAGCATTTGCTTGAACGCCAAGTCCGGACCTTCCGCGGCAGTCAGGCGCAATCCGCGAAGTGCGTTGAAATCGCCGCGCTTAGCCGGCAAATCGGCTCTCACGGTCACAAGCCACGGGGTTCCTTGCGACAAGGCCGCGATGATTTTCACGCCTTGCCAATCGGGAAATTCCGTCAAAACATCGTGCACTGAGCCGGCGATCATCGCGTCGGCGCTGCCATCACGCAAAGCTTTTGTCGCACCCATCATCGCGGCCAGCTCGATCCGCGCGTCCAAACCTTCAACTTTGAAATACCCCAACTCATCCGCAGCGAGCGCCGGGAAGCAAGTATTGCTGACCAAATCTACGGCTGCGATGCGAAACCGCACGGGATCCTCCAAGCCGAAAGCTGAGATCCGACTATGCGGCATTCAAAGGATTTGTTCAAACGTCATTGGGTCGAGCGGCTGGTGGGAATTCCTTGTTCGTGCTATAGGCGAGATCATCAAAAAAGGAGTCGCCCATGGCAACGACCGGCTCGGTGCAAATTGGCATTCTCTCACCGGCAACCCCTGATCGCCCGCACTTTAAATCGCTTGAAAATATTCTGCCTCCCGGCGTGTCGATCGTGCACGAGGGTCTCGGTTTGCTTGGTGAATCCTATCGGAATCTTGCCGGCAAAGAGGACGCGATCATCGACGGGGCGCGCGGGTTGGTCAAGAAAAATAAAGTCGCGGGCCTGATGCTGACGGGCGGTTTCGTTACGCTGTTTAATCCCGGAATAGAAGCGCAGGTTGCCAATGCGATTGGTTTACCGGTCGTCAGTGCGATCTCGTCGGCTGTCGCCGCTCTGACGGCGTTCGAAGCCAAATCCGTATTGCTCATGACGCCATTCGACCGCGCGTCGAATGAAGGCATCAAAGGCTACGTCGACAAACTCGGCTTCACATTGGTTCTCGGTCCCTCGTTCGATAATCGGATCCCGGGGGCGTCTTTGAATCTTAGCCCCGATCAGCTTTTCAATCTCGTCGAAGAAACGTTCGAGAAGAATCCGGCGCAAGCGATTTACTTTCAGGGCGCAACTATGGATCCGCTACCGGTCATTCAGCGGCTGGAAGATCGCTTCGGCGTGCCGGTCGTTACCAGCAATACAGCGATGATTTGGAATCTACTTTCGAAGCTCGGATTGAAATACTCCGTGAAGGCTTTTGGTAAATTGCTGGCCGACTGGCCGGTGTCCGGCTCCTACAAAGCAGCGCGCGAATCTGGTAACAGCCAATGAGGCTAGATATCTCCATACGGCTTTGAGAAGACGTTCATCCATGAGGAGCAAAACAACCACATCATTCTTTCGGATGTTATTTTGGCTGACTTTGATTTGCTCGGTCGCCTGCGTAGCGATTCAAGCGCATGCTGCCGACAAAGTGCGGGTCGGTTTCTCCGCGATCAGTTTGTCCAACAGTCCAGTATGGATCGCCGAGGAGAAGGGCTTCTTTAAAAAATCCGACATCGAAACAGAATCCATCGTCGTGGGTGGCGGCGCGACCCGTTCCGTCAGCGCCGTGATCGCCGGCGATCTGCAGTTTGGCTCCACCGGCGGCGGCGCGGTGATCAGCGCAGTCTTTAGTGGCTCCGACATCGTCATGGTCGCCGCGGGTAACAACAAAGGCATTCAACGACTCATGGTTCGACCTGAGATCACGACTGCCTCGGGGCTTAAAGGAAAAAGAATCGGCATCACGACACTAGGCTCCTCCGGTCACCTGGCGTTGCTGCTCATGTTGAAAAAATGGGGCATGAGCCAAGACGACGTGCAAATCATTCAAGTCGGCGCCTCACCGGTGATGCTCATCAGCTTGCAAAAAAGCGGCATCGACGCGGCGGTGCTGCAGGATCCGACCTTCTTCATGGCCGAAGATTCCGGTTATAAAACCCTGGGCGATCCCGTCGCGATGGATATTCAGTATTTACAGAATGTTTTGGTGGCGTCGCGCGGCTATCTGCGAAGCCACCGCGACGTCGCGAGCCGATTCATGAAAGGATTTGTCGAAGGTGTGGCGTACTTCAAGAGAAACAAAGAAGAGAGCCTGCGCATCCTGATGAAGAAGATGCGGATTGAAAAAGGCAAGGAAAACTACCTGGAGCGTTCCTATAATCTTTACGCAGCGCAATACATGGAAGCCGCGCCCTACCCGTCTCTGAGCGGTACCAAGACCGTGCTTGAGTTTCTCGCCAAAGACTTTGCCAAAGCCAAAACTGCCGATCCCAACTCGTTCATCGACAACGGTTTGATTAAGCCGCTGGAGGATAGCGGTTTTATCCGGGCGCTGTATCAATAAGGCCTGAGCGTCAGCGGCTCTGATCGGAATCCACAGGGGTCTCGATGGCCGATGAAGTCAACGACTCCAATTCCTGCCAGCGCTGGTAGGCGCCTTCGAGCTCGCTCTTCACCGCCTCAAGGCGTTGTATTGTCGCCGTGATCTTTTCGCTCGGTTGTCGATAGAAGCCGGCGTCCCCCATGAGCGCGTGCAGCTCAAGCTGTTCGGCTTCGAGGGATTCGATTTTTCCCGGCAAAGCTTCCAGTTCGCGCCGTTCCTTATAACCGAGCTTGCGCGGCTTGTCGGCGCGACTCACTATAATAGCCGGCGTGGATTGCGCGATCGCTCGTTTTTGCGTTTGGGCGGACGGCTCGGGGATCTGCCGTTGATAGCGTTCCCAGTCTTCATAGCCACCGGCGTATTCGTTGAACTTCCCCTCCCCTTCGAACACCAACGTGCTGGTGACGACATTATCCAGAAAGGTTCGATCGTGGCTTACGAGCAGCAAGGTGCCCTCGTATTCGGCGAGCAGATCTTCCAGAAGTTCGAGGGTGTCGACGTCCAAGTCGTTGGTTGGCTCATCGAGCACGATCAGGTTTGCCGACTGGGTGAAGATTTTCGCCAAGAGCAAGCGATTCCGCTCGCCACCGGACAACGCTTTGACCGGCGAGTCGATACGCTGCGGTGGAAACAGAAAATCCTTCAGATAACCGATCACGTGGCGCGAACGGCCCCGCACGGTCACGTAATCCGACTCGCTCATATTTTTCCGCACGGTTTTTTCCGGATCGAGCGTGCGGCGGTGTTGATCGAAATAAGCGACTTGTAGCTTGGTCCCCAACACCACTTCGCCGCTGCTCGGTTCCAGCTCGCCGAGAATCAGTCTCAGCAGCGTGCTTTTGCCGGAACCGTTGGGGCCGATGATGCCGAAGCGGTCGCCGCGCAAAATTCGCGTCGACAGATCTTTAATGATCAGTTTTTCACCGAAGCAAAAATTGACCCGGCGCACGTCCATTACAAGTTTACCGGAGGTCGCGCCAGCGTCGATACCAAAGCGCGCCTTTCCTTGGGCTTCCAGGCGTTGGGCTTTTTCCCGCCGCAAAGCTTGAAGTTCTCTCACTCGGCCTTCGTTGCGCGTGCGACGCGCCTTGATTCCCCGGCGGATCCACGCCTCCTCTTCTGCCAGTCGCTTGTCGAACTTTGCATTGGCGCGCTCTTCGATTTCCAGGACCTCATCCTTTTTTTGCAGGTACCCATTGAAATCACCGGGAAACGAAGTCAGCTTGCCGCGGTCCAACTCAACGATGCGCGTCGCCAAACGGCGCACAAAAGTGCGATCATGAGTGATGAAAATCAACGCGCCGCGGTAATTCAGCAAAAATTTTTCCAGCCACGTGATAGCGTTTATATCGAGATGGTTGGTCGGTTCGTCGAGTAGCAAAAGATCCGGCTCGCTCACCAACGCTCGCGCCAGCATCACTTGGCGACGGGTGCCGCCGGAACAGTCCACCAGACGTTTGTCTTCGGGCAAATTGAGGCGGGTTAAAACCGCTTCAACCTTCTGATTGACATTCCAGCCGTCGAGCGTTTCGATGCGCGCCTGCAGCTTGGCCAGTTCGCCCATCAACTCGCGTTGCTCTAGACCCTGACGGTGCGTCAGACTGTGAAACTCCGTCAGCAAAGCGCCGATCTCGCCGAGGCCTGACGCCACGACTTCAAAGATCCTCTGCTCGGTGTCCGGCGGCACTTCCTGTTCAAGATGAGCGACGCGCAGCGTGTCCATGCGCCAGACGTCTCCGTCGTCGGCAACGGCCGTGCCGGTGATTACGCGAAACAGAGTTGTCTTTCCGGTGCCATTTCGGCCAACCAGACAGACTCGTTCACCGGCGTCGATCTGAAAATCTACTTGCGAAAGTAATGGCAGATGCCCGTAGGCAAGCGAGATATTCTCTAAGCGCAATAGT
>WNGI01013340.1_pt1 | contig 13302 bp, 14 predicted proteins | sample 5400621 | NCBI WGS metagenome assembly WNGI01 (sample SAMN13153374, study PRJNA577476) | soil metagenome | isolation source: 20 cm soil or saprolite under Garry oak tree replicate 1 | place: USA:California | collected 2016-06-15
CTGTTCGTATTTCCACTTGCCGAAATCCATGATCCGGACGACAGGGGGGTCCGCTTGAGGAGCGACCTCCACCAGATCGAGGTCCAGCTCTTTCGCCCGAGCCAGGGCCGTCGCAGTCGGCATGATTCCGACCTGCTGGCCGTCGTGCCCGACAACTCGCACTTGGGGGGACCGGATACGGTCGTTGATCCGGTACTCAGCTACGATCGAAAACCACTCCCTCCGCGAGAGGGCTCAATTCCCGCCATAGACCTCCCCAACGTCCATCATCTGCCTGGCGCCTTGAGGGGCGCCTCGGGTCGTCAGCACCGCATGAAGGTAGCACCTGTGAACGCCCTGCACAACAGGCCCCGAACCGGAGCATCACCGAACCACGAGGGGCAACGGCCTCCTCCACGCATCGTACCGGGCATCTTGCCCGGTGTCAGCGACGAAACCGTCACCTGGCAGCGGGTCTACTCGACGATCTTGGTGATCGGGAGCTCGAGGATGTCCGTGGCCCCGATGCTCTTCAGTTTGGGGATGAGCACGTTGACCACGTTGCGTTCGACGACGGTCTCGACCGCGTAGTAGGCCTGGTCGGCCAGCTTGGAGACCGTGGGAGCCCGCATGGACGGAAGCGTGTCCAGGACGGCCTGGAGGTACTGCCCCGGCACGTTCAGCTTCATGAGGACCTTGCCCCGGGCGTTGATGGCCCCCATGATCAGGATCTTCAGCTCCTCGATGGCCTGGCGCTTGACCGGGTCTGCATTGATGGCCCCCATGATCAGGATCTTCAGCTCCTCGATGGCCTGGCGCTTGACCGGGTCTGCATACGCCGTCGGATTGGCGATCAACAGGGTCGGCGACTCGAGGATGGTGTGGATGACCTTGAGGCCGTGACGGCGCAGCGTGCTCCCCGTGTCGGTCACCTCGACCACCGCGTCGACGATCGTCGGCACCTTCGCCTCGGTGGCCCCGTAGGAGAGGAAGATCTTGACCGGGATGCCGATCTCCTCGAAGTAGCGCCGGGTGAGCTCGACGTACTCGGTCGAGATCCGGGAGTCCGGCTTGATCTGGTGCGGCTCGCTGATCCCGGAGGCCTCGGACACCGCCACGACGATGCGGACCCGGCCCCCCACGTAGGCCTTCGAGTACGGGAGCTCGGCCACGGTGGCCACGGTGGCCTTCGTCTCGAGCACCCAGTCGAGGCCCGTCAAGCCGAGGTCGAAGAACCCGTCCTCGACGTAACGGGGGATCTCCTGGGGCCGCAGCAGCGAGAACTGCTGGATGCGCGGGTCGTCGACCCTCCCGTGGTAGTCGCGGTCGCTGCCGCGCACGAGCCGGATGTCGGCGGCCTCGAAGAGGGCCAGCGTCTGGGCCTCGAGGCTTCCCTTGGGGATGACGAGCTTCAACATGACGCTCGATGGTACCGGATATCCGACCGCTGAAGGACCTTACGCTCGGGCCCCCGGATCCAGGCTGCGGTACAGGTTCGCCATCTCGACCGCGTCGAGGGCCGCCTCGTACCCCTTGTTGCCGGCCGCACCCCCGGCGCGGTCCTCCGCCTGCTCGTAGTCGTCCGTCGTGAGCACGCCGAAGATGATCGGGATCCCGGTGTCGATGCTCACCCGGAGGATGCCCTCCTGGGCGGCTGCGGCGACGAACGTGAAGTGGTCGGTCTGGCCCCGGATCACTGCCCCGATGCAGACGACGGCATCGACGGTCCCGCTGGCGGCGAGCCTGCTCGCGGTGCCGGCCAGCTCGAAGGCCCCGGGCACCGAGGCGATCGTCACCGAGTCCGGCGGCACCTGCGCCTCGTCGAGGCCCTCCAGCGCCCCCTTCAGCAGGGCCTCGGTCACGGACTCGTTGAACCGGCTCACGACCACACCGATGCGGAGGGTGCTGCCGTCGTGGTCGCCCTGGAGGTGCCTCACGTGTCCAACCCTTCCAGCAGGTGGCCCAGGCGGTCCCGCTTGGTGCGAAGGTAGGCGATGTTCTGGGGCGTCGGGTGGGTCTCGAGCGGCACGCGCTCGGAGATCGAGAGGCCGTAGCCCTCGAGGCCGGCATACTTGGCGGGGTTGTTGGTCATGAGGCGCATCGACGTGACGCCGAGGTCGGCGAGCACCTGCGCTCCGAGGCCGTAGTCCCGCAGGTCGGGCTTGAAGCCGAGCTCCCGGTTGGCTTCGACCGTGTCCCGGCCCTGCTCCTGGAGGCTGTACGCCCGGATCTTGTGCATCAGGCCGATGCCCCGACCCTCGTGGGCCATGATGTAGAGCAGGACGCCCGCCCCCTCCTCCTCGATCCGCAGCATCGCCTCCCGGAGCTGGGCGCCGCAGTCGCAGCGGGCGGACTGGAAGACGTCCCCGGTGAGGCACTGCGAGTGAACCCGGACGAGGAGGTCCGGCTTGCCGTCGACCTCGCCTTTCACGAAGGCGACGTATTCCTGGCCGTCGGTGAGGCAGCGGTACACGTGGCAGGTGAACTCCCCGAAGGCGGTGGGCATCCTGGCGCTCGACACCGGCTCCACGAGGCGCTCCCGCTGGTGGCGGTAGGCGATGAGGTCCTTGATGGTGACGATCTTGAACCCGTGGCGCAGCGCCACCTCCTGCAGGTAGGGAACCCGCGCCATCGTCCCGTCCGGGTGGACGATCTCGGCGAGGACCCCGGCGGGTTGGAGGCCGGCGAGGCGGGCGAGGTCGACCGCAGCCTCGGTGTGGCCCGACCGCCGCAGGACCCCACCGTCCACTGCCCGGAGCGGGAAAACGTGGCCCGGCCGCACGAGGTCGTTGGGCCTGGTGTCGGGGTGGGCCAGCGCCCGGATGGCGGCGGCCCGGTCGAAGGCGCTGGAGCCGGTGTGCTGGGGCACCTTCAGGTCCACGGAGACCCCGAAGGCGGTCTGGTGGGGCGCGGTGTTGTCCGCCACCATCATCGGGATCGAGAGCTGCTCGAACCGTTCCCGGGTGAGACCCACGCAGAGCTGGATCCCCGCCTCCCGGGCGATGAAGTTGACCTGCTCGGGGGTGACCGTCTCGGCGGCGGTGATGAAGTCGCCCTCGTTCTCCCGCTCCTCGTCGTCGACGACGATGATCATCTTGCCGGCGGCGATATCGGCGAGGGCGTCCTCGATGGTCGCGAAGCTCATTGCTCTCCTCTCACCCTATCCGGCGCCTTGAGGGGCGCCTCGGGCACCCTATCCGGCGCCTTGAGGGGGCGCCTCGGGCACGCGCTCTCCAAGGAGCGATTCCACGTACTTGGCGAGAATATCGACCTCGAGGTTGACGACGTCGCCGGGCGCCTTGGAGTGCAGCGTCGTCGCGGCGAGCGTGTGCGGGATGAGCGCCACACTGAAGGCAGCCTCCTCCAGACCCGCCACCGTGAGACTCACGCCGTCCACCGCCACCGATCCTTTCTCCACAAGATATCGCCGGAGTCCTTCGGGAGCCTGGATCCACATGACGACCGAGCCCTCCTGGGGATCCAGGCCTCTGACCAGGCCCGTGCCGTCGATGTGGCCCTGGACGACGTGGCCCCCGAGGCGGCCACCCGCCAGGACGGGGCGCTCGAGGTTGACCGGGCTCCCGACGGTCAGGGTGCCGAGGGAGGTCCGGGCCAGGGTCTCCTCCGACAGCTCGGCGGCGAAGGTGATCTCGTCGCCGAGGTCGGCAAGCTCCATGATGGTGAGGCAGACGCCGTTGACGGCGATCGAATCGCCGATGACGAGGTCGCCGAACCCGCAGGCGACCTCGAGCCGCAGGCCCGCCGCGGCGACCACCCTCCCGACCTCCTCGACGATGCCCGTAAACACTTAGTGCTCCCGACCGGAAGTACGGTGACGCAGAGAGCGCATCCTGCGCCCCGAGCGCAAGGCGCGAAGAGCGCCGCGTACCTGGAAGGTACGCAAGCGACGAGCAACGCCGCGATCGGGGATGCAGGTGCGTTCGAACGTGGTGCGGAAGAAATCCCGCGTCTACGAAGAAAAAGCTCCACACCTCTTCTGTCGACGTCACACTTCACCTTCTCTGGGCCGGGCTTCCAGGCGCAGATCCTCTCCCATCCGGCGGGCGCCGTGCAGGACCAGGGGCCGTGCCTCCCCGATGGTGGCTGCGGACCAGCCCTCCAGGACCCCCGGAGCGGCCCCACCGCCGAGGAGCTTGGGGGCGACGTAGAAGAGGTAGCGGTCGATCAGACCCGCTGCGGCGAACGAGCCGGCGAGCGTCGCCCCGCCCTCCATCAGCAGGCTGACCACCCCCTGAGCGGCAAGGCAGCCGAGCAGCCCGGCGAGGGAGACCCACCCTCCGTCGGCCGCCACCGCCCTCACCTCCGCCCCCGCCTCCCGCAACCGGCGGACGCTCTCGCCGGGGGCCGAGTCCGTGACGACCACGAGCGTGGGCGCCGCGCCATCCAGCACCCTGGCTCCCGGCGGGGTCCGAGCGAGCGAGTCCACGACGACCCTGAGCGGCCGGCGCGCTGCGTTCGGATTGCGCACCGTCAACGACGGGTTGTCGGCCAGGACGGTGCCGATCCCCACGCAGATGGCGTCGGAGGCCGCCCTGAGGCGCTGGACATCGCGCCGGGCCGTCGGGCCGGTGATCCACTGGGAGGTCCGGTCCGCGGCGGCGGTCCGGCCGTCGAGCGACATGGCGGCCTTGTAGGTCACGAACGGCCTCCCCAGCCGCCGGTGGGTGAGGTAGGCCTCGTTGAGCTCCGCCGCTGCCTGCGCCTCGGTGCCCACCTCCACCTCGACCCCGGCCTCCCGGAGGGCGCCGAACCCGCGGCCGGCGACCAGCGGATCGGGGTCCTGCATGGCCGCGACCACCCGCCCGATGCCGGAGGCCAGGACCGCCTCGACGCACGGAGGCGTCCGCCCGTGGTGGGCGCACGGCTCCAGCGTCACGTAGAGCGTGGCACCGCGAGCGGCGTCCCCAGCCTCCCGGAGCGCCAGCACCTCGGCATGTTCGGTGCCGGCCTGGCGGTGCCACCCCGCGCCGACCACCCGGCCCCCGGCGGCGACCACCGCCCCGACGGCGGGGTTGGGACTGGTCCGGCCGAGACCCTTCCGGGCCAGGCGGAGGGCCAGGCGCATCAACGCCCGGTCGTCCCCGGGCGGGGCAGTCGGAGGGGTCAGCGGTTGGATCCCTTCACCACCATCTGGTTTGTCGTTCGCACTCCCACGGGACCCCCCACGTACGTCAGCGTATTGGACTGCGCCGTCAATGACTGGTAGCCGGAGGCCGCACGTCCCCGGTACGGGCCGAAGAGCCGAACTAGGTAGTGCCGGACGCGCGAAATAGGGCGTTCCCCCGATGCGCTGGCTAGTCCAATTTGAAATGTTACCTTCATGGAAACCGACGAAGCGGAACGGGTTGCAGGACTGGTCGCAGCGGCGGCCGCCGGTGACGAGGGAGCGTGGTCGAGACTGGTCGACCACTTCGCTGGTCTGGTGTGGTCGGTGATCCGCGGCTACCGCATGAGCGTCGCCGACAGCGCCGACGTGAGCCAGACGACGTGGATGCGCCTCGCAGAGCACATCCACAGGGTCCGTGAGCCCGAGCGCATCGGGGCCTGGCTCGCGACGACGGCGGGGCGGGAGTGCCTGCGGATGATCCGCCAGAACCAGCGGGCGGTCCCGAGCAACGACGTCTTCCTCACCGAGGTCCCCGACGCCGATCCGGCAGTGGCTCCCGACCACCGGGTCCTCGCCCTCGAGCGGGACGGCGAGCTGTGGGAGGCGTTCGCCGAGCTGCCGGAGAAGGCGCAGGTGCTCCTCCGGCTGCTCTTCGCCGATCCGCCGCCCAGCTACGAGGAGATCTCCGCGGCGACCGGCATGCCCATCGGCAGCATCGGCCCGACCCGGGGTCGCTACCTTGCCCAGCTCAAGGCGCGGATGGAACTGCGGATCCTGGAGTCTGCGGAGGCCTCGGCACCCTGAACAAGCTCGTGGCACCTCGCAGCGGGACTCCGGCTGGACAGCCACGCCTGCGGGGGGTAGAAGTCACCCATGGGACCGGGAGAACGTCGCGCGCGATGCCTGAGCCCCCTCGGGGCCATCGTGCGAGGCGCCCTCGCCGCGGCCGCCGGGACCGCTGCCATGGACGGCGCCCAGTACGCGCAGTACCGCCGCGGGGGCGGCACCCGGCCGTTCGTGGCCTGGGAGACCTCGGAGGGCCTGGACGACTGGGACTCGGCACCCGCCCCCGCCAAGCTGGCCAAGCGCCTCTTCGAGGGCGTGGCGCAACGGGAGTTGAAGCCCGAGGTGGCCAGGCTGGCCAACAACACAACGCACTGGGCCACCGGGATCGGATGGGGGGCCGCCTACGGCGTGCTCGCCGGGTCGCTCGGCACTCGGCGGGTCCGCTACGGCCTGCTCTGGGGCACCATCGTGTGGGCCTCGAGCTATGTGGTGCTCCCGGCCCTCGGCCTCTACAAGCCGATCTGGGAGTACGACGCCCCCACCCTCGCCAAGGATCTGAGCATCCACCTGGTCTACGGAGTCACGACCGCCGCCACCTTCCGGGTGCTCGCCGGCCCCCCGGGGGATCCCGATCAGGACGTCCACTGAAACGTCTGGAGCAACCGATCGTAATTCGGGTGGGGATCCTCCGGTTTCGACGTACCGCCGAACAGCACGTAGAACTTGTTGTCGCGGAAGAACGCCCGTGACCGGAAAGATGCCCCGGAGCGGCTGATCACCGCGTCCTCGGCCGGATGGCCCCCGACGGTTGCCGTCACTCTCGACGACACCGCCCCGGAGAAGTCCACCGCCTCGGCGTCGATGGCGGCATCGAGCGCCTTCTGCACGTCGTTGCCGGCCGGGGTGGTCGCGCTGTGGGTGAACACGACGCCGATGTCCTCGCGGTTGGTGACCGCCTGGTACGTGATGACGTCGACCGAGGCGCCTGCGGGCGTGGCCGTCTTGACCGAGCGCGACGGCGTCACCGGGAAGACAGCCCGGAAGTCCGCATCCTTCGCACTGAACGCCACCGACGTGGGCTTGGCCCTGCCGCAGCCGGCAAGCAGCCCCGCGGCGAGCGCGAGCAGCAGCACCCCGAACCCCCTTCCTCTCAGGGGAGTAGCTCCCCCGAACCCCCTGCCTCTGGTCACGCCGGGAGACTACGACAACTTGCCGGGCGCACCCCGGCGGCCACGGAGGAAATCGGGCCCGGGCATCCGCCGGCCGCCCTCGGGCTGGACCTCGTCGAGGACGACGGAGCCGTCACCGGTCGCCACCACCAGCGAGCCCCCTGGCCCGCTGCAAAACGACCCCGGCTCCAATTCGGGCTCCAATTCGGGCTCCAATTCGGGCTCCGCCGATGCCAGCGGTCCCTCGCCGGGCCGGGCCCGCCACACCTTGAGACGGCGGCCGTCGAGGGTGGTCCAGGCTCCCGGCCGCGGGCTGAAGGCACGGACGCGGTCGACGATCGAGGCACTCGGCCCGGCCCAGTCGATACGGGCGTCCTCGGGCGTCAGCTTTCCGGCGTAGCTCGCCTGCGAGCCGCCCTGCGGCCGCGCCTCAATGGTCCCCGCCTCCAGGCGGTCCAGGACGGAGACGAGGAGGCCGGCCCCGGCGAGCGCCAGGCGGGCCTCCAGCGAGCCGGTGTCGTCGTGGGGGCGGATGGGCTCCTCGACGGTGTCGAGGATCGGCCCGGTGTCGAGGCCGGGGTCCATCTGCATGATGGTCACGCCGGAGACACCCACGCCCGCCAGGATTGCTCCCGCCACCGGCGCCGCCCCCCGGAAGGCGGGCAGCAGCGAGAAATGGACGTTGACGCAGCCGAGCCGGGGCTCCTCGAGCACGGCGGGCGGCAGGATGAGCCCGTAGGCACAGACGACAAAGATGTCTGCGCCGGCGGCGGCGAGCTCGGCCTGCGCTTCCGGCGTCCTGAGCGTTGCGGGCTGGAGGACGGGGATCCCGGCAGCCAGCGCCCGCCGCTTGACGGGGGAGGCGGCCAGCTCCATCCCCCTGCCCCTGGGCCGGTCGGGGGCGGTGGCCACCGCAACGACGCGGTGGTCGGAGCCGAGCAGGGCCTCGAGCGCCGGCACCGCTGCCTCGGGCGTGCCGAGGAAGACGGTCGTGAGCGACATCGTTTCTCTTTCTATCCGGCGCCTTGAGGGGCGCCTCGGGCCAGCTCCGTCGGTGCCGGGGAGGTTAGTCGGAGATCGCGCGCAGACGCGCGACGAGCTCCTAACCTCGGCGCTCGGCCGCTCACGGCGGCCCTACAGGGCCGAGACCGGCTGAGGGGGGATGCCGCTCAGCGCCTGCTCCCGCAGCCGCCGCCGGGCCTCGCGTTTCAGGTCGGGGTGGATGCGGTCAATGAACAGCACGCCGTCGAGGTGGTCGATCTCGTGCTGGAAGATGCGAGCCAGCCAGTCGTCCATCTGGATCTCGACCCGGTCGCCGCGTTCGTTCATGCCGATGACCTTCACCCATTCCGCCCGTACCACCGGGTAGCTGAGGCCGGGCAGCGACAGGCAGGCCTCGTCGGCCTCGGCCTTGCCGTGCTGCTCGACGATGGCCGGGTTGGCCAGTGCCCCCTCCGAGCCCTCGTAGGTCCAGACGAACACTCGCCGGGGCACGCCGATCTGCGGCGCCGCCAGCCCGACCCCCGGGGCCGCGATCACCGTGTCGCGCATGTCGCGCATCAGCTTGCGGAGCGCCTCGTCGGGGGCGCCCACCTCTGCGGCCCTGCGCCGCAGCACCGGGTCCCCAAACGTCCGGATCGGCAAGACCGCCATCGTCACCACTCCCTCGGGTCCATCTCCACGAGCAGCCGCTCGCCGGCCGAGGCCACGATCCCACGGAGGGGATCGAGGACCGGCTCCCGGTCGCCCACCTTCAACAGTACCTCCGCCCCCAGGCGGCCCTCCACCGGGCCGAGCAGCTCGGTCCCCGGCAGGTCCGCCAGCCGGTCGAGGACCTCGTCGCCGATATCCCGGCGCACCGCGCGGACGCGGATCAGCGTGGAGAACGGCGGGACGTCGCTCGCCCGGCGGGCCTCCAGCTCGTGGCGGGCGAAGAAATGATAGTCGCCCCGGACAACCGCCTGGACGACATGGTGCCCCGGGGAGTCCGTCTCGAGCAGCAGGCGGGGCCGCGAGGGCGCTCTTGCGAGCAGGCACGCTAGCTCCCAGAGCGTGGCGAAGGCCTCTTCCGCGGCCCTGCCGGTCGGCCGGTGGACCATCGAGTCGACCCCCAGGGCGACGGCACAGCCGATGCCCAGGCGCCCCTCAAGGCGCCGGATAAGAGCGGGGCGCTCGACGTCGGCCAGGGCGCCCTCGGTGGCGACGATGATCTCGGCGGTGAGCGCCCGCTCAAGGTCGGTGGCGCCCGACAGCGCCGGGGGATCGGCCCTGGCGATGCGGGCCTGGGGCGCCACCTTCCGCAGGTAGGCCGCGACCTCCGCCGGACCGGGGCCGGACGGCGTTGCCGCAAGGCGTGGGACGAGGATCAGCACCCGCTCCCCCGCCGTGCGTGCGGCGAGGATGGCGGCGACGGCACGCCGCGGCATCGCGGTGCGCCCGGCTTCCAGCAGTTCCACTACCGGCCACAGGGCGCGCATCGACTCCCTCGGCGGCTCGACCACCGACCAGCGGCCCGACTGGGCACGGTGCAGGGACCGCAGGCTGGGCGCCTCGGCGGCCAGCACGAGGTCGGCGCCACAGGCGGCGGCCCTCGCCTCGGCGACCTCCCGGGCGTCGTAGTAGGGCGCACGCTGCTCCTTCAGCGTCCGGTCCCCCTCGGAATGGACGATGACCACCCCCAGCGCGAACGCGGGAACCAGGGCGGCGGTGCGCCCCCCGAGCACCACGCGCCGCTTCCCCCTGGCGACGTCCCACAGCGCCCGGGACCGCTCGGCCGGCTCCTGGGCGCTGTGCACGACCGCTGCCTCGTCGCCGAAGGCATCCTGCAGCCGCTCCAGGACGAGCGAGCCCTCGCGGATCTCGGGGAGAACGACGATCGCCCCCCTCCCCTCGGCCAGGGCCTGCCGGATCGTCCCGGCGTAGACGGCTGCGGGATCCTCCCGGGGACCGAGGCGGCGAAGCGTCCGTGCCGCTCCTGCCACCCCGCTTCGCCGGGGCGGGGTGGCCGGGAGGCCCTTCGCCCGCCCGAGCATCTGTGGCGGGGTCATCAGGTGCAGGAACGACGAAAGGGGATGGACGTAGCGCCGCGCCATCGCATAGGCCGTCGCCAGCAGCTCGACGTCGAAGACGGGGGCCGGACCCGAAACGCCGGCGAGGTCGGCCAGCCCGTCGCCCGCATCCGCGGCGTCGCTCCCGGCGCCGTCCGGGGTCTGCGGGCAGTGCGACACGGTAAGGACCCAGCCCCGCACCCGGCGGCCCCGGAGGGGCGCCCTCACGATCATCCCCGGCACCACCCGGCCCGCGAGGGTCTCGGGGATCCGGTACGTCAGCGGCCGGTCCAGGCCCCAGACGGACAGGTCGAGGAGGACCTCCGCCCGGAGATCCCCCCCCGAGGCGCCCCTCAAGGCGCCGGATCCAGCCGAGGCGCCCCTCAAGGCGCCGGATCGAGGAGGATCGCCCTGGCAGCTAGAGGTCTCTGACGGCCGCCGCGATCTTCTCTGCCAGGTCCGTCCGCTCCCAGGAGAAGCTGTCCTTGTCGGGCCGGCCGAAGTGGCCGTAGGAGCTGGTGGCCTTGTAGATGGGCCGCCGCAGGTCGAGGTTGTGGATGATCGCGGCCGGCCGGAAGTCGAAGAACTCCTGGACGAAGGCCTCCAGCTTCTGGGGATCGACCCTGGCGGTGCCCCGGTCCTCGAGCGACACCGAGACCGGGTGGGAGACGCCGATGGCGTAGGCGAGGCGGATCTCGCAGCGGTCTACGACCCCGGATGCAACGAGGTTCTTCGCGGCGTAGCGGGCCATGTAGGCACCGGAGCGGTCCACCTTCGTGGGGTCCTTGCCCGAGAAGGCGCCGCCCCCGTGGGCGCACATGCCCCCGTAGGTGTCCACGATGATCTTGCGGCCGGTCAGCCCGGTGTCGGCCTTGGGCCCCCCGACCTCGAAGCGGCCGGTCGGGTTCACCAGGAAGCGGATGCCGTCCGACCACAGCACCTCGGGGACGGTCGGCTTGACGACGTACTCCAGGAGGTCCGGCTTCAGCAGGGTCTCGATGTCCACCTCGGGCTGGTGCTGCGCCGAGATGAGGATGGTGTCGATGCCCACCGGGCGCCCGTCCTCGTACGCGATGGTGACCTGGGTCTTGCCGTCGGGACGGAGATACGGGATCTGGCCGCTCTTGCGACCCTCGGCGAGCTTCTCTGCCATCCGGTGCGCCAGCCAGATCGGCAGCGGCATCAGGGCGGTATCGATGTCGTCGCGCTCGTTCGAGGCGTAGCCGAACATCATGCCCTGGTCGCCGGCGCCGACCTTGTCGAAGTCGTCCGCGGCTCCGCCGGTGAGGGGGGCCTCACCCACACGCAATGGTCGGGACGTCGACGTAGGTGTCCGTGGAGATCTCGCCCGCCACCATGATGACGCCGGTGGTGACGAAGGTCTCGCAGGCGACCCGGCCATAGGGGTCGGACGCGAGGATCTCGTCCAGGACCGCGTCGGAGATGCGGTCGGCCAGCTTGTCGGGATGGCCCTCGGTAACAGACTCAGACGTGAACAGGTAGCGCCTCGGCATCCGTCCTCCATTCCACCGCGTCGTGGGGTTTGCGGCTCCGGCGATCGAGGGGGGTTCGCTGCCGTGCCTGTGGGCCCGATTATAGGCGGGGCAGTTTGAATTTCTGTGACAAGCCGCTCAGGGGCTCGCCGGCCCGGGAGCGGCCGGTCAGGGAGCGTCGATGTCCCGGTTGCGGCTCCGGCTGCGCAGCCATGCCCCCGCCATGGTCCCGGCGACCACCACCGGGAGGATCACCGCCACGATCACCCCGATCCCCCGTTCGCCTCCCGAGTCTACGCCTACGTCCCTTCTTCCCTCTCGCCCAGCGGGATCCCGACCTCGTCGACGGTGCACCGGGGCCCATCGATCTCCACCAGCCAGATGCCCAGCGGGGCGTGCGCCGGCAGATCGAGATCGACCACGGCCGCCCGGACCGGGCCCGACCACGGGTTTGTCCCGCCCGCAGCGCCGGGGCGGACGATCACCGCATCCCCGGCGAGTCGCACCTCGGGGACGTGGAGGTGGCCGCACAGCATCAGACGGACACCCGGCGGGATCGCCGCCACCATCCGGTCGTTGTGGACGGCGATGAGGTACGGATCCCCCCCGGGCGGGCGGACCTCCTCCGCCGCCTCCCTCGCACGTTCGGGGCGGTAGCCGGCGCCGAACAGGACGGTGCGGTTGGGATCCGGATAGCCCCAGACCCGAACCCCCGCCACCGTGACCAGCCTCGGCTCCGAGAGGACCTCGGCCCCCAGGCGGCGCATGCGGCGCCGGGTGAGCTCGGAGTCGTGGTTGCCGGGGGCGAAGACCACGGGGGCGTCCCAGCGGGCCAGCGCTCCCAGCATGGCCCACTCCACCGGCCCCCCGAGCCCGGACAGATCGCCGGTCGTGACGACCAGGCGCAACGCCATCGTCCGGCAGAGGGCCGAGACGAGCCGGAACGCGGCCGGCCGGTTGTGAAGGTCGGTGACGTGCAGCAGCCGCGCACCCCGGGGAGGCCCGCAGGCGCCCGCAACGAGCCGAGCCGCGCGGAGCATGTCCACGCGTCGAATTTTCCTCGCATATCGAGGAGTATTCGACACACCCCTCCCCGCCCTGGGGCCGGCTGGAGGCACCCGGGTGGGATTCTCAGCCACGTGCCAGCCCGGACGCAGCGGATTACGAGATGAACCGACAAATCTGTCGGTCAATGGAGATCCAAGCCGACACCGTCCTGAGCACCGAGCACGACAACGCTCGCCCGGCCGTCGAGATTGTGGTCCCCGTCTACAACGAGGAGCGCGACCTGGCCGCCAGCATCCGGCGGCTGCAGGCGTTCGTGAGCTCTTCGTTCCCCTTCTCCGCTCGCGTGACGATCGCGGACAATGGCAGCACAGACGGCACGTGGGCGATCGCGACCGCCCTTGCGGGGTGGCTTCCCGGACTAAGGGCGCTGCGGATCCCGGAGGCGGGCCGAGGCCGGGCACTGCAGACGGTGTGGTCGACCAGCGACGCCGAGGTCGTTGCGTACATGGACGTCGACCTCTCGACCGACCTCTCCGCGCTGCTCCCGCTGGTGGCCCCGCTGCTCTCCGGCCACAGCGACCTGGCCATCGGGACCCGCCTCTCTCGGGCACCGCTCGGGTCGTCCGCGGGGTCAAGCGCGAGCTCATCTCCCGGAGCTACAACGCCATCCTCCACGCGGTCCTCGCGACGCG
>WNGI01032751.1_pt1 | contig 13300 bp, 11 predicted proteins | sample 5400621 | NCBI WGS metagenome assembly WNGI01 (sample SAMN13153374, study PRJNA577476) | soil metagenome | isolation source: 20 cm soil or saprolite under Garry oak tree replicate 1 | place: USA:California | collected 2016-06-15
GGTGCTCCTGACCCCGGTCTGGGTCAATGCCAAGAACATGCAAGACACCGTGATCAAGGACAAGTTCGTCGACGTGACGAAACTGTGCGCCGCGGTCGGCGCGGATGTCTGCACAACGAACGGCATCAAGTAGCAGGCAAGAGTCCAGAGGCAGGCGCGCTCGCACAGGTTTTGGCGCGACGTGTCCGTGTCGCACCCGCACTGCGCGGGTGCGACACTGTTTTGCCAGGCCCCTGCCCGGGCATGTCTCAGCAGGCTGGCCTCGGCCGCGAGGCCGGCCAGGCTTCTCGAAGGACGGCGCAATGGACATGACCGCTGAACCGAACCCGCTCCCCGGCGGTGTCCCGGCCGGGGGGTCCGCCAGCGTGGCTGCGCCCGCGAACCCCGAGCCGCTGCTGCGATTGCGGGGGATCAGCAAGCATTTCGGGGCGGTCCAGGCATTGTACGGAGTCGACCTGGATCTGCCTCCCGGACAGGTGACTGCCCTTTGCGGTGACAACGGGGCCGGCAAGTCGGTGCTGACCAAGTGCATCGCCGGCATCCACGAGCCCGACGAGGGCGAGATGCTCTGGGAGGGTCGCCAGGTCCATATCCGGACGCCGAAGGACGCGGCCTCGCTCGGTATCGAGACCGTCTACCAGGATCTTGCCCTCGCCGACAACCTCGACATCGTTCAGAACATGTTTCTCGGGCGCGAGCGGGTCAGCAGCGTGTTCCTCGACGAGGACGGCATGGAGCGGGCAGCCGCGGATACCCTGGCGGGTCTGCGGGTGACCACGGTTCGCTCGATCCGGCAGCCCGTCGCCACGCTCTCCGGGGGCCAGCGCCAGGCTGTTGCCGTCGCCAAGGCGGTCATGTGGAACTCGAAGCTGGTCATGCTCGACGAGCCAACCGCAGCCCTCGGTGTTGCACAGACGGCGATGGTCCTCGAGCTCATCCGACGGCTCAAGGACCATGGCCTGGCCGTGATGGTCATCTCTCACAACCTGAACGATGTCTTCGAGGTCGCCGATCGGATCGCGGTGCTCCGGCTCGGCCGAATGGTGGCCGAGGATTGGCTCTCGTCATTCGACCGGCAGAGCGTTGTCGACTTCATGACCACTGGCGGGTCGAGCCGCGATGTGCTCGCATCCGGCTCCAGCCACGACAAGGACTGAGGATTGGCTTCGATCGACAAGCCGGCAGGTGAACTCCCAGACACGGTCACCGAGGCTCTAAGCGCTCCCGACCTGACCGCCGCGGCCGTCGAGGTCATCCCGCCCGAGATCCTCGCCCAGTCGCTGGGCCAGTACCTCCGGGCGTGGCTCGCCCGGGCGAGGAGCGGCGATGCCGGGGTCCTGCCCGTGGCCATCGCTCTCGTGGCCGTCACGGTCGTCTTCACCATCGTCAGCCCGAACCACGTCTTCCTGTCGGCGGGCAACCTGGTCAACCTGTTCGACCAGAGCGCCGTCTTTGTCGTGCTGGCGATGGGCGAGGGTTTCGTCCTGCTGCTCGGCGAGATCGACCTCTCGATCGGATATGTCGCCGCGATCGGTGGGATCGTCGCCGCAAACCTGGTGCAGCCCACTCCAAACTGGCCATGGTGGGCGGCCATCATCGCGGCCCTGCTGGTGTGCGGGGGCATCGGGGCCATCCACGGACTGATCATCACTCGCTTAGGGATGCCGGCATTCGTCGTCACGCTGGCCGGCTACCTGTTCTGGTTCGGGGTCATGATCATCATCCTGGGCGCCGCCGGGGGCGTGGGCATTACCAGCACGGTGCTGCCCAACCAGCAGGCTCTGTACGGCCTCGTCTATTCCTACATCGACCCGGTGGTCGCCTGGATCGGGCTGGTGGTGATCGTCGGCCTTCTCGGTGGGGCTTTGTGGCTGCGTGACACGGGCCGGAGGCGCAGTGGGCTGGTAGCTCCGCCGGTCGGCCTCACCGTCGCCAAGATCGTCTTCCTGGCCGCGGCGGGGGTCGTGGTAGTGGCCATCTGCAACGTCAACCGAGGGAGCTTCCTGCCCATCGTCGGCGTGCCCTGGGTCGTGCCGCTCGTGCTCGTCGTGCTCGCGATCTGGACGGTGCTCCTCGAGCGGACCCCGTTCGGTCGCCACATGTATGCCGTCGGCGGAAATCCTGAGGCGGCTCGGCGGGCCGGCATCAACGTGTCCCGTGTCCGGACGTTGGCGTTCGTGCTCTGCTCGCTCACCGCGGGCCTCGCCGGCGTCATCTACTGCTCGCAGTTGGGCGGTATGACGACCAACATCAACGGCGGCCAGCTCGTCCTGTACGCCGTGGCCGCCGCGGTGATCGGGGGTACCAGCCTCTTCGGCGGCCGTGGCAGGGCCATCCACGGTCTCCTCGGCGGACTCGTCATCGGGGCCATCTACAACGGCCTCTACCTGCTGGGGCTGCCCATCCAGTGGCAGCTGATCGCGACAGGACTCGTGCTACTCGCGGCGGTGAGCGTCGATGCACTGTCCCGCCGGGGAGCCGGATCCGGCAGCTTGGCCCACGCCTGACGCTGCCGTTGGGGCTGCCGACCAGGTCCTCACAGTCACGCGTTGTTCTGGCACCGGCGGCCGCGTTCGATGTCCGTCGAAGGTTGGGAGGCGTGGCGGAGTAGCTCAGTGGTATGCAGGGGCTCATAGTCACTTCTTCGATGCGCTGTGCTACCCCGAGTGGGACCCACGCACGAATCGGGCGACCTATAGGCTCTATCGGCGCTCGATCCTCGAGCATCCGCCCTTCGCCCGACACGGCGGCGGTCACGCGCCCTGCTTCTGTCGCCTCTTGGGCGACGGCCGACGGACGTTCGATAGTTATGCGCTGCAACGTGCCTGGTTGCTGCCCTTTATCGTGCTCGGTACTCTTCGCGGTGATGGCGGAGTAGCTCAGTGGTAGAGCAGGGGACTCATAAGCCCTTGGTCGGTGGTTCGAATCCGCCCTCCGCTACCAAATCTCGCGGTTCCCTGGGCCGCCACGAGTGGCGGTTTCTTCACGTAACCGCCACGTCGTGAACGCATCTTCGGGTGGTGTTCGGGCGTACCTTCTATAGCTCGGGGCGGACAACCGTCATGGGGTCGTCACCTGACCCGGCGCTATACTCGCCGCACAGATCGACCGCGGGACCGGATCCAAGGGAGTCCCGCTGGACCGGAGGCCTCCACTCTTGAACGCCAAATTCCTGCGCAACGGCATCGTCATGCTGGTGCTCGTCCTCGGCACCGTTGCGCTGATGTATGCCTGGTTCCTTCAGCCGCCCAACACGGCGACGAAGGGATATTCGGACTTCCTGAACGACGTCCAGAACGGCAAGGTGACGTCGGTCAGCCAGCAGGACCAGACCCTGAGCGTCCAGGAAGGGAACGACAAGTTCACGGTCGTCGTCCCGAGCATCCTTACGCAGGTCTATCCGGACATGCAGGCGGCGGCGAAAGCTGGGAACAAGACGCTCCCGGCCAGTATCTTCAAGTCCGAGAAGGCCGCCGACACCAGCTGGATCGGCCTTGCTGTCACCGGGCTCCTGCCGCTCATCCTGATCGTCGGCTTCATCATCTTCATGATGCGCCAGGCCCAGGGCACGAATAACCAGGCCCTGAGCTTCGGCAAGAGTCGCGCCCGCATGTTCCTCGGCAACAAGACCGTCGTGACGTTCGCCGACGTGGCGGGCGTCGACGAGGCCAAGACCGAGCTCCAGGAAGTCGTCGAATTCCTCAAGTACCCCGAGAAGTTCAACTCGCTGGGAGCTCGCATCCCCCGCGGCGTGCTGCTCGTCGGGCCGCCCGGCACCGGCAAGACCCTGATGGCCCGGGCGGTCGCCGGCGAGGCGGGCGTGCCGTTCTTCTCGATTTCGGGCTCGGAGTTCGTCGAGATGTTCGTGGGCGTCGGCGCCAGCCGCGTGCGCGACCTCTTCGACCAGGCCAAGCGCAACAGCCCGTGCATCGTTTTCGTGGACGAGATCGATGCGGTCGGCCGCCAGCGCGGCGCCGGACTGGGCGGCAGCCATGACGAGCGCACACGAACACGAACGTGATCGTGATCGCCGCCACAAACCGACCGGACGTACTCGACCCGGCGCTGCTGCGGCCCGGCCGCTTCGACCGGCAGGTCATCCTCGATCGCCCGGACATGAAGGGTCGCGTCGCAATCCTGCGCGTCCACACCAAGGGCAAGCCGCTCGACAAGGCCGTCGACGTCGAAAATATCAGCCGCCAGTCGCCCGGCTTCTCGGGCGCTGACCTGGCCAACCTCGTCAACGAGGCAGCCATCCTGTCGGCTCGGCGCAACAAGAAGGTCATCGGCATGTCCGAGTTCCAGGAAGCCCTGGAGCGGATCGTGGCCGGGCCCGAGCGCAAGAGCCGGATCATCTCCGACGCCGAGAAGGAGATCATCGCCTACCACGAGGGTGGGCATGCCGTGGTGCAGCGGGTACTGCCGAAGTGCGACCCGGTCCAGAAGGTCACGATCATCAGCCGCGGCATGGCACTTGGCTACACGATGGCCCTGCCGACCGAAGACCGCTATCTGCAGAGCAAGACCGAGTTCGAGGACAAGATCGCCGGCCTGCTGGCCGGAAATGCCGCCGAGAAGCTGATCTTCGGCGACACGACGACCGGTTCCTCGAACGACATCGAGAAGGCAACCGACGTCGCTCGCCGCATGGTGACCGAGTTCGGCATGAGCGAGAAGCTCGGCCCGCTTGCGTTCGGCAAGCGTGACGAGCTCGTCTTCCTCGGGCGCGAGATCGGCGAGCAGCGCAACTACTCGGACGACGTCGCGAAAACGATCGACGAGGAGGTCCGCGCCATCGTCGACCGCGGTTACACGCGGGCGATGGAGGTCCTCAACGAGCACAAGAGTCGGCTGACCGGACTGGCTGAAAAGCTCGTGGCCGAGGAGACCGTCGACTCGGAGGAATTCGAGAAGCTGTTCAACGATCTCCCGCCGAAGGCAGTCCTCCACGGAATGCCCAGGATCATCGCTCCCGGTACCTCGGGCGGGACATCGCCTGGCCCATCCGCACCGCAACCCGCGCCCAGCCCCAATCCCAATCCGAGCCCGGCCTGACCTTCGCGCCGATCGCTCGGTCCCCCCGCCGCCGATGAGCGGGCGAGTCGCAAGGCTCGCCCGCTCTCATTTGGGAGACAGCCCATGACTTCCACACAGGCGCCCACAGATCTCGAGTCCTATCTCGAAGGGACCCGGGATGCGCGCCTGGGCTCCTATGCAGACTTCCTGCGCTTCCCCAGCGTCTCTGCACTGCCCGAGCATTCCGACGACTGTCGGCGGGCCGCCGAATGGCTGGCCGACCAGCTGCGAGCCATCGGCGCCGAGCACGTCGAGGTTTCCGAGACGTCCGCCCACCCGATCGTCTACGGTGACTGGCTGGGTGCGGATGGGGCACCAACGGCGATCGTATACGGCCATTACGACGTCCAGCCCGTCGATCCCCTCGAGTTGTGGGATTCGCCGCCCTTCGAGCCGGTCATCAAGGGCGAGCGGATGCTGGCCCGTGGTTCCGCGGACGACAAAGGGCACATCCATATGCATCTGCGCGCCGCCGAGGCACTCCTGGCGACGCGCGGCAGTCTTCCGCTGAACCTCAAGTTCGTGTTCGAAGGCGACGAGGAGGCCAGTTCGCCAGGCCTCGATGCCTGGCTCGAGGCGCACGCTCGCCAGCTCGAAGCAGACGTCGCGATCATCAGCGATACGGGATTCTTCGAGGGGAATCTGCCGGCAATCACGGTCGCCCTGCGCGGCATTGTGTACGCGCAGATCGACGTGTTCGGGCCGCCGGTCGACCTCCATTCGGGTGGTTATGGAGGGACCGTCCAGAACCCGGCCAATGCGCTGGCCTGGATCCTCGCCGGCCTCAAAAGCCCTGATGGGGTCGTCCAGATCCCCGGTTTCTACGACGACGTCGTGGCCTTGACCGAGCGAGACCGCGCGGCGCTCGCCGATCTGCCCTTCGACGAGGAGGCCTACCGGGAGGCGATGGGCGTTTTGGCCCTCGTTGGCGAACCGGACTTCTCCGTGCTCGAGCGACGTGGCGCGCGTCCGACCCTGGACGTCAACGGCCTGTGGGGCGGTTTCCACGGCGATGGCAGCAAGACCATCATCCCAGCGCATGCCCACGCCAAGGTCAGCTGTCGACTGGTCGTGGACCAGGATCCCGGAGCGATATTCGATCTGCTGAGCGCCCACGTCGCACGGATCGCCCCGCCTGGCGTACGGGTCGAGGTCCAGAGACTAGGCGACGGAAGGCCCAGCCTTACCCCCATCGATCATCCCGCCACGCAGGCGGCTGCCCGGGCCCTGGAGGCGACCTTCGGCCGTTCGCCCCTGTATATCCGGGAGGGGGGATCGATCCCGATCTGCGCCAGCTTCGAGGAGACCCTCGGGCTGCCGGTCGTGCTCCTCGGTTTCAGCCAGCCCGACTGTCACGCGCATGCGCCGAACGAGTGGATGGACCTGCGCAACTACGAGACCGGTATCCGAACGATCGCCCGCTACTGGGACGAGCTCGCCACCTCGCTCGGCTGAATTGAGCCGGTTTGCGGTACCCCGACGGGGTACCTTCGGCCGAGGTGAGAGGGGCCGGTTCGGGGGGTGACCGGAGAATTCCCGGTGCTACCATGCCCTCGCGATCAGCTCTGGTGCCAACCGACACCAACCGAGGAGCACGCTCAGTCCAGCACATCCGGAACCGGGCCGGGGAGGAACAGCGCGCGTGAGCACAGAGGCCATCGACCCAGTCATGGAAGCCGCGCAGAAGACGTCATGGCGGCTTGACACCGCGAACGGCAGCATGGCACCGCGCTCAGCCCTTGACGTTCTCGTCGACCTGAATGACAAGGTGTCGACGGGCCGGGTGGGCGAGTACCAACCCGTTCCGCTCGGCTTCACTCCCATGGACAAGACCATCGGCACCGGGCTGCGGGCCGGCGAGCTGCTGTTGATCGGCGGGGCTCAAGGCACCGGCAAGACGACGATGGCGCTGCAGATGGCCCGCAACGTCGCCTCCGGCGGACAGGCGAACGTGCTGTACCTCTGCTTCGAGCACGACGAGCAATACCTGCTCAATCGCCTCATCGCGATGGAATCCGCGCTCGCGCACCTGCCCCACAAGACCGGCGCCATCAAGATCCAGGACGTCCGCAAGGAGATCCTCGGGTCGTGGGTCGCCGATGGCGGCGGGATGGCCCAGCTGGCGAACAACCCGCGCCTGCGCCCCTCGCTCGACCGGATCGCGCGCTACGGCCAGAACCTGTTCCTGCTGCGCGGCTCGCAGACCGCGAGCACGGTTGACAACATCCGCGAGCTGGTCAGACAGCATCGCATCCTGTCGGGCGACCGACGTCTGCTGGTCGTGGTCGACTACCTCCAGAAGGTACCGGTCATTCCGGAGTCGCCCACCGAGGCCGAGAAGGTCACGTACGTGGTCAACGGCCTCAAGGACGTCGCCCTGTCCGAGGACGTGCCGATGATCGCCATCGTCGCGGCCGACAAGGAGGGCCTCAAGGCGTCGCGCCTGCGCAACCATCATCTGCGCGGCTCATCGGCGATCAACTATGAGGCCGACATCATCCTGATCCTCAACGAGAAATACCACATCGTCGCCAAGGTCAACATCGAGTTCAACCCATACCAGGCGCAACGCTTCCGCGACTGGGTGATCATCTCGGTCGAGAAGAACCGCGGCGGTCAGGACAACGTCGACCTCGAGTTCGAAAAGCACTTCGAGTTCTCGTGCTTCGATCCCAACGGGCGGACGGTGCAGGAGAAGCTGATCGAGGAACGCCTCTACAACGACTGACTCTCCGACGGCCAAGGCGACGCCCTGCTCGCCATTGGCCGGAGGATTCGCTGCGGCGTCGCCGATCTCCGCCTTCCGGGAGCCTCGCCTGAGCCCGCGGGCGAGCCGCGGTATCGTTCGTGAATGCCAGGCTCCAGGGCCGGATTCCCCGACGTGGTCGAGGTCGTCGTCGAGATCCCGCGCGGCAGTCGGAACAAGTACGAGTGGGATGAGAAGGCCGCCGTCTTTCGCCTCGACCGCGTGCTCTCGTCGGCGGTCTACTACAACTTCGACTACGGCTACATCGCCGAGACCCGCTCGGGGGACGGCGATCACACCGACGCCTTGCTGCTGATTGATGAGCCCACCTTCACCGGCTGCCACGTCTGGGCTCGCCCGATCGGCGGGCTCGAGATGCGCGACGACAAGGGCGAGGACTTCAAGGTGCTATGCGTGGCCGTCGGTGACCCCCACGAGGCGCATGTAGAGAGCCTCGACGATGTCCAGCCGCATCGGCTGGTCGAGATCGAGCACTTCTTCCAGACGTACAAGCTCCTCGAAGCCAAGGAGACCGAGGTCCACGGTTGGCGGGACCGGGATCGTGCGCGCGAAGTTCTTCGCGCCGACCGCCGGCGGTTCGAGCAGGAGCTCGACGAGGGAAGGCGAAAACGCTCTGACCGCGATGGTCCATCGAAGGTCGGCAAGGGGGCAGCCCGCTGACCGGCGCACCCCAGGCCTCCGCCGGTATGAGACGAATTTTCGTTGCAGTCCCGCTGGCCGAGGACGTTCGCAGCCAGGTGGCCGGGCTGGTCGAGCGCGTGCGATTGCGGCGGGCCGGAACGGCGCGATCCTCTCGACGTGCGCTGGGTTCGTATGGATGGACTGCACCTGACGCTGCGGTTTCTGGGGCCAGTGCTCCAGGATCGCATCCCGGCGGTCGAGGCGGCCATCCATGAAGCGGCCGGCAGCGGGGACCCTTTCGAGATCCGCATCGACGGGGCTGGCGGCTTTCCGTCGGCCGCCCGCCCGCGAGCCCTGTGGCTCGGTGTGACCGATGGGGCCGAGGCGCTGCAACGGCTAGCCCGCCGGCTTGACGACGCGCTCGCCGGGGGCGGCTGGCCCATCGAGGAGCGACCCTTCCGCGCCCATCTGACGCTCGCCCGCGCGGATGGGGTCAAATCGGGCCCGGACGCCGCCCGCCGCCTCATGGCTGCTGCGGACGGCTTTTCCGCGACGTGGCAGGCCGACCGGCTGGTCCTCTTCGAGAGCCACACGGGTGCCGGACCGGCCCGCTACGAACCACTGGCCGAGGCGTCGCTCGGCCGGGACCAGTGACCCCGATGATGGCCGCGGGGCAGCCTCCGTTGTACCATCTGGCGAAGCCCGAATGGCCCCGAAGGTGAGGAAGGAAGTCCGGATCGACGATGTCGACCGCCCTGCGAGCGCGCCTCGTCATCGCCCTCGGAATGCTCAACCTGATCCTCGTGAGCGTCGCTCTGACCGTGGGCGGCCTCGTCCCTTCTTCCGGCGGGGTCGCCCGCGCGACTGAGAGCCCTCGGACCTCAACGGGACCGATAACCGGCGCAGCGTCGGCAGCCCCGTCGGCCAGTTCCCCTTCCGGCCAGGCGAGCCCTACGGCGTCCGAACTTCCCGCCCCGTCCGTGGCCCCGGCTTCGCCCGAGCCCGCCGCGAGTGGGGAACCGAGTGCCAGCCCGGCACCGGCCGCGAGCGTCTCCCCAGAACCCTCGCCGACGACTGCAGTTGGACCTTCGGCATCCGAACAGCCCTCCTCGGCACCGGGTTCCAACCCACCGATATCGGCCCCGTCGACGCCCGGCCCGCGCCCGACGAGTACGCCGGCTCCGACGCGGGCGCCACGGCCGACGGCCACGCCACGGCCGACGGCCACGCCGCAACCGACGCGGACCCCTTCGCCGACCTCGGTTCCCACCGGGCCAAACCCCGGGCCGCCCGCCAAGGGGCCGGCAGTCAGGCCGCCCTGTCCAGGAAGTGTCGACGGGCCCCCCGGACTTCTGAAGGTCCCGGGGGATGGTGGCCGGCCCTGCGGCCACGGGCAAGGGCATGGAGCCGGGCATCACGGCACGTCCGGTTGGGTGATCTTCCTGCTCCCACTGGCCGGCAGCTCCGCCCTCTCGATGCGGCTCCCAGGGGTTCGGTCCCGGCGACGATGGAGGCTTCGAAGCCGGAGCTAGCGGAGCCGGAGCCGGAGGCGTGGAGCCAGCACATGCGGGCGACCCGACATGGAACGGCCGCAACGCGCTCCAGGAGGAGAAGGGGAGTTGCGTCGCGGCCGAGCCCTGATATGAGCGAGTCGCCTCGGGGGGACGAGACGACTCGCGATTACGACCACCTGCCCGAGTGGTCGTCGGTCGCCGTCTAGCGGCGAACGCAGGCCAATCATGCGGCGACGTCGTGCCCATCGCATCATCCATCGACCGTAATCGTTGCTGGCCAATCGATGGCTACCGGGGATAGGTCGATCGGAGAAGGCCGGTCTGGTGATCTGGCCGGTGCCGGGCTTCGGTCGTACGATGCGCAGATGCCCCGCCTCGCGTGCTGGTCGTGCGGCCGCCAGATCTACACAGTCTCGCCACTCGAGTCGCTCTTCACGGAGGAACGCCGCTGCCCGCGCTGCGGCGCGTTCCTGAACCTGGAGCGAAGGGAGCTCGAACGGCGGGAGTCGAACCGGCGCCAGAACCCGCCCGCCGATCCGGGGCCGCCAGTCGACGGAGAGCGACGGGTCGGCGAACGGCGCAAGGCGCGCCGCCGAGGCCGGTGACCGCAGGGGCCTGGGCGTTCCCTAGTAGAGCGTCTCTTCGCTGCGCGGTGGCTCGACGAGCCGGTGACGCAGGGCGAAGGCGACCGCTTCGAGCTTGGAGTGGACCCGAAGCTTGCCCATGATGTTCTGGACGTGCGTCCGCAGGGTGTTCGGCGCGATAAACAGCCGGTCGCAAATCTCCGGCGTCGAGAGGCCTTCGGCCAGTGTCTTGAGGACCTCCAGCTCGCGCGGCGTCAGGGGCTCGACCTGGCGGCGTTCGAGGCCTCGGTCCCGCGCTGAGGCGACCCGTTGCGCGATCCCAACGATCACGGAGCGGGGGAGCAGGGTCTCGCCCGCGTTCGCTGCGCGAACCGCGTTCACGACCTCATCGACCGCGCGATCCTTGGTCAGGTAGCCGTCCGCGCCGGCCTGGATCGACTCGAGCACAGTCTCGTCGTCGTTGAGAGCCGTGAGCATCACCACGCGAGCCGCCGGCCAGCGCGCCTTGATCGCCCGGGTCGCCTCCGCGCCAGTTCCGTCCGGCAGCCGGTAATCCATCAGGACCACGTCGAGCCGCTCGCGGGCCATCAGCTTGGCGTCGGCAACGGTGCCGGCCACACCCACGACCTCCATGTCGGGCTCTCGGGCGAGCATCGCCGACAATGCGTCGCCGAGGAGCTGGTGGTCCTCGACGAACAGAACCCGGATGCGCTTGGCCTCGAAGTTCACCCTGCCACCCCATGTACGCGCGGACGAGGTGCCTCGGGACCGCGACTGCCGTCGAGAATAGCAGCCCCGACTGCGCGGCTGACATACTCCCCGGCATGCGCGTCGCGATCCTCGGTCTCGGACAGATCGGCGGGTCCGTCGGTCGGGCGCTGATTGCGGCGGGCGAGCCGTGGGGCGTCGCCGGCTGGACCCGGTCCGACGATGCGCGACGGGCCGCGGCAGCCGATGGCATCGACGTGGCGGCGTCGGTGGGTGATGCCTGCGTTGAAGCCGATCTCGTCCTTCTCGCGGCTCCGCCTCTGGCATGCCTCGCCCTGCTCGACGAGCTGGCGGGCCCGCTTCGTCCTGCGCTGAGCCCGGATGCGGTGATCAGCGATGTCGCCAGCACGAAGGGTGCGATCTCGGCCCGGGCGGCCGGGCACGGCCTGCGGTTCGTCGGTGGCCACCCGATGGCCGGTCGCGAGGCCAGTGGCTACGGGGCAGCGGATCCGAGCCTCTTCGTCGGGCGGCCATGGGTCGTCGTCGGATCGGATCCGCCCGACGGCGCCGCCGAATCGCGGGTTTCAGACCTGGCCACGGCCTGTGGTGCCCGGGTCGTCCGTCTCGACGCCGCCGAGCACGACGCGGCGGTCGCCGCGATCAGCCACCTGCCCCTGGTCGTTGCCGCGGCGCTCGTCGAGGCCGTCACCTCCAGGCCCGACTGGCCGGTGGCTCGGGACCTGGCGGCGGGGGGCTGGGCGAGCATGACCCGGTTGGCGCGTGGCGATGTCGAGATGGGGACCGGGATCCTGGCGACGAACGGCGCGGCGGTCGCCGAACGACTGCGCGACCTACGCGACGTCCTCGATGGGTGGCTGGCGGACCTCGACGGCGTAGCGCTCGAACCCGACGGCCGGGTGCCGGGTCCGGACGGCCAGGTGCCGGATCTCGACCGCCTCCGGGAGCGGCTGGCGTCGGCGCGAATGCGGCTGGAAAGCGATGATGCCGCGAGCGGCCGATGACCGGCGGATCAGGTGAGCGGCCGCGGACTGGCCGATGGACCGGCCGATCGAGTCGTGGCGGATGACCGACGAGGAGGTTCTCGTCGTCCCGACGACGATCGTCCGCGACGAGCTCGGCGGCGGCTCCGCCTGGCACGGCATCCGTCCGGCCGGCGAGGCTGAGCTCGGGGAGGTCATCCGGCGCCACGGCGCCTTTCGCCTGCGGGCGGCGATGGAGATCGATCCGGACTGGAAGCAGGTGATCCCGTATCCCGTCCTCCGCGACGGTCAGCGGTGGTTCCTGATGCGCCGGACGCGGGCGGGCGGCGACGCCCGGCTGCACGACCGCTACTCGATCGGGGTCGGCGGACACGTCAATCCCGTCGATGGCGGCCTGGACGGCGATCTATCGAACGCATTGCGGCGGGAATGGACCGAGGAGCTCGATGTCGAGTTCGTGCCGTCGTTCCGGTTCGTGGGACTCCTCAACGACGACACGACATCCGTCGGGCAGGTCCACCTCGGCCTGGTCTTCGAGGGCGACGCCGGGGGCCGTCCGGTCGCGATCCGCGAGACGGAGAAGTTGAGTGGCAGCTTCGTCGAGACGCGGGACGTCGCGGCGGTCGCCGACCTCATGGAGACGTGGAGTCGCCTCGCATTCGAGTTCATCGAGGAGCGCGCCGCGCTACGATGACGGCGGAAGTCATCGTGAGACACCGATCGCGCCAGGTCCGGCCGATCCGCCTTCTGGCGGCGGCCCTCCTGTTGCTCGGGCTGATCGGGGTCGCTGGGACGTCCTCGGCCGCTGGCAAGGTCGTCTACGTCCTGCCGACGACCGGGATCGTCGACGAGGGAATGGCCAAATACCTGGCCGACGGGATCACCCAGGCGGAGCAGGACGGGGCGGCGGCCGTGGTCATCAAGCTCAACACGCCGGGCGGCTCCCTCTTCGCGACGAACGCGATCGTCGGGACGATCCTCGAGGCGAAGGTGCCGGTCATCGTGTGGGTCGCGCCGGCGGGCGGCTTC
>WNGI01017634.1_pt1 | contig 13298 bp, 8 predicted proteins | sample 5400621 | NCBI WGS metagenome assembly WNGI01 (sample SAMN13153374, study PRJNA577476) | soil metagenome | isolation source: 20 cm soil or saprolite under Garry oak tree replicate 1 | place: USA:California | collected 2016-06-15
CGGAGTCATTCGCTGGATCCCGGTTTCGACGCGACGAACGTGCAGCTCTTCTCCGCGTCGCCGGAGCAGCTCGGCTACGACGAGGCGCGCGGCCGCGCGCTGTGGGAGGAAATGGCGACGCGCGCCCACCAGGTGAGTGGTGTACGTTCGGTGGCGCTCGCGCTCCTGGTCCCGTTAGGCAACCGTGGAGACCTCATTTCGATAGGACCGGCGGGCGTGACGCGCGCTCCGGAGCTATTGCCGTACAACTACGTGGACAGCGGCTACTTCTCGACGGTGCGCGTGCCGATCGTTGCCGGGCGAGCGTTTCGCCACACCGACGATCGCGCCGCGCCAGATGTGGCGATCGTGAGCGCGACGATGGCGCGTCGATCTTTCGGTAGAGAGAGCGCGATCGGCCGCGGCGTACGGGTTTTGGACCGCGCCGGTCGTGAGCGGCAGGCAACGGTCGTCGGCGTCGTCGGCGACGTGAAAGTCCAAACGATGGGCGAGCCGCCGCGACCGGTACTCTATCTGCCGTTCGGCCAATGGTATCGCGCCGACATGGTGCTGCACGTACGCACCGATGGACGGACGCCTGACGTTGGCCGCGACGTCGTGCGTGCCATGCGCTCCATCGAGCCCGATCTCGCCGTCGATGTCCAGAGCATGACGCACGCGACAGCATTCTCACTGATACCGTTGCAGGTTGCGGCGACGGTGCTCGGTTTCGCCGGCGCAGTCGGACTGACGCTGGCCATTCTTGGCGTTTTCGGTCTCGTCGCGTACGCCGTGTCGTTGAGAACCCGCGAAATCGGCATTCGCATGGCGCTCGGTGCGCAGCAGACGGCGCTGGCGCGCTTCATCGCATGGGAGGGACTGAGGCCGGTCGCGATCGGGTTGGGCGCCGGCCTTCCGGCGGCGGTTGGCGCCGCTTCGCTGCTGCGTGGGATCCTCATTGGGGTGGGTCCCGCCGATCCGGTTGTCCTGGCGTTCGTGGCGACGACACTTCTCGCGAGTGCCGGCGCGGCGATGCTCGCGCCCGTACGGCGAGCTGTCAGCGTGGATCCGGCAACGGTGTTGCGACAGGAATGACGCCGGCTAGCTTGGGGCACAGAGGTGCATGCCGTGAGATGAGGAGAATATGAACCGCATTCTCGTACTGCCGATTGCATTTCTACTGATTGCTGGCGGCGCGTGCAGTGGAAGTGCCGCGCTGACGCCGCGTCCGGTCGTGAGATTCATGATCGACGCCCCACTCTGCAGCATGACGCTGCCGGTCGTGTTCTCGATCGACAAAGTAGAGATGGGGACGGATACGTTCGTCGTGCAGTTACGCAATGAGCGCCTGACGTCCCGCACGTTCGAGACGTCGGTAGGACAGCACTTCCTGAGCGCGCGGACTACCTATGGCTACGTTTGGCCCGAGAAGGCAGTGACGCTTGGCGCTGGTGGCGCGTTCACGGACTCGTTGCCGTTCTATTGCTCGTGATGCGGTGAGCTCATAGCACGAATCGAACGACCACCCAGCTCGGTACGTGAGAGCGTGATCGCGGACCAAAAGAGCGACAACGGCCTTGGCACGGATTTCCCAGCGCAAGCTGCCCGGCACAAAGGCGAAGGACTCGTCGGGCGAGACCCGTTAGCGTATGCGCAGTGCTTGGACCGGATCGATCTGAAGGGCCCGGCGGGCGGGCAAGGCACAGGCGATACCGGTTATCGCGATCAGCGTCATCGCGACGAGCACAAACGTCGTCGCGTCTGTTGCCGGCGTATCGTATAGCAAGGTGCTCATCAGCTTCGTCAGGCTGAGCGACAGCGCGACCCCGACGATGAGACCTAACGACGCCAGCACGAGCCCTTGCCGCATCACGAGCCAAACGATCGACGCGCGCTCGGCACCGAGGGCGACACGGATGCCAATCTCGTTGACGCGCTGCGTGACACCGTACGCGATCACGCCGGCGAGGCCGGCGCCCGTAATTACGAGCGCTAGTAGGGCGAACGAGACGAGGAGCGCGGTGGTCACGCGCGGTTCGGAAAGTCGCGCGCTGCGCAATTCGCCGAGCGTCTGGATGGAGACCACCGGTTGCCGGGAATCGATCTCGCGGACGGCGTCGCGAATGGCGTTGCCCATCGGCGTTGGATTCGCCGTCGTGCGCACGAGCACGCGCGTGTCCGTCCCGACATTCTGTGGATTGAAGAGCGGCAGATAAATCTCGTCAGTGACGTCCTGCGATAAGCTGTTCTGGTGCACGTCACCGACGATGCCGCCGACCGTGAGCCAATGCACACCGTTGTCGATCGAGATTTCCTGGCCAATAGCTTCCTTCCCCGGCCAATTCGATTGCGCGAGACGCTGACTGATGACCACGGACTGTCGCGACGTGTCGCGCTCGGCATCGGAGAACAGGGCACCGCGTATGACCGGAATGCCGATCGTCTGGAAGTAATTGCTACTCACCACCGTCAGATCGGCCTTTGGCAGCCGATCGGCGGCGACATCCTGCCCGCGGATCTGGAACGGCACCTGGAAAGGCTGGTTGCGGTTCAGGGGGATGTTGCTCGCGAGCGCGACTGATTGCACGCCAGGCTGGGAACCGAGTCGGGCGATCAGCCGGTCGTCGAAGATGATGACAAGGGGTGCCTGATTGGTCGTCACGGCCGGATTCGCATAACGAGTCCAATCCAGATCGACGCGGGCCGAGATGACATTCGTTGTTACATAACCGCCATCGACAGCCTGAAGCCTGACGAGGCTTCGCACCATCAGCCCGGCGCCGACGAGGAGGACGAAGGCAATCGCGACCTGGGCGCCGACGAGCAGCCCGCGCAGGCGGCCGTCGCTGCGTGAGCTCATCGCCATGGTGGTTCCGGCGCGCAGCGCGCCGGAGAGCGACGCGCGCGGCCGGGCGAGTGGAGCCAGTGCCGCGATCAGGCCGACGACGATGCTGACGATAAGAGCAAAGCTGAGGACGACGGGGTCGATCGTGATTTCGGCCGCGCGCGGCGTGACACGCGTGGCCAGGGAGCGCAACAGCCCCAGTCCGCTGTACGCGATGGCGACGCCTAACGCGCCACCGGTGAGGCTGACGCACAGACTTTCCGTCGCCAATTGACGGAACAACCGGCCGGCGCCGGCGCCGAGTGCCTCGCGAAGCGCGACTTCGCGCTGGCGGCGCAGCTGTCGCGCAAGCGTGAGATTGGCGAAGTTCGTGAGCGCGATGAGCAGGACGAAGCCCGCCGCGGCGAGGAGCGTGAAAAACAACGGCCGAGACTGGGCTGTCAGCTCTTCATGTAACGAGGCCACCTGCGTGGTGAGCTTCCGCGCTTTTGGATACGCCTCGGGGTACTGCCCGTGAAGTCGAGACGATACCGTGGCAACGTCGCTCGCCGCCTGTGCGACCGTCGCACCTGGGGCGAGCAGCGCGAATTGCTGCACGAGACGGCCGCGCCGGTTGTCGAGAATCTGTGCGCGGAAGGGACACGCACCGGCCGGCATCCAGATGTCATTCGCGTCCGGATATGGCGGCAGCGGCGGCAGCACGCCGACGACCGTATGGACCTTGTCATTCATGGTGAAGGTCGTGCCGACGATCTTTGGATCGCCGCCCAACTTGTCCATCCAGAAGCCGTAGCTGAGCAGCACGACTGGAGGTGCGCCGACTCTTTCTTCTCCCGGACGGAATGTGCGCCCGAGCAGCGGCTTCACGCCGAGCATGTCGAAGTAGTCGTCGGACACGACGCCGGTCTGGACGCGCTGCGGATCGCCGCGGCCGAATAACTGAAAGGGCATCGAGTGGTACTCGGCCGTGCGCGCGAGGCTCCTCGTCTGCGAGCGATAGTCGGCGATCTCGAGGACGGAGAATCGGGAGTCGGGCGCGTTGGACGAAGGTTGCTTGATGCGCACCAATCGCGCGTCGGCGGCATAGGGCAGGCGACGCAGGAATACGCCGCGGATCATACTAAAGGCGGCGGTGTTCGCGCCGACGCCAAAGGCAATGGTGACGATGGCGAGGATGGTGAACGCCGGCGTCTTCCTGAGCGTCCGCAGCGCGAAGCGTAGGTCCTGAGCGAAATCTTGCATGGGCGTTGGGCGTTGGGCGTGGAGCGCGCGATGTCTCCAACCAAGGTGAGGCCCGAGACCGTCATGAGGTTCGCCATTTGGTGTGAGAGATGTGCTAAAAGTGTGAAAGCACAATTCCCGTACATTTGCTCTTGACAGAGCTAGCTAGGCATAGCTACTTGGGTGTCATGGCACGCCATAAGAACGACATTCTCCAAGGCACGCTGTTGCTGCTCGTCTTGAAGACACTGGGGCAGGGTCGGATGCATGGCTACGCGATCACGTCCCACATTCAGCGCGTCTCTGCGGACCTGCTGCGCGTCGAGGAAGGCTCGCTGTATCCCGCGCTGCATCGCATGGCGCAGGAAGGATGGGTGCGCGCGGAGTGGGGAATGACCGAGAAGAATCGCGAAGCAAAGTTCTACACGATCACCGCCGCGGGGCGGAAGCAGCTCGAGGTCGAGGAGGCGAGCTGGGCGCGACTGCGCACCGGCGTGACGCGCGTCCTTCGCTATGCCTGAGCCGAGCTGAGAGCAGATCCTCAGCGTCGAAACACCGAGACGGAGTGTGGCCATGTCGTGGTTTAGCCGGCTGCGCAATCATGTGCGCGGGAACGCGCTGTCGACGGAGATCGACAAAGAAATGCAGTTCCACCTCGCCGAACGGGCCGATGACCTCGTCGCCGGCGGCATGAAGCCTGATGCGGCCCAACGCGAAGCCCGACGCCGATTCGGCAGCCTCGCGTACCAAACGGAACAGACGCGTGCGCGAGACCTCTTCTCGTGGCTGGACGCGTTGACTGCCGATCTCCGGTATGCGACCCGATCGCTGAAGTCGGCGCCGGCGTTTGCCGTGGTAGCGATCCTTTCACTGGCGCTCGGGATCGGTGCGAACACGGCGATCTTCAGCATCATCAACGCGGTGATGCTCAAGTCACTGCCGGTGAGCCACCCCGAAGAGTTGGTGGCGGTCGTCCGCAACACCAACGAGAACGTGTACACGAATCCGCTGTGGGAGGCGATTCGCGACCGGCAGGACATGTTCAGCGGGATCTTCGCATTCGGTTCGGCCAACTTCAACTTGACGAGCGGCGGCGAAGCACGGCGCGCCGACGGGAACTGGGTGAGCGGGGATTACTTCTCCGCGTTAGGCGTCAGGCCAATTGCCGGCCGCCTGATCAGGCGCGCCGACGATTATCGCGGATGCCCGGGCGTCGCCGTGTTGAGCAACGGCTTCTGGCAGCGGCAGTACTCCGGGGACGCAAGCGCCATCGGCAAGACCATCTCGTTCGACGGTCATCCGTTCGAGATCATAGGAGTCACCGACGACCGTTTTTTCGGCGTCAGCGTCGGCGAGCGGCCACGGTTCTTCGTGCCGATCTGCTCGGAGAAGATCATTCGAGGCGCGAACAGCCAGCTCGATCGCCGCAGCAGCTGGTATCTCCAGATCATCGGACGGCCGAAGCCAGGCCTAACGACACGCCAGCTGGTCGCTCGCTTCGCGACGCTGGCTCCGGGGATCATCGAAACCACGCTGCCCCCCGACTGGCCGGTGGAGGCGACAGCGCACTACAAACGCGCGGTATTCAATGTCGTACCGGCGGCGAAAGGTCTCTCCTACCTGCGACTCGTATACAAGAAGGCATTGTACGTTCTCATGGCGATCGTCGGACTCGTGCTGCTCATTGCCTGCGCGAACGTTGCCAACCTTTTGCTGGCGCGCGCCACCGTGAGGCAGCGCGAGATGGCGGTGCGCCTCGCCCTCGGCGCGGGGCGCGGCCGGTTGGCGAGACAATTGATCACGGAGAGCCTGCTCCTTTCGATGCTCGGCGCGACGCTCGGGATCGTCTTCGCCCTTTGGGGGAGCCAGGTGCTCGTTAGGCTGCTGTCACATGCGGACCGCATCGTCTCGCTCGACCTCGCCGTGGATCAGCGCGTCCTGCTGTTCACGATGGCCGTGGCGACGTTGACGGGGTTGCTGTTCGGGCTCGTGCCGGCGTGGCGCGCGGGTCGGGTCGATCCGCAGGCGGCGATGAAGGCGCAGGGCTGGGGCGTCGCCGAGGGGCACACCCGATTCACGCTGGGCAAGGCGCTCGTCACGGGGCAGGTATCGCTGTCACTGGCCCTGATCGTGGGCGCCGGCCTGCTGTTGGGAAGTTGGCGGCGGTTGGCAACGCTCGATCCGGGATTTCGTCGCGACCAAATCCTGCTCGTCGACGCGGAGGTCCGGCCGACCGGAATCCCGATCGATCAGCGATTCGCGCTTCATGAGCGGATACTCAACGCGCTGCGCGCGTTGCCAGCGGTCCGGTCGGCGAGCGCGTCACAGGTTACGCCGGTCGGCAACTCGACGTGGAATGAAGTGATCAGGACGGAGGGCTTCACCGCGAAGTCGGAGGACGACGCACTCGCCTGGGCAAACGCCGTGAGCGACGATTACTTCGCGACGCTCGGGATTCCCCTCCTTGCCGGCCGCGACTTCGACCACCGCGACACACGCACGTCGGCGCGCGTCGCAATCGTGAACGAAGCGATGGCGAAGAAGTTCTTCGCGACGCCGGCCGCGGTCGGGCGGCGCTTCCAGAAGCAGGAAGGCAGCCGCTGGAGTGCTCCGGTCGAGGTTGTCGGCGTCGTAGCGACGGCGACGATCGGCCTGTATGGGATTATGGCGTACAACGTGGCGCGCCGCCGCAACGAGATCGGCGTGCGGATCGCGCTCGGCGCCGAGCGTTCGCGAGTGATTCGTTTGGTGCTGAGGGAAGTGGCGACGATCGTGCTCGCGGGCGTCGCCATCGGCATGGTGTTGTCGTTAGGGTTGGCGCGGCTCGTCGTCGCATTCCTGTACGGCGTGGCGCCGTGGGACGTGGCGACGTTCGCGTCCGCCGCAGTGGTACTCGTCGCGGTTGGGCTGGCGGCCGCGGCGCTGCCGGCATGGCGCGCGTCAGGACTCGATCCGGTGGCGGCTCTCAGAGAGGAGTAAGGTCGAGAAGCCGATCCCTCGTCGCTGGCGAACTGCAAAAGCAGATCCCTCGTCGCTAGCGCTCCTCGGGATAAAGCTGGACAAAGTCAACCTTTTTGCCGACAATAGTCGGCATGCCAAGACACGAGCCTCAACCGCACATCGCGCAGGTCCGGCAATTCAATCGCTTCTACACGCGACAGATCGGCGCGCTCAATCGCGGTTTTCTCGAGAGTAAATTCTCGCTGACGGATGTTCGCGTGTTGTATGAGCTGCGCCATCGCGACCGGACGACGGCGAGCGTCCTCGGGCAGGAGCTGTTTCTCGACGCGGCGTATTTGAGTCGCATCCTGCGCGAGTTCGAGCGGAAGGGGCTCCTGGTGAAGGCACCGTCACGAACGGACGGCCGGCAGACGATCCTCCGACTCAGCGCGAAGGGGCGCCGCGTCTTCGACGACATCGAAGCGCGACAACAGCTCGCGGTGACGGACATGCTTCGGCATTTGCCGACTGATGATCAGCGACTGATCGTGCGCTCGATGCAGGAGATCGAGCGTTTGCTCGAGGACAAGCACTCCGCGGATGCGCCGTACTGCCTGCGAGAGCTTCGGCCGGGTGACATCGGCTGGATCACGCATCGGCATGGCGTGCTCTATCACGAGGAGTATGGGTGGGACGAGACATTCGAGGCTTTGGTTGCCGAGATCGTCGCCGACTACGTGCAGCACCGGGATGCGCAGCGCGAGAATTGCTGGGTTGCGGAATACGACGGAGCAATCGTCGGGTCCATCTTCTGCGTGAAGAAATCCAAGGCGGTCGCCAAGTTGCGGCTCCTGTACGTCGAGCCGTCAGCGCGCCATCTCGGCATTGGCACTCGCCTGGTGGATGAGTGCATCCAGTTCGCTCGTCAGGCTGGCTACCGAAAGCTCACACTCTGGACGCAGAGCTTGTTAGGCGCCGCGCGACGCGTGTACGAGCGGGCGGGCTTTCACCTCGTGGCCGAGGAGCCGCACCACAGCTTCGGCGCGGATCTCGTCGCGCAGACGTGGGAGCTGGATTTGTAGGGCGACGCTGGCTGTCGTCCCGGTCCTGCGTCAACAGCGTCAACGCGGACTAACGCGGACACGGCACGGACGGACGCGGAGGAGGCGGCGAGAACCGCTTCATCACGGATTTCCCGGATTCAAACAGATTCCTCGGATCCGCTCCGTGAGCGCTCACGACTCGCCGCCGCACGAGCCCGGACGATATGATTTTTGACAACGACCTCGGGAAGCTCTTCGCGCCGAACCCCGACCGGTGTGCCGTCGCAAGAATCACATCGTCCGGGCTCGTTGAAGACGGAGGCGTAGTCGAAGAGGAGTAATCGGTGAAATCTGTTTGAATCCGGGGAATCCGTGATGACGCTTTACCAGCTGCGGCGCATCCGCTCTCCGCCCTAGGGCTTCGGGAACAGCAACGGCAACGCAACCTCCGACGTGTACATGCACCGTGCGTTGTGTCCGCATAGCGGAACGATGGCAACGATGTGGTGGGCGCTGAGTTTCTCGTTCACGAAACGGCCGAAGGCCTCTCCGCGCGCGAGCCTTGTGGGACCCTGCGCCATGGCCGCGCAGGAGCCGTCGAAGCCGGCGAGCGGAAGGATGTCGAGCTCACCAACCAGATAAGTCGTTGGGCGCGCGGCGAGTTGACGCCGGAGCTGATCGTCGGTCTGCTTTGCCGCGTAGCCGGTGTGATTCCGAAGGCCGTACGGCCACTGATCGTACGTCGTACAGTTGCGCGCGTCAGCGTACGCGCGAAAGGCGGCCACGTTAGGCGTGCTCTGCGGGATATAACCAGGCGGGTGAGCGGTCATGGCGTATGCCTCGGCAGTCGGCCGCTCGGTGTCCGGGTAGGCATAGCTGGACGGATTCGACACGACGTACGTGACCGGCACGCCCAGATGGTCATGAACCTGGTTCGTCATCTCGTATCGATTCACGACTTGACCACCGGCCGAATGCCCGGCAACGACGATCGCCTTGACGTTCGGGAAGAGGTCGCGGCGGGCGACCTTGCGCAGGATCTCGTCGAGGAAATCGAACGACGTCACGGCCGGGCTGTTGACAGCCGGTCCACCCGACCGCCAGCTGTTGCAATTCCAGCTGATCTCGTTAGGTGCGAGAATATCACGACATCCGGCGCCGTCGCTCGAGGCCATGCGTGGGACGACGATGAGCGTGTTCTCGAGGGCGTCGGCGAGAAATCCGGCGGCGAGCGTGGAGCGAAAGTAGTTGTCGGCGTCGCGCCCAGCGCCGTGGATGCTGACGAGAACGCGCGTGATCGCGTCGTTGCGCTTGTCGAGTGCAAAGCTGCGATAGATCAATGAGCGCTGCGGTCCGCCGCCGAGGACGACCCACTCGGTGCAGGTTGGGCCAGCGGTTAGGCAGGGGGCGACGGGTTGGGCAAGTGCCGCGGACGCCAGGAAGCCGGCGAACGCAGAGGCAGTGATCAGGTGGCAAGTCATAGAATCTTGGAGGGCGTCAGTAAAAGCAGATCCTTCGTCGCTTGCGCTCCTCAGGACAAGCAGCAGATCCTTCGCTTCGCTCAGGATGACAATGGGCTTCGCTCAGGATGATAGGGGACCGGTGCTCGGCACAGGCTGGATGGATTCCTGCACCAGCAATGGTTCCATTTCGTCGGCGCGGACGCTCCGCCGAGCAGAACGAAATAGAGCGGCGTATTGGGATTACCTAGGCCGAACAACGTGCGCGACAACGGCCCGAAGAAAAGCGCCGCGGTGATCTCCGGAATCACAATGAAGAAGTTGAAAATGCCCATGTACACGCCCATTCGCTCCGGCGGTATTGCCGTCGAGAGAATCGCATATGGCATTGAGAGGATCGATGCCCACGCGATTCCGACGCCGACCATCGTCAGGGGCAATAGACTTGGATTGTGGATGGCATACGTGGAGAGCAGCCCGACGCCGCCGCACACGAGCGCGGCGGCGTGCACGGCCTTCCGACTCGTTGCGTCCGCAAGCTTCAACAACCCCAGCGCGACGACGAAGCAAGTGAGCGAGTAGAACGCCATCGTAACGCCGCCCCATTCGATGCCTTTGGTGTAGAGCGCCGATTGTGGATCGGTTGCGCCAAAGACGTGTCGCGCCACCGCGGGCACGAAGAAGAGCCACATGCAAAACAGGCCGAGCCATGTGACGAGCTGGACGACGGCGAGCTGGCGCATCGTCGCCGGCATCCTGCGAAGAGACTGCATGATGTCTTTGAGCAACGGCCCCAGTCCCAGCTGGCCACGACGCGCGCGCTCGAAAGCGGCCATGTCCTCCGGTGGAAATTCAGTCGTGGTGAACACGGTCCAGAGCACCGCGAGCAGGAACACGAGCGCACCGACTTGAAACGAATAGCGAACGGAGAGGGGAATACCGCTCGGCGTGCTGCCGGTGACGCCGAGTTTAGCAAATACGTATGGCAGGGCGTTGGCGAGGCTGGCGCCGACCCCGATGAATAGCGACTGCATGACGAAGCCTTGCGTTCGCTGCGAGGCGGGTAGCTTGTCGGCGACGAACGCGCGGAACGGCTCCATCGAGATGTTGATGGACGCGTCGAGGATCCAGAGGAGCGTTGCCGCCATCCACAGGCTGCTCGACGTCGGCATGATGAAGAGCGCGATCGAGGCGAGGATTGCGCCGGTGAGGAAGTAGGGGCGACGGCGGCCGAGGGGGCCCCAGGTGCGGTCGCTCAACGCGCCGATGACGGGCTGCACAAGGAGCCCGGTGACCGGTGCCGCGAGCCAGAGCAGCGGTACTTGATCGGAGCGCGCGCCCAATCGCTCATACACGGCGGACATGTTGGCGAGCTGCAGTCCCCAGCCGAACTGAATGCCGAGGAAGCCGAAGCTCATGTTGAACATCTCGGCGGGACTGAGGCGTGGCCTCGGTGTCGCGGTCATACGGCGAGAGAGTAAGGGTGGGCGAGCGCGCATTGCCGGGAATTTCCTCGCGGTCAAGATGTGCGTTGTGCGCGCCGCTGAGAAGAGTGGGCCTCTTGCCCGCAATCCAACCTTGGCGCTAGGCTTGCCACTCATGATGCGACGCGCCATTCGAATCGTCGGGGTTGCGCTCCTCGCCAACGCGGGCGCCGCTTTCGCACAGCACTCGCCGCGGTGGGTGCACGGCGCAACCTGCTATGAGGTGTTCGTTCGCTCGTTCTACGACAGCGACGGCGACGGCATTGGTGACCTCAAGGGACTCACGGCAAAGCTCGACTACATCAACGATGGCGATGCGCGAAGCCAGCGCAGCCTCGGCGCGCGATGCATCTGGCTGATGCCGATCGTCGAGTCGCCAAGCTATCACGGGTACGACGCAACCGACTATTACCGCGTCGCGCGGGCGTACGGCACGAACGACGACTTCAAGCGCTTCGTCGCCGCGGCGCACAAGCGTGGGATCAAAGTGCTCATCGATATGGTGCTCAACCACACCTCGAACGAGCACCCCTGGTTCCAGGCGTCGATGCGCGACACGACCTCGCCATATCGAAAGTGGTACCGCTGGTCGAAGCTGAAGCCGGCCGAGAAGGGCCCTTGGGGACAGGAGGTCTGGTACAAGTCGCCGGTGCGCGACGAGTACTACTACGGCGTGTTCTGGAGCGGGATGCCGGACCTCAACTACGAGACATCGGCGGTGCGGGCCGAGGTCAAACGCATCGCACGCTTCTGGCTGCGGGAGATGAATGTCGACGGCTTTCGTCTCGACGCCGTACCGTTTTTGATGGAGGACGGGGGCAAGCTCGCCGGGAGTCCCGGCACGCACGCACTCCTGCACGAATACGCCGCTTACGTCCACGGCTTACGCCGGGATGCGTTCACCGTCGGCGAAGTGTACGACAACATCAACACGGTACTGACGTACTATCCGGACCAACTCGACTCGTACTTTGCGTTCGAGGTGGCCGACAGCATCATCGCCGGGGTGCGAAGCGGGTCGGCGCGTGGGCTGCTGGCGCCGGTGCTGCGTCTTCAGGCGGCGGTGCCTAACGACCGCTGGTCGCCGTTCCTGCGCAACCACGACCAGCCGCGGACGCGCACCGAGCTGGGCGGCGACCTGGCGAAGGCGCGGATCGCGTCCTTTCTCCTGCTGACGATGCCGGGCGTGCCGTTCGTCTACTACGGCGAAGAGATCGGAATGATCGGCGCCAAGCCTGACGAGCGGCTGCGCACTCCGATGCAGTGGGCGCGCGGACACGCCGACGGGTTTACGAATGCGACGCCGTGGGAGGCACTGCAGGAGGACTCGCTGTCGACGACGGTCGAATCTCAAGAGAAGGACTCGTCGTCGGTGCTGACGCTGAACCGGCGGCTGATTCACTTGCGAGCGGCGATGCCGGCACTCGCCGACGGCAAGCTGGTGCCGTTGCGCACGAGTGTGGATGGCGTCGCGGCGTATGCGCGCCGCGCCGGGAATCAGGTAGTGATAGTCATCGCCAACCTAACGACTGCGAGTGTCGAGCATGTTACGCTCGCGTCGGATGGCGGTGCATTGCCGGGCGGGCGATTTACCGTTCGAAGTCTATTGGATGGATCGCGTGCGGCGCCGCTCCGGGTGGCGGCGGACGGCCAACTGACTGGATACGTCCCGCTCGCGAGGTTGGCGCCGCTAGAGGGATACGTCTTGCAGCTCACGCGATAGTCGTCATCCTTCGCTTCGCTCAGGATGACAGTTAACGAACGATGACGCGATAGCCATGCGCCGGAATCTCGAGAGCGCCTAACGCGGCGAGGTTCAACCGAGTCTTGCTGAACCAATCTGTGTACGGGCCCGGCCGCGACAGACCCTTGTACGACACCCGAGCTGGCGCGTCGCCGAAGTTGACGGCGATGAGGACGCTGTTGCCGCCGCGCGTGCGCGTGAATGCGTACACCCGGCTGCCGCCGTCGGTATCGAGCTTGGCCTGCTCGCCGCCCGCCGCGCCACTCTGCAACGCCGCGTTGGCGTGCCTGAGATCGACTACAGAACGGTAGAACCGCATCAGCGACGAGCCGCGCCAGTCCACTGTGTCCTTCTCGAAAAAGCGAAGGCGCTTGCTCATGCTCGCCTCCTGACCTGTGTAGATCAGGAGCATCGACTCCTGCGACGTCGCGGCGAGGATGAACGCGGGCATGTGGTTCGCGCCCATCCGCTCGAACTCGCTGCCGCTCCAGCTATTCTCGTCGTGATTGCTCGTGAAGTACATGCGGTACGCGTCCGGCGGAAATGTCCGCCGCTGACGATCGAGGTACGCGTCGATCTCCG
>WNGI01004056.1_pt1 | contig 13297 bp, 10 predicted proteins | sample 5400621 | NCBI WGS metagenome assembly WNGI01 (sample SAMN13153374, study PRJNA577476) | soil metagenome | isolation source: 20 cm soil or saprolite under Garry oak tree replicate 1 | place: USA:California | collected 2016-06-15
CGCAGCGCCGACAGGGCGCGGGCCGCGGAGCGCTTGGCGAGCCCGCGCTGCTGTTGCGCGCCCAGCCACGCGCGGATCGCCTGCCGGTCCACGCCCGCCCAGCTCCAGGCGCCGCGATAGTAGCGGCCGCAGAACGCCAGGAAGTCGCCGAGGTCGCGACCGTACGCTTTCACGGTGTGGGGGGAGTCGTTGCGCTCCTTGGAGAGGAACTCGAGGAACGCCCTGACCTCCGGGCTGGTCATGAGACATTGCCCCGGGCCGCCGGCCCGGGGTCAGCCGCGCAAGGTTGCGGGCCCGGAGCGGCTGGCCCCGGAGCGGCTGACCCCGGGGCGACGCCCCGGGGTATACCAATCCGCTCCGCGAACCGTTCGATATCCGCCATCGCCCGCTCGGCCAGCATCTCCTTTTTCTTCTGTTTGTCCTTCACCGGCCGCCCGAGCGGCTCGACCAGCCCGAAGTTGGCGTTCATCGGCTGGAAGTGCTCCGGGTCGGCCGAGTGCACGTAGCGATACAGCGCGCCCCCCGTGAGCTGCCCGGCGAACAGCAGCAGCGGGTCGTCCTTGGCCGAGAGATGCGCCGTGAGCGCGCGCGGCGCATTGACGTACGCATTGCGGTGGATGCTTCCGAAGCGCAGGAACTCCGCCGCCCCGAGCCCCGGAATCATGCGGAACACCCGTTGCTGGTCGGGGATCTTGAGCCGCGTCTGGAAGCCCACGAGGTTCCACATCTGCCCGGCGCGGTCCTCCTGCCGCAACTGCACGACCGCGTAGGGCTCGGGGCCATGGCCCCGGGCGTCAGCCCGGGGATCCTGCAGCCCGACCGGCTTCATCGGCCCGAAGCGCAGCACATCGCGGCCGCGCGCGGCCATCTCCTCGACCGGCAGGCAGCCCTCGAAGTACGGCGTCCGGTCGAACGCGTGATGCGGCTGGTACTGCTCGCCGGTGCGGAGCGCCGTGACGAACGCGTCGTATTGCTCCTCGGTGAAGGGCGCGTTCAGGTAGTCGTCGCCGCCGCCCTTGCCGTAGCGTGAGGCGCGAAACAGCCGCCCGTGATCGAGCGAGTCGGCGGCGACGATCGGCGCGATCGCGTCGAAGAAGGCGAGCGATGCCGCGTCGAGCCGCCGCGCGATGGCGGTCGCGAGCGCGTCCGAGGTGAGCGGCCCGGTCGCCACGATGCCGGGGGACGGGAGCTCGGTCACCTCCCGGCGCACCACGGTGATGTTGGGGTGCCCGGTGACGCGGTCGTGCACTCCGTGCGCGAACGCCGTGCGGTCCACCGCCAGCGCGGCGCCGCCCGGGACGCGCGCCGCGTCGGCGGCCTCGAGCACCACGCTGCCGAGGCGCCGCAGCTCGGCCTTGAGGAGGCCGTGGGCGTTGCCCAGCTCCACCGATTTGAAGGAGTTGCTGCAGACGAGCTCGGCGAGCCGGTCGGTCTGGTGCGCCGCCGTCATGCGCACGGGCCGCATCTCGTAGAGCGTGACCGACACCCCGCGCGCCGCGAGCGCCCAGGCGGCCTCGCTCCCCGCGAGCCCGCCGCCCACGACGGTCGCGGTCAGGTCGCGACCGGCTCCGCCGGCGTGACCTCCTCCAGCGTGATCTCGTGTCCGCACTTGAGGCACTTGCGCGTCGCTCCCGCGGCCTTGGTCTGCTTCTCTTCCATCCCGAGGAACCCGCAGCTCGGGCAGGCGACCGGGACGGGGCGGTTCCACGTCGAGTAGTCGCAGTCCGGATAGCGCAGGCAGCCGAAGAAGTTGCGTCCCTTGCGGGTGCGGCGCTCGGCCAGGTCGCCCACGCCGCACTTGGGGCACTTCACGCCGAGCGGCACGGGGCGGGTGTGCTTGCACTTGGGGTAGCGGGTGCAGGCGAGGAACTCGCCGTAACGGCCCGTCTTGATGACCATCGGCGCCCCGCACTCCTGGCACTTCTGGTCCGACGGCCGGTCGGGCACCTTGTTCTTGGCGAGCGGCCGGCTGAAGCGGCACTCGGGATACTTGGCGCATGCGATGTACGGCCCGAAGCGGCCGCTCTTCACGATCAGCGGGCCGCCGCAGTTCGGGCATTTTTCCTTGGGCAGCTCCGACAGGTCGTGCACGTCGTGAATCAGGCGATCGATGTCGACCGCCGCGAGCGCTCGCGAGAACGGGCCCCAGAAGTCCTCGAGCACGCGCTGCCACGCCAGATCGCCCTCCTCCACCTTGTCCAGCTCGGTCTCCATCTGCGCCGTGAACCCGACCTCGAACACGTCCGGGAAGCACCGCTTCAGCACTTGCCACACGATTTCGCCCTGGGGCGTGGGCTGGAACCGCCGGTCCTTGGCGGTGGCGTACCAGCGGTTCTTCAAGGTCGAGATGATCGCCGCGTAGGTGGACGGCCGCCCGATCCCCAGGCGCTCCAGCTCCTTCACGAGGCTCGCCTCGCTGAAGCGCGGCGGCGGCTCGGTGAAATGCTGGTTCGGGGTGATCTGCTTCACCGTGACCACGTCGCCCTCGACCAGCGGCGGGATGGGCGGCAGATCCTCCAGGGTCTTGCCCTCCTCGGGCTCGTGCGCCTCGTGGTACAGCTTGTGGTAGCCGTCGAACAGCACCCGCGAGCCGGTCGCGCGGAACATGTAGCGGCCGAGGTCGAAATCGACCTTGGTCGTCTCGAACACGGCGGGGTTCATCTGCGATGCCACGAACCGCCGCCAGATCAGCTGATACAGCTTGAACTGCTTGGCGTCGAGGTGCTGCTTCACGTCGTCGGGGCGCCGCAGCACGTCGGTCGGGCGGATCGCCTCGTGCGCGTCCTGTACCTTGGACTGACCCTTCCCGGTCTTGTGGACGTTGGGCGTGGCGGGGAGGTAGCCCTTGTCGAACTCGCGCGCGATGAAGTCGCGCGCCTGGGCCACCGCCGAGTCGGCGACGCGGATCGAGTCGGTGCGCATGTAGGTGATCAGGCCCACGGGGCCTTCCGCGCCCATCTCGATCCCTTCGTACAGCTGTTGCGCCAGGCGCATCGTGACCGCGGCCGAGTAGCCGAGCTGCTTCGCGGCTTCCTGCTGCAGCGTGCTGGTGCGGAACGGCGGGGGCGCGGGGCGGCGGCGCTCCCCCTTCTCGACCGAGGTGACCTTGAAGGGGAGCTTGAGCACGTCCGCGACGATCGAGCGCGCGCTCGCCTCGTCCTTGATCTCGGGCTTGTGGCCGTCCAGCTTGTGCAGCCGGGCCTGGAACCCCTGGCCGTCCTTTTCGAGGTCGGCCTCGATGGTCCAGTACTCCTGCGGCACGAACTTGCGGATCTCCTCCTCCCGCTCGCAGATCAGCCGCAGCGCCACCGTCTGGACGCGTCCCGCCGAGAGACCGGTCTTGATGCTCTTCCAGAGGAGCGGCGACGTCTTGTACCCGACCAGCCGGTCGAGCACCCGGCGCGCCTGCTGCGCGTCCACCTTCTTCTGGTCGATGTCGAGCGGGTTGGCGAGCGCCTGTTGGACCGCGTCCTTGGTGATCTCGTGGAACAGCACGCGGCTCACCTTGCCGCCGTTGCCGAGGCTCTCCGCCACGTGCCAGGCGATCGCTTCGCCTTCCCGGTCGGGGTCGGTGGCGATCAGCACGCGGCTCGACGCCTTGGCGGCTTTCTTGATCTCGGCGAGGGTCTTCGCCTTTTCCTTGATGGGGACGTATTCGGGGGTGAAGCCGTTGTCGACGTCCACGCCGAGCTTGCGCTGCGGCAGGTCGCGCACGTGCCCCACGGTCGCCTTGACCGTGTAGCCCGAGCCCAGGTACTTGCCGATCGTCTTGGCCTTGGTGGGGGATTCGACGATGACGAGCGCGCGCTTCCCGGAACCCCGGGGCTCAGCCGCGCCGGGGTCAGCCGCACCGGGGTCAGCCGTGCGGGCCGCCTTGCGACGCTTGCGAGCCTTCACGACCTTCACATCCTCCACAACCTTCACATCAGCCTTTTTAGCAGCCACGCGTCAACCCTTCGTCAAAACGGCACGAGAGCGCATCTTTACCATCCCGCCGTGGTTTGCGCAAGCCTGACGACTTCGCGCGCGACGTCTTCTGCCTTTTTGCGCTCGGTGTCGAGCTGCGTGTGCGCCTTGAGATAGAACGGCTCGCGGTCCTTGAGCATCTGCCGCGTGCGAGCCATCGGGTCCTCTCCCATTAACAACGGGCGGGTTCCCTCCTCGGCGGCCGCACGCTGCGCGGCGGTCTCAGCGCGCACGCGTAGGTAGACGAGCAGCGCGCGCGCCTGCGCGCCCTCCATCGCGCCCGGCTGCGCCGCCCAGCCACCACCCGGCGCGATTACCGCCGGCTCGGTCGCGAGCGCGGCGTCCATCTCCCTGCGCTCCATCTCACGGAACGCAGCCTCGCCCTTCTCGGCGAAGATCAGCGTGATCGGCTTGCCTTCGCGCCGCGCCAGGATGAGATCGATGTCGACGAACCCGGCGTGCAGCTGCTCCGCCACGAGGCGGCCGATAGTGGTCTTGCCCGATCCCGCGAGGCCCACCAGCACGATGTGCTTCTTCACGACGCCGCACCTTTGGGCGTGCGGGCGCGCACCTGGGCTGTATACCCCGCGAAGTTTCGCTTCATCTCGCTCAGCGCATCACCGCCGAACTTCTCGATGAGAGCCTGCGCCAGCACCAGGGCGACCATCGCCTCGGCGATGACCCCCATCGCGGGCACCGCCGTGACGTCCGAGCGCTCGGACTGCGCCTGGGCCGGCGCCCCGGTCTTCAAGTCCACCGTCTTGAGCGGCGACATCAGCGTCGAAATCGGCTTCATCGCCACACGCAGCACCAGCGGCTCGCCGGTCGTCATGCCGCCTTCGGTGCCCCCCGCGCGGTTCGTGGCGCGCGCCAGACCCGGAAGAATCTCGTCGTGTACCTCCGAGCCCTTACGACGCGCCGCCTCGAAGCCGAGCCCCAGCTCGACGCCCTTCACGGCGGGGATCGACATCAGGGCCTGCGCCAGCCGCCCGTCGAGCTTCCGGTCCCACGACACGTGCGAGCCGAGACCCACGGGCGTGCCGAAGGCGAGCACCTCGACCACCCCGCCGAGGGTGTCCCCCGCGGCTTTGGCGGCGTCGATGCGGGCGATCATCTCGCGCTCGGCGTCGGCATCGAGGCAGCGCACGGGGCTGGCGTCGGCGGCGTGGTTCAGGGGCGTCGGTACGGGCACGGCGTGCCGTGCCACTACGCCGCCCAATTCCACCACGTGCGAACCGATTTCGATGCCGAACTGTTCCAGCAGCAGCTTGCACACGGCGCCGCAGGCGACCCGCGCCACCGTCTCGCGCGCGCTCGCCCGCTCGAGGATGTCGCGCGCGTCCTGGCGGTCGTACTTCAGGCTGCCGGCGAGGTCGGCGTGCCCGGGCCGGGGCCGGGTGACCTGGCGCCGCCGCTCGGCGCCCCCGCCACTGGGGGCATCCGCCTCCGGCGCCATCACGTCCTGCCAGTGCTCCCAGTCGCGGTTCCACACCAGCATCGCGATGGGCGAGCCGAGCGTCTCGCCCGCGCGCACCCCCGCGAGCCACTCGATCTGATCGGACTCGATCTTCATGCGGGCGCCGCGGCCGTACCCGCCCATGCGCCGCTTCAGCTCGGCGTTCACGCGCTCGGCGGACACGGGCAGCCCGGCGGGGATCCCCTCGAGGATCCCCACCAGCCCGCGGCCGTGCGATTCTCCCGCCGTCGTGAACCGAAATGTCATCGTGCCCTCGAGAGTCGCATAATAACACGCGAGCCCGACGCGTGGTCGGGCTCGAGGCCTCACACCCCGGCCGCCGCGAGGGCCGCCGAGGGCGGCGTCCCCGCCGGCCCGAGCGGCGGCCGGGGAGTGAGGCCCCTACCGCCGCGGCGACGGGAGCGGGTTCGTGAAGGCCGGCAGACTCACCATCACCAGGCCACGCGCGGTGATGCCGAACAGCAGCTGATTGCCGGACGCGTCCTTGGCCACGCGCAGCGGCCCGATGATCGGGTCGCGGGTCGAGATCGTGCCGATCTGGATGGCGTGGAACGTGTCGAACACGTCGATGTTCGCGTCGGACCGCGCCACGAAGATCACCCGGTCGTTCGGGCTGCCCGAGCCGCCGCACACCGGGCTGGTCGGGGGGCACGATCCCGAGGGGGCGAAGGTGTGGTTGTAGTTCATGTCCATGCCCGTCGCGAATCCCGTATCGGGCGAGGTGCCCTTGAGGCGCAGCCCCTCGTCCAGATAGTAGACCGAGTCGGCCCGCGCCGCGTTGGTGGCGCCGTTGAAGTTCGTGGCGATCGCCTTGACCCTGGTCGCGGTGTTACTGATGAAGTCGAGCACCTCGACGGCCGGGGACATGCCGAAGTCCACGTCCACCTGGCCGGAGTCCCGGATGGTCCCCGCGACACCGCTCGTCGAGCATCCCACGGTGGTGCTCGGGCCTTGCAGCAGTCGATCCTTGGTCGTGTACGACATCACCCGCGCGGACTTCGCGGCCAACTGACCACCCTCGCCCATGAAGCCGTGGGTGAAGTTCCCCGAGTTGCGGACGAACGTCGTATCCCCGAGCGCGAACGACTGCAGCTCGACGTTGACGCCGGCGCACGCAGTCAGGGTCACGGTCGCCGTGTTGTAGGGCCGCCCGCGCCGCTCGACCACCCGCAACGTGTCGGACGTGGAGCTCGGCGCCGAACCCGCGATCTCCCAGAAGAGGTGCCCGAACAGCACCGCCGGGTTGGGCGGGTTCCCCGGGTTGATCAGCTTCTCCATCCGCAGCGTGCCGCGCCCGGTGAACGGCGCCGGGTTCGAGGGCTCAGGCGTGGTCGAGTAGATCGCGAAGATCGAGTCCTGGTCGCACAGCGTCGGACCGTTCCTCCCGGGCCGGCACACTGTGGCCACGTACTGCGGCCGGTCGGAGACGTTGTACTCGGTGATGATCGTCTTGCAGCCCGGGGCGCACTGCACCTTGTACGTCTGGATCAGAAAGTCCGGCAGGTCCTGGCGCCACCGCAGCACTCGCGCCGGCGACACATCGAGGATCGCCAACTGCGTGCCGCCCGAGTTGGCGACGACGATCGAGTCGCCGTACGCGCCCAGCGTATCGCGCGGCCACAGCGCCACGCCCCACGGCTGCGCGCCCGCGGTCGGGATGCCCGCCGCCACGAACGTCGAGTTCGCCGCCTGGAAGATCTCCACGCGCCCGAGGCCCGGGTTCGTGAGGTACAGCTCGCGCCGGTTGGCGTTGTAGATCGCGTCCACGATCTTGCCGCCGAACGGCAGCGCCATCGTCGCGCCGGCCACGATCGTGACCGTGTCGGCGCGCGCCGCGCCGGTGGGGCTCGGCACGGTGAACACCTGGCCGGTGACGCCGCAGTTGTGCGCGGTCGCCCCGTCGCAGGCGAACGCCTGGACCACGACCTGCTGCGGGATCGGCGTGAGGGTCGTGAGGCCGAGCGGGAACTTCTTGACGGCGTCGGTCGACGTCCCGCCGAGCACGATCGAACCCTGGCTGATCAGCGTTCCCGCCAGATTGTAGACCCGGAATCCGATATCGGTAATGCCGCTCGGGTCGGTCGCGTGCACCGTGATGCTGTCGTTCGCCTCCGCCCGCTGCGCGATGGTCTGCTCGATCTGCGGCGCCGTGTTGTCGGTCGCCACCGATTGGATCGTCACGGTGATGGGGGACGTTTGCGCCACGCGGTTGCCGGAGTCCACGGCGAAGCCGACCACGGTGAAGAACGTGTTGGGCGGCGTGCCGTTGCCGGTGACCAGCACCGAGTCGATGAAATTCAGCGTGTCCGGGAACGGCGGCGCGCCGTTCGCGATCGAGTCGGCAGTGCGCGCGGTCTGGCCGGCGGGGCCGCCCACCAGCCACCCGACCCGCTTGACGCCCGCCTTCTGGTGCGCGGCCACCTGGATCGGGACATACTTGCCCTGCCCGGCCACCGCGCCGGTCGCCGGCTGCACCAGGTAGACCCGCAAGGCGTCGATGTTCTGCAGGAAGATGAACAGCGTGTCTTCCGCGAAGTTGGCCGAGCCGTCGGTCGCCCGGCCGACGATGCGGATCAACCCGCCCGCCCCCGAGCCGGGGGTGATCTTCTCCTGGAGCGTGAGGGTGGTGACGGCGCTCGTGAACACCGTGTCGGTCTGACTGATGAAGCCGCCGGTGTAGGTGAGCCGGATGTCCTTCAAGCCGAGGTTGTCGGTCGCGACGACGCTGAAGTTGAGGCCGCCCGCGATGTCCTGCGTGTCGGATGCGGTCTTCAGCTGAATCGTGGGCGGGACCACGTCACGCTGCACGCCCCCCGGGTTGCGGGTCGTCTCGCACCCCAGGAGAGCGCCCGCCAGCGCGCACATCCCCCACAGCAGTCCCCGTCCGCGTCGCATAATAGGCTCCCGGTTACTTCCCGGTGTTGGGCGTCACCAGGTCGTCGATTATGTGCGGCGTCACCAGAATCAGCAGATCGCGCCGCTGCTCCTGTTGATGGGTGAATCCGAACAGCTTGCCGACGATCGGCAGGTCTACAAGAAAGGGGATTCCCGTCTTGACGACGTTGACGGAGGTCACAGTGAGGCCACCGACCACGGCCGTTTCGCCGTCGTTGACCAGGATCTGGTTATCCGCCTGCTGTGTCTGGAACGTGAACCCGATGTCCACTGAGGCGGGCTGCACGCTCGAGTTCTCGGCGTGCACCTCCATCAGCACCTGGCGGTTGGCGGTCACGTGAGGCGTGACCTTCAGGTTGATGCCCGTCTGCTCGAAGCGCACGGTGGCGCGCGCAGGCTGCCCGGTGGTCCCGGTGCCCACGTCCACGATGCGGATCGGCACGCGGTCGCCGACCAGGATCTCGGCGGGCCGGTTGTCGAGCGTCGTAATCGTGGGCTCGGCCTGGAGGTCGGACAGGCGGATCTCCTGCGTCGCCTGCAAGAACGTAGTCAGGTCGAAGTTCCCGATCGCGGTCGAGAAGATGAGCTCGAGCGCCGGGTTCGGGACCTCCTGAGAGGCGTTGCCCAACGCGGACAACGAGTTGCCGCCCAAGTCCACGATGATCTGATCGGGACTGAAGTTGCTCTGCGGCACGAGCGCATCGGGCACGCCGTCGAGATTGGTATCCACCGGCTTCGCCGTACGGGGATCGGGCCGCTGGACGAGCCGGTTGAAAAACTGGGTCGTCGAGCCGAGATCATACTTCAGTCCCAGATCCTCCAAGTCGGAGCGGTCGATGAAGATGATCTTCGCCTGGATCGACACCTGGGGCGTGCGGATGTCGAGCCCGCGCACGAAGTCCTCGACGATGCGGATGCGGCTCTGGATTTCGGTGAGGACGAGCGCGTTGGTGGTCGAGTCCGCGACGACCGCGCCCCGCTTGGAGATGATGGACTGCACCGACGGTACGAGCGAGCTGGCCTTGGCGTAGTTCACGCGCACCAGGCGCGTCTCCACGGGGACGGTGGAGTCGGCGCGCGCCAGGTCCTTCTTGTCGATCACCTGGAGGATGCCGCCTTCCAGGGTGTTGACGGTGAGCCCCTGGGACTCGAGCACCGCGTTGAAGGCGAGGTCCCACGGCTGGTTCTTGATCTCGGCCGAGAGCGAGCCCGAGATGCCCTTGTTGACCACGATGGTCCGCCCGCTGAACGCGGCGAACCCGGCGACCACCTCCTGGATGTCGGCCCGGTCCCAGGTCACGGTGATGCGCGGCGCCTGCGACTGGGCGGCCTCCGCGGCGTGCGCCGCGAGGTACGAGTCGATCGACACCGGGGTGTCGCTCGCACTGGGCGGGGCCACACGGGCGGCCTGGCCCCCGCGACTCGGCAGCGGGGCGGTCGCGGCCATCGGCGCCGGGGCCGGCGGGGGGGGCGGGGGCAGGGTCGCGACCATGAGGCTCGACCACGCACCGAACGCCGTGCGGTCGGCGCCGATTTTGACGCGCACCTGGCCGTCGCGCTTCTCGATCTGGTAGTCCTTCAGCACGTCGAGGTCGATCACCACGCGCACCACGCCCGGCCGGAACTGGGCGTAGCGCACGTTCTTGACGCCGCCACGGTTCTGCCCGTCGTACAGTGCGGCGGGCGCGGCGAGCCGCGCGCTCTGCAGATCGATCACGAGCCGCGCGGGGCTCGCCAGGGTGAAGTCCTGCACCTCGACCGCGCCCCGGAGATCGATCACGACCTCCACGCGGCCGGGGGCCGGGAGCACGCTGACGGCTTTGACTTCGCCGTCCCGACCCGGCGCTCCCCCGATCCCCGGGCTCACGCCCGGGGCCAGCGACGGGGGCGCCGCGGCGAGCAGCCACGCGGCGAGGGCTGCGATGGGCTTCATGGCGATACCTCCTGCTTGGCGAGCGACAGCGTTTCCTGGCGCTCGAAGCCGAATTCCTGCACCGTAAACACGATTTCGCGCGGGCGGATCGTCGTGACCTTGAGGCGCCCGATGATCTCCGCCGGCTTCACCCGGTAGATCTTGCTGTTGGTAACGTCGCGGAGCACGGCGACGCTGCGCGCCGGGTAGCGCGAGTCGTAGTAGATCCCGACGAGCTTCAAATCGGAGAGGAGCGGCCGGATGTCGCCCGACTTGAGGAGCGACAAGAACGGGTCGCGGCCGCCGCCCTCGTAGGAGTACACCTCGCGCACCAGCGTCGTCGCGCCCGTGCTGTCGGTGCGGGCCGTCGTGTCCTTGGCGGCGCTGTCAGGTCTGGCGCGGGGCTGCGGCTTCGCCTGAGCGGCGAGCGGCGCGGCCACGCACACCGCCGCGAGGCCGAGCGCGAGTTTAACGCTCATCGGTGGCCCGGGCGACGGACTTCGCCGGCGCGCCCTTCTTGGGCGCCGGCGGGGCGGCGGACTTGACGAACGTGCGGATCACGAACTGGGCCTCGAGCAGCGATCCCAGCGTGTCGTTCAAGACGCGCTGCGTCTGCTGCTGCGCCGCCCGCAAGATCACGTCCTGCGGCACGACGATGCGCGGCAGGCTCGCGATGTCCGACAGGAACTCGCCGAGCTGGTCGTAATGGCCCAGGATCTCCAGGCGGTAGCGGTAGGTGTCGAACGGCGCGGTCGCGTCCACGGCGAGCGGCTCGAACCGGCCGATCGTCACGCCGCGCACCTTCGATCTCGTCGAGATGTCGTCGATGAGCGCGGGCACCTCGTTCTTCTCGGGCACGAGCCGGCGCATCACGCCGAGCAGGGCCTGGTATTGCTCGACCTTGCGGCGCAGATCTTCGACCGTGCCGCTCGCCAGGTCTTCCTTCGCCCTGGTGATGATCGTCTGCAGGCTGTCGATCTCGGCGTTCGACGTCGCGATCTGCGCCGCGGTCGGCTGCTCCCAGTAGGTCCAGAACACGTAGCCCGCGATCACCATGACGAGCGTGATCAAGAGCATGTACTGGCTCTGCCGGTCCTGGGGGAGAAGGGGCACGGCGGCTTACCTCACCGACTGGGTGAGGGGGATGGTCCGGATGTACACCGAGTCCGCGACCTTGTAGCGCAGCGACACGTTGAACGCCGTCACCGGCCGATCCGCATCGATCACCGTGGACGACGTGGCGGGGGAGACGTCGGTGAGCCAGGGCGACGCCGCGAGCTGCCGCAGAAACGTGGTGTATGCCTGAATGTCCACCGTCTTCCCGGTGATCCAGACGCGCACGGCGGGCGCGGCGCCCGTGTCCGGCGCGCCGGGCGGGGCATTCACCGGACCGGAGGGCCCGCCCGCCCCCTGCGCCGAGATGCCGTCGAGCCAGGTGTAGGGAGGCAACGCCTTGGTGATCTGGTCGAGGATGTGCGGCCAGATATAGCGGTCGGCGTCGATGCCGCGGATGACGTTGATCTCCGCGACGAGCGAGTCGCGGATCTTCTCCGACTGGCGCTTCTGGGCGATGACGGCGTCGAAGCGCCGCTTCTCGATCCGCACGGCATCGAGCCGCGCCTCGGCCACGCGCAGCCGCGCCGTCTGGGTGAAGAACAGCAGCACGATGCCCGTGATCACCACCGCCGACGTCGCGCTCGCCGCGATCAGCCACGGATTCTTGACCGAAGCGATGAGGCCACGGAAGTCGGGGAGGGCAAGCTTGAACCCGCCCCCCGGCGCCGCCCGCTTCTTTTTTCCCGGGAGAAGATTTATTTCGATCATGCGGCGCGCCTCAGCGCCAGCCCGACCGACAGCATCAGCAGGGGGGCGACTTCATCCACCGACACGGACTCGAATACCGCGTCGCGCACCTTGAGCCGCTGCACCGGGCTCGCGACCTCGACCGGCACTTTGAGCCGGCTGCCGAGCGCTTCGTTCAGGCCCGGAATCCGCGCCCCGCCGCCGATCGTGTAGACCCGCCCCAGGCCGCCCGCCGAGCGCGAGGCGGTCGCGAGGAACGCGGCGGCCCGCTCGACCCCGACGGCGATCTCCTCGCCCCGCGCCTCCACGTACGGCGCCAGGTCGCCGCTGTGCGTCAGGCCCTGAATCACCCGCTCGGCGTCTTCCGCCGACAGCCCCTTCTCGCGCTGCAGGTCCTCGCGGAAGCGGCGCGTGCCCACCGACAGGTCCCGCGTCAGCACCGGCACGCCGTCCTCGAGGATGTTCACGTTGGTCACCTCGTGACCGATGTTCACGAGGCCCGCCACGCCCTGCATCGCATCGGGATGGTTCAGCTCGAAGGCGTTGTGGATCGCGAAGGCGTCCACATCGATGATCCCCGGCTCGAGCCCCGCCTCGTTGAGGAGCGCGACCCGCCCCTCCACCAGCTCCCGCTTGGCCGCGACGAGCAGGACGTTCATCTGCAGCCCTTCGGCGTCGGGGTCCAGGATCTGGAAGTCGAGCTCCACGTTGGCCATGTCGAACGGCACGTGCTGCTCCGCCTCCCAGCGGATCACCTCACGGGCGTCGGCTTCCTTCATGCGGTCCATCTGGATCTTCTTGACGATGACGTCCCGGCCCCCCACCGCCGTGACGACCGACTTCTGCTTCACCCCGGCCGCGGAAAACAGCCCCCGGATCGCCTCCGCGACGATCCCGGGGTCCATGACCTCGCCCTCGACGATGGCGTCGGCGGCCACCTCGGTGGTGGCCACCTTGGCCAGCTCCGGCTCGCTGCCGGAGTGGTCCACCACCACCAGCTTGATGATGCCGGAGCCGATATCGAGGCCGACGGAGGTTTTTTTGCCACCCAGGAACCCGAACAGGGCCATAGCGCCTATGGGTTAGAGACAAGACGGGGCGAGGGCAAACTACAGTAAGCCCCGCCCCTTATCCTGTCAAGCCTCGAACCTACTTGAGGCCTGCACAACAAGTACTTTACTGGCCTAGAGTTAGGCCGTTTAGTAGAGCTGCACCCACCCCCGCGACCGCATCAACGCCACCAC
>WNGI01009383.1_pt1 | contig 13297 bp, 12 predicted proteins | sample 5400621 | NCBI WGS metagenome assembly WNGI01 (sample SAMN13153374, study PRJNA577476) | soil metagenome | isolation source: 20 cm soil or saprolite under Garry oak tree replicate 1 | place: USA:California | collected 2016-06-15
AGCTGCGCATTGCTGTGCATTGCTGTAAAGACTTACCAATCACTAGTAATACAGCTTACTCATGTAGATAACAAGATTGACATATGTTTGTACTTCGTAGTATATAAACTGTACTTTAGTAGCGTCAATCTCTATCATTTTATCCTCTTTACAATCTTATAGTTGAGCCCCAGCTCCTATAAAGTACAAATCAATTACACCACACTCGGTAAGTGTTACATTATCAATGTAACGTTCTGCGCTGCTGGCTAGGTATTGCCACGCCTAGTTTCAACAGCAAGTACAAAGGCAACTTGCACAGAGAAACATCAATTCCAGGCTATGACAATCTGAATGCATGTATGTACATCAAAGGGAAGGCATATGGATAAGAAATGATCTAGCTGCAAATAATATGAGCTCAATGGAAAGGCAACATAGTCAGTCAATAATTCACCTGGCTGAGATCAGCTTTGTATTTTAGCCTGCAATAAATGTTCATCAAAGGTGGTTCATGAATAGATAAAGAACATACCATCAGTGTGAATCACTGCCTGCTTGCAGAGGAATTCAACCAAATCTTCATGATCAGAAGGCATAGAGTCAGGAGTAATGGTGGTCTTCAGTTTCTCCCAATAGCCTTTTGTTTTGCATTCATCCAAAGCTTCTCTAATTGATGGCACAAATGGTTTTTTGATCCAAAATGATAGTTTGGCAATGATGATAATTGCTTGAAAGTTTAAGCATAAATGGAGTTACTGAAATGGAATTATTTACATACAAACTAAGACTTGGCAAGAAGTGGACTTATTACAGTAGCATCAGTTTCTTGTTATAATGAAAGAAAGAAATCCATACAGTCAGAGTCCACTGGTCAGGTCGATCTCCAAACACAGGGAAAATTTCATCCTGATTATAAGAAAGAGTAAATACTAAACCTTTAATATATCAATGAACCTACTTGCTAACATGCATACAGAGATAAGAATCACTAACTCATGAAATACCATCACTTACCTGAAAATAAGGAAAGTCATATGGGTGAGATTGGGTGATCTGAAATAATATCCTTACAATCTATCAATGTAAAGTTAAAATATGGAAAGGATGGGGCTATAAACTCACTTCCTAGCACATGCACAACATAATTGATTAAGTGCAATGAGACTGCAGATCAGAACAGTGTACATTTTCACTCACTTGCTGTTGGTCATTGGAAAAGACATGACAAGACTCTCTTTCACAGATGGTGTAATGTCACTCACTTGCTATTGGTCAAAAGAAATGATGTAATAGGGCTATCTTTCACAAAGTCACTTACAAGCTTGTGGTCATAGAAATGACATGATGAGAATGCCTTTTACAGAAAAATGCAATGTCACTCACTACCTGTTGGCCATATGAAAAGAACACGATGAGAGACCATTCACAAAAGTAGGCACTGTCACTTACTTCCTTTGGTCATAGGAAAATATACATAATATGTATGAGACTGCCTTTCACAAAATGTTTAATGTTGCTCACTTCCTGTTGGTCATTGAAAAGGACACGATGAGATTGCCTTTCACAAAAGTCCAATTGCACTCACTCCCTATTGGTCATAAGAAATGATGTGGACTTAGAATGTGCAATGTCACTCACTTCCTGTTGGTCATAGAAAAAGATGTGCCAATGAGGCTGCCTCTCACAAAATTTGCAATGTCACTCACATACTGTTGGTGATAGGAAAAGATCTGAAAAGACTGCCTTCAACAAAATGTGCAATGTCACTCACTTGCTGTTAGTTATAGGAAATGATGTAATGAGACTGCTTTCACAAAATGGGCAATGTCACTCACAAGCTGTTGGTCATAGGAGAAAATGTGATGACCTTTCACATGATTGTGCAATATCACTCACAAACTGTAGGTTATAGCAAAAAATGTAATGAAACTGCCATTCAACTGACAAATGTGTAATGTTGCTCACAGGCTGTTGATCATAAGCCAAGATGAAATGAGATTGCCTTGAACAACAATGGTGCATTGTCACCCACTCCCTGTTGATCATAAAAACAAGTTGATGAGACCTGGCTTTTAAATTTTGCAATGTCACTCACATTCTGTCAGGATGGGATGAGACTTTCTTTCACAAAATGTGCAATGTCACTCACTTCCTGTTGGTGATAAGAAAAGATGTGATCAGACTCCCTTTCACATGAATGTGTGTTGTCACTCACTTCCTGTTGATCACAGGAAGAAAATGTGATGAGATTGTCTTTTACAAACATGTGCAATGTTACACACTCGCTGTTGGTGATAGGAAAAGATCTGATGAGACTGCCCACCACAAAATGTCCAATGTCACTTACATCCTGTTAGTGATAGGAAACAATGTCATGAGACTCCCTTTCACATAAACATTGTTACTTACATACTGTTTGTCACAGGAAAGAATGTCATGAGGCTGCATTTCAGACAAATGTGCAATATCACTCACATACTGTCAATGATGAGGCTACCTGTCATACAATGTGCAGTGTCACTCACTGCCTGTTGATTATAGGAAAAGATGTGATGGAACTTGCATAGCCACTCACTGTCTGTTGGGTATAGGAAGATGCATAAGGGGATTGCCTTTTGAAAAACTGTAATGTCACCCACTCCCTAAGTTGGCCATTGATTAAGTATTGATGAGATCACTTCAGATAATTTTACAACATCACTTACCCGCTGTTTGTAGTAGGAAAAGAATTGATAAAGCCACCTTTCAAACAAGATGTGTGATGTGACTCACATACTGTTGGTGATAGGAAGAGATGTGATGAGACTGCCTTCTGAATGTGTCATGTTGCCCACTTTCTGTTGTGCATGGGTCAAGTGGACTGCATAACAGAGAAATGCAATATTACTCACTATCTAAGGATATACAGATGTTTTGAAATTGCTTGGCTGAAGAAAGGTTGCCATTACTCACTTGCTGTTGCCATGGAATAAATGTGCTTAGATGGATTAACAGAGAAAAGGCATCACCACTGACTCTCTGTTTGACATTAGTATTTAACCATGTCTCAGAAGAAGTACAACATACATCCTTTTGATTTTGCCATAAATATCATGAGGCTTTAAAAAGAAAAAGATTTACTGTCTGTCATTTTTGGATAAATTTTGATGAGTATCAGAAGAGAAAAATCACCTACTCCCTGTTATTGATGGTACAACATTTGATAACATAGTCTCTCAGATAAAGCTATTGCAACAACCTTCTGTTGTTTGTTGGATCAGATCTAATATACCACACAAGTGTCTGAAGTTTTGCTCACTTTCTTCATGTGTGTTAGAGATGTGAATGAAAGATACAAATTGTGTCACTCACTGCCTGTCGATTAAAAGATGGAATTAATGAGACTGCTTTCAAAGATAAATCTACTCACTTCCTTTGGTTGTATCATGCAACATGGGTAATCTACAAAGAACTGGAGGATGCCACTCACTTCCTGTTATTCATGAAACAAGACTGCTGATCAGCAAAGGAATCATCACTCACAAACTGTTGGCATCAGACAAAATATCAGACCCACTATTCCATGTCACTTACCAACTGTTTTCCATAATATTAGGGCTTAACAATCAGAACAGGATGATGGCAAATCACCTGTATCTCATCCAGTTGTTTAGCAGATGCCTAAAATGATTTGGCTTGCTTTTGTGCAAAGGAATTGATGCATTACTTACTGGCTGTTGCAGTTTTCATAAGCATCTATCATATGTACATATATGAAGGCCACCTACCATTCTTTCCATCTATTGCCAGTTGATTTTTTGATGATGATGGGCACATGTTTAGCAAGTATGCTTACCCAGAAGTGTGGAAATTTTGTAAAAACTGCTCTAATGACACCAACCCAATCAAAAGTATCATTTGGCAAGATATGTCTGAGCAAGGTCAACATTAGTATGTTACATTTTGAATGTACCACTGACTGAAGTGCACATCTAACACAGAGGTCAAGGTTGTTCATCTGTGTTGACACAAATAGCTCATGTAAGGTAGTATCATCAATTGCATCAGCAGTTTGATGAGTCAATTCAGGACAGTCCGTCTCTGGTAAGTCCATATCTATTGGAGAACATTATCTCAATTTTCCAGGCAGGAATATTCATTGTTCTCACCTTCCAATCGCACATATGCCTTGGGAGGACATCTGGTATCCAAAACTTTAGGAAGATAAACTGTCTGAAAAGTGCCTTCAGCATTTTCCCTGGCTCTCTCCCACTTATCTTCTTTCTCTGCTGCAATCAAGTTGACAAATTCATTGATTATTTGACTATCAAATTTGGTGAATATAACCACCAGGGGAACTGCAAGGGACCATGTTCTAGTCAGTATACAGTAGTAGATTTAACACATTTAATATAACCACCAGGGGAACTGCAAGGGACCATGTTCTAGTCAGTATACAGTAGTAGATTTAACACATTTGAAAGTGGAAGTCAATTCTCAATGAAAAGGAGATATCAAAGGCAGACTGTATTCATCAAAGCTTACCATTGCCTGTCCCCTTGTTAAAGAATTCAAGTTCTGTGGGCAAAATGGGTCGAGGACTGTCCATGGGCAGGCAGTACCTAAAAAGCCTCATGAGCCAGTTATGTAATGGCATAAAGCAAGATACCAAATTGCATGCAACTGATTCTTCAGCTCAGTTTCTGCAGACCTTCTTTCAATGAACCTCTGAGCAACATCCAGTTCCTCAGTAGAACCAGATTCAAAACCCTGAGAGTCATGGAAGATGAAGTTACTCCCAGGGTATGTAATTTGATGCTCAATATCATGCAACCCCCTCTGTCATCATGCCATATGAATATCAGAATAGATTCATGTATCATTATTTAACTCACCTCAATGGATGGCATCAAATGAATCACAGAGGGTAGTAGTTCTTCACCTACAAGAATTGAAGAAGCTAAATATTTAACAAAAACACAATGTTCAGCCTAACTTACCATTCTTGCCATACATATATGATGGGCCTTGTTCCCTTTGCTACACCACAAACCTTCTCAAGAATAGTTGTCTTTCCTGCATTAGCCCTTCCAATGATGAGGATGCGAAAGTGTGGGCATAGGTATTGCTTCCTGAGGATTGCAACATCTATCTTATCTACATTTGATATTTATATCATAATAATCAGAAATTGGATGGCATTAGATAATCATATTGGCTTACTTTTCAATGAATCTTTACTATGTGTATCTGCCATTGTTAATTGTACTAGCAGCTAGAATGTCAATATTTGATAGTGGGAACTTGGATGGCACGAGAGGTCTGAGGACTGCTTGAACAGCCTCAAAATTGGTGTACAAATGAAATGAGGCAATGAATTTTGGGATCAATACACCAGCAAGCTGGGATGTGATGTTGGCTCGCAGCCAGGTGGCTCACTTGCGCTACTAATAGGCAGTAGTTAAGATCGGAGGTTTTGATTGATTAGTCCAGATGGCTGGTTTGCAAAAGATCAATAATTTGGTGTAACCGACCCAAAATCACACTAACACGTGCGTTTGGCCAAATGGTTGAGAGTCCACCGGATGTGCACGCGGGAATGAGCCTAAGCAATGCGGTTGATAAAGAGTAGAGCGTGGGCGATGGTTTTAGCGCACGCTCGCGAGTGATAACTTGGACAGGAACCCGTGGCTTTGCAGCTCAATTGTACATATTTGGACAAGTTCTAAATCTGGAAATCTGGGCACCATTGATTCTCACGCCATACGGACCCCACGCTATCAGTTATTCACACACCTTTAAACCTCAGATCGGGACCATCGTCCGCCGTTTTATATTCTGATCTCCCAGGGCCGTCTCCCTTTCATACGAAAGCAACCAGAAATTGCACTATCGGAGGGATTATGAAGGCGAGGATGGCCATACGTTGTGTATCACCAGCGCAGCATCTTGAAGCATCACCTCAACGGTACGATCATGATGTTTTACGTTTTCTGCGTGCTCAAACCACAGTATGTTGTAACAGTGATTCTACAGGCTCGCATTTGTCGTCTCGCGTTATCCGCGTTAATCCTACCGTTAGCCTTCCTTTCACAAGTATCAAACCAAAGGTACACCCACAAAACCCGTGTCTTGCGCTGCCTGCTGCCCCATAGCGCACATTCCCGAAACAATCTAACCCCAGACATCAAGCCCAAGGTTATCTCGACAAATTTCATGAAAAACATAGTAGATGAGCGCTGCATACGCTCACCCTGCCCAGTTGATGCATGTCCATATATTACATTTCACAATAATGATCAGGTTTCATTGGATACATCACATGGGTGCGGTGCGCCCAAAATCGCTGCACCAGAAACAGCCTGGATCGCTTTACCAGTGACCCATATTCCGATGCAAGCTGTTCCATCCAAGCATCAAATTGAACATCTTGAAATGCCATCACCATTTAGAGAGCCCCTGCGTAAACACCTGTCAGCACATCAAACATGACGAGTGAAAGATGAGACTTGGAGGAAAACTTGGTCTGTGCGCAGAAGCGCCATCATCTGATTCATCTGGGCCCCCTTCACGATAACGGTCTGCGAGCCATGCTAGACATGGTACCGTGGCACAAAGTATGGCCGATTACACTTAATATCCGAGCGGGTGCTAAGCAGTCACTAGCAGATTGTTTACCATAGGTCTTGATAGTACCATCGAGAGAACTTTGATGCATGCGCTCGCGGTGAGCTTGGGTATCGTTTCCATCAAGTCGATGAAATTCTTTGTTTGTCTTGACTTACATGGCTGTGCGGTATGCTTAAAAGATTTCAGAACGTCGCGTCTCCGAGTGTTTTGCCTTCAGGAGTGAGAAGACATAGTACGTATCTATATTGTGCTGGTAAGTAGAGGATCCGAAATGCCGGACTCTTCCCGCACTTGTCGCCAGCCAGGTAATCGAAACCGTGACTGCCAGCTGGTTTATTGAAGAAGCATGCGCGTCGTTGGACTTGGGGCGACGGTGGCGCGCGTCTCAATTAAATACCTATGTAGGTCGACAATCGAGACTTGGGCCACAAACCAGTTGATCTGGATTTGAGTGTGGATTGTGGAGACGACATCGACAAATGCATTCCGCTAGGGTTTGGCTTCGCTCGCGTTGTCGTCCCATCACGAAGCTGAGATTAGGAAGCGTGAGTTGGTTTCAACTTAGTACGATTTCTAGCTTTCAACGTAAGCTTTTGACTGGGGGAATGAACCTCAGAGAAGAGTTATGTAGGGGGTACATCGGTCAACCGCACGAAAGCAACTAACAACGTAGCACGTGGTTGACTTTGTTTTTCAGAATCCAACAAATCCATTAAAGTAGCACGATTTCTATATACTACAGCCATGATACGAGACTCGGGGTGCCCACATACATATTACACGGGCGCGGTGCATCCAAACGACGTCGCTGCACCAGAAATCGCGAACGCCGCCTGGATCGTTTTAGCAGCGGCCCACATTCCTAAGCAAGCTGTTGCAAAGCTCGCCAAGCCCAGTATCAGATTGAACACTTTAAAGTGCCACCGTCCGCTAAAGAGTCCCTGTAACCTTCGTAAGCGCATCGAACATCGAAAATTTCAAGCAGACGCTTTTACCCTCTTCCAACGTGACCACTCTCTCCAAGTGTCTATCTGCCCTTGGCTTCCGTTACCTGGGCTGTATGCCTTGTCCTCGATCATGGCGTCGATTCGAACTTGGTACCCAAACCAAAGAAGAGGCGGGAACGTATATGTAAATTGCATGATTGCAGCAGCGGCGATGATACCGGAGATTGTTTGGACTTGGGGTATGGAAGAGCCAACTATAAATGCTGGAAAGTCACTGTTAACCATAATACGCGTTGGAAAGTGAATAATTGAGTACGAACCAATCACCCAGTATACAACGACAAGGCCTAATCGCACACAATCAGTCGGCGATAACATAGAAAATTTGTAATAACTACCTACCCATCCAAATAAAATACCCTTTGAAACTCATAAGCCGAGGGCCTTTAAATATGTCTTCAACTATGTTGGTGTATATAACCTTGATTGCGATATTGCCATAAAGTCCAGCGGCGGTCATGCCAACGACGAGCGCCAGAGCGTTTCCTGTAAAACGTCGATTTCATGACTAGATATACATCACAAACGTAGATCTGACCAGCTGTTTGCCATGCGTACGCGCTAATGCCTTGATACGCAAGAGGTAGGGTGAATTGTCCCTGATATGCCTAGAATACCGTACGTTAGTTTCGCCCTTTCGAGAACTGCTTTGAACGCACGTAAATAAAACAGCCGTAGAGGAGGTAGACAATAATGCAAAAGGCCTGTGTAAGTACCTACGAGGAAGAGGGTAAGCTTTTGTGCTTCGCAAAGCGAAAAGAGTTACGACGAACTAGGCATTTCCAAAAGTCCATTGGTCTCCTCATTTCAGCCATCTATGATAACGTTGATGAGTGAATAGAAATTGAAGATTCTGTTGAAGACGCTGACAATCTCTGGAAAAATCATAGCGCCTCCGTATGCGAGAACCTATGAGGCGATATGAGAGAAAGCTATGAATGGAGGCTGTGCGACGCTAACCAGGTTCATAACTCCGTTCACCTAGGCAAACGTTGAGATATGTTCATATCTACGCGATAGAGGAAAATGATGCTACCTTTGCATACAGTGGTAATATGGTGAAGCTCTGGGTGACGACAGGCCCGGGTAGAACTCCCAATGATTTCTCGGCTGCAGCATAATCAGGCGGACTGCGAGGTACTATCACCATAGAGATACACATTATGGCGATATTAACCCTGATAGTAAATCGATCAGAGGCTAAATTTTCAAAAGGTGGTACACCACCGCACCATATAGCAGATACGGCGAAGCGACTAAAATTCTGACGGTATATATTGAGCGACTAGGTAGGGTAGTGTATACAAAATATCGCACCTTGAGCGTTCGAATTTGACCAAGGATCATGTTGATTATCGGAAAGATGACAACGCAAATCGAGAAACATAACTATAGAAAGCTTGTAGGGGGTTTCATCACCGGGATTAATAATGCCGACTCACTCGTCCTCGAGTGATTTGGGATAAACTCTCTCCAAGGGCCAAGCAGATCCCGCCAACCTGGGGGGAAAAGATCAGGTCGGCGAGGATATCGCGGCGGAAGAAGCATACACCGATCATTAATTGCACTGATTGCAAAATATTGAAAGCACGGCGCGCATACCTCCCGTATATCCGATCTGCAATATCAGCATACGTTTTGAGTGGGTACTGGAGAGAATCGAGTCGAAGGAACAATGCCCATAGTAGAATCCCGGAATATGACGATGCTATGCCCACTAGAAACAAAATGATGAATAAGCGACGAGGTGATCGGGTGATAAACTCAACGGAAGACGAAGAGAATAACGCCAGGGACCCAGCCTACTTGGGAGATCGCGTAGGGTGCGGTAAATGGCCCGACGATATCAGTGGTAAGCAGCCAAAAAACGGACATCCAAGAAGCTATTCGAAGTGCGCGGGATGCCTCTGCTCTCTCATGTTGATCTGGGGTCATGGGAGGAAGCTCGTCTGCCTTGCTCCTCCAGGTCTCTTTCGAGTCATCAAGGATATCAGTTTGCGAGTTGACCGGTATGCCACTTTCTTCATTTCGTTGCAACGCCGCATAGAAGAGGTATTCCTCGAAGACAACCTCAGATTGCGCCGGGTGGACAACGACCTCGGAGTGCTTAGGATCCATTGGACGGGATTCCTTCCGATGAACGAGGACTCCTTAAAGGTGAAGTGTCACAGCGCACGGCATATCCCTTATCGAAACGATGCTATGGATAGAACGTAGAAAAGCTTGACAAAGCCTAGCTGCGCTTGCGTGAAAGAGTAAACATACGAGCTTAAGAAGCCCGCGTACTGCGCTTGGTGACTCGGTTCGGCCAGACTGGGGCCTTCAGCTCGGCGGGGGATGCGGGCGCGGCCTCGGGTGCAGTTACCAGGACCTAAACTGAGTTTCAATTGACCGACAACTATAGTTAGAAAACCAAAAATACTGGCACTAGATGGTCGCCGTGGTGGTTGTATCATCCAACAAGGACCTCTCTGCTTTCATTATTGGCAGCACACACGCCACTTTTTGATGCTTTGATTTACCGCGTCAAACCCCGCTGATGCCAAAACCCACATGACAAAATTACGATCACCCTAAAAGCACTAGCTTCTGTGCCTTTTCCGTAACATTCGGGATAAAACAAGCTCTCGCAGAAGTTTTTCTCGCTTCCCAATTCGGTCCCGCACACCATAAGAAATGGGCTACAGGCAATTCTTAGCCCTCTTCCTGCTGGCGACTAATCTAGTTGCCCCAGCCGGAGCAGTCTATTCACTCCTCCGCGAATACAGCGGCAGCTCGTTCTTTGACAGATGGGATTTTTACGGCAATATCGATAACACGACTTGGGGTAAGTGTTACGCGTCGCACTGGATTCGTAAAGCTTGTACTTACGCCGCCCGCACAGGAAACGTGACGTACTTGGATCGCCAAGATGCCTTGTCCAGCGGCCTTGCGACCGTGAATTCGGCGGGGCATGCTATCATGAGAGTTGACGACACGACGAACATCGCACCAGCCCCCCAGGTCAATCGAGCTTCGGTACGACTTGCGTCACGTTTGTTTGTTGAATTCACGCGTTGGCATTGTTGCTGCAGATCAGAATAACATCCCAGGATACGTACGGCGCCGGAAGCCTCATAGTGCTCGATCTACTTCACATACCTTATGGCTGCTCGGTAAGACTCAACCTCCTGTCATCCACGTCGTCCACAAACATTCTTTCATAGGTCTGGCCCTCGTTCTGGACAAGAGGCGCAGACGTTACTTGGCCAGATGGCGGCGAAATCGACATTATCGAAGCCGTCAACCTGATGAATCACAACCAATACGTGTTGCACACCACGCCGGGCTGCACGGCAGACACCAGCAGTTCGCACACCGGGCACATCGTGGGCACCGATTGCTCAGTACCAGCTGGATGCGTCGTGGCGGAGACAAAACCAAACAGCTACGGCGCAGGCTTTGCACAAGCTGGTGGTGGCGTGTATGCAGCTCAACTTGACACGTCGGGCATTTATATATGGTTCTGGAGCGTGAGTCATACCCAAGGTACTATTGAATTTGGCCCCATCTCACGCGTTTCGTGTTACATAGCGACCTGACGTCCCGGAAAACATTCGGACTGCAACGTCTACGTCTCCTCTCGACACGTCCACCTGGGGAACACCTAGCGCTGCGTACTCTAGCGCAACCTGCGATTACAGCACGTTCTTCGCACCCCAACAGCTGCTGTTCACAATGACCCTCTGCGGCGATTGGTAATTACCGCTTTTTTCCTCCCTGCATCCATGAATAACCAGATTTGGTTTTTCGTTTTTCACGAACAGGGCTGGAGTAACCAGTATCTACGAGTCCACTTGTCACACTCGAACAAACTCTTGCGTAAGTTGCCCACTCTACAATGGGAAAGCACAACGACTGAATATCTTTATAGGTAAACGATAATGTTATCGGTCCCGGAGCTACGTACGACAATGCATACTGGGAAATATCATCTCTCAGAGTATACGCCGCTGAAGGTTCCTGACCCAGTTCTCATTGATTTCCTTATCCGGAGTCCATATACCCTGTACCACGTATATCATGTTTGTTTCGTTTATACAGATTCTGAATCATACATATATCATTACATGTACACTCGCTTTACAGCCGTTACAAGCACCACCCAACAAGATCAACAGGAACAAAAAGGAAAAAGTTACATAAAATCGAATGCCTTAACGGGCGACTTCAACTTCCTCTCCAAAATGGCCATCAGCCAGATTATTGAGTATATCCTCCTGCGCATCCAGCTTTCGGACGTGAATCCAAAAGAAGACGCCAGATATCCCTGCGAGAACGCCCATAACGCCATAATTCCACACGAGCAGGGGGTCAGTCGAAAGACTGACAAACGCCTCGCCGAGGGCGGAGCTAAGGGCGGACATGAACAAAAAGACGGCCATGACGAGGGATTTCATGTTTCTGGGCGCTTTAGTAAAGGCGTATTCGAGTCCGGTGATGGAGGCGAAGATTTCGCTGAATGCGATGAGGATGTATCTGGTGCAAGTGTCAGAATTTAGGATTGCGTGGAGGAAGGGCGAACTTACGATCCGGATTGGATCCAGACGTTGAGTGGGGAGACTTGAGGAGCTACACATGCTCCGGCTTGGTAACCACAGGGACTAGTCTATAACAGAGTCAAAAATTAAAGTTTGGCGGGGTGAAATGAGAAAAGCGTACCTTGTAAATGTAGTGTTGCACGACTGCACGAAGGTGGAAATCCTGAGTTTAGCCTTGCTGCAGTGATCACGTTATGAAAGATGCTTTACCTGCAGCCCAGACCATAGACATGGCACCAGTGAAGAAACCCGCCGTGATCTTCTTCAAAGCCGAAAAGTTCAAGCCTATATACCTGAAGAAAGGATATATCTATGCGCGCGTCAATAAAGAAAATAGAAGAAGCCGACAGCGAAATAACGTACGATGATATCAAAGATGGGAATAAAGATAATCAGCGCGAGGGGGTCAAGGTTGGACAGAACGTCGTTGGGAAGCCCGTGAGTGCTCATCGTTGCAGCTTGCGATGTAAGGTTGTTGTTCGATTGGTTATACGTCAGCCCTATTCATAACCGTTGAGCATATGTCGCAAGAAGGAAACGCGAGCTCGTACAATAGATCGGGTACCACAAGAAAACTCCACAAGCGGCGAACCCACGTCCGACCTCGTCTACCCAATTATCATCAAATTTCATCCACGACGGTTTCACCGCCAGACGGCTGGGCTTGGCGCTATCCCAGAAATCGGATGCGGTGAGGTTGTTCCAGAGCCGTACGGGATTCCAAGACCACCTTCCTTTTGCTGCGAGCCACCACAACTTCAATGCAACGGATAACACTGAACCAGTTGGTGGAGAGCGGATGTACCGGTTTCGGCCAATCAAAAGGATGATGGGGCATAACAGGAAAACGATCGTAGGGAGAGTATACGCCAACCAAAATCCGACATACTAGTGCGGTGACAGTTAATATCGAGGTAGGTTGGAAAGAAAAAATAAACCCGGATGGTAAGCACCTTTTCGGAATACGTCATGCTGATTTGTCCGACGAGAGCGCCGATGTTAATGAACAAATAAAAGTACTGATCGACAGTCGATCAGATTGTAACCAGGGTATAGCCTGAGGGCAGTGTGGCGTAACGTACCATGTAAATGCTGGATACGGTCAAGACGGGGTCGACG
>WNGI01008354.1_pt1 | contig 13295 bp, 14 predicted proteins | sample 5400621 | NCBI WGS metagenome assembly WNGI01 (sample SAMN13153374, study PRJNA577476) | soil metagenome | isolation source: 20 cm soil or saprolite under Garry oak tree replicate 1 | place: USA:California | collected 2016-06-15
GTCCTCTACTGCCTGGTACATACTTTGTTAACAGACAGCATTAACATTATATGAGAAATTAGTCATACCACGCGGATCAACTCCTCGACTGGCGGATGGAACCTCAATGTCTCGTGGATGACAGCATCGAGGTATGGTAACCCCGATGTCAATTGATCCCATGTCGGATCGCTTGTCGAAAATTCACGTCGTAGTTCTTCCCTTAACTTGTCTTGATTCTCTGGATTGCGGGCTAGCTCTACTAGTGCCCACTGACAGAACGTCAAAAATATCATACACGCGGAACAACCATGTTTACGTACCGAGAGACTAACTGCGTAATCAATGTCAAATCACGTCGCAAGTGTCGAACAATATTGAGTTACTCACTAGATGTTGTTTCGTATCCTTCAAAAAGCACCCATGTCAGGTTTTTACGCGACTCAAAAAGCGAAAACGTCACCTGCAAGTAATAGAAGGTTCTAGCGACGTGTCACGTCAGCTACGATCATGATCAAGGGACCCGTTAGTTACATACAATCTAGATAATATCTGTTAATTTCATCGACTACGGATCAATGCTTGGGAATATGCACCTGCGAAACAACTTCATCTGGTGACAGCTTGAAATTGGCATCTTCAGTTTGTCCTTTGACTGACGCACAACATCAGCTATGAACGCAGATAGATACATGCCTGAAACTCACGCAGCAAACCAAGAATGGACCGGTCTTTATCGTTCTGCGAACCCTCCTTCACCTTTTCAGTGTTCCGGAGCAACTTGAGAGCCATTGCAGATGTTGCCTCTCTCATTTGTCCCATCATCCGGATTCTTTTCGTTGGAAGACTTGTAATGATGGGGAATATCGAGCCGATGAGGAAAAAAATTCGTGCGCCGCCTCCTCCTCTACTCTCGTTGAAGGCTTTAAACACATTTACTACCGGGGATTCGTGACCTTCGAGAGCTTTAAAGTCGTGTCCAAATCCACCAACACCAATAGAATCAAGTCTGTCAACTTCAGCTCAGACGACATTGGAATTAAGAACGCGAAAAAACGGACGTGATTTTATTCATCCTGTAGACAATAGATCAGTATCAATCCACAGTGATCGCGAGGAAGGACTGCGCACCACTGCTGCACATCAATTACGGCCTCATCATTAGATTCAAATAATGTGTCCCAATTTGTTTTGACCTAGGCAACCATCATTTATTTAAGAAGATTTGATGCAAGGAAATCAGGCTAGCCTTGTACGCAGAATCATAGAAAACGCTGGTTACTATACGCAGTGCTGCGTTGCTGAAAGCGGGTGACAAAGCCCGTCGTTGCCTTGAAGCAGTTGAGCTCAGCATTCACTCGTGGCATTCATAAAGTCATACCTGCGGTGATCTTCACCCTCGGCATGCAACATGTTAGGTCCGAGCTAACAAGACCATGAGAAATTGACACCATAAGCGGGCTCCCTTCAACTTACAAATTTCTTCAAAAACACCTTTGAGATCGGCATTGCTTGGTAGGTCAACGAATCCTTCGAATGTAGGTATGTGATAGCTTTGGGATCGCATAGGATAATACGTCGGCTGCCTATCTGAGCGGGCATTTGGAACACGGCTCCATATTCGTCAGTCCAACGTTGATAGATTCCTGCGCGGTCTTTCGATGCCAACACTTCGCGAAGCCGGCCAAAGAGGGGATTTCGGTTGGGTGGTCCTTTGAGTCTGGGCAGGCGAGAACTTCTTCGTTGATTGATGATGAATTGGACGAGCTTAACGCCAAGATAGAGGAGGACGAGGGAGAAAAGGGCGTCCAAAGGCCTTAGCAGGCCGAGGGCAGACTCGAGCATCCTGGTAGGATAGTAAGCTGGGGTACGATCAGTTTCCGCGCTGTTTTAAGTGAAAGAGATGTGAGTAATAAAATATGTGTCCGAGGGCCGGTTTATAATTACGTTTACGAACTCGGTCACCAGCCTACCAAGATGCATCGCAACGAGACTGTGCATGTAAAGATTAGGTTTGCACCCTCCAATGGGAAGCTGGTAAGTAGTCTCGTTCTCAGACGTTCTGCGGACAGATCCGAGCGGCGCGTGAAGCGGGGGCCAATTTTTTGGCGCAACTTCGAAAAACTTTCGTCCGAAAATTTGCCTCCGCTTCAGGCTCCGCCCAGGAACCGGCCCCGGGCCGAACATCTGGGTACGAGATTAGGACGGAGAATTTTTCATGAGTAGCCGTGGTGGTGACGCAGGTGTCGGCCAGTGTTCGGCACCGTGGGCCAAGAATGCGTGACGTGTCCCTGGCACGAACTTGAATTTGGGCGGACTGACTACCTCTGACTACTGACGTTGATCTATACTCGAGTGCTCAAGCGCTCAAGCGCGAGTCACAACCTAATGGCCCTTGATCCCACTGCTTAGGCACCCTAAGGCGCAATGCATCTGACGCACGTTCCGATGGCATACCGGCAGGCCGCAGGCATCGCTGTTCGGCCCTCAGTGTTACGTTCACAACTCAATTTTGTTGGGAATGTATTCGGATATCTATCCGTTGGAGGTTGTACGGCCCAGCAACCCAGCGAGTACCGAACGCGACGCCAAATACAGCATCTGACTCTCGCCTTCATTCGGTGTGCTCTCCAAGTTCTTCTCTTACGCTCCGCTTCGCCTCCACCTCACTTCTCCGAACCTTCCCGACACTATGAATCAAATGGGTCCCTATGATGACACCATGGTCTTATCGCCAGGAATCACTCCAATGCCTGTTTAGGCGACGACACAAATACGGCGTGCTATAAGAAGGGCATGTGCAATAATTGATGACGTCTCAATGCACGGGACAAGCCGAGTCCAATCTACCTCAGGTTCATGCGCAGTGCGCAATACACGGGACAAGTCGAGTCCAATCTACCTCAGGTTCATGCGTAGTGCCCTTTCACTACGTACTTAGATTTTTACCATTCCCTAGTGAAAGTTTCGTCTTGTTGCACAAAAGCTTAAATTGCTTTTCTACTCGGGTTACTGGACCCGGCATATAAAGATCTCGGGTTAGACTCATGTGATACATAATTAGACCACCGACTCGGATTATGCTTGTAACTGCGGTAAGGTTACGTGGAATGTACCTTTATCAAAATTCCGCAAGGAATATAACGTTAAACGTTAAATGGCAAACTATCAACAACTCAGATGTTAGGCCAGCTGGCAAGAGCTTCTCCAGACTCCGCTGTGCATGCATATGCACTTCTGGCGCGATCCGCGAGAGTAGCCCACGCAGCACAAAACAGAAAACCGGCATTTCAACTGCCGATGTTCAATTTCAAGCGGCTCAACGAGCACAGCTTTTTTTTTCAACGCCCACCCATTGACGTACATCACACTTCGGATTTCTGCCATTGCTAATCGGTCCACATCGGTATCATCGTCTTATCTCGCTGCGTTATACATTTCCTCGTTGACATCAAACTCAATCGTCAATCATAGCGTTTTGAAGCTGGACTTTAACCGTTTGTAATGGTACAACTCAATGGGAAATTGATTTTGTGTTCACTTTTTCGACGATTAAATGGGAACGGCCTCGAGGGACGAAAAAGCCGTCGCGTAAATACCAATTTTCCGACGCACAGCTGTGAGCTTCCAACCGGCAGCTTCAAAGAGCTCGCCAAACTGGCGGACCGTCCGTTGATGTGAATTGTAAAGTGTCAACATCTGTGTTTTTCAGCATGAGCACTCTTAGAAGGAACATTAGAAAGACGTACAGTCATATCAAGATCATAGACAACATTGTTCACAGCGCCCCAATTGGCAAGTAGTGGGCTTGGCGCCTCCGCGGGCGCCGCATCACTGATTCTGTTAGTGCCATCTTCCTCCGTGTCGCGACACGCATAGGGCAAAACCATTTCCATGCAAATGAGTTTCGTGTCAGGTGTGGCAGCGTTCCTCAGGTGCTTCAAGATTATATTGCAATATTTGTCCGACCAGTAAATCTACGACACACGGGAATCAGATTCTCACTTGCACTACTTAGTAAATGAATCGTACCTCAATACCTGTTTCAACAACAGGCTTCCGATCTTGAACCACGATCTTAAGTTGGGAAAACGCTTTGGCAAGGGGTATAGAAGTCGATCCGATACCACCACCGACATCCACGACTAGGGCATCAGCGGGAAGTGATATCCAGTCGTATGCTGTACCTCAGTAAGCCACCCGTGCACAAAGTTATTACCGCCTTTGGTTACCTGACATAATCGGGCCCGTGGTTGTCATAACTTGAGTGCTTCGCATACCGATGTCGAACCTACGTTGTCTGACATCGTTCTCTGGTTTTTCGAGCCAATCCCAAAACGGAGTCCCGTTTCCGACTATTTTTGCGAAGGGACAATCAGCAGGCTCGCCAGAATTGGCAATCTTGGGATCGCTAGCGTTCTCGTAGAAATATGCTGATGACTTGAAAGGCTCATCGACACTTAGATTGAACCATTAGTGGTAAGATTTATGTCAAGTCCTGGGAGTCGGCTTACAAGAAGCTGACAAGAGCAGAAATTCCAACTGTGTTGTCATGTTTATGATCTGGGCTACGGCACGTCAGCTGGACTCACGATAAGATGCGCAGCAGATACTTACTCTGCGATAATTTCGGCACTCGCTTTCGAACTGTCCGCCAAACTGGAAACTCGGTTATTTGCGAAGACATCCGGCTTCACCTCACGATAAATATGGTGTGTAGCCAACAACCTCAAACTAGAAGCTGTGGAACGATTCACGTGCATAATTAGATAACTATATTTCATTAGAGCATTTGCTCTTACCGAGCTTGTGTACATCCAACTTATTCTTGGCAGCGATGTCTTTGACGTGTAGCCCCTGCAAAATCGGTTCGGTTGAAAATGAAATCCAATGATGATATCATTGACAACCGACCTCTGGCCCCGCCTCACGGAGAATCTCAGTCACGTTCCCTTCTACGCACACGCGAAGAGCAGTCGATTTCCAATGCTTAGTCACGTTCAGTGATTTGTATGGTGCGTTAAGAACGATGAGACTTACCCCGTTAGCGGCGTAGTACAAAACATTTCGCGGTGGAGATACAATGGCATCCAGTTGCATTGCAGCTGCGCTAATAACATTAGCGGCCTTTGCTGCAGCTGCGTTGGCCCGAAATGCTTCAGAATCAGGGGTGTATGGACTATTGAGGTCGGGCAATTGAGTATTGCTTTCGGTACATGCTTTCTCGAGAGATTCAACGGATTTTGTGATGAGATCGAGTAGCTGGCGGACCTGCTGGGACATGTCTGTTGGGAGGGCCCCCAAGTCGAGAGCCGTGCTTTTAAGGGCGTTAGAATTTGTGTGTTATTTCCATTCATCCCGTCAAGAGTCTCACGTAGAGAAGAGATATTTGCCCAGATTTTGTTTATAAGCGACGTTACCGGATTGAGAAATTGTGGAAGAAAAAAGTCTGACGGTCAGCGATTGCATCACCGAATCAATGATGCGTATCACAACCCACGGATACCAGTGAGATTGGACACTCGAACAACAGAACCTTACGTACAAGAGGAACGAGCGCATTCTATGATTCGGCTTGGCCCAGAAGTCCATTTCTTCGATCAGAAGTGTTCCTGGGTAAGACTCAGTTAATGGTCGAGATGGACTGTCCGTAATTAATATCAATCTCAAGAAATCTAACTACACGACAGAACATGGCTCGGTTGCTAGGCGTGGAATATGCACCCCTTGAAGTTTGAGCCAAGATCACGAAACCTGACGAGTGAAACAACGTGAAAGAAGAGAGGTCCGCATCAGAAGCGCCGAAGTGGTCGCAGAAGCGCCTTTCTATTGAGGAAAGTAGGGAATTGAAACGTTGAACGTTTGAACGTTCAAACGGTGAGAGTGCGCCTCCAAATAATTACAAACGGCGGAACAACTTCGGCATCACTCTGCTTGTTCTCACTGTGTGATCACGCGTCCTCCTCTATCATCACTACATCCAACTAGCTTTCCCTATTCGATATCCCAACCGATGATATAAACCATAAGTTTGCAGCTTGATAAGGCTCGGGCGCGAAGGAGGAATATATATGTACTACTAATGATTACCATTTGAAAGATGGGTGGAAACGCCAGGCTCAATCGTGTCAAGACAGTAAATTAACAGATCGACAGCGGTCATGAGAACAGAAGTGCTTCCCCATTCCATCACTAATTTATCATCTATTGTCCGCCAGTTCAATCCTGAAGCCTTGAGGCCTGATCACGCATCTTATCGATTGGCTTCTTTTGATGTTATGTTTTGCATTTGACCTTCCTTTGAACCAACCATTTATCGACCGCAATACTTCCGATGCCATAAATTCCTTCCCTGGTTTTAAAAGGGCCCGTCGTTTCTCATCACCCGTGGGCCTGGCTATTTATTTTTCGCCGCACTTTCCATATGGCCCTAAAACCGAGCGCAATCCATTTTTTAGTCTAAGCTTGTTTCATCACATTAACCACGACTTCGGTGCCAGCTAGACGTGATAGCGTTCACTTGCGTTGCAGACTTTTCCGGATACAGAAGAAAACATGTTGCTTGCCACGCGAAGTGCCATGTTGCTGACCGTGTGTAACCATCATGTGGATTCATTCTTCCATCTGACCATTATCATGAATTTCACAAGGGACATCTCGGAACGGTACAGTGGTTACATGTTCCTCGGCTGTGTTTTCTCAGAGCCTGTCGAGGATATACATACAAGTTGGGTCGTATCGGAAAATACTTGACTGATTGAGGCTTGGGAGAGAGTGAGTAAGGATCGCCTGGCACAATATCACAAATGCTTTGCAACTATATTACAACAGAGGGGTAGCAATTACACAGCTCAACCAACATCGCTCAATCCAAAACTTGCCTCACTCGTAACGGAAGCGCCGCACCTCGTTGACCAGCCATCTTCGGGTGGTTCATTAGTGAGAAATGCACATCTATCTCAGTGTCGGGACCGTTCAAAAGCTCGAAGGAAAAGTTTCGGATGAGTACGGATAGGACGGCCTGCCGAAACGTCATGTCAAGTCTAGTAATGGAAGATGGGCATACTTTGAATTCAGTCAATGCAAAGTTTCTTCCCAAACAGATCCTTGGCCCGTCTGAAAACGAAAGCAGGTGTCTCTGCACGTTTGGGTTCTCGTGGAAGAATCGCTCAGGTTTAAACTCTTTCGAGTCGGGACCCCAGGACCTCTCGTTACGATTGGTGAAGATGAGCGGTGCAGACAAAATCGTTCCTTTGGTAACGACAAGAGAGTCGATCACCTGCCCAGATGCCGTTTCGATTGGGATGCCTAACGGAATGACGTCGTCCCCTGCTGCCTAGAAACTACGTTATATCCAGCTTGTATATCAAGTTGAAAGTCGTACCACGCGAAGTACATCTTCCACAGGTGGATGGTGTCTTATCGATTCATTTGCGACGGCATTAAGGTAAGGTAATTCCGATGTCAATTGATCCCATGTTGGATCGCTGGTGGGAAACTGTCGTAGCTCCTCTCTCAGCTTGCATTGGACCTCTGGTTTGCGTGATAGCTCTATCAGTACCCACTGGAAGAATGTCAATACGAACATGAATGATGGCGAGTCCAAGTACGTACCGCAAGACTAACTATGTGATCTACATCAGATCATATCCGAAAGGAGTGCACGCTACTCACTGGCTGTAGTCTCGTGTCCTTTAAATACATCTTATTAGATTTGACGAGTCAGAAAGAAAAGACTTCACCTGCAAACAAAAGAATGTTCTGGGACGCATATTACGTGAGTAACGGTCACTAATAAACTCAAGTGTTACATACAATCTACATTTCCATTGAGTCCGCTAATGACGATTCAGAGTCGGAGCATACGCACCTGCGAAACAATTTCATCTTGCAACAACTTGAAACTTGCATCTTCAGTTCGTCCTCTCACTAACACGCCACGTCAGGCACGGGAAAACATGTAGGCAACTGATTCTCTCTCACCTAACATTCCAAGCATTGACCGATCTTTAATGCTAGAAGTGACCCTCTCCTTTTCCGAGCTGTGGATTAGCTCAGCGGCAATCACGTCCATCGCCTTCTTCAACGCCCCAAACATACGCATCGTTCTGAAAGGAATCAGGTGAACGAACGGGAATATAGGACCGATCATGTCAATCATAACCCGGGCATCATTGCTGTCGCTATCGTTGAAATAGCGGAACACGTCATTCACGGGGGATTCAACTCCATCGATAGAATTGAAATCGTGTCCAAATCCAGCTATACCGATGGAATCGAGCCTGTTATTTTCAATTATAGAATTGCCATTACTGGAAAGACGAGCACTGACGTTATTGCGTTTATCCTGAGATCGCCATTTCAGATTCCACGCAGTTTAGGCAAAAAGGTATACTTACCATTTCTGTACATCAATCACAACTTCGTCTTTAGATTCAAATTGTGCGTTCCAGTATCCTTTAACCTGCACAACAATCATTCGCGATCATTTTCAACTGGGAAAGCGAACTTGCCTTGTATGCAGAATCATAGAACACGCTGGTCGCTGAGCGTAGTGCCGCGTTACTAAATGCAGGCGCAAGATTTCGACGTTGCCTGAAATGAGATAGGTTCAGTTCTACTATATTTGGTATCAAATTTCATACAACCGTACCTAAAGTGATCCATGTTTTCGGCATATATCATGTTAGGGCCAAACTAGATGATGAAAGACTCTTAGAATACAGCTTCAGTAACAAAATACGGCGATAGTTACAAATTTCTTGATGAAAGACTTGGAGAACGATGAACCAACATAGGTGAACGTATCTTTTGAGAGGAAATGGGCGATAGCCTTGGGGTCCAATAGAATAATGTGTCGTCCACCGAGCTGCGCAGGTATTTGGAAAACCTGTCCGTATTTGCTTGCCCACTGTCCATAAGTGGCTGCACGGTTTTTCGATCTATTCACCTCATGCAGTCGGCCAAAGAGGAGGCTGGTAGGCGACGGGCCTTGGAGCCGGGGTGTACGAGCAGCGGATCGCTTAAGGCGGATGAACCTGACAAGTTGAAAGGCAACGACGAGGGCGAAGAGGAGGAGTAAGGAGTTGGAAGGTGAAAGTTGGTCAATCGCGTAGCGCATGCCGGGGACCGAGAGAAGGTTTTGACTCGCAGGGTGTGCATGCGCGAAAACAGATCGAATATAAGGACGAGGACGACCAATCGCCGATCACCACCGTTTTCCCGATAACCGATATCTCCCAGAGACTAAGCGTCATTAACTTCTTCACATCAATAGAGTTGGGACGAGCTGGTGATTCTCTTTCTACAATCCGACCCTGGGAACACCTCAGGCTGTTCCGCGATAACGTAACCTTCCGAAGCCCCTTGAACGCGTATCCCCATCTTTCTCTCTCTCCTCTTTGCAGCTGAGTCGTAGACTCGCCATACATTTTTTCTCTCACGTGTCAAATTGGCGTCACAACTGGGTATCGACTTGATGTATATGTCAGACTCCGTAGGATTATCTCATTCTCCCGCACGCGAAATACCATCCTGCAACCCCTGTGTTTCTAGCGTTTCGAACAGTGAGTGTCCTTATATGTTCTTCAGGGTTGAGTGCAGTTACAGATTCGCCTCTCTAAATCCCCACCTCATTTCCTCGCATATCGGATTTAGCCTGATAATCCCGACCGGCGTTTCGGTCAATATCATTGATAATATCTCAGCTTCATCACCAATGACCAACTATATCACAGGGCAAGTCACATAGTATGTGCCTTGAATAGCTGTTTTCGCTAACCTAACCGTGTTGTCAAAGTTTTTTTTGGTTGTCATTCTGCTTGCCGAGCGGCGAGCGCTGCCATGAGGGAGATCCACTGTGACCGTGCGTGTTGCCATACCATAAAAGCCTCCTGTCAACTCATAGTTCTCAGTATCGAGAACATTCAGATCGCCGTCGTAACGTTATCAGAGCCAAGTTCAAGCAGCCACATGATACATTCGATTCACTCCCGGGGCCCGCTTCTCAAACTTCTAGAAGATGGGTACTAATCGGATGGCTCCAGCTGAAACGTGAATATTCCTCGGAAGCTCTAGGGAAGAGCAGTGCACGTTTTTCTTGCCATACCATGAATTGGTGGACACGGCTAAAATTAAGTTATTCCACGTGGAATTAAATGACTGGGAAGTATTATCCAAAACTCGTCGTTTATATGATATAAATTTGGTCCGAGCGCTGGCCTTGGATGACCACGACTCGTCGGGAAGCGTGCTGAAACTTGGAGCCCGAATCTCGTAATGCCCGGGCCAATGTCAGGGCGTTCGCTTCTCAGGCCTCCGGCATCTTCGTCGTATTTCAGGAGTATGTTGTAAGTACTTAGAAGGTATGGGCCGCCAAGCGGCGAATCCGAGGCCCTCGATTGCGAGGCACCTAAGGCGGCGACGGCGGTGCAGTTTGTATATATTTACGGAATCGCGCGGGGCTCGGGTCATATAAAACCGAGCCTTATTTCATTCGGCCTCGGAACTTGTCCCCAAATGACGGTAGAAAGAGGAGATGGCACATAGCAGATCAAGTTCCACACTATTTTTCTGTGGAGGTACGTTCCTGTATACAACGTGTCACGCGTTCCTTACCCCGTTCGCAATGAAGTGACGTCATAAGCAGGAAGTATTATCGACGGAGAGATTTTTGCATCAGAAGCCGATGACAAAGGCATGGCACATGCCCCGTCTTTTATCAGTGTTATGGTGATGATGCTAAGCGTTATTAGATGCCAGACAGGTCCAATGGACATTTTTGAGAGATAAGGCCGGTCTCGTGCCCTGCGTTTTTATTGTTATTGGTCAACGTTGACATCGTCCTTGTGTAAAATGGAGGAGCCAAGTCGTCGTGGGCAGAACTACGGTCAGCTACATCAATTTCGTTGCATGGAATCGTCTTATCACCAGCTATGCATAAATACTTAAGGTCCTCGTATCATCTCAAGGTCCTAGCAAGCAAAGCTCTCACAGTTTACTCTCATCTTCTATCGAGCATCTCATTATGGGGCAGTGGGTTAATTTCCACATCTACAATCGCACCAACGATGAGATGGAAATCAAGAATGCACAGAATGTGTCGGGCATGTTCTATGAGCCCGGTATTTGTTGTCGCTTCATATTCTCGACTTATTTCTCATGTTCGAAAATATGCAGGTCCAACGAACGAAGAGGTACCCCCATCTTATTACGAGGGTCGGCTCCGTACCGGGTCTGAATGCCTAATCTGCTCATGTGGCCGAGACACCAGCTCCGGCACTGAGGGATCGTTCGACCTCTGCGACATTAGTTCGGGGAGCGTTATCGCCCATATTTATTGGGATTGCGTCGCTGTGGGAACCAACAAGTTTGAGATATCTACCGAGGGGTCCAACTACAACTATTGGAAGGTTCAGTCCCAGAACCATCCTAGCACAGGTCCTCTAGGAGACCTAAGAATAAGCGTTACCAGAGATTACTAGGGAGGCGTTACTTGAATCACGATTATGTCTTGTTGTACTCCGGTATATTTGTAACCATAACTCTTGTGAAATTTCGTGCTGTGATGTTGTCGATGTTGCTCGCACAAGGCTGTGGAAAAGAGGTGGCACACGCCGCTCGTCGCTCACGAAGCCGGGGGCTGTCCGAATATCGGCCAGCCGCTAGTTGACAATGAGAGACGATAGTGGACGCACGTGCGTATGATTCTACCTGATGAAACCGATAACAATCGATAAATGTCAGGCGAGCCACAGGGTAAGCGTTGGTTGGGTTTCCCGGAGTAGCAAAAAGAAAAAACTACCCTATCGCAGTTGATATGTCACATTACGCGCATTACGACGAACATTCACTCCGATCGCCAAGTGGGAAAAAATGCCGAAAAAGCATATCTTGGTAACACATTCTAGTACTGTTACATGTCATATCTAATACACTTTAGTGACGGTCAGATTGGAACGGCTTCAATGGCTGCAAACGCCGTAGCGTAGATTCCAATTTGCCGACGCACGGTCGTGATCTTCCATCCGGCCCTTTTGAAGACCTCATCAAACTGTCGGACCGTCCGTTGACGCGAGTTGTAAAGTGCCAACATCTGATATGATAACATCAGTCCTCTTAGTCCTTTTGGGAGGAACAGTAGAAAGGACGTACGCTCATGTCAAAATCATAGACGATACAGTTCGCTGAGCCCCAGTTAGCAAGTAGAGGGCTTGGCGGTTTCGGGGGCTCGACGTGAGTGATGCCATCAGCGCTATCATCTTCCGTCTTGTGGCATGCATAGGGCAAGACTATTTCCACGCAGACGAGTTTCGTGTCTGGTGTGGCGGCATCCCTTAGGTGCTTCAAAATTATATTACAATATTTGTCCGACCAGTTGTGCAGCACATGGTGCGTGAAAAAGATAGCGGCATCCTTGCGTGGTTGAGGAGTGAGGAAATCGTGCGCTGAGCCTCCGCATTAGATGATAATCATAATAACTTCGGAGGTTTCTAACCTTCGAACTGAATACGACCAGACGGGAAAGCGTTGGGCAGTTCCTTTTTCCATATCTACAACACGGCAAGTAAATTCTCACTCGCGTTGCTTAGATGATAAGAGCTATACCTCGATACCAGTCTCAATAACAGGCTTCCGATCTTGAACCACGATCTTCAGTTGGGAAAATGTTTGGAAAAGGGGTATGGAAGTGGCTCCGATGCCGCCGCCGACATCCACGACTAGAGCATCAGCGGGAAGCGATTTCCAGTCGTATGCTATTTGTATTCAAGTAAGTCTTCATGTGCGCAAAATTAATACGAGAGAAATTACATGACATGACAGGCCCGGTGGTGGTCGCAACTTGAGTGCCTCGCATACCGATGTCGAATCTACGCTGTCTGAAAGCATTCTGAGGTTCTTCGAGCCAATCCCAAAATGGCGTCCCGTTGCTGACTGTTTTTGCGAATGGACTATCGAAAAGTTCGCCAGAACTGGCAATTTTGGGGTCGCTAGCGTTCTCATAGAAATACGCAGAAGACTTGACAAGCTCGTCGACCCTTGGGTGGAACAATAATCAGGACGATTAACGGTAATTTTCCAGATCTTGACTGACATGAAGCTCGCAAAAGCACCAATTCCAGATGTATTGTCAAATTTGTGCTCTGGGCTATGGCGTCATCAGAATTACAAATTTAGAATGGAAGGAGTGATGAGGCATACTCGGCAATAATTTCGGCACTCGATTTCTTGGTGTCCACGAAGCTTGAAACTCGGTTATTTGCGAAGACGTCCGGCTTCACCTCGCGATAAATATGGTGCGTAGCCAACAACCTCAG
>WNGI01006861.1_pt1 | contig 13294 bp, 7 predicted proteins | sample 5400621 | NCBI WGS metagenome assembly WNGI01 (sample SAMN13153374, study PRJNA577476) | soil metagenome | isolation source: 20 cm soil or saprolite under Garry oak tree replicate 1 | place: USA:California | collected 2016-06-15
AACGCAGCATCTTTTTCCCGGTCTCGCCCTTGATGAAAAGGTAGAGACGATTGATGTGCTCCCACATCTCGCTTGAGATTTGTTCGCGCACGGTGCGCGCATTTTCGCGGGCGGCGGCGAGACAGGCGTAAACTGAGTTTGGGTTCTGGCGTTGCAGACAGACGAAATCGACCGCAGCCTGGCCATCGGGATTTTGATAGAGCGAAGTGAAAAGTTCGTTCTCTTCCAGCGAACTGATGATCGGGTTCCATTGCTGCTGAGTGTCAGGATCGCGCGTGTTTTCGAGGTCGAGAAGCAATTGCAAATTTACGTCGGCGATGCGGGCATTATTTTCCGCGCGCTCGATGTAGCGGCTCATCCAGAAAAGGGAATCAGCGACGCGACTAAGCATACCAAGGTGGAGTAATGGAGTGGTGGAGTAGCGGAGTAATGGAAGAGACGATTCGTGGCATTGGCATTACTCCATTACTCCATCACTCCGACTCTTCTTCGAGCACCCAGGTATCCTTGCTCCCGCCGCCTTGCGATGAATTGACAACCAACGAACCTTCGCACAACGCCACTCGGGTGAGCGCGCCGGGTATAATTTTGATTTTCTCTCCGGATAAAATGTAGGGCCGCAAATCAACGTGCCGCCCACGGATGACGCCCTCATCGAAGGCGGGCGAACGTGAGAGCGGAATAATGGGCTGGGCAATGTAATTGCGCGGTTCCCTTCGAATGCGCCCCCGAAATTTTTCGCGATCCGCTTCGGTGGAATGTGAGCCGACCAGCATGCCATAGCCGCCGCTTTCGTTGGCTGCTTTGACGACAAGCTTCTCGAGGTTGTCCAAAATGAATGCGCGATCGGTTTCGTTCGCCGCCAGATAGGTATGGACGTTCGGCAGAATCGCGTCCTGATCGAGGTAGTAGCGGATCATTTTCGGCACGAAGTGATAGATGACTTTGTCGTCCGCGATGCCGGTGCCGATGGAATTGGCCAGACTGACGTTTCCCTTGCGATAGGCATCGACCAATCCGGGAACGCCAAGTCCGGAATCTTTCCGAAAAACGTTCGGATCGAGAAAATCGTCATCAATCCGGCGGTAAATAACGTCGACCGGCTGCAGGCCTTTAGTCGTGCGCATGAAAATTTTCCCATCGCGCGCAGTAAGATCCCGGCCCTCGACAATTTCGATTCCCATTGAGCGCGCGAGAAACGAATGCTCGTAATAAGCGGAGTTGTGGATGCCGGGCGTAAGGAGCACGACGGTGGGGTTCGCTTTCCCCGCGGGCGCGATGTAACGCAGAACATTGAGGAGCTCCTGGCTATAATCTTCCACTGGCCGGACACGGTGTTGCGCGAACAGATTTGGAAAAACCCGGCGCATAACCTGCCGATTTTGGACGACATAGGAAACGCCGGATGGGCAACGCGCATTGTCCTCCAGCACGAGAAAATTACCGTCGCGATCGCGGACCAGATCGGTGCCGCAAATGTGGATATAGATATTTTGCGGGACATTGAAATGCATGAACTCCGGGCGGAAGTGCGCAGCCTGGCAGACGTAATCTTTTGGAATCACGCCATCACGCAGAATGGATTGACCGTGATAGATGTCATGCAGAAAAAGATTGAGCGCGGTAATTCGCTGCTCCAGACCGCGCTCGATCTTTTTCCATTCCTTTCCGGAAATGATTCGTGGGATGAGATCGAATGGAAAAATCCGCTCGGTCCCCTGAGCGTCGCTGTAAACGGTGAAGGTGACGCCCTGGCGCAAGAGAGTGAGCGCGGCCAGGTCACGTTTGCGATCGAATTCTCCTTCCGTCAGCTCGGTGAAACGTTGCAGCAGCCGCTGGTAATGGGGCCGGGCCCGGCCCGGCGCGGCAAACATTTCGTCGTAAAATTCGCCCGTATCGTAGTTGGCGAAGAATTCGGTCACGAATTTCAGTTTGTCGCCGCCTCTACGCCGCGCAAACAAAAAGGAGTAGGTTGCCGCTATAACTCGGCGCACCGCGCGTGAAGCGGCCGCTCGAATGCGCTTTTGTCGGTGTGCGAAAGGACTTCCCGCAAAAATGGTGCGGTTCGGCTCACCCGGTTTTTTGCGACCTGCTCCGGCGTTCCGGCGGCAACGATCTCACCGCCGGCGTCGCCCGCTTCCGGACCGATGTCGACAATGTAATCCGCTTCCGCGATTACGCTGAGGTTGTGCTCAATCACGATGACGGTGTGACCGTCATCCACCAGCCGGTGCAGCAAGTTCAGCAGCAATTCCACATCGGCCATATGCAAGCCAATCGTCGGTTCCTCCAATAGATAGAGCGTCGATTTCGGTCGGCGCATTTTACGGATCCGCTCGTTTTGCGCCCGGCCAATACCGCGGGTCAGCTCGGTCGCGAGCTTCAGTCGTTGCGCTTCGCCACCGCTCAAAGTCGGGCTCGGCTGCCCTAGCTTCAGATAACCGAGTCCGGTATCGACGAGCAGTGAAAGCGATCGGGCGATCTTGGGGTTGGCTTTGAAAAATTCGGCCGCTTCTTCGATCGTCATTTCCATCACGTCCCCGATCGATTTTTCATGATAAAGAACTTCGAGCGTCTGGGCGTTGTAACGTTTCCCGCCGCAATCTTCACAGGGCACATAGGTGCTCGGCAGAAAATTCATCTCCAACTTGATCATGCCTTGGCCTTTGCACGACTCACAACGGCCGCCCTCGGCGTTGAAGGAGAACCGGCTCGGGCTGTAACCGCGCATACGCGCAACCGGGACTTGTGCGTAAAGATTGCGAATCTCATCGAAGACCTTGATGTAGGTTGCCGGGGTCGATCGCGAGGTTTTCCCGATGGGTGATTGGTCGACTTCGTAAACCGCATCGATCGCCTCCATCCCTCCAACTCGCTCGAACAGCTCGCCGGGACGTTGACGTTTTCGAGTTAATTGCTCACGTACCGCCGGTAAAAGGACATCGCCCATCAAGGTGGATTTGCCGCTGCCGGAAATTCCCGTGATAACCGACAAGCGAGCGACGGGAAATTTCACCTCGATGTTTTTCAGATTGTTCGCCCGCGCATTCCTGATCTCGACCCAACCCGCAACATTGTGCAAGCTTCGCCGCGATTTGCGAATGGGATGGCAGAGCGGCGTTTTTAGACAACGTCCGGTCTCGGAATCTTTCGCGCCCTCAATCTCGCGCAGCGATCCACTGACAACCACTTCGCCGCCGTGTGTCCCAGCGCGCGGGCCGAGATCGATGATGTGATCAGCGCGCCGCATCGTTGCTTCGTCATGTTCGACAATGACGAGCGAGTTCCCTTTTGCGCGCAACGCAGTCAGAGTCTCGAGCAGCCGCACATTATCGCGCGGATGCAAACCAATGGTTGGCTCATCCAGCACGTAGAGAACACCGCGCAAATTCGAGCCGAGCTGCGCCGCCAGGCGAATCCGCTGCGATTCTCCTCCACTTAAAGTCTTGGCCGATCGACCTAACGACAAATAGCCGAGACCGACGTTGTCCATGAATCGAAGCCGCTGCACGATTTCCGGAATCAATTCGCTCGCGATGGTTTTTTGTTTTCCACGAAATTTTAGCCGCCCGATTTGTTTGGCAGCGGTAGCGGCCGAAAGGGCCGTAAAATTGTCGATCGTCATGTTTTGCACGCGCACGTGACGCGCGATCGCGTTCAGACGCGAGCCATGGCAAGCCGGGCAGATCTGCGCTTCACTTTCTTCGATCCATTCCGATTCACGTTCGGCAGCAAGCTCATTTTCAAGGACGGACTCGCCATCCTCGCTTTCACCGACTTGCAGCGATTGGTTCCAGATTTCGCCGAAGCCGCCGCATTCTTCGCAAGCACCGTGCGGCGAATTGAATGAGAATAATCGCGGATCGAGTTCTTCGAAGGCGCGCCCGCAACTCGGACAACTCATTTCCGTGCTCATGACCGTGATTCGATTTTTCGCATCGATGAGACGGGCGGTGCCGCGACCAATCTCGAGCGCGCGCTGGCTGAGATTTCGCGCCTTAGCGATCCGCTTCTTGTCAATCACACCGACAACGACATCGATGGTGTGTTCCTTGAATCGCTCAAGCCTGCGAAACCGCTCCACCGAAACGAACTGCCCGTCGACGAAAAGGGTGTCGAATCCGTTGCGCTCCGCCCAACGCGCGACATCGGTGTGGAACCCCTTGCGCGCTTTTACCAGCGGCGCCAGCACCTTGAGTGGACCACGGCGGGCCGCCGTCTCCACTTGTTTCACGATTGCTGCCAGAGTCTGTTTTTCCACTGGCAGATTGCAATCCGGACAGAATTGCGTGCCGGTTTTCGCGAAGAGCAACCGTAGGAAATGATAAACTTCCGTCACCGTCGCGACGGTTGATTTCCCGCCCCCGCGTGTGACACGCTGCTCAATCGCGACGCTCGGCGGCAACCCTTCGACCAGATCAACGTCGGGCTTTTCCAGTTGCTCGACGAACTGTCGGGCGTAAGGCGACATACTGTCGAGAAAGCGGCGCTGGCCCTCCGCGAACAAAATGTCGAAAGCGAGCGTCGATTTTCCTGACCCACTCAGGCCGGTAATCACGACCATCTGGTCGCGCGGGATTGCGACGTCGATGTTTTTCAAATTATGCTCGCGCGCACCATAAATTTGGATGGCGCCGTTCGCGTTTCGTGCCAGGAGCGCGGGCGTCTTGCCCGCTCCGTTCGGCATCCTGTCGGACGGCTCTTCCGCCGCGCGTAACGAGACTTCCTCCCCGTGATCCTGAGCGTAGCGAAGCGGAGTCGAAGGATCCCGTGGCGTTACCTTAAAGCCATCGCGGCGGGATCCCTCGCTCCGAGCCGGAGTGGTGTTTTCGCTCGGGATAACACGCTGTAAAAATTTTCCCGTATGTGATCTCTCGACCTTCGCCACTTGCTCCGGCGTTCCGACGGCAACGACTTCGCCACCATCCTCGCCAGCTTCGGGTCCGAGATCGATGATCCAATCGGCGCATTTAATCACTTCGAGATTATGCTCGATCACAACCAGCGAATGCCCGGCGTCGATTAATCGTTGGAACAATTGCAGCAAAATCGCGACATCATCGAAATGCAGCCCGGTGGTTGGTTCGTCAAAAATGAAAAGGTTGCCACGTGAAGGGACGAGCTTCCGCTCGTCCGTAGACGCGCAGAAGCGCGTCCCTCCAGTGTCGGCGAGGTGACTAACGAGTTTTAGACGTTGTGATTCGCCCCCCGACAAAGTGTTGAGCGGTTGGCCAAGTCGCAGATAACCGAGCCCCACCTCCTCCAGAATTTCGAGCGGGTCCGAGAGCTTTTCGCGCTCGCCGATCTGGGCGAACCAGGCGGCCGCTTCCGTAACCGTCAGCTCGAGCACATCGTGAATCGATTTTCCGTGCAGCTGAATTTTAAGAACGTGCGGCTGGAAGCGTTTGCCTTCGCATTCCGCGCAACGGACATAGAGATCGCTCAAAAACTGCATCTCGATTTTTTCGAAGCCAGTGCCGTTGCAACGTTCGCAACGGCCGCTCCCGGAATTAAACGAAAAAGCGCTCGCGGTTAGTCCTTGCGCCTGCGCTTCCGGCAAGGCCGCGAAAAGTTCGCGTACGCGATCATAAAGCCCAAGATACAAGATCGGGGTCGAACGCGGGGTGCGCGCCAGTGGCGATTGATCGACCATGACGATTTCGTCGAATCGATGTGCGCCGGTCACTGTCCGGCATGCGCCCGGCTCGTGTTCGCTTGCCTGGCCCTTAGCCCGCAGAAGATTTCGATACAACACATCCTGGATCAGGGTCGATTTTCCCGAGCCGGAAACGCCCGTAATGGCGGTAAAAACTCCGAGTGGAATTTCGACATCGACGTTCTTCAGGTTGTGCTCAGTCGCGCCGGCGATTTTGATAACCGAGGAAAACTTCCTCCGCGATTTTGGAACAGGGATGGACTTGCGATGTGTGAGATAATCACGGGTTAACGATTGGGTAGCGCGCGTGTCTCGCCGCAACGATCTTTTTAAAGCGCGCGAATCCGGGACGTCTTCGTGCAGGCCGCGTGCGCTCCTCAGAAATTCCTCGAGCCCTCCGTTCCATACCAGTTCGCCGCCCCGCTCACCGCGACCGGGACCGATGTCGATCAAATTGTCCGCTGCGCGGATGATTTGTTCGTCGTGCTCGACTACGAGCAGGGTATTGCCTTTGTCGCGCAGGTTGTGCATCACGCGCACGAGCCGCCCAACGTCGCGCGGATGCAATCCGACGCTTGGTTCGTCCATGACGAAGAGTGTGTTCACCAGCGATGCGCCGAGACAGGTGGTGAGATTGACCCGCTGCATTTCGCCGCCGCTCAGGGTGCGAGTAGAACGATCGAGGGTGAGATAACCGACGCCGACTTCGCAAAGGTAACGGAGGCGCGCGCAAATTTCGTTGCGCAGCATTTCCGCAGTGCTGTCATGCGACGCGATTTCGATGTCCCCCAGTAAGTCGCGCGCGTCAGAAATCGGGAGGGCGGCGAATTGGGGAAGGTTTAGCTGTAGCGGCGCTCTATGAGCGCCGTTGGTCTGATTCCGGCGGCCATAGACCGCCGCTACAATTTTGTAATTCAGCGTCTCCGGTTGGTAACGTCCACCGTTACAGCTCGGACATTTCACATAAGCGCGATAGCGACTGAGAAGGACGCGGACGTGCATTTTGTAAGTCTTCGATTCGAGCCAGCGAAAGAAACCGCGCACTCCGTACCAGCGATCATTCTCGTAATCGTCATCGGTGTATTCGCCCCCACGTTTCTCACCGTTAATGACGAAATCCTGATCGGCCTTGGGCAGTTCCTCGAAAGGCCGATGCACATCGATCTCCTCGCGGGCACAGGCACGCAGCAGATCCTTTTGGGATTCGCCCATTTCCTGCCCGCGAAAAACGCGCACCACCCCTTGTGCGATCGAGAGGGACCGGTCCGGGATCGCGCGATTCAGATCGATCGCGATGGTGCGACCGAAGCCACGGCATTCCGGACACGCGCCAAGTGGATTGTTGAAGCTGAAAAGCCCCGACGTAGGGGGACGGATGTCGAGATCGCAATGCGCGCAATGCCAGCCGGTGGAGAAGGGGAATTCGTGACCTGTGCCGGCGGCCGTGTCGGCCGCACTCTTCGAAATTGCAAGCGACACGCCTGCCTTCGCAGGAAACGGAATGACATTGATTTTGCCCTTACCGAAACGAAGCGCTGTCTCGATGGCCTCAGTTAATCGCGCACGATTTTCCTCGCTGACGACGATGCGGTCCTGGATGACTTGAACGCGCGCACCCAGTCGCTCGACTTTTGCGCCGGTATCGACGCGCACGACTTCGCCATTCAACCAAACACGCAGGTAGCCTTGTTGCTGGAGAAATTGGAAAAACTCGCGCGGTTTGGTTTTTGACGGAACCGTCACCCAAAAAGCGACGAGGACGGTTTTGCCAGTCCCGTACCCGTCATTCTGAGCCCCGAATGCTTTGGGGGTTGAAGGATGACCGGCGAAATGAGCGATCACTTGATCAGCGATCGACTTCGCCGTTTCGGGGCGAATTTCGCGGCCGCAGCTGGGACAGAACGCGCGCGCCGTGCGAGCCCAAAACAATTTCAAGAAATCGTTGATCTCTGTGATCGTGCCAACGCTCGAGCGCGACGTTTTTACGAGGTTTGATTGTTCGATCGCGATTGCTGGCGGAATTCCGCGAATGTCGTCGACCCGCGGTTTGTCCATGCGCTCGAGGAATTGGCGCATGTAAGGACTGAAGGTTTCGACGTAACGGCGCTGCCCTTCGGCATAGATGGTGTCGAAAGCGAGCGACGACTTTCCGCTCCCGCTCGGGCCGGTGACCACGCTCAGCTTTCCAAGCGGAAGATCGAGATCGATGCCTTTGAGGTTATTCTGGCGCGCACCGCGGATTTCAACGCACCCGCGCTCAGCCAAAGCTCTGACGCTGTTTTTTTTCCCGTTCCTCGAACCCACTGGAGACAATCGTTTCACGCGATGCGGTCTGCAAATTCTGTGGAATCGCCACCCGTTCGCGGGCGTCATCCCGAGCGCAAGCGAGGGACCTCACTCAAGCTCGTGGAGGAGATTGCGGAGTCCCTCACCGTCTGTGCGGTTCGGGATGACGGAATGGAAGCGGAAGAGGAATCGTCAGAGGGTGTCAGGACTTGAATCGCGCGGCAAGGTTCTCGCGTTGCTTGTCCAATTCCTTTGGCACGACGCTGCCTAATGACTCGAAGAATTTCGCGTGATCCGAAATCTCTTTTTGCCATTCCTCAGCGTTCACATTCAGGAGCTCGCGCATTTGATTGGGCGTGACGCCGCGGAGTTCATCGAGATCCAGATCCTGCAGCCGCGGAATGTGACCAATCGCCGATTCGTTGGCGCCGACGCGCCCTTCGCAGCGATCGATAATCCACCCCAACACCCGCATGTTATCGCCGAAGCCGGGCCACAGAAATTTTCCGTCCGCAGATTTGCGGAACCAATTCACGTGAAAAATCAATGGCGGCTTGGTCAGCCGTTTCCCGGTTTCGAGCCAGTGCCGGAAATAATCGCCGATGTTGTAGCCGCAGAACGGCAGCATCGCCATTGGATCGCGCCGGACTTGCCCAACCGCACCGGTCGCGGCCGCGGTAGTTTCCGATGCCATGGTCGCGCCAATGTAGGTGCCGTGTTCCCAATCGAACGCTTGGAAAACGAGCGGCATGGTATCGCTCCGGCGGCCACCGAAAATGATCGCACTGATGGGAACGCCATTGCCGTCCTCGACATGCGGATCGAGCACGGGATTATTGCGCATCGGAGTGGCGAAGCGGCTGTTAGGATGGGCCGCTTTTTCCTTCGAGTCCGGCGTCCAATCATTGCCTCGCCAATCAAACGCGTGCTTCGGCGGTGCGCCATCCTTGCCCTCCCACCACACATCGCTGTCGTCCGTTAGCGCGACGTTGGTGTAAAGCGTGTCGCGCTCGATCGATTTCATCGCATTCGGATTTGATTTGCAGCTCGTCCCCGGCACCACACCGAAGTAACCGTTCTCAGGATTGACTGCCCACAAACGGCCGTCGCGAATTTGCATCCAGGCAATGTCGTCACCGACCGTCGTGACTTTCCAGCCGGCGAAATGTTTCGGCGGAATCAACATCGCGAAATTCGTTTTGCCGCACGCGCTCGGGAAGGCAGCTGCGACGTAATGTTTCTTCCCGGTCGGCGATTCGACGCCGAGAATCAGCATGTGTTCGGCGAGCCAGCCTTGTTTGCGCGCAAGGTAAGAACCGATGCGCAGCGCCAGGCATTTTTTCGAAAGGAGAACGTTTCCGCCGTAACCGGACCCAACCGAGATGATCGCGTTATCCTGCGGAAAATGACAAATGAAGCGTCGCTCCGGATTGACATCGAGCAGCGAATGCACCCCGCGGTTCCATTCTGCCTTCGGATCGTGGCCGAGCCGTTTAACCGCAATCTCCCCCATGCGAGTCATGATTCGCATGCTGAGCACGACATATTTGGAATCCGTGATCTCGAATCCAATCTTCGTTAGCAGCGAATCGGGTGGTCCCATAATATAAGGCACGACAAACATGGTGCGTCCGCGCATCGCGCCTTTGAGCAAGCCCTGTAATTTCGAATATGTCTCTGCCGGCTCGGACCAATTGTTCGTCGGTCCCGCTTCTGCTTTCGTCGGCGTACAAATGAAGGTGAATTGCTCGACCCGTGCGACGTCATTCGGATTCGAGCGATGCAAGTACGAGCGTGGGGCTTTTTTCTCGTTCAGCCTAATTAGCACGTTTTGCTTGAGCGATTCCGCAATCAGAAAGTCGTTCTCGCGCTCGGATCCGTCGCACCAAAAAATATTTTCCGGCTGGGTGAGCAGCTCGACTTCGTGCACCCAATCAAGCACGGCCTGATTCGCTGGTTTGTGATCGCCAATTCCGGCAGGCGGCGAAATGGCAGGCGCGGGATTGTTCATAAATACGTAGCGATCCGGGATGATGTTGGTGTCATCGATCGCGCGAAGGACGAATTTTCCCCGCTTCCGCCGCTTCTCCAAGAATTTTTTCCATAGTTGTAGCCGCGGTCGCCGGCCTCGGGCTCAATGACCCCCGGCAGCACAGAAACGCGTTTGCGCGCTGCATGCGCGGCTGTTTATTTAACGCATGTTCGGAGTGACCACTTCCGACGATTATCGGCCGGTCGCGTGGATGGGGCGTTTTCCGGTGGATGTCACGACGATTCTTGTCGGCATCCATGTTGTCCTCGCGATCGTGGCTTGTCTCCTCGTCGCGGCTGGCGGCGGCGGTTTGCTTGATCTCATGATGTTCGACAGTGCTCGTGTCCTGGGAAGCGGCCAAGTCTGGCGTCTCGCGACTTATGCCTTCATTCATTCGCCCACGCAGCTGATTCATTCGCCCACGCAGCTGCTTTGGTTCGCAATCGAAATGTACATGCTTTTCGTTTTCGGCCGCGAAGTAGAAAAATTCATTGGGCAACGTGCTTACATTGTTCTTTATGCCGTTTTGCTTTTCACGCCTTCGCTGCTCCTGACAGTTTGGGGATTCAACCAACGGACTGGACTGGCCGGCTCGCTCGCATTGCATTTCGGAATTTTTGTGGCCTTCGCGACCATTTATCCATCGGCCGAACTGCTCTTGCGGATCACAGCGAAATGGACGGCAGTGATTCTGGGCGCGATCTACACCTTGCAATTGCTGGCCTACCATTCCTGGACCGATCTGGCCGTCGTCTGGACGAGTATCGCTGCTGGCTTTGTTTTTGTTCGCCTCCGTGGGGTCGGACCGGAGTTGATTTGGTGGGAGAATTTCAAGGCCCGGTTGCAGCCGAAACCAAGGTTTAAGGTTGTCCCCAAACCTGTTGCGACGCGTCGCGAAGAAGATGACATCTCCGAGTCGGTCGATCCTATTCTCGACAAAATTGCCAGGTCCGGCATTGGCAGTCTCACTCCGAGTGAGCGACGAACGCTCGATCGTGCGCGTAATCGTTTGTTGAAAGAATCAAAATGAGGCCGCCTTGCACAAGATCTCGATGAATTCCGCCGCGGTCGCTGCTACGAGCAACGCCTGGTGCTCGTTCTGGGTGATGCGCGCCAACTTTCCGACCAGGAGAAGATAGTCGTTCACCAATCGTTGCGGAACGGCAACGACAAAAATCAAACGAGCGCGCTCGCCCTTATCGTTCCATGGAATTCCAGCGCGGCTGCGGCCAACCGCAAGGGCGATTTGGTCGACCAGTTCTGTGCGGGCATGAGGAAAAGCGACACTGTTTTCGGCCAGCGTGGCGTTTACCCTTTCACGTGCCAGCACCTGCGCGAGAAAATCTGTGGACTGTAGCAGGCTCCCCGTTTTTTCAAAAAGACCAATGATCTCGCGTAACGCATTCGCTTGCCGGCGCGATTTTAACTTCAATGCAATCTGCCGTTCATCGAGAATATCCGCTAGCGCGATGGCCATAGAGAAAAGTTGGATTATTGAGGCGAAGCAGTTAACCAGTTAATCGAAGAACCGTGGCAACAGAAAAAACCGCGTCCTCCCCTACCGACGAAGCAACGATTTCGCTGCAACGCAGCCTTTATGATCCTGGCTACGTCAATGCCATGTCACATTTCTATCGCGGCGAACTCGGGCGCATCATGGTCTGGCGGCAGCGCCTCGACATTACGACCAACTGGGCCATCACCAGCAGCACCGCCATCATCACCATTGCCTTTTCCAATCGCGACGTCCCGCACATCATTTTCTTTTTCAATCTCGCCATCGTTTGGGTAATGCTCTGGATCGAAAGCCGGCGCTACCGGTTTTACGATGCCTTCCGTGCCCGGGTGCGGATGCTCGAAGCCCATTTTCTCGTGCCAATGGTGATGGAAAATCGCCAGATGCTTCAGGGCGAATGGAAAAAACTGGTCTGCGAAGATCTCATTTTGCCGTCCTTCAAGATTTCGAAACTCGAAGCCATCGGACGCCGGTTGAAACGGAACTACGTGTTCATTTTCATTCTCATCATGGTGGCGTGGGTGACGAAAATTTTCCTGCATGCTTCGGAACCGATCACAAGCGGCCGAGCGCTTTATCACGCCCTGCGGGTCGGTCACATTCCCTCCTGGCTGGTGGCGGGCACTTTTATCGCGACCTTTGTCAGCGTGATCAGCATCACCATTTATGTCAGCAAGAAGTCGTCTGGGGAAATAACGGAGTTCGGTGCACATCGGTCGCTCTGGCGGATCTGATTCAGTGAATGGTGATAAGTGAATCGTGAGTAATTCGAACCAGTCCGCTTCGGCCAAATCGATTCACCAGTCACGATTCACGAATCATTTTGCGCAACTTTGCGACATAGTCGCAAAATTGCGCTCTCCCGAGGGCTGTCCCTGGGATCGCGAACAAACCAACGCCTCTCTGGTCCCGCCGCTGCTGGAGGAGGCTTACGAAGTCGCCGGGGCCGTTTATGCGAAGGATGACGCCAATCTGCGCGAGGAGCTGGGCGATTTGCTCTTGTTAATTATCATGCACGCACAGATCGCTTCGGAAGAGAAACGCTTCGATATCGACGAAATTGCGCGCGAAATTAGCGAGAAATTAATCCGCCGACACCCCCATGTTTTCGGCAAAAGCGAGGCGCGGGGAAGCGAGGCAGTCGTCCGGCAATGGGAAGCGATCAAGCGGGAAGAGAAGAAAGGTGATGCGCATTACCTCGCCAGTTTGCCGATGGCACTACCCGCGTTGATGCGTGCAGAGAAAGCGCAGAAGAAAGCGGCCCGCGTAAATTTTGACTGGCGGGAATTGCGCGACGTGATGGCAAAAGTGGAGGAAGAGCTGCAGGAAACGAAAAATGCGGTTGCGTCGGCTGAAGCGCGAATGATTGCCGACGAAATTGGCGATTTGTTGTTTGCGGTCGTGAATCTAGCCCGCAAATGCCAGCTCGAAGCCGAGAGTTTGCTGCAGTCCGCCACCGACAAATTCGTCGCGCGTTTTAACGAAATGGAAGATCGATTGCGTGCGCGTGGCGGGAAACTGGGTGAAGCAGGTTTGGAAGAGCTCGACGCGATTTGGGAGGAGATTAAGAAGGATAACCGATCCTAGATATTGGATCTGACAAGTCGTTGCAAAAGCCCGAAACCCTCGCCCCAGCCCTCTCCCAGTTGCTGTGCGGTATCCCATTTCATTAACACCTCACTGCAGCGAGGTGCCTGGCCGAGTCTACTACCACAACCGCTTTAGCGGTTTACTCGTTGACTGACAAAAAACCGCTGAAGCGGTTGGGGCTCCCTCAGGCGTCGTTAACACCCAGCTAAAGCAG
>WNGI01003872.1_pt1 | contig 13293 bp, 9 predicted proteins | sample 5400621 | NCBI WGS metagenome assembly WNGI01 (sample SAMN13153374, study PRJNA577476) | soil metagenome | isolation source: 20 cm soil or saprolite under Garry oak tree replicate 1 | place: USA:California | collected 2016-06-15
CCGCACCAGATCCTGCCCATCAAACATCACGCGGCCGGAAAGTTTTGCCTTTTTCGGCAACAGCTGCAGGATGGCGCGCGAAAGCATGGTCTTGCCGCAACCGGATTCGCCGACAATACCGAGCGTCCGGCCGGCGCCGATGTTCAGGTCGACCTGATCCACCGCGCGAAGATTGCCGCGTGGGGTCGGCAGATCGACCGACACGTTCTCGACGGAAAGCAATGCAGGCTCGGTCACAGCGCACCCTGACGCGGATCGGTGAGGGCCCTGAGCGTATCGCCGACTAGGTTGAAGGAAAGCACGGTCAGGAACATCGTGATCGCGGGAATGAAGGCGAGCCTCGGCGCTACGTCGAGGCTTTCGCGCCCCTCCCCAATCATGCTGCCCCAACTCGACATCGGAGGCGGCACACCGAGCCCGAGGAAGGACAAGGCGCCTTCGACCACGATCGTGACCGCAACGAGGAGCAGGAAAAAGGCGAACAGCGGCAGAAAGACATTGGGCAATAGTTCGCGCAGCAGAATACGCGCATGCGTCGCGCCCAGCGCTTGCGCTGCAATCACGAATTCGCGTCGCGCCAGCGTGAGGGTTGCGGCGCGGGCGACGCGCATGAAGGCGGGAATGCCGAGCACGCCGAGAATGCAGGTGAGATTGAGCAGGGATTGCCCGAGATAGGCGATCACCGCCAGCGCCAGGATCAACGGCGGAAATGCGAGCAGCACATCCATGCTGCCGACCACCAGCGTTTCAAAGCGGCCGCGAAAATAACCCGCCAGCATACCAAGCGCGCCACCGATCGTGACCCCGATGACAGGCGCACAAAGGCCGACAATGAGGGATATCCGCGCGCCGTAGATAAGGCGGGCCAATTCGTCCCGCCCGAGACCGTCGGTACCGAGCCAGTGCAGAGCAGAGGCCGGCGCCCGCCGCTCCAGCATGTCCATGTCGGTCGGACTGGGTAACGGCAATACGCCGACAAGGCCCGCGGCGGCGAATATGAGGATGATCCAGGCGATCGCAGCCCAGAACAGCGGGCCCAGCCGGCGCGTCCGTTTGACCGGACTGACGGCGACATCCTCGTCGATGCTGAGCTCAAGCGTGGCCATGACGGATCCTGGGGTCGAGGACGGCGTAGAGCATGTCGACAATGAAGTTCATGATCACGAAGCCTGCGGCGACCAACAGCACCGCGCCCTGCAAGATAATCAAGTCGCGGGTATAGATCGCGCCGACAAGAAGCCGGCCAATGCCGGGCAAGGCAAAGATTGTTTCCACGATCACCGCGCCGCCGATCAATCGCCCGATGTTGATGCCGGTTATCGTGACGAGGGTCAGCGATGAGGGTTTCAGGGCGTGCACGAAAAGGATGCGCGACGGCTTCAATCCCTTGGCCTTGGCCATCGCGATATAGTCTTCCTGCAGCGTCGCGATCATGTCGGAGCGAAGCACGCGCATGATTCCCGGCCATTCGGCGAGCGCGAGCGTCAGCGCGGGCAGCACGAAGAAGCGCAGGTTTCCGACCGGATCCTCCTGGAACGGCACGTAACCGGTAGCAGGCAACCATCGAAGCTCCACCGCAAACAGGTAGATCAACAGAATTGCAGACAAGAATGTCGGCACAGACAGCATGCCGAAGGCGGTGCCGGTCATGAAGCGGTCGAAAACGCTGCCGCTGCGTACCGCGCAAGCGATGGCAAAGGGAACGCCGATGGCGAGGCCAATGATCTCAGCCAACACCATCAGCTCGAACGATACCGGCAGCCGTTCGGCCACGGCTTGCAGCACGGTCTGTCCGGTACGGAACGATCTTCCTAAATCGCCTTGCAGCACGTGGCCCAGCCAGCCGAGGTAACGCCACCAGACCGGCTGATCGAGCCCCATGTCATGGCGCAATGCCTCGACCTTCTCCGGTGTCGCCTGATCGCCCAGGATCACGTAAGCGAGATCGCCCGGCAGCAGCGAGGCGATCAGGAATGTCAGCAGCGATACGGCGACCAGAACCGGCACCAGGTAGAGGAGCCTTCGGGCCACAAATCCCGGCATACGCGACTATTCCATCCAGACGTTGGATACGTCGACCACCCCACTGTACATCTTCGGCAAGCCTTTCAGTTTGGCGCTTGAGATCGCATAGTAGGTGTTCTGGAAGAGCCAGAACCAGGTCGCCTCCTGATTGATGAGCCGGCTGATCGCGCAATAATCTTCGGTCCGCTTTTCCGGATCGGCGATTACGCGCGCATGCTCAAGCAGCCTATCGAGTTCGGGATTGGAATAACTGGCGAGATTGACCGGGCTGCCGGTGTGGAAATTCGCGTACATCTGCACGTCGGGATCGGGGAAATCGATGATACGCCATGGCGTCAACTGAAACTGACGCATGAAGGCGCGCGGCGGGATTGTTGCCTGATCGACCTGCTCGATCTCCATGTTGGCGCCGACCTGTTTCCAGAACTGCTGGTAGATCTGACCGGCATTGCGCCCGCGCGGCGTCGCGGTGACCAGCATCTTGAAATCGATTGGTTTGCCGTAGTCCTTGATCAACCCTTTGGCCTTTTCGAGATCGTTGGGAAGCGCGCCGTCATCCTTGCACTTGACCCAGGAACCATCGCCGTAAGGGTTACTGGCCGGCCGGGCCAGACCATTGGTAAGGGCCTGCGACATCTTTTTGCGATCGATCGCCATCACCAGCGCCTGGCGCACCCGTACATCATCGAACGGCGCGACCTTGGTGTTGAAGGCGGCGACCGAAGCGCCGGACCCCGCATAGGTGTGGACGGTCAGCTTGGAGTCTTTTTGTGCTCTCTGAATATTGTCCGCATCAGCTTCATCGTCCCAGATGATATCCGCCTCGCCCGATTGCAGGCTTGCGAACCGCGACTGCGCATCCGGCAGCGGCTTCAGAACGATCCTGTCGAGATAGGGATGACCCTTATTCCAGTAGTCCGGATTCTTTTCCAGAACCATTCGATCGCCCGCGGTCCAAGACTTCAGGATGTACGGTCCGGTGCCGACAGGATTGCGATTGTAGTCGTCGCCCTTGGTCTTCCATGCCGTCGGCGATTGGATGACATTGTTAGAATTCTGGACGGTCAAAACTGCCGGCAGGTTCACAGACGGATCGTTGAGATTATAAACGACTGTCAGTTCGTCGGGCGCCTGCACATCGCGGATCCCGGAGATGTAGAAGGCACAGCGGCACTTGTTGGCCGGATCCTTCTGCCGGTCGAAATTGGCTTTTACCGCTTCGGCATTGAAGGGCGTGCCATCGTGAAACTTGACGCCGGGCCGCAACTTGAACGTCCATATCTTGAAATCTTCCGAAGGTTCCCAGGATAATGCGAGCTTCGGCTGCGCTTTGCCCTTGTCGTCAAGATAGGTGAGGGTATCGAAAATCGCCGCCGCGCCTGTTCCCGCCGCCGTATCGAAGACGCCCACCTTCAGCGGATCGAAACCGGGGATATCGAGTTCAAGGCCCATGGTGATGCTGCCGCCCTGCTTCTGGGCGTTGGCGGCGCCCGCGAACAAGGCAACACCAAATGCCGTACCAAGGAAAATTTGCGCAAGCTTGTTTGAGCGCGATACCGCTTTCATTTGATGCTCCCTCCAAGAGGCCGACCGTCCGGTATTCCGGATCGTTGCTAACTGTTCGCCAGATTGGCTGGAATCGCAGGCCCCCGCAAGGCCGGCAGCGGGTGCGGGAAAAAAAGCCGCAGGCGCCGTGCGGCCGCCCAAATGCTCGTGGCGTCAGCGCTGCTCTGCCGCCAGCACTTTCCCTGCGAAGGCCGAGATTTCATCTTCCGAAAGGCCGGTCTCTCTGAGGAACGCAACCGTGTGCTCGCCCAAGGTCGCCATCCGCCTTCCCGCGGAGACATTGGCTCCGGACATACGGAACGGCAGGTTCAGAACCCTGAATGTGCCGCCGCCATCCCTGACCTCGGACAGTGCGCCGCGATGGGCAATTTGCGGATCGCGCAGCGCTTCGGCGACCGTGCGATAGGCCGAACAGGGAACGCCGTGACCATTCAACTCAGCGAGGCATTTTTCGGTCGTCAGCGTGCGCGACCACGACTCTACACCGTTCATTAATTCAGCCCAGTTGTCGCGGCGGTCGGCGTATATCGCAAAGCGCGGATCGGCAATCCACTCGGGATGACCGATGACCATGACCAGGCTCTGGAACGTCTTCTCGCTCGCGATCGCCAGCATCACATATCCATTCGCCGTTTCGACCGGCCCGAACATCGGCCGCTGCGTTGGCCTCACCTCGAATTGCGACCACTGCAATTCATTCAATGTCAGGCTGAGCATCGATTCGAGCATCGATACGTCGATGTACTGGCCTTTTTGACTGCCGTGCCGCTGATACAACGCCGCCGAAATGGCACCGAATGCATAGATGCCGGTAACGACATCAGCAAGATAGATACCGCAGCAGTCCGGCCGCGATCGCCCGGGCTGGTACGCGAGGTGGGCCATATCGTAGCCCGAAGCGGCATGAATGACAGGCGCGTAAGCCGGCAGTTCAGCAGACGGGCCGGTCTGACCATATCCGGAGATCGAGCAATAGATCAGTTTCGGATTGAGCTCTCGCAGCGAGCCGTAGTCCAGCTTCAATCTGCGCATCACGCCGGGGCGAAAATTTTCGACGAGGATGTCAGCGCTCACGACAAGCCGTCGGATGATTTCGACCGCGTCGGGCGATTTCAGATCGAGAACGAGACTTTTCTTGCCGACATTGAGCTGGCCGAACGCGGTGGAGAAGCCGTTGCGAACCGGCGGACGCGTTCGCATGGTCTCGCCTTCGACCGACTCTACCTTGATGACCTCCGCTCCCATGTCGGCAAGCATCCGGGTGCAATGTGGACCGGCAATGGTGGTTGAAAAATCGAGCACGCGAAGGCCCGCAAAGCTCTTTGTCAAAATCCCCTCATCGCTATCAGCTATCGTCATCCTGAAAACCTCGCCTGCGTGCCTTCGGCCGCGGCGTGACCCTAAATTGCGCTGTCACGTCAGGGAAGCGATTCCGCGGCACCAAATGCCTAATCTCGCGGACGGCTGCCTCTCCTGGCTTCCTGTTCAAAGTGGAACCAATCTTGCATAGCCTTAAGTTAGCGCGGGTCCGGGGGCTTTTTTGAGAGTATTGTTTGTTACGACAGAAATGGACGACTTCGTCCGGGTAGGCGGCCTCGCAGCCGTTTCGGCGGCCCTGCCCCGGGCATTACGCTCCTGGAGCGACGTCCGGATCATCCTTCCTGGTTATCGGGACGTCGTCGAACAGTTCCTGCATATCGAAATCGTCGGCCAATGCGCGCCGCTCGCGGATATGCCGGCCTGCTCGCTCGGGCTCACGGCGACCAAGGACGGCATGCCGGTTTACGTCCTGCTCTGCCCGCAACTTTATGAGCGGCCCGGCAACCCGTATGGCGACGCGTCGGGTCGGGACTGGCCGGACAACGATGTGCGCTTCGGCCGATTTGCCTCGGCCGCGGCCCAGCTGGCGGCAGGCACTCTGGACAACAATTGGGCAGCTGATCTGGTTCACGCCAATGACTGGCAGGCCGCGCTCGTGCCGGCCTACCTCGCCTGGAACGCCGCCAAGGTCCCGACCATTCTGACGATCCACAACCTCGCCTATCAGGGCCTGTTTCCGAAGGAGTCGCTGCGCCGGATCGGCGCGCCGGAAGAATCCTTCCATATCGACGGCCTCGAATTCTACGACAAATTGTCCTTCCTCAAAGGAGGCATCGTCTACGCTTCGCATCTGACCACCGTCAGTGAGACCTATGCCCGGGAGATCACGACGTCAGAACTCGGCTGCGGACTCGAGGGCCTGCTTCGCCGTCGCTCTGACGCCGCGCAGTTGACGGGCATATTGAACGGGATCGACGAAAGCTGGGATCCGCGGGTCTGCGCCCAATTGGCGCAGCCGTTCGGCGCGGGGGATTGGAAAGGCAAGCGGGCAAACTCCGACTACGTCCGCCATCAGTTCGGTCTAGCGGTATCGCGCGGCCCGATTTTCGGCCTGGTGGCCCGCCTCGTTCATCAGAAAGGCATCGACCTCGTGCTGTCAGCCGCGGACGAGATCATCGAGGCCGGCGGCCAGATCATCGTCACCGGCAGCGGCGAGCCCGAGATCGAACAGGCGCTGGTCGATGCGCACCGCCGCAGGCCGGACGCAATCGGGGTCGCGATTGGTTTCAATGGCGCACAGGCGCGGCGGATTTTTGCCGGCAGCGATTTTACGTTGATGCCTTCGCGGTTCGAGCCATGCGGGCTGAGCCAGATGTACGCGCAAAAATTCGGATCGCTGCCGATCGGGCATCAGACCGGCGGCTTAGCGGAAACCATCACCGACGGCGAAACCGGATTTCTGTTCGCTCAACCCTCAACCGAATCATTTCTCGGCGGCATCCGGCGCGCGTTCGCGACCTTCATGGCGACGGATCGCCTCGACTCGATGCGCCGCAGCGCCATGTCGCGATCGTTCAGCTGGGACATTTCGGCAGCCTTGTACGGCGCGCTTTATCGCAAGGCTTTGTCGTCTTAAGTCACCACGGTCCGCCGCGTTTCCGGCATCACAAGCCAGATCATCGCGAGGCCCAGCGCGGCAACGCCGGCAAGCCCCATGAAAGCGACACTGCTGCCGAGCTTGTCGCTGACATAGCCGGCGAGCACGGTGCTAAGCGACGCACCGATACCAGTTGCGGTGCCGACAATACCCTGCGCAAGATTGAAGTGACCGCTTCCGAACGCGACGTCGGCAACAATCAACGGCACCATGACGGCGAAGACGGCCGCGGTGATGCCGTCGAACACCTGCACCGCAACCAGCAGATATGGATCCCTGACGGTCGCGAACAGCACGCCGCGAGTAGCCAGCGCGGCAAAACCGATCAGCAGCAGCGGCCGCCGACCCCATTGCTGCGCCTTTCGTCCGACCGACGGAGACATCAGCGCGACGATGGCTTGCGGCACGATGATGCACGCGGCGATCAATACCGGCGCCCATTGCGCCGATCGGGTGGTCACGACACCCGCCATCAAGGGAAGCATCGCCGCGTTGGCGAGTTGCAGCAGCAGAACGCTGGAGGCGAAGATCAGCAAGGGGCGCTGGCGCACCAGACTAAGAACGCTGGTTGCCTTGGCATCGGGTACCTCGCGCGGCACCGAACCGTGCGCCTGGGCGACGTCAATTTCGCGGTCTCGGATGCGCGCGAGCGCGAGCAAGGTTGGAATTGCCAGGATGAAGGTGACGAGAAATACCGAACGGCTGGACAACAGATAGCCGGCCGTGCCCATGACGGCCGCGGCTGTTCCATTGCCGAGCGAGGCGAAGCGGGCGTTGCGCCCGAGCCGTTCACCGATCGCAAGTGGCCCGACCAGACCGAGACTGATCGCGGCAATCGCCGGACCGAGCACGCAGCTGGCGGCGGCGTGCAGCGTCGCAGCGGCCACCACCACCGGAAAGATCGGCCATGCGGCATATGCCAGCGCGCTTGTGCCGATCGTCGCAACGGCAAGGCTGGCGACCAGCCGCTCGGAGCGGGCAGCATCGACAATAGCTCCGCCAGGCATCTGCCCAATCAAGCCGATCAGGCCGCCGATCGACAGCACAAGACCGATCTCGACCTGGGTCCACTTCTGCGTCGTCAGATAGACCGCGACAAACGGCCCGAATCCGGTCTGCACATCCGCGAGAAAAAAGATGAACCAGTCGAGTCCGCGCAAACTCTGTTGCGAGGGTGTCGGCCGGTCGAACGTCGTCGGTTCCGGCGACGGCGACGGCCGCACCGGATCGCCATCGCAGCTGGTCGGCTCGTTGCGATGCTTATCGATTGGGTCAGTCTGCTGTCTGGACGAGCGCACCAACGGTTTGCTTCTCCAAATCTTTACGGGCCGTACTGGAACGGCTGCAGGCTGCCGGAGGCGCCAAGCACCACGATCGGTGAATCCTCCTTGTATTCGGGTGCCGCCGTCACCTGCTCCTTGGTCAATTCAAGCGTGATGCTGTCGCTCTTGTTGGCAACGCGCCCGAAATGCAGCGCGTTCCAGTCCACCACGATTTTCCGGCTGCCGACGCCGAGAAAACCGCCGAAATCGATGACGGCCGCGCGCACCATGCCGGCGCGATCGACGATCACGTCGACGATGCGCCCCATGTTCTCGTCCGCCGCGCTGCGAACCTCGCGGCCGAGCACACCATGTGCATCCCTTGCGCCGATGATGGTGACCGACGGCGGCGGCGCCGGCTCCTTCGGTGTCGCCGGGGGGTTTGGTGTGGCCGGGGAAGGCGTATTTTGCTGTTGAGACGGCTGCGGTGAGTTGGGATCGGCTTGCGGCGAACCCGCGTCATTTTGCGCCCAGGCCGCAGCCGTCGATGTCGCAAAAGCGACTGCCATCCAGATGAATTGGCGTCTTGCCCGCATACAGCCTCCTGAATTGCAAACCGGTATCCGCGCCCGGGATCCGCGATCAAAGTTCGAAGCCTCTCCGGCCGACGTCTCGCGCTCCCGCGCAGATCAGTGCGCCAGTACGATCGACACCTGGATCTGGCCGCGTGTACGCAAGACCTCCAGCGAGACCTCGTCGCCATGGCGGCGCACGACAAGATCGACGCTTGAAGGGCCAAGCTGCAGATCGCGCAGCACCACTTCGTTGAGGAACCCCGGGAGGCGCGGATTGCGCAGGCGAATTTCGCCGCGCTGCGCGTCAAATTCGAGTCCAAGGGCCGCTTCCAGCAGCGTGAACGGCGTCGCGCTCGCCCATGCCTGCGGCGCGCAGGCGACGGGATAGAGCGTCGGTCCGCGTCGCCTTTCACGTCGAAAGCCGCAGAACAGTTCTGGAAGCCGCCGCAAATCCATGTAGGTGGCGGCGTCGAACAGGGCCTTGAACAAATGCGCGACAGAATGCTTGAGGCCATAGCGTGCAAGGCCGAGCGCGATCAGCGCGTTGTCGTGCGGCCAGATCGAGCCATTGTGATAGGACATCGGATTGTAGCGCGCCTCGCCGCTCGCTACGGTGCGGATACCCCAGCCCGCGAAAAAATGCGGCCGCATCAGATCGGCGGCGACGAGGCGGGCGCGGTCTTCGCGCACCATGCCGCTGAACAGGAGCTGCCCGGCGTTCGACGTGCGCACCCGGCACGGCTGTTTGGCGCCGTCGAGCGCGAGCGCATAGGTGCCGAGATCGTCACACCAGAACGCTTCCTCAAAACGTTCGGCGAGCTGCCGCGCCTCGATCTCCAGCTCTTCAGCCATCTGGCTCTTGCCGAGCCGCGACGCGCAACGCGCCGCCAGCCGCCTGGCGGCATACACATAGCCTTGCACTTCGGCGAGCGCGATATGACCCTCGGCCAAACGGCCGTCGGCGTGAAAGATCGCGTCGTAAGAATCCTTCCAGCCTTGATTGGCCAAGCCTTGCTCGGACGCGGGCCGGTACTCGACGAATCCGTCCCGGTCGGGATCGCCTGGCCCGTTGATCCAGCCCAGCGCTGCCTCGATCGAAGGCCACAACTCGGCGAGCGTCTCTTCGTCGCCGGTGCGTTCGACGTAGAGGCCGGCCAGCAACACGAACAGCGGCGTCGCATCGACGCTGCCGTAATATTGCGCGAACGGCACCTCGCGCAGCGCCGCCATCTCGCCGCCGCGCATTTCATGCAGGATCTTTCCGGGTTCGGCGTCGGCGAGCGGATCGAATGTCTTGGCCTGATAGAATGCCAGTCGCTTCAGCACGCCGCGCGCGACCCGCGGATCGATCCACAGCATCTGCATCGCGGTAATGATTCCGTCGCGACCGAATGTCGTCGAGTACCAGGGAATGCCCGCATAGGGATATCGTCCCTGCGGCGTGTTCGTCATCAACATATTGAGGTCGGCCATCGACTGGCACAGCACCTCATTGAAGATGTTATTTGATGTTTCGATGCTGGCGGCGCCCGCAGTCAACCCGCGCGTCTCGCGGCGATGTGCCAGCAATCCGCGAAAGAATCGCGCCGGTTTGACCGTGGCCGGCTTATTGCAGGATGCGGCAACAAACACCGAACTGACCTGTCGCGGCGCCAGATCGAGATGGTAAGTCGCGGCATTCGCCGAAAGCCGCGTCGGCCGCGGATCGAAATGCAGCGCCGTGCCACGCCATTTGCCATCGAGCCCATTGTATTCGAGCATCACATCGGTGGGACCAAGCAGCTTGCCGGAGCCGACGCCCCGGCGCGAACGCCTTTCGCCGCGCACTTCGAACAGATCGGCGAAGTCATTGTCGAACAGCAATGTCAGATCGAAGCTCGCCGGCCGGTCTCCATGGTTCTGTAAGCCGATCCGCTGATAGGCCGTTCCGCGCCACAGAAAGATTGTGCGCACGATGTGCAGCATGTCCTTTTGCAATAGGATGCGGCCATCGCGATAGATGTCGGGATTGGTGAGGTCCACCGTCAATGCGGAATTGTCGTCGCGCAGATTCGAGCCGAGCAGCAGCGGCTGCAGGTCATCCAGAAGAAGTTCGAGCCGGGCGAGATAACGCGTGTCGCAGTTGAACAGGCCATCCGGTCCGCCGGCCGAAGCGCCGATGTCGCCATGGCTGTCGAGCACGATGAAGGTGTCGTCGTGTTTGAGCGAGCGCCGCGGCCGCGCGGCAGGCCCGGTCATCGGGATGTAAAACGCCGATTCCGCGACCGGTTCGTCGGCTCGGGCCGTCATCATCTGGGTTGCAACTTCGGCTGCCATTTGACCTCGAGCGGTTCCCCCTAGCCTTGCGACAAGCGCACTGGGGCTCGACGCCACCTCGGTACATCAGGCCGCGTGTTTCGCAAGCCGATTCATTTCCTGCGTCACCAGCTCACGGTACGGGCCCTGGCCCTGCATCAAGCCATCCGGCGGGCCGTCTTCGATGATGTTACCAGCTTTCAGCAGCACCACCCGATCGAAATTACGCAGCGTCGCGAGACGATGGGCGATCGCAATCACGGTGCGCCCGCGCATCAGGCGGGCGAGCGCCTCGCGTACCGCTTCTTCGGATTCGCTGTCAAGCGCGGCGGTCGCCTCATCGAGCAGCAGGATCGGCGCGTCCTTCAGGAACGCGCGCGCGATGGCAATGCGTTGACGTTGACCGCCCGACAGCTTGACGCCGCGGTCGCCGACCATGGTTGCAAGTCCTTCCGGCAATGTCTCGACGAAATCGCAGCGCGCCGCGATTGCCGCACGCAGCACTTCATTGTCGGTGGCGTTCGGCCGCCCATATCGGATATTTTCCAGAATCGAGCGATGGAACAGCGAGATGTCCTGCGGTACTACCGAGATCGCCTGGCGCAGGCTTTGCTGCGTCACCCTCGAGATGTCCTGGCCATCGATCGTGATGCTGCCTTGCTGGACGTCGTAGAACCGCTGCAGCAGCACGAACAGGCTGGATTTCCCGCCTCCGGACTGACCAACCAGCCCGACCCTTTGCCCGGGTTGAATGCGGAGGCTGAATTTGTCGAACACCTGAACTCCACCGGGATATTGGAACGAGATGTTGTTGAAGGCGATGGCCGCGCCACTCTTTACCAGCGGCTCGGCTTGCGGATGGTCGCGCAGCTCATGTGGAAGCAACAGCGTAGCAATCGCTTCGGTCAAGCGGGCGAAATGCTGGGTGATATCGACCAGCGCCACGGCGAGATCGCGCGTGGCACTCAGGATGCAAAGTCCCAACGTGCAGACCAGCACGACGTCGCCGGTGCTGGCGCTGCCGCGCTGCCAAAGCACGATCGCCCAGACGAGCAAGGCAATCGTCAGCACCACCGTGATCGCGGCGTGCGTGATCCGCAGCTTCTCGAGGTAACGGAGGCTGCGTCCCCGCGCCGTTAATTCCCGGTTAACGGTAGCGTCAAACCGGTCATGCTCAAAGCTGAGGCCGCAAAATGCCCGCACCAGCGGCATATTGTTGATGACATCGACCATTTCGCCGTCGACGGCCGCGGCCTTGTCCGCGAAATCGTCATGCAGCGGCTTGCCCGCAGCGGCCAGGTGAAACATCCCGATCACCATGGCGCCCGCGATAACGATCAGACCCGCCGACATGGGCAAGCTTACGGTTCCGATCAGTGCGATCGCTGTAACGGTTGCCATACACGGCGGCAGCACATTCCAGATGAACATGTTTTCGACCGTGAAAACCGCGTTCGAGGTCGCGGTAATACGGCTGGTCAGCATTCCCGGCAGCCGGTCGGAAAAATAGCTCGGCGCGTGGCCGGTGAGATGGCGAAAAATGTCGCGCCGCAGATCACCGGTTACTCCCACAAATGTGAAGCTCGCGGTCCAGCTGGCGATCCGCCACAAAAAATTATCCGCTGCAATCAGTGACATGAGAAAAACGAATGCCAGCCATACGGTACCTGCGCGACTCGACCCGGCCGACAGGCCGTCGACCAGATACTTCACGCCATATTGCGTGCCTACTGAACAAGCAACGGCTGCGATAACGCTGGTCACGATCACGAGATGTGATGCAAGACGCCGCCGAAGATAGCGCAGCACGAACGTGAGCGGACGATGAGCGTATCCTGAGAGATTATCCATGTGGCAGCAAACCTGTTGGAGGAAAAAGAGAATTTCTAGCCGGGCAAGTTCCGTGCGAGCGAATCCTCCGGTTTTTTTAGTTCCCCTGATGCTGCCATCACTGCGCAACAATCGTGCAGCATTAACGGCAACAAGAGTCTGGTTAGGCGTGATGGCATGAGCAAGACCGCGAGATGAAAGAAGTGCGCGGAGTCGGGAACTTCGCAGATGCGGAAACGTTCCCTCCGCGGCATGCCGGTGCCAACGCGAAGTGGGGCTTTGATTCATCCATGACGAGAAGAGGAGACGGATAGATGCGCATAGCGCAGGTTGCTCCGCTGACGGAGGCTGTTCCCCCCCGACTTTATGGAGGCACCGAACGGGTGGTGTATTGGCTGACCGAGGAACTGGTAGCGTTGGGAAACGAAGTCACCCTGTTCGCCAGCGGGGATTCCCGGACCTCAGGGAAACTCGAGGCGACATGGCCGAAGGCGCTGCGCCTCGACGGGTCCGTCCGCGATCCCAACGCGTTGCACATAGTGATGCTGGAACGGGTCCGGCAGAAATGCGACGACGAGGAATTCGATTTCCTGCACTTCCATCTCGACTATTATCCGTTCTCGCTGTTCTCGCGGCAGCCGACTCCGTTTCTGACCACCCTGCATGGCAGGCTCGATCTGCCCGAACACCAGCCGGTCTTCACCACCTTCTCTTCTGTTCCCGTGATATCGATCTCGAACGCGCAGCGGCGTCCGGTGCCGCA
>WNGI01003873.1_pt1 | contig 13293 bp, 10 predicted proteins | sample 5400621 | NCBI WGS metagenome assembly WNGI01 (sample SAMN13153374, study PRJNA577476) | soil metagenome | isolation source: 20 cm soil or saprolite under Garry oak tree replicate 1 | place: USA:California | collected 2016-06-15
CGACGCGCCGCGATACTTCCTTACCACCGCGAAACGCGATCAAGGTAGGAATTCCCCTGATGCCAAAACGCTGTCCGGTGGCGGGGTTCTGGTCCGTATCGAGCTTGAGCACCAGCATCTCCCCGGCACGGCGATTGGCGACATCATCCAGCAGCGGCGCCATGATCTTACACGGCCCGCACCAGTCGGCGTAGAAGTCTACGAGTACCGGGACCGTCGTATCGGTAATGACCCTGTCGAAGGTCGCATCCGAGACGGCGATGGGGCGATCCAACCAGATCGGCCTCCCACAGCTGCCGCACTTCGGCCGGTCAGCGACCCGCTCCACGTTCACGCGATTCAAGGTCCCGCAGAACGGGCAGCCGACTGTGGCGGTGGAGTGGGTTTCGGTGGTCGTCATGATCGTTCCAAATTATACCCACCGTTCGATCCCAGGGCGATCAGCACGAAGCCGCCCCCGATCACAGTCGATCGGGGGCGGGGGCGCTTTGCTTACATCGATCGTGAGAAGACGTTACATCGTGTGCTCTTGCTGCATCCGCTGCTGCATCATCGTCACCCAGGCATCGACCTTCTGACGCTGCGCATCCGTGAGGACGGCGCGCGACTGCGCTGCGGCCGCCACCATGGCCCAATGCGCCTTCCCCATCGCCGCGTGTGCGGCTTCGAAATGCGGCCGCAGCGTCGTCGTGTCGGGTGCGGCGGTCTGGAATGCCTGCGAGACAGCACCCATGTGCGTCTTGAAATCGGCCGCGCCTGTCTCGTGCGCCGCTTTTGCTGAGTTCTCAATGTTGGTGAGTTTGGTGACTTGGTCGGGGGTCAGCTTGAGGGAGTCTTTCTGCGCCAGCAAATGCCCTGGTGTGTATGCGATGACACCCACCATCGGAGCCATCATCTCGCGCATCATCCCCATCATCTCGTCCATGCCCGGGCGTCCCATCCCTGGGCGCATTCCCGGATGGTGTGACGTGTCCTGCGCCGCGAGCGGCGCGGCGATGCAACACAAGCTGAGTGTGATGAGTCCCAGGACTTTCATAGGGTCTCCGTCTTAGAATGGTTCACGGTCAAGGCACCGCGGTGCCATGGCACACGGTGCTTCCTCCTATCGGCCGACGCCCAGCGCATCGGCCACTCGATTGATGTAGTTGAACCAAGCCGTAATGAGGGTGATCTGCAAGATCCCCCGATCATCGAATCCGACTCGACGCAGGGTTTCATGATGCGCGGGCGTAATCCGTGTCGCGTCGCGCGTGACCTGGACTACGTAGTCCAGCATAGCGCGATCCTGCTCCGAGATCGGTGCCTTGGTGTAATCCTCCTCGAGGGCGGCGACCAGCGACTCATCCAGCGTGATCCGACGCAGAAACTCTGCGTGGGACTCAATTCAGTAGCGACAGCGATTGGTGACCGAGACCATCGTCGTGATCATCTCATGCTGCCGGCGCGTGAGCGGCAACTCCTCCGACATGAGCGACCCGAACGTGGCGAAGGCGTGATATAGCGCGTCGGGGATGAGACTGTGGGAGGCCACGATTCCCGACGTCCCGTCGGGAGTCGGGTGTACGGGGGTCGCGTATTCCTTCGGATAGAGCGCCTTTTGAGCGTCGACCGCCCGGCGCAGCTTCTCATCCGCCTCGGTGAGCGGAACGGTGCGAATCCACGTCATCAGATCCTACTGGTTCGAGAGTTCGTGAGCGACGAAAGACGAGAAGATACACGGGCACGCCGAGGGCGACGATTCCTACGCCCAGGGCCGCCCGTGCAGGGTTGTTGCCAGCAAGCAAAACGAGCAGACCCGCGACCAGCACGAGAAACAGCACCGGGGTCACTGGATAACCCCAGGTGCTGTAGGAGGCGGCAGGTACTCGGCGCCGGATACGGAACAGTCCGGCCACGGTCAAGCCGATGAACAGCACCGTGACGAACACGAAATAGCCGATGATCTCGTTGAAGTTGAAGAACGCGACGTAGAGCGACGCGATGGCCGCTTGGATCGCGATCGCGCGGGCCGGCGTGGCGAAGCGCGGGTGCACGGCGCCGACCGCCTTGAAAAACACACCGTCTCTGGCCATCGCGTAGTAGACACGCGGCAGCGCCATGAGCAGACCGAGGAGGCTGCCGAGGACTGCCACAATCACGATGCCGGCGAAGACGCGTCCTCCGGCGGGACCGAACAGCGCTTCACCGGCCTGCGCGGCAAAGGTCTCGCCCGACGTCACTCGGTCGAGCGGTACCAAATAGAGGAAGACGGCGCTCGTCAGGATATAAATGGCCGTGATGATCGCGACCCCAATCGCGAGAGCGCGCGGCACCGTGCGCGCGGGTTCGCGCGCTTCGCCGGCCAGTTTGGAGATCTCCCACCATCCGCCGAACGCGAAGAACGCCCCGACCAGGGCCGGGGCGAGCGCGCCGGGAAGTGGGTCCGAGCCCGCCCGCTGCGCGACGAACGGCACGAAGTTCGACCATTGGCCCGCCTGCGTTACCAGGGCGAGCACTGCGATCATGCCGAGCGCGCCAAGCTTTAGGGCGGTCAGCCACTGCATGAGCCCGGAGCCGAGTCTCAGGCCCGCGACGTTCACCGCGGCGAGCAACAGAATCGTCCCGATTGCGATGAGCTTGAGTGGGACGCCCGCGAGACCGAAGGCGTATCCGACGTAGCTGGCGAGCCCGACGGCCAGGGCCGCGGTGATGCCGGGATCCATGACGAGCATGCACTTCCAACCGTACAGGAACGCCACGCCGGGCCCGTACGCCTCTCGCAAGTAGACGTACCCGCCGCCGGCCTCAGGCGTGCGCGCCGCCAGCTCGCCATAACAGAGCGCGCCGCTCAGTGCCATGACGCCCATCAGCAGCCACACAATGAGCAGCCAGAACGGAGAACCCAACGACCGCGCCATCCCGGCGGGCGTGAGAAAGATCCCGATGCCGATGACCTCGCCGACGACGAGCGCCGTGACGGCACGAACCCCGAGCTGGCGAGTGAGCGGCACGGACCAAAGCTCCGCGCCACGATGGAGACCGGCAAGAGTCCCTACGTCGTGCGTAGTGACAATTCATCATCGGGCCTTCATTGTTAGGTCACGGACACGCGCGTCCGCCGTCACGCGCAACGACGCCTTTCTCATCCCCGAGGTGCTCATGTTGCGCTTCAAGACGTTGGCCATCGTTTGGCTCGCCGGCGCCCCCGCCGCCCTCACCGCCTGTGCCGCTTCCCGAACCCCCGTTCCGCTCGTCGGCACGTCGAGCGACGTGTCTGCACTCGCGGGCGACTGGACGGGAGATTACAGCGGTGAATCGGGACGGAGCGGCAGTATCACCTTCTCGCTGAAGTCCGCGACCGACTCGGCGTTCGGCGACGTCGTGATGGTCCCAACGGGCCTGGGCCGGCCGCTCACTCGGTGGCAGCCCGACAGCACGGCTCCCGGAACCCAGGCAGCGGCATCCCAGGTGCTGACGATCCGATTCGTTCGAGTGGAAGGCGGAAGGGTCACTGGCACGATCGCCCCCTACGCCGATCCGCTGACAGGGGCGCGCCTGCTCACCACGTTTAGCGGCGAGCTGAAGGGAAACACGATCACCGGAACGTACACGACCCAGCTCCCGAGCGGCGGGACGCAGGCGGGCCGGTGGTCGGTGGAGCGGCGCTAACGCCCAAACCTTCATGAAGGCTTTGTGAGGGAGTCTTTAGACTCGCGGGCGACGGTGGGAGTTGCAAACTGTGGGCGCTGCACAGGGGCGAGCCCGAGATGCTCCCGGGCCCGATTCAGCGCGTCGTCGATATTGCCGTGGATGTTGTCTTCGCCCAGCTCGTCGTAGAGTCCCGAGCGCTCGAGCGCCACCACCGGCTGCGCGTGCACGTCCGATAAAATCACGAGCATCCCTTCGTGCCGGCTGCGGTGAATGAGCTCGCGCAGCGCGTGCAGTCCCGTCGAATCGATGGCCGGGACATGACGCAGCCGAATGATCAGCACTTTCGGCTTCCCGGCAATGCGCCCGACTCGATCCTTGAACATCTCCGCGGCACCGAAGAAGAACGGCCCCGTGATCTCGTAGACCTGGACACCTTCGGGGATCACGCGACTGCGGACGGCGTTCGGGTCGTGCTCGAAATCATCCACCGGATCGGTGAATTCGTGGGTCAGCACGCTGATGTTCGTCACCTCCGCCATGCGGCGCATAAAGAGGAAGGCGGCCAGCACCATGCCGACCTCGATGGCGACGGTGAGGTCCCACAGAACCGTGAGCAGAAACGTCGTGAGCAGCACGGCCACGTCACTCTTCGGAGCGCGAAACTCCGAGATGAACGTCCGCCACTCGCTCATGTGAAAGGCGACGACGACCAGGATCGCCGCCAAGGTCGCGAGCGGAATCAGGGCGGCCCAGCGGCCAAAGAACAGCGTGATGAGCAGCAACGTGAGCGCGTGGATCATGCCGGCAACCGGCGTGCGCCCGCCATTCTTGACGTTGGTGGCGGTGCGCGCGATGGCGCCCGTCGCCGGCATGCCGCCGAACAGTGGGGATGCGACGTTCGCCACACCCTGCGCCACCAGCTCCATGTTGGAGCGGTGGCGTCCGCCGATCATACCGTCCGCCACCACCGCCGACAGGAGCGACTCGATGGCGGCGAGCAGCGCGATGGTGAACGCCGGTCCGGCGAGCGACTGGATGATCGGCAACGACAGGTGTGGAATGCCGGGATGCGGCAAGCCGGCGTGGATCGCCCCGAACCGCGCGCCGATCGTCTCCACCGGCAGGTGCAGCAGCTGCGCGAGAACCGTCGTCCCAATCAGCGCAACAAAGGGACCCGGAATACGTGTCGAAATCCTCGGCCACACGATGATGATCGCCAAGGTCGCGACCGCGACGACGAGCGCCCATGGATTGACGGTGTCGAACGCGTGGGCATACGCGTCCCATTTCGGGAGGAAGGCCGCGGGCACCGCCTGCATCTCGAGGCCGAGCAGGTCGCGGACCTGGCTCGAGAAGATGATGAGCGCGATGCCGCTCGTGAACCCGATCGTCACCGGGTGCGGGATGAATTTGATCGCGGCGCCGAGGCGCAGGAGTCCGAAGGCGACGAGGATGAAGCCGGCCATGAGCGTCGCGATCACGAGGCCATCGACGCCGTGCTGTTGTACGATCCCGGACACGATGACCACGAACGCGCCGGTAGGGCCGCCGATCTGGACCCGTGAACCGCCGAGCAGCGAAATGAGAAAGCCGGCGACGATGGCGGTGTAGAGGCCGCGCTCGGGCGGAAGGCCGCTCGCGATAGCGAACGCGATGGCCAAGGGCAACGCGACGACGCCGACGATGACGCCGGCAATCAGGTCCCGGGTCAGCTGCTCCCGGTTGTAGTCCTGAATGGTGGTGAAAAACTTGGGGATGAGCACGACGCCTCGAAAATACTAGATTCGGGCATGCACACCACTCTCGCCCTCGCGCTGCTCTTCACACTGCAGCAACCGCTGCCGTCCGATTCCGCCGTCCGCGCGGTGCTGACGACCCGCGTCCAGACCTTCCCCGACACCGCCAAGCACGGCGAGGGCATCGTCGTCGGATTGCTCGATGCCTCGGGCCGCCGCCGCTACGTCGCGGTCGGCGTGGACACGGGTGGCGTCTTCGAGATCGGGTCGATCACCAAGACCTTCACGGCCACGATTCTGGCCGACATGATCGCCCGCGGCGAGGTGCGGCTCGACGACCCCGTGTCCAAGTTCCTGCCGTCTTCGGCACACATTCCGGCGCGCGGCGGCAAGCAGATCACGCTGCTCGACCTCGCCACGCAGTCGTCGGGCCTGCCCCGCATGCCGTCGAACATGACGCCACGCGACCCGTCCAATCCCTATGCCGATTATACGGTGGACCAGATGTACACCTTTCTCGCGGGATACGAGCTGCCGCGCGACATCGGCGCGACGTACGAGTATTCGAACCTCGGCGTCGGACTGCTGGGCCACGCGCTCGCGCTCAAGGCGGGCATGAGCTACGAGCAGCTCGTGACCCGCCGCATTCTCGCCCCGTTGGGCATGCGCGAGAGCGCCATCACGTTCACGCCGGCGATGAAGGCGAAACTCGCGCCGGGGCACGACGCCGACGGGAAAGTCGTCCCCAACTGGGACCTGCCGACGCTGGCGGGCGCGGGTGCGTTGCGCTCGACGACCCGGGACATGCTCACCTACCTCGCGGCGAATCTCGACACGACGACGCAGTTGGGCCGCGCGATGCGCGAGGCGCACACACCGCGACGCGAAGCCGGGAATCCGAGCATGCGGATCGGGCTTGCCTGGCACATTCTGTCACGGCCTGCGGGGAGCATCGTGTGGCACAACGGCGGGACGGGCGGCTATCGCACCTTCACCGGGTTCGATCCGGTGCGCCGCGTCGGCGTGGTGGTGCTCTCGAACCTGAATGCCGGCGTGGACGACATCGGCTTTCACCTGCTCGATGAAACGTTTCCACTGCAGCAGCCCACCGCGGCTCACATTGAGGTCGCGGTGGATTCGCTGGTGCTGGCGCGCTATGTCGGCGAGTACGAGCTCGCGCCGACGTTCCACATCACCGTGACGCGCGAGAGCACAAGCCTGTTCCTACAGGCGACGGCGCAGCCGCGCTTCCGGGTCTACGCCGAGTCGGATTCCACCTTCTTCCTCAAGGTGGTGGATGCCCAGGTGACGTTCCGGCCGGATGCAATGGTGCTGCATCAGAACGGCCAGAACCTCCCGGGCCGCAAAGTCCGGTAGCGCTAAGGCGCTGACCGCAGCTGCACCCGCCGGTTCTTGGCTCGCCCTTCGGGCGTGTCATTGCTGGCGACCGGTTGGTCGGGTCCGAGGCCCACCGACGTCAGCCGGGTCGCGGGGATACCCTTGGAAATGAAGTAGGCCCGCACGGCTTCGGCCCGCGCCTTGGACAGCCGAATGTTGGCATCCCGACTCCCAGCGTTGTCCGTGTGACCCTCGATCACCACGCGCTGCTCGGGACGCTCGCGCAGTGCCGCCACGGCGCGATCGAGTGGCGCCTGCGAGCTCAACGTGAGCTTCGCGCTGCCGGTCACAAAACTCACACCCTCCAGGACCACGGGCGCCGACGCGGCGCATCCGTTGGCATCCACCGCGGTGCCGGGTGCTGTGCCCGGGCACTTGTCACCGACGTCGGGCACTCCGTCGCCGTCGCTGTCCCGCGGGCAGCCGGTCGGATCTACTGCAACGCCGCGCACCGTTTCGGGACACTTGTCGTCAACATCGGCGACGCCGTCGCCGTCCGCATCCGCCGGGCAGCCGGTCGTCGGATCCACGCGCAGACCAGCCAATGTGTTGGGGCATTTGTCGGAGACATCAGGCACACCGTCGTGGTCGCTATCGATCGGGCAGCCGGTCGCGTCAACCTGCACGCCGGCAGTCGTATTCGGACAGCGGTCCTGGGGGTCAACCACCCCATCGCCGTCCGAGTCGGTGCATCCGATCGCATCCACGGCGCGGCCCCCCGGCGTCCCGGGACACCGGTCGACCTGGTCTGCCACACCGTCGCGGTCCGCGTCTGGACAGCCTGTCGCCTCGACCGGCGTGCCCTTGGGTGTGTTCGGGCATTTGTCGGCGTTGTCCAGCACACCGTCTTTGTCCTTGTCCCCCGGTCCGCCGCGGAGCATCACGCTGACGCCAACCTGCGCGGCGTAATTGAAGGTCGGGTTTGCGGCGACGGCCTGGTCGAACATGTAATCCCCCAGGACCTCGCCCCGTACCGAAAGCCGCTTGCCCAGACTCAGCCGCAACCCGGCGAGCCCACCGACGCCGTTCTCCGTCGCACTCCACCCGTTGCCGTAGCTGTTATACGACCAGCCCCCACCAAGCAAAAACGCCAGCCGCTTCCCAAACGGCAGGTTCCCCAGCAGCCGCACGTGGAGTGGCTTGTGATCCACATCGGTGATGCCTGCCTTCGTGGCGGTGAGTCCTGCGTCGGATTCGAGCACCACCTTTGAGGAAAGGAAGAACCCCAGCCGCCCACCGAAGCCCGTGGCATCGTCCAGTCCCATGGCATTGTCGTAAAAGTCGTAGCGTCCAAATGCGCCAAGCTCGATCGTCCCGCGATGTTGTGCGCATACTGGGACGGCAGAGACTGCCAGGACGGCGAGGATCGCCGCAAAGCGGGGAGATGTAGGCATGGGCTTGACGATGCGCCGCCAGGCGCCGTCGCTGGAATGCCACCTTAGTCTTATCCCGCTTGGCGCGCGCTGGGGCAAGGTTTCCGGCCATGCGGACGATCACGTTCATGTTGCTCGCCTGCTGCGCTTCCGTGTTGCAGGGGCAGGATTACAGCTGGCCACGGGAGATCCCCGTCTCCGGGGGGGCCACCGGCACCATCGTGCTCTACCAGCCGCAAGCGGAAAAGCTGGTCGGCAATGAGTTGACGGCACGGGGAGCCATTGCGCTGAAAGTGGCCGGTCGCCCTGACCCGATTTTTGGCGCCATGTGGATGAGCGCCAAGGTCGACGTCGACCGGGACTCAGGGCTCGCGTGGCTGCACGACGTGAGGATCACGCGGGTACGCTGGCCCGACGCGACGGCGGAGCAGCAGGCGCGGTTCACCCAGTACGTCGAGGCAGACTTTCCCACCGCCGGATTTCGCATGACCATCCAGCGGCTCCAGGCCAGTCTGGCGTCCGCAGAGTCCGAGCGCAGCCACACCGACGGACTGAAGAACGACGCACCGAAGATCGTCTTCAGCGAGAAGCTCGCCGTACTGTTGCTGTATGATGGAGAACCGCGGCTACAGCCCGTCCCGAACACGAGTCTTGCGCTCGTCGTGAACACGCCGTTTGGCGTCGTGAAGGACACCGTGACCGGCACCTACTGGCTCGGCGCGGGTGAGACGAGCTGGTACTCGGCGACCGATCCGAAGGGACCCTGGACACCGGGGGCTACGCCGCCAGCTGCGATCTTGCAATTGACGGGCGCCGACAGCGCACTCGCGCATGCCGAGAGTCCGACGACGCGTCCCGACACCTTGTTCGCGCCGGAACCGACAGGGCCAGTGACGCCAGCGCTCGCAACGGTGGGGACGGACAGCAGCGCGGCCCGAAGGGATAGCACCGCACCACGCCCAGATACGACCGCGATCCGGACGGACACGGCAGCAGCGCGGTCCGACACCACGCGAGTCCGCGCGGACACGACGCCTGCGCGAAAAGACTCCGCATCCAAGGGCGCCGACACGTTGTTTGCGGCGCCGCCCGTTATCGTGACCGCGACGGAACCGACCGAGTTGGTCGCCACGGATGGGCCACCGCGATGGAAGACGACGGCCGGCGGGAAACTGTTGTACGTCGAAAACACCGAGACGCCGTGGATTCGCGAAACGGAGGGGAAGGACAACTACCTGCTCATAGCCGGGCGCTGGTTCCGGAGTCCGTCCGTGCAGGGTCCTTGGGCATTCGCGCGTCCCGACTCGCTTCCCGCTGCGTTCCAGGCGATTCCGCCGGAGTCGCCCATCGGCGGGGTCCGCAGCTCGATCGCGCTCACCGTGGAAGCAACGGACGCGATCCTCGATCTCCAGATTCCGCAGACCACGGCAGTGCAGCGCAGCCAGGCGAAGTTCACCGCGAAGTACGACGGCGCCCCGAAGTTTGTCGACATTACCGGCACAGGTGTCGCGTACGCCACGAACACGGGATCGCAGGTCTTGCGCACGGCAGGCCCGTACGGCACGTACATGTTCTGGGCCTGCGACAACGCCGTGTGGTTCAAGTCCGCGAGCGCTATGGGGCCATGGTTCGTGGCGGACAGCATTCCCAAAGATGAGTTCGCGAAGATCCCGCCCAGCGTCCCGGTCTACAATGTCACATACGTGCAGATCTACGCCGCGACTCCGGAGGTCGTGTACGTGGGATACCTACCGGGCTATACCGGGGCGTATCCGTACTACGGCGTGCCGGTGTATGGCACTGGTTGGACCTATCCGCCCTACGCCGGCGCCGTGTACTACCCGCACCCCGTGACGTACGGCGTCGCGGTCAGCTACAACCCGTATACCGGGTACGGCGCGGGAACGACGTTTGCCACTGCGTTCTTTGCATTCGGCGTCGGGATGGCGATCGGCAACAGCGCTCGCTACTACCCGGCCGGTGGGTATCGCGGCTGCTTCAATTGCACGGTCAACGTGAACCGCGGCGGCACAGCGGGCCGCGGCGGTCGTAATAGCGTCAACATCGGCAACACGGCCGGCGGCGGGAACCGGCAGCGGCCCGCGAACCGACCGTCGGCGTCGCAGCGTCCCGCCAACTCGAACATGTACAATCGTCCGCAAAACCGCACGCGCAACGCGGATCGCTCGAGCCGTGATCGGGCAACGAGCCAGATGGGCGCCAACCGCCGGGCGGGTGGCTCGAACAACGTGTTCGCCGATCGCAACGGCGGTGTCCATCGCAAAACGGGAAACGGCTGGGAATCGCGCCAGGGCAACGGCTGGTCGCGCGACCGTGGGGGCAACAACTACGGTTCGCGGGGTGGCGGGAACCGAGAGTCCGCCGCGCGCCAGCGCAGCTCATCGCGCTCCGGCGGCGGCGGCGGTCGGGGTGGCGGCGGCGGCGGGCGCCGGCGTTAGCCTAATCGGGCCTAATTGGGCCCTGGCGCGTCGAGGACGTCTCGGACTTTGCGCGCGAGCAGGTCGGGAGTGAACGGCTTTTGCAGAAAGGCCGCACTCTGCTCCAGTAGGCCGTGCTGACGGATCGCTTCGCCAGTATACCCGGATACGAACAGGACCTTCATATCCCGGCGCTGCTCGGAAAGACGCAGCGCGAGCTGGCGGCCGTTCATTTCAGGCATGACGACATCGGTCAGGAGCAGGTCGATGCGTTTGAGGTATTTGCCCGCGACCTCGAGCGCCTCGGCGCCGCCATCGGCGGCGAGCACGGTGTAGCCCCGCGCCTCCAGGATGCGTGTCGTGAGATTGCGCACCTCGAGTTGGTCTTCGACGACCAGCACAGTTTCTGATCCCACCGCCAGCGGCGCCGGCGTGTCGGACGACGCCCCCTCCCCCGCCGGTTCCGGCCGTCCCGCAACGCGCGGCAGATAGATCTTGAACGTGGTACCGTGGCCGAGCTCGCTGTAGGCCCAGATGTATCCGCCGCTCTGTTTCACGATGCTGTACACCGTGGCGAGCCCCAACCCTGTGCCGCGGCCAGGCTCCTTGGTCGTAAAGAACGGCTCGAACAGACGCGCCTTCGTCGCGGCGTCCATGCCGACACCGTTATCATGGACGGCAATCATCACGTGGGGCCCCGCCCGTGTCAGCGAGTGCGTCTCGAGCTGCCGCGGATCGAGCTCGACGTCCGCCGTTTCGATCGTCACCCGGCCCCCCATCGGCATCGCGTCCCGCGCGTTGACGACCAGATTCACGATCGCCTGCTGGAGCTGCCCCGGGTCCGCGTGGACGGTTCCCGCTTCCGCCGCGAGCTGCGTTCGCAAACTGACGTCCTCGCCAATGAGCCTGCCTAACATCCGCTCGAGGTCCCGTATCACCACGTTGATATCGAGCACGCGGGGTTCGAGCACCTGTTGACGGCTGAACACGAGCAGCTGCCGCGTCAGGCCGGCGGCCCGCTTGGCCGCCTTTTCGATCTCCTGAACGTCGAGGCGCGTCCGGGAATCGGTATCCACATCCTCCAGCAGCAGCCCTGTGGTTCCGATGATCGCGGTGAGCAGGTTGTTGAAATCGTGTGCGATGCCGCCCGCCAGCCGGCCGACGGCCTCCATCTTCTGTGCCTGACGGTACTGGACCTCGAGCCGCCGCATCTCGGTGAGGTCCGCGGCGATCAACAACATCCCGGTGACGCGTCCGCGGCCATCGCGCAAGGGCGCGGCGGCAAGACTGACGGTCACCGGCGTTCCGTCCTTCTTGGTTGCGGTGTGCTCGATCCCGCGCAGCGTCTCGCCGTTGAACACGCGATCGCGGAAGTCCTTGGCGCTGACGCTGTCGCGCGTGATGCTGCCGACCGGCGCGTCCAGGACCTCCCCGGCCCTCCATCCATACAACGTCTCGGCGGCCGGATTCCAGCTCCGCACACTCCCCGTGGCGTCGACGGTATAGATCGCGAGCGGCGAGCTGTCGATCACGGCCTGCAAGTGGCCGTGCGCTTCCCGCAGTGCGCCTTCCGCCTTCATGCGTCGCGCCACGGCTGGGCTCAACGACAGCCCGGCGATGGCGAGCACGCCGATGTAGAGCATGAGGGCGACGGCCGTGCTGGGAATGCTGTGCATGATGAACGGGCCACCGCCCTGCGCGGTGTAGGCGACCGCGAGCGACGCCACGGTGAGCGTCAGAATGGACGCGCCCCGCGGTCCAAATCGCAGCGCGGCCCCGATCACGAACGGAAACAGCAGGTATGGGTACTGGGTCGGCTCGAGGAAGGACGCAGGAACGAGATTGCCAAAGATCAGCGTCGCCGCGAGTACTGCGCCGGACACGAACAGCAGCAACTCCAGGACCTGTCGGCGCGCCAGCGGCGACCGGTGGACGTCTCGCCAGGTGAGCAAGGCCGGGCACACGACCACGGCGCCGAGATAGTTGCCCGACCACCACAGAGCCAGCGCGGAGGAAAAACCGGACCCCGGTATTACATGCGCGAGCCAAAGACTCGTGACGCCGGTGAAGGCACTCGCGAGCGCGCCGAGCGGCGCCGCCCATACGGCCAGGGCGGTGATGCTGGGCAGATCATCCAGCGCGACGTGCGCACCGGCTCGGCGCCGCAGGAGATACGCGGCGAGTAGTGCCTCGGCGGCATTGCCACACGCGATGCCGAGTGCGGCGAGCGCGGGAATGCTGGTCGTGGCGTTCGCGGCGAATGCGCCGACCAGCACGGCCGGCCAGTAGCGCAAGCCAAGGACGGCCAGGGCGGCAATCGCAAGGCCGGTGGGTGGCCAGACGGGGGAGATCGACGGACCGATCGTCGCATACCGCAAACCCAGTTTCGCGACGAGGAAGTACGCCGCCGCGAGGAGTGCACCACGCCAGAGCCAGTCTGAAACGGTTGGACGCGCGGCGGTGGGTGGTGGGAGAGGATCCACCGCGCTGTGAAACTGCGTGGCGACCGCCATCAGGCTCCGGGTCCGGGGGTGACGCATTGTTATGCAGAAATGAGCGCAAAGCAACTAGGGCTTGTCTGTGGGGATCCCGCGGCTGGACTGTTGCAGAGGCGCCGGTCGGAATCGAACCGACGAATCGAGGTTTTGCAGTGGCCAGGAGCGCCTGCGCGCCTGGGCCCCCAGAGATCAGTCGTCAAGCGCCACCCTGACATCGACG
>WNGI01004529.1_pt1 | contig 13292 bp, 10 predicted proteins | sample 5400621 | NCBI WGS metagenome assembly WNGI01 (sample SAMN13153374, study PRJNA577476) | soil metagenome | isolation source: 20 cm soil or saprolite under Garry oak tree replicate 1 | place: USA:California | collected 2016-06-15
CCTCAATCCATTTCCGCCCTGAATAATCTGGCGTGGTTGCTAGCCGCAGGTTCCAACGCATCATTGCGAAACGGAGCCAGGGCAATTCAATTTGCCCAGCAAGCTGACCAGCTTTCCGGAGGCACCAATGTGCTTGTGCTCCGCACGTTGGCAGCGGCGTATGCGGAGGCTGGCCAATTTGGAAAAGCGATCGAAACCGCCCACGCTGCGATGCAACTGGGGCAGAGTCAGCGCGATGATTCGTTAGCGACCGAGCTTCAGCAAGAGATCGCGCTCTATGAGTTGGGGTTGCCTTATCGCGAAATGTCGAAATAACGACGGCATAGGTAAGCCAAGTGACTCGCGATTCGTTACCCGCCTCAGGCGGGGATAAAACGAACGATCCAACGGTTCAACGATTTAAGCCTTAACGCGGTCAAGGCCGTTAGAGTTCATCGCGCAGAATCTCGAACACTTTTGGGCTCTCCACTACTCCTGTCAGAGCATCTGTCCCGGGGCCATTGCCAAACGCGACTACGTCTTCAACAGTGACCAGTGCAGATTTCGTGTAAAATGTGGCTGGCTCCGGCTGTTCCGCCTGAGGTTGTTTGCTCGGATTTTCGTCCTGTTTACCGGGTATTTTCGCCGCTCCGTACGATTTATCGCCATTCGGTCCGGTCGCCCAGGTAATCCAAGGCTGACCGGCAGAATTAAAGCCTAAGAGGGCAATGCCGCTATCTTTACGAAAAGGAAATCCATTCAAGTTCAGTCCCCCGATCGCTACATCGCCGCAGACTACAATTGTCGATTTTTCTCCTCCGTAACTTCGTGCAACGCCGACTGCACGGTCCAGTTCGACCGTCTGGCCGAGGGTCCTTTCCCCATTGTTTTCCTGTGCTGCTTTTCGCATTAGTCCCGCATCAACCACCAGCAGATAGCCGCCGACGTTGTATTCTTTCTTCTACCTGGTTCACAAACGCGAGGTCTTCTTTACTAAAAACGCCGACCAGTTTCGGACGGCGCCACGCGGGAACCGCGTCCAGTTCGGCTCGGGTTCGAACAATATCGAACCCATTGCCACGGAGTTCGAGTAGGAGATCGCGAGTATCCTGCCTCTCTCCGCCTTTTCTGATTGGAAGAAATTGCGCCGCGCCGCCGCCCATTGCGATGTCGATATTTCCACGATCCACAAACTCAGCTGCGATTTTCTCGGCATCGCTCGACTCAGCGGGATGGGCATAAAAGGCCGCGCTGGTAGGGTCAGTAAGCTTTGCATCCGTTACGAGTCCCGTGGCGCGCCCGTATTCGCGGGCCAATTCAACGATGCTCCTGATCGCTTTCCCGTCGACATTGATCGCAATGGCGCGGTTTGCCACTCTCTCACCAGTCGCAATTGCCGTTGCGGCAGCTGCCTGGTCCGGGGCTGCGAAATCCTTTGAATAATTCATGACCAAAGCGGCATGAGCCATCGAGTCCACATTCAGGCGCGTGCCAGCGCCAGCAGCATAGGCGCGGGTTGGGGCAATCCGAGCAGGGGAAAGGCCTTCTCCAACAAACAATATAATTCCGAAAGGCTTCCGGATCACCCAGTGTTGAAAATAAAGAACGCCAACTCCAGCAAAGGCGAGGAGACAAAAAAGCGCCAGCAACTGGTTACGCCACTTCATCACCTTCCCTGTAGCGGCGGTCTACAACTGCCGCAAATGAAGCTACAAACAGAAGACGGAGGGGGCTGAGACGATCTTGATGACACATGGGAGTGTCAATTTATTCGCCGTACCAGCAGTTCTCGATTGAAGAAAGAACCGCTTGTCGTTCTTCTCATTCATCGGCAAAGTGCGCGACGTATGGCTCCGGTAATGCTTATCATTCGTGACGGCTGGGGCATTAATCCGGGCGGCCGGGACAAGCGCGAGGAAAATGGCGACGCAACTCTTCTCGCTTCGACTCCATTTCACGACAAGCTCTACCGGGATTATCCAGGCTCCAAGTTGAGCGCAAGCGGAGGCGACGTCGGTCTGCCGGAAGGACAAATGGGCAACTCTGAAGTCGGCCACCTAAACCTGGGAGCTGGTCGAATCGTTTACCAGGATCTGACGCGAATTAATAAGGCAATTAAGGAGGGCGAATTGACGCGCAACCGGGTTTTGCAGGAAACGTTTGCCAGAGCACGCGGCCACCGGCTGCATTTGCTTGGACTGGTTTCAGACGGCGGTGTGCACAGTCATTATTCTCATATGACCGCTCTTGCGAACGCGGCACATGATGCAGGCGTTGCGAAGATTTTCGTTCACGCGTTCACCGACGGGCGCGACACGTCGCCCACCGGTGGCGCCACTTATCTGAAAATTTGCGAGAAAGAACTTGAGAAAAACGGCGGGCAAATTGTCACGGTGGTAGGCAGGTATTTTGCGATGGATCGCGATCGGCGTTGGGACCGCACCAAAAAAGCGTGGGACGCCGTTGTTCTCGGTCGCGGCGAAATCTGCAAATCCTCGCCCTGGGCGGCAGTGGATCAGCAATATAGAAACGGCAAAACGGATGAGTTCATGCCGCCATTGATTTTTTCTCACCCAAACGAACAGCGGGTGCGTAATGGCGACGTGGTTCTGTTTTTCAACTTTCGCGCCGACCGGGCGCGTCAATTGTCGCAGGCATTTTTGCTGAAGAATTTCGATGGCTTCGACCGCGAGGTCTGGCCGCAAGTGGAGTTCGTCACGCTGACGCAATATGACGTGACTTATTCTTCGCCGTTTATTTTTGCGCCGCAAAAGCTTGCCGACATCCTGGGTGAGATCGTCAGCGCCGCCGGCAAACGACAATTGCGCATCGCCGAGACGGAAAAGTACGCGCATGTCACCTATTTTTTCAACGGAGGCATCGAGAAGCCATTTCCAGGAGAAGACCGCAAATTGATTCCTTCGCCAAAGGTCGCGACCTACGATCTAAAACCGGAAATGAGCGCGTTCGAAGTTACTGAGGAATTACTCTCGGGGATGGCGAACTACGATCTGATCATACTCAATTTCGCCAATGCCGACATGGTCGGCCACAGCGGCGTTGTCAAAGCGGGAATCAAAGCCGTAGAGAGGGTAGACAAATGCATGGCGCGAATTATTCCGAAATTTCTCGAGCTTGACGGCAAAGCCATTGTGACTGCCGACCATGGCAATTGCGAGCAGATGCGCAACTCTGATGGTTCGCCCAATACAGCGCACACCAGCAACCTTGTACATTTCATTTACGTGGCCAACGATGCTGCACGATTTCGGTGCGAAGACGGAATTCTAGCCGACGTGGCGCCGACTCTTTTGTTTTTGCTTGGACTGCCACAACCGAACGCGATGACCGGGCACAATTTGCTGGTGCCGATTTCCCAGGGAAACGATGGGAATTAATATGGGTAGGGCGCGTCACTCCGTGCGCGCCTTGGCCGGAACCCGGAAAGCGGCGTGCAGAGGACTGCCCGCCCTACCTGGGCGTGACGACTCGCTGGCCGTTGATAGAGCGTGTCCCTCCGAGCGCCCGGTGGCCAATTTAACAGGATCGATAACGTTCCGCGGCGACAATCTCATCGAATGTGATTTTTAATTTTTGATTAATTGCGCGTGTCCCAGCCAGGGCGATTCGGTGCAAAAGCCGAACATGATACTCTGCCGTCGTTTCGTGCCAGATCGGTTTACGGAGGAGCTTGAGCGCACCGTCGGCTTCGACAAGAGCGCCCCAGCTGACAGGAATCTCCGAATCGCGGAATAAATAGTCAGGTAGAACGAGGAAATACAAATTCGCGCAACGATAGCGAAGTAATTTGTCGAACTTGGTGCAATCATAGAGACGATGCTGCAAGGCACGCAACTCGCGCAAAATTCGCGCGTAACCACGGTGACCGATCGCGGTGAAATCATGCAAGTCGAATTCGGGAAATAAGGAATCACCGTTCCGCAGGCTCGGATAGTGCGCGCGGAGGCGCCTTTCGAGAAGCTGGCGGCGTTGGCAAATCGTCTCGAGTTGCTGGCGGGCATCATCGCTCTGGCAATTATCTCGCCGCAAATCGCAAAGTGCCTGTTTACACTCAAAAATCGCCGTGGATCCAACCCTCTTAGGCGTCAGGCGATATGCAGCAACGTCGGCACGATACCGGCATTTTGGGAGGCTCACTTCCATTGCACACGCCGAATAGCCCTGGGTCTGCGCCCATAAAAACGCCAGCCGCTTCAGCCGGGCGTGTCTCTCAGTTTCGCCGTGCGCCCGTTTTATTCCCGCAGCCATCTCGCGAGTTCGCGTGCCCAATAGGTGACAATGATATCTGCCCCTGCTCGCTTAAGCGCAGTCATGATCTCGAGAACGGCATCGCGCTCGTTCAGAAGGCCTTTCTCGACGGCGCTCTTGACCATCGCATACTCGCCGCTCACATGATAAACGGCAGTCGGTTTTCCAAATCGCTCACGAACACGCCACAAAATGTCCATGTAGGGCAACGCAGGTTTTATCATCACGATGTCCGCTCCTTCGTCGACATCCAGCGCTACCTCACGCAAGGCTTCCTTTGCGTTGGCAAAATCCATCTGATAAGAGCGGCGATCGCCGAACTGCGGCGGGCTCTCGGCAGCCTCGCGGAATGGCCCATAGAAAGCCGATGCGAATTTGGCCGCATAGCTCATAATTGCAGTTTGATCGAATCCTGTGGCATCGAGCGCTGCGCGAATTGCACCAACGCGTCCGTCCATCATGTCGCTCGGTGCCACGATATCCGCGCCAGCCTCGGCGTGAGAGAGCGCCGTCCTCACTAGCAACTCGACAGTCTCGTCGTTGAGAACATGGAAACGATCTCCGTCGATGCGTATCACACCACAATGACCATGGCTCATATATTCGCACAGGCAGACATCACTAATAGTGACAAGATCCGGGCATTTTGATTTAATAGCTCGCAGCGTTTCTTGGACGATTCCGTTTTCAGCGTAGGCGCCACTAGCTTGTTCGTCTTTTTGTTTGGGAATTCCGAAGAGTAGAAGGGCTTGAAGCCCCAGGTCCTGAGCGGCTTGCGCTTCATCGGCAGCTTCTTTTACAGACAACTGAAAAACCCCTGGCATGCTGGCGATCGGCTTGCGCTGCTGCACGTTTTCACTTACAAACAGCGGCAAAACGAAGTTATGGGCGTTCAAGTGTGTCTCGCGCACGAGGTTTCGCAGAGCAGATGAACGCCGCAAACGACGCGGACGGTGCATGAGTTTTCTCACAATGCGACGCTAAGCGTTGCGAAAGTGAGTCGCAAGCAAGCAGGAACCGGCGTCCCGGCATATTCCTTGAATGAATGGGACGCTTGACGGCACATCGCGTTAGGTGTCTGCATCTTGATCGTGGCGCGCGGCTCCGATTACCTGTTAGTCGATATCAGCAATTCATACGCAAAATTTGCATTTGCGTCTACAACCCGAGTCTTCGCGCCGACGCGGATCGTTACTGCCAGCCTTTCAAGTGGCGTAATCTCCGGATTTCTCGGAAAACGAAATGTGAGGAAGGTGATCGTCTCCTCGGTAGTGCCCCCGAAGGACTCAGCAATTCTGAAAGCCGTAGGAAAAACGAAGGTGCTCTGGCTGGACTGGAAGCTGAAACTTGGCGTCGAGATTGATTATCCTAAGCCGCGATCGATTGGCGCGGACCGGCTGGCGAACGCTGCGGCAGTCACAGCACTTTACGGTTGTCCCGCGATCGTGGTGGATTTCGGCACGGCGGTGACCTTTGATATCGTGTCAGAGCGCGGGGCCTACATCGGCGGCGTGATTGCGCCAGGGCTCGAAGCGATGACTAATTTCCTTTATCAGCGAACAGCGCTTTTGCCGGAGCTTTCATTGAAAGAACCGCGACGCGCGATCGGCAAATCGACAATTCAGGCGATGCTTTCGGGGGCCGTCTTCGGCTATCGCGGATTGGTTCGCGAAATTCTGGCGCAAATTACAGCAGAGCGGTTTCCGCGTAAGAAGGTTCACGTCGTGGCGACTGGCGGATACGCGCGTCTGATCGCGCGAAGATTGCCCGAGATCGGCGTGGTTCATCCAAACCTTACCTTGGAAGGATTACGGATTGTGGGGAACCTTAATGACTGATTTGTGGCGGGCAGCGTGGTGGCCCCCTTACTATTTTTCGCGTATCGATTTTTCCGAAGGGAGCTGAAAAATCGGTCGCCTGCAGCAACTTTCCACTTGTCAGACAGGCTGAATAGGGTTTCAATCGCTACTTCATGAGAGTCTGGGGGATGGCGGCGCTCGCCGCGATGGTGCTTAGGTTATTCGCCGCAGATTCGTTTGGAGCGGAAAATGTCGCCCCGACGAAGGCTGAGCTGGAGGAAATGTACAACGCTGCGTTCCGCGCGTTTGATTCGAACAAATTTGCGGAAGCACTCAAACAACTCGATGCCATAGATGCTCGCCAGCCTGATCTTGCTGCGTCAAAGAACTTGCGCGGCGTGATCCTGATGCGCCAAGGCAAATACGATCAGGCAGAAGCAGCTCTCCAGGATGCTTCCCGAATCGATCCTAAGTTTTGGAACGCGCGCTTCAACATGGCGGAGATCCCATTTCTTAAAAAGGATTGGGCCGAAGCGCGGAATCGCTTCGAGCAACTTCTTTCGAGCGGTGAATCCGATCTCGCAAAAGAAGCTTCGCAGCTGATCCAATACAAAATCCTGCTCACGTATCTTCTGGAGGGGAAAGATAACATGGTCGATTCCATTCAGGCCAAGTTGGAGCTATCGCCTGATACGCCGGCGGTTAACTACGTGAAGGCAGCCGTCGCGCTGCGACAAAAGAATCAGAAGGAAGCGAAAGATTGGATCAGTGCCGCGGAAAAGAATTTTTCGCCGCAACTGAATAAACTTTTTGCCGAATCGCTTTACGAAGTTGGATGGTTGGAAAAGCCCGTCGGCGAAGCGCGGCCTTCGTTGCCGCTGATGACGGCTGCTGAGCGCTCGGAAAAATCGAAGGTCACCGCCCGCGCAAAGTTTGAGGAGGCACAGCAGGCGCTGCGGCAGCGCGATTTGGCGGCAGCTCTGAAACTGGTCGATGAAGCGGACCAGGCAGACCCGAACCAGGCCGCGACGATTAACTTACGCGGCGAGATTCTGATGCAGCAGGAGCAGTTCGACCAGGCCGAGGCGGCATTCAAGAAAGCAGCGAAGCTGGATCCGAAACTTCGCGAGGCACAATACAATCTGGCGCAAATTCCCTTTAAGAAAAAGGAGTACGCGAAAGCGCGAGACCGTTTCGAGTCCTTGTACAAGCGCACGCCAGGAGGCGATAAGAATCAGGCGGCAGAGCTCATCAAATTCAAGATTTACATGACGCTTTTGCTCGAAGGAAAAGAGAGCCGCGCACATGCAATGATGGACGAGTTCCAATTTACCGGGGACACCCCGGCATTGTACTACGCTCAGGCCGCTTGGGAATTTCAACACAACAATTCAGAGAAGGCCGCCGATTGGACTGCTTCAGCCAATAAGATTTATTCGGCACCACTAAACAGCGTTTTTGCCGACGCTTTTTACGATGCTGGTTGGATGCAAAGGCCTCCGGCAGAGAGCATGCCGACACCCGCGTTCGACACCGCCCAGGCTGAGGGGAGTCCAGCAGTCGAGCCGAGTCCTATTCCGGACAAGGTCTTTGCTGCAAACAGCCAAAGTGAGACGTCGAAAAGTGAAGGGCTGGCTTTGAGCTCAACGATGACCGCACCCAGTGCGGGACTGGATATTGCCGGCGCCGGATCAACCACCGGCCAACCTTCGATTTCCTCGTCGAATGACTCGGCGTCGGGAACCGGCGCTCAGCCCGACCAGCAGCCGACCTCGGCATTGCCAGCAGGTGGCAGCGATTCGACGGCCGCCGCCGCGGCCACGCCCGCTGAATCGCCGCAGACTTCACCTGTTTCCACGGAACAAAATGATCAGCCGGCCGTCGCTCAAACGAGCGCTTCCGCGAGTCCCGTTGTAGAAGTTGTTGCTGCCAAATCTGCGCCGTCCGGCGTTCTGGCAGGAACCAGAATGTGGGTTGTCGGAGGACTTCTTTTAGCGGGGTTGCTCATACTCGCCTGGGTGACCGTGCCTTCGCTTCGTCGTGGTTATGCCTTCAATGTCCCAAGGTATTCACGGACAACCTCTGCCGCCGCGCCTGCGCTGTTTAAGCCGAGAACGTCGGCAATGCCGCAAAAGAAAACTTTACAGGGCAACGGGCTTGTCGGAGGGCCGCGTCAGATTTCGCTGCAATTAGAGGCGTCGAAACCGTCATTGCGACAAGGCGCTGCTCCTTCGGGCAACCTTAGTGATGGTTTTAATCTGACCAAAAGCCTCAAAGTAAAGCCGTCACGAGAGTTGGCCTATCAGATGGGAGCGCAAGATCGCGAGGTGTCGCTCGTTGAATCAAAGCCTGAATCATCCATGGGACCAATTCTCGAACATGCGGCAGAGAACGGGGAGAGCTTGCATACAGACACTACCGAGACGGCTGAGATGGCCGGGGTTTCAGCGATCAATGAATTGACCGAAGTCACCGCTGCAGCGGAGCCACAAGCAATTCCTGCGATTCCCGAAAGCATTGAGGAAATTACGTGGCCCACACAAGAGGCGAGCGATGCATTCGACGGCGCGAAAGAAACCTCGTCGTTTGAGGAGGTACCCACTGAGATACAGCAAGCTGCAGAAATCGAATTGCCCGCCATGACAGGATTGACCGAGCTTCCCGTCGAATCGGTGAGCCTTGAACAACCGCTGCCCGACGAAAAAGTTTCACCCGTGATTCCCACACCAGTGCTTGCACGCGCTGCCACCTTGCCCTCTGATCTACCAGGGGTCGCTTCCGAAGAATCTGTATTTCCGCAAACAACAACACCAGCAATCATGCCTGAAACAACTCAAACCCCAACCGCTCCCGTAAACAAAGCCCCGGCCCCGCCGATGGCCAAACCGCAACAACCACCTGCCGCGATGCAAACATCCGTGCAGCTCACTTTCTCGTTCGAGATCGCAGCCATGCAGTTGACACCCAGTTTTAAAATGGGAGCCCTTAAGGTGCGTCCCATATCGAAGCTGGTAACGATGCGATTGCCCTCGTCTCAGCAATCTCAGTCGGCTCTGAATTTGCAGGTGAGCTTCGAAGTGGCAAAGATTCAGCCGGCCTCAGGAGCGCTCGGCAGGCTCCGAATGGTTCCGTCTCAACAGCAGAGGCCCACGCCTGGTGGTTTGCCATCATTCGCAGTCGCGGCAATGCAGGTGGTCCCCAATTCTGAGACTGCGCCAGTCCAACTCACGCCTTCGCAACAGGGACGGGCATCTGTCCTCGTCACGGTGCCATTCCAGATTACGACGCTGGAGTTTGCGCCTTCGCTCGAAATTGCATCTGTTATCCTAAACTCGAATTCCAAGCAGGTGGCTGTTCAGTTGCCAGGTGCCGGACCGTCCCCGACGGACGGAGCGCCAATGTTTGAAATAGCAAATCTGGAGCTCGGCGAAGGCGGGGAAATCGGCATGATGCATCTACATCCTGTCAGCGCACCAAAGCGAGCCTGACCAGACGAGCCCTCCCAGGCGGTCAGCGCCAGTTTAGCGAGCGCAGTTGTTTCGGAAGGAACATGCCGTTCTTTCGAATCAGCTTACCGTCGAAATAGATTTCACCGCCGCCGTAATCGGGGCGTTGAATGCTTACCATATCCCAATGGACCTGGCTTCGGTTTCCGTTGTCCGCTTCTTCGTAAGCTTGTCCGGGTGTGAAATGAAACGAACCGGCGATTTTTTCATCGAATAAAATGTCACGCATGGGATGTAAAATGCGCGGATTAAATCCGAGCGAAAATTCACCGATGTAACGCGCGCCCGGATCTGAATCGAGAATCTTGTTCAGCTTTTTTGTCTCGTTGCTTGTCGCGCCAACTATTTTTCCGTTTTTGAATTCGAGACGGATGCCATCAAACGCGATTCCCTGATAAATGCTTGGCGCGCTAAACGTCACATGTCCCTCGACCGAATCTCTTACCGGGCAGCTGAACACTTCGCCGTCGGGAATATTGCGATCGCCACCGCAGATCACGGCTGGAATCCCTTTTTTGCTAAACCTGAGATCAGTGCCGGGACCTTTGATTTCGACTCGGTCCGTCTTTTCCATCAATCGATGGAGCGCTTTCATGCCGGGCAGAAGTCTCCGATAATCCAGGGTGCAGACTTCAAAATAAAAATCTTCAAACGCCTCAGTGCTCATTCCAGCAAGCTGTGCCATGGATGGAGTGGGCCAGCGCAGAACCACCCATTTGGTTTTTTTGACTCGCTGATCCTGTACCGGTCGCATTTTCCTGGCGATTAATTTCATTGTCTCCGGCGGCACATCAGATAATTCTGTGACGTTGTTGCTGCCGCGCACTGCGATATACGCATCCATTTTTTTCATTCGCGCCAATTCGTGGCTTGCCATAAGATTGAGCTGTCTGTCGGAGGCCTCCAGCGCCAGCGCGCGGTTGACTCGGGCGTGATAGGTCTGTGCAAATGGGACTCCGCCCGCTTTCCGCGCCGCGCGTATCAGCGCGATCGTCATTTCGTCGGGTATATCGAATCCCTCGATGAGGACCCTTTCATTGCGTTTGAGACGGGTGGAATATTGCACCAGAAGTTTCGCGAGTTTGTCAAACCGGGCGTCGTGCATAAGGCCTATCATTCCACCAGCCTCGTCGGACGCAACTAGCTGATGCTACGCGCTCCGAATAAATTTCGCTGCAAAAGCGCCATCGAAACCGTCTCGAAAAGGCAGCGAATGCTTCTCTTCCAGAAGACGAGGAGCCAGCGGACCGTCGAGAATTCGGCGCACCACTTGTTGATTCTCCTCCGGCTCGAGGCTGCAGGTGCTGTAAACAAGTACACCCTCCGGCTCTAATAATGGAATGAGCGCGCGCAGCATTTCCAGTTGCCGCTGTTGCATGCGGGGGAAATCGCCCGGTTGTAATCGCCACCTGACATCCACGCGTCGTCGCATTACTCCGGTATTGCTGCAAGGCGCATCAAGCAGGATGCGATGGAATGGCGCCATTGAAGCAATCCGTGCAGGGACGTGACCGCGCGTCCAATCGTGATCAAAAACGTGGACGATCCCAACGCCGAGGCGCGCCATGTTCTCCTTCAGGGTCTGCAGTCGCGCTGGGTGTCGATCGCATGCGACGATTGTCCCCCGGTTTTTCATTAGTTGAGCGATGTAACCGGTTTTCCCGCCCGGAGCAGCGCATGCGTCGAGGATCCTTTCTCCAGGCAGGGGATTCAAAATCTGACAGGCGATTGAGGTGCTTGGATCTTGAATGTAGCAGTGGCCTTGACCGACGGCGCCTGCCGGCAACGCATCAAAGTCGATGAACTCGGGGTGACGCGCGACCAGTCGCGAGGTCGGATAAAGTCCGAGAAATTCTTCGCGATCGATTTTTAGTTGATTAATCCGCCCGTAGACGGGCGGGGGAAGATTGTTCCATTGGCAGAGTTCTTCCGCGTGTTGAGCACCGAGATGCTGCTGCCAGCGCTCGACAAGAAATTGTGGATGCGAGGTCCGAACAGATAGGGGCTCTCCATCCGCATTTGCCAGCAACTCGCTCTGCCGACGAATCGCGGCGCGAAGCATGCCATTCACGATTGGTCGCTGTCTTTGTGGAACGAGCCCGACACTCTCATGGACCGCCGCATGTGGCGCAGTCTTAAGGAGGAAAAGCTGATACAGCCCCAGGCGCAGAACATCACGAAGCTCGAAATCGACGTGCGAACTGCGCAGGCAGCTGATCCAGAAATCCAGCACCGTTAGATTACGCAGGACGCCATAAACGAGTTCCAAAACAAACGCGCGATCCGAATCAGCCAACTCCGCCTTTGCGAGAAATTCCGAGACAATCGAGTCGGCAAACCGCCTTTCTTTTCGCCATGTGCGCAGCGCCTTAAGCGCAATTCGGCGAGCAGACAGCCGCGCCATATTTTGGAAAGACTGTTATTGCGGTTTTACGCTGGCGCGCCCAATCGAATAATAATGAAAGCCCAGTCGCCCCATCGTTTCAGGGTCTAACAGATTTCGCCCGTCGAAAACGATCGGCGTTCTCATTTTTTCTTTCACTACCGCGAGGTCCACGTTGGCGAATTCGTTCCACTCCGTGGCGATGACCAGCGCCTCGGCATCATTCACTGCTTCAAGGGCTGATGACGCGAATTCCGCGTCGGCCATCGCTTTGATAGCGCGGGCTTTCTGCATTCCCTTTGGGTCGTAGGCAATGACATGTGCTCCTTCGCGCAGCAGGGTTTCCACCAGATCGATTGCGACAGACGAACGAAGATCGTCTGTATCGGGTTTAAATGTGAGACCCCACACTGCAATTCGTTTTTCCCGCAGCACCCACAGCGTTTCTCGAAGCTCTTTTAGAAAACGCTCCTTCTGAGCATTGTTAATGCGCTGTACTTCCTTGAGCAAGTTAAACGGAACACCAATTCGCTCGCTGATCCTGATGAAGGCAGCGATATCTTTCGGAAAACAAGAACCGCCATATCCAATTCCAGCGTTAAGAAAATCGCGGCCGATTCGGTGATCCATCCCGATTCCGTCGGCGACTTTTTCAACATCGGCGCCGCTCGCCTCGCAAATCGTTGAAACCGCATTGATATACGAAATCTTCAGTGCCAGGAATGAATTCGCGCAATGCTTGATGAGCTCGGCGCTGTTGATGTCGGTCACCAGGATAGGCGCCATAAACGGCTCATAAATCTTCTTCATGAGGTCGACGGCGCGTTCACTTTGGGCTCCGATCACGATACGATCAGGCTTCATCAGGTCGGCTACCGCACAGCCTTCGCGGAGAAATTCAGGATTACTGACCACGTCGAAGTCTGCGCCATGGCGGTTGTACCTTTTAATTGATTCAGCCACTTTTTCGCCCGTTTTTACAGGGACGGTGCTCTTGTCAACAATCACACGGTAATCGGTGAGGACTCCCGCGATTTCACGCGCGACTTTCTCCAGGAAGCTAAGATCGACATCGCCATCCGGTTGTTGTGGTGTAGGAACGGCGATAAAGACAATCTGCGAATTCTTCACGCCCTCCTCTATGCTGCCTGTGAAACGCAGCCTCTGCGCCGACACATTGCGATGAATTATTTCCTCAAGCCCGGGTTCATAAATTGGCACCTCGCCAGCTCGCAGTTGCTTGATTTTCTGGGCATCATTATCGACGCATATGACGTTATGCCCGACATCGGCGAAACAGGCGCCAGTTACCAGGCCAACATAACCGGAACCGATGATTGCAAGATCCATGATTGA
>WNGI01006467.1_pt1 | contig 13292 bp, 16 predicted proteins | sample 5400621 | NCBI WGS metagenome assembly WNGI01 (sample SAMN13153374, study PRJNA577476) | soil metagenome | isolation source: 20 cm soil or saprolite under Garry oak tree replicate 1 | place: USA:California | collected 2016-06-15
TTCGTCTGGCAGATATCTCTCGGTCAACGATTGATACGAGCGATTGTGGGATGATAAGGTCCGAATGCTGGTGCGTCGCTATCGCGGACTCGACGGTGAACGGCGGGCAATGAGTGTGCGCTATGTCGGGTCGCTCGTTGCAGATTTTCATCGCAACCTTCTGGGCGGCGGCCTCTTTGCGTATCCGTCCAACGCCAAAACGCCGCGCGGAAAGCTGCGCCTTCTCTATGAAGCGAATCCGCTGGCGTTCATCGTGGAGCAGGCCGGGGGCGCTGCAACGGACGGACGCAATCGCATTCTCGACATTCAGCCGGAGGATCTTCATCAGCGCACCCCTCTCTACATCGGGAGCAAGAACGATGTCGAGATCGCGAATACGATGCTGACGGAGGTCGCGAAGGAAGAACGCCCCGTCGCGGCTCGATGACTGACGGGGGCGAGCCCGGGAAATCCTCGCCCTCGGGAATTCCAATCGAGCCGTTCTACCGTCCGGAAAATCCGCCGCGCGATTACGCCACTACACTTGGCGACCCGGGAGCTTATCCGTACACGCGGGGCGTCCGCTCCGACATGTATCGCGGACGGCTCTGGACAATGCGCCAGTACGCCGGCTTCGGTACCGCGAAAGAAACCAACGAGCGCTTTCGTCACCTGCTCGCGGCGGGACAGACCGGACTTTCAGTAGCCTTCGACCTTCCGACGCAGATGGGTCTCGATTCCGATTCGCCGCGCGCTGCCGGCGAGGTCGGCCGAGCAGGTGTTGCGATCGATACTATCGAAGACATGCATCAGCTTTTCGATCAAATCGATCTCGGCTCGGTCTCTACGTCGATGACGATCAACGCCACTGCCTCGACCCTCCTCGCGATGTACATCGTTGTCGCCGAAGAATGCGGCGTCTCGCGGGAGAGCCTGAGCGGCACGATTCAGAACGACATTCTCAAGGAGTACATCGCCCGCGGAACGTACATCTATCCGCCGGAGCCGAGTCTCCGGCTCGTGTCCGATGTATTTCGGTTTTGCGCGCAGGAGCTGCCGAGCTGGAATCCAATTTCCATCTCGGGCTATCACATCAGGGAGGCCGGTGCAACCGCTGTGCAGGAGCTGGCGTTCACGCTCGCTAATACAATCGAGTACGTCTCGCGCGCCATTGCGGCCGGACTTGCGATCGACACGTTTGCGCCGCGACTCTCCTTTTTCTTTGCGGCGCACAACGATCTCTTCGAGGAGATCGCAAAGTTTCGCGCGGCGCGCCGACTCCATGCGCGCATCATGCGTGAGCGATTCGGCGCATCGGACGCGAGCTGTCGAATGCGGTTTCATACGCAGACCGGGGGCGTGACCTTAACGGCGCAGCAGCCACTGAATAACGTTGTGCGCGTCGCGGTCCAGGCCCTTTCTGCGACACTCGGCGGCACGCAGTCATTGCACACGAATGGCTACGATGAGGCGTTGTCGCTCCCAACCGAAGAAGCAGCGACGCTTGCATTGCGAACGCAACAAATCATCGCGTATGAGTCGGGGATCGCGAACACGGCCGATCCACTCGCCGGGAGCTATTACGTCGAGTATCTGACGGACGAGATCGAACGACGCGCACTGGAGCTGATAGAGCGGACCGACGCGCTTGGAGGCGCCGAGACTGCGATCGCGGAAGGATTTTTCCAGGAAGAGATCGGGCGCAGCGCATACGAGCATCAAATGAGAGTGGAGAGTGGCGCGACCGTCGTTGTCGGTGTGAATCGATTTGCCGATGATTCATCACCTTTGGAAATCGCCTCTCCGGATTACGGCAGCCTCGAGGCAGATCAGGTATCGGCGTTGAAAGAAACGAAGCAGAAGCGCGACAACGGTGCCGTACACTCGGCGCTCGATGCGTTGACCAAATCGGCGTCGGGTTTGCTCCGCGACGACGGAACACGATCGCTTATTATGGAACCGATAATCGACGCAGTTCGTGCGCGCGCAACCGTCGGTGAGATATCGAGTGCGCTGCAATCGAGCTTTGGGTCGCACGATCCTTCGGCGTGAAACCCGATTGGAATCGCGTAGTCGAAGAATGGCTCGCGAATCTCACCCCTCTCGGCGAGCGAATGATCGCGCTTGAGCAGGAGCAGCTTGCTGGATAGCTTGCTCAAATGCCGCTGTATGAATTCCGGTGCCCAAATGGACACGAGTTCGAGCAATTCTATCGCTCGATTGGAACTGCCTCATCGGAGGCAGAGTGCCCGGTATGCGGAGCGGTCTCGCAGCGTGTGATGTCGACAGCCGGCCTGGTGTTCAAAGGGTCAGGCTTTTACATCACCGATTACGGCAAGGATGGAAAGAAAGCGGAACGCGAAGCAACGGCCGCGAAGGACAAGGCGGACACGAAAGCGACTTCTGCTGCGGCTGAGTCAGGATCCGCGTCCACCGCCACCGAAGGTCCGGCGATACCTGCCAGCAAGTCCACGGACACTTCTGCAGCAACGACGTCATCGGCCACTAAAGCTCCATCGAAGCCGACTCAAAGCAAAAAAACTTCCGAATGAGTGTCACCGACCGAATACGCGCCGAGCTCGTCAGAGCGGCGCGTGAGCTTGGCGCGGGCGACGATGTTGACCCGGTGCTCGAGCACCCGCGGGATCCGTCGCTGGGTGACTGGGCAACAAATCTTGCCATGACTCTCGCGCGACCTCTGAAGAAGCGGCCGCGTTGAGCGGGTCGAGATTGCCGGGCCGGGATTCATGAATTTCTGGCTCGATCCCGCATTTGTTGCGGAGGGCATACGCGAAATTATTTCCGCCGACGAGAGTTACGGGCGAAGCAATGTCGCGAGGGGCGCGCCCGTCATTGTGGAATTTGTTTCTGCGAATCCCACTGGACCTTTGCATGTCGGTCACGGCCGGCAGGCGGCGCTGGGCGATGCGATCTCAACCCTTCTTGCATGGGTTGGATGGAGTGTCACGCGCGAGTTCTACTACAATGACGCCGGGACGCAGATCGACAATCTCGCCGCGAGCGTATGTGCGCGGATCGATCAGCTACGGGGTAAAGACGGTGAAATTCCCGAAGGCGGCTATCACGGCGAATACATCGTGGAGCTCGCCGAGAGGTTCATCGAAACGCATCACAAGAATGGTGGCCCGCCTGATATCGACGAAGTGAGGACGTTTGCGGTGGCCGAGCTTCGCAAAGAGCAGGATCTCGACCTCCAGGCGTTCGGCGTTCGCTTCGACAACTATTACCTCGAGTCGTCGCTTTACACAGAGGGAAAAGTCGAAGAGACCGTCGAAGCTTTGGTTCGCTCAGGCAAAACGTACGAGGATCGCGGCGCACTGTATCTCCGCACGACCGCATACGGCGACGACAAGGATCGCGTGATGCGGAAGAGCGACGAAAAGGGTGGCGATTTCACTTATTTCGTTCCCGACGTCGCTTATCACCTGACGAAGTGGAAGCGCGGGTATCATCGCGCGATCGACGTCCAGGGTGCCGATCATCACAGCACGGTAACCCGAGTACGCGCTGGACTTCAGGCGTTGGACATGGGAATCGTGCCCGATTATCCGGAGTACGTGCTGCATCAGATGGTGACGGTGATGAAATCCGGCGAAGAGGTGAAAATCTCGAAGCGGGCCGGCAGCTACGTTACCGTTCGCGATTTGGTCAACGAAGTCGGTCGCGATGCGGTTCGTTTTTTCTTTTTGATGCGGAAGAGCGATTCGCAGCTCGTCTTCGACATCGACGTCGCGGTGAAGCAGTCGGAAGAGAATCCCGTCTACTATGTACAAATGGCTCACGCTCGCATGTGCGGAATTTTTCGCGTCGGCGAGATCAGTCGTGATTCGTTTTCGGCAGACGGCATTGACCTCGGTGTTCTTCGAGAGACCGAAGAGCAACAGCTCATCAAGGCACTCATCGATTTTCCGACAACGGTTACCGGAGCCGGAGAGTCGCTCGAACCGCAGCGAATGGTGACGTACCTCACGGAGACCGCCCGGCTAACGCACCTTTGGTATCACAAGCATCACGTCCTCGGCCAGCCGCAGGAGATTATGCAGGCTCGTTTGGCGCTGGCTCGCGCGGCGCAAATTGTAATTCGAAACGCGTTGACAATACTCGGCGTTGCTGCACCGGAGAGGATGTAGGAAGGCGGGGCTACCGGCCACCGGCTTGTCGGCTACCGGCTACCCGCGGTAAGTGCGTAAGCCGGCAGCCGGTGGCTGGTAGCCGGTAGCACTAACTTTTGACGCCCTTATGCCCGTACTAGTGGTTGGTTCAGTCGCGCTGGATTCAGTAGAGACTCCATTCGGAAAAGCCGATGATGTTCTCGGCGGATCCGCGACTTTTTTTTCGGCGGCAGCGAGCCTCTTAACGCCCGTTCAACTCGTCGGCGTCGTCGGTTCTGATTATCCGATAGAGAAGCTCGAGCCTCTCGCGGCACGGGGCGTCGACCTCACCGGCCTCGAGCGCGCGGATGGACAGTCATTCCGCTGGAGAGGCCGTTATCGCCACGACCTGAATGCTGCCGAGACGCTCGAGACGCACCTCGGCGTGTTTTCCCGATTCAGTCCAAAGATTCCTGACAAATTTCGCGATGCGCCTTTTGTCTTTCTCGCGAACATCGATCCGCGACTCCAGCTCGATGTGCTGCAACAGGTGAAGCGTCCAACTCTTGTTGCGTGCGATACCATGAATTTCTGGATTCAAAGTCGCCGCCCCGATCTGCTCGAGCTTTTGAGCAAAGTCGATCTCGTTACGCTCAACGACGGTGAAGCGAGACAACTTTCTGAGAAGGTGAATCTCGTGCAGGCTGCGAAGTGGATCATGGATCTCGGCCCGCGTCACGTGAACATCAAGAAGGGAGAGCACGGCGCGCTCATGTTCAGCCGCGACAGCGTTTTCTTTGCTCCGGCATATCCACTGGAAGGCGTGTTCGACCCGACAGGCGCCGGCGATTCATTTGCCGGCGGATTCATCGGATATCTCACGCGCACGGGCGACTTGAGCGACGCCAACATGCGCCGCGCAGTGATGTATGGATCTGCGCTCGGCTCGTTTGCGGTCGAAAAATTTTCGATCGAGAGATTGATGTCGCTGACGCGCAGTGAAATCGACGAGCGCGTGCGACAGCTCAAACACCTCACGACGTTCGAGGAGGAGCTGCCGGCGTGAGCACCGGCGCGCTCCATTACCGGAGTGCGGGTGTAGACCTCTCCGCATCGGACGAAGCCAAGACGCGGATAGCGAGTCTCGTAGCATCGACATTCGGCGATGGAACAGTCGGCAAGTTTGGTGGATTTGGCGGGATGTTTCGCGCGCCGTCGGGAATGCGTAAGCCGGTGCTCGTTTCGAGTGCCGATGGGGTCGGCACAAAGATTCTCGTGGCAATTGAAGCGGAGAGTCACTCGACGATCGGTCACGATCTCGTGAACCACTGCGTCAATGACATTCTCGTTCAGGGAGCGACACCGCTTTTCTTTCTGGATTATGTGGCGTTCGGCGCGATCGATCCCGACGTTGTCGAGCAGGTCGTCGCGGGAGTTGTCGCGGGATGCCTGGAAAACGGCTGCGCACTGGTTGGAGGAGAGACTGCGGAGATGCCCGGCGTTTACCAGCCCCCTCATTATGACCTTGCCGGTTTCATCGTCGGATGCGTCGACGAAGATGAGATACTCGGCACGGATCGAGTGAGCGACGGAGATGTTCTCGTTGGACTCGCGAGCTCGGGTCTGCACACGAACGGCTTTTCACTCGCGCGAAAAATTGTCTCGGAAAGAATGAAGCTCAAAACGAGCGACAAGTTTCCAGGCAGTGATCAGACTGTCGCCGAGGCGCTGCTCGCCGTGCATCGATCTTACCTTGGAATGGTGCGTCCTCAGCTCGAGAAGATTCACGCAATGGCACACATAACGGGTGGGGGATTGCCGGGTAATCTTGGACGCGCGATTCCTCCGATGCTCGACGCAATTGTCGACACAAGCACATGGAACGTTCCGGCTGTCTTCAATGAGCTTCAGAAAACCGGCGAAGTACCACGAGAAGAAATGTTTCGCGTGTTCAACATGGGAGTCGGCATGGTCCTCATCGTCGCTCCCGAAAATTCGGATGTGATAATCCGCGCTGCAGATGCCACAGGAACTGCGGCGTGGGTGATCGGTGAAGTGGGAAAGGGGAGTGGCAACGTCGTTATCGACTGACGAGCGCTACATTGCGCGCGCGCTCGAGCTCGCGCACCTCGGGTGGGGCCAGACGAAACCGAATCCGATGGTCGGTGCGGTTGTCGTTCGTGAAGATGAAATTGTCGGCGAAGGATTTCACTCGCGCGCCGGCGAGCCCCACGCAGAAATCATTGCCCTGAGTCAAGCGGGCGACAAATCAAAGGGCGCAACCTTGTACGTCACGCTCGAGCCGTGTAATCATCACGGTCGCACCCCGCCTTGTACCAACGCAATCATTGCCGCCGGAATAAAGAGGGTCGTCGCCGCAGTCGGTGATCCGAATTCCGAAGCAGCTGGCGGTGCAGCAAAACTTCGTGAAAGCGGCATCGAAGTGGAATTTGGAGTGCTCGAGATCGAGGCACGGGAGCTCAATGCAGCATTTCTCGCCTCGTTTTCTCTCGATCGTCCATGGGTGACGCTCAAGCTCGCCGTTTCACTCGACGGAGCAATCGCGGATGCAAAACGTTCGCGAGGCTGGCTCACCGGCGCGCAAGCTCGCACTGAAGTTCAGCGGCTCCGCGCGATCAGCGACGGTGTCGCAGTGGGCATCGCGACTGCAATCGCCGACGATCCACTTCTCACTGCGCGAATGGATCCACCGCCCGTCGCGCAGCCGACTCGCATCGTGTTCGACCGGCACGCGAGACTCAGCGCCCTGAGCGCGCTCGCACGGACTGCGCGCGAAGTACCGACGATCATTGTGACGACCAGCAGGACGAAGCTTCCCGCTGGTCTGGCGAATGCTGGAGTTGAGGCACTGCCTGCCTATGATGTCCTCGATGCATTGAAAAAACTCAAGGCTAGAGGCATTCGCTCGCTTCTCGTCGAGGGCGGAGCCGGGCTCGCCGCGTCAGTTCTCGCGGCAGAATGCGTCGACCGTCTGATTATCTTTCAAGCGCCGATTGTGCTTGGCGCCGGCTCGCTTGGCGCGTTCTCCGGAATCGCGCCGCATGACTTGGCCAATGCGCCGCGCTTTCATGCGCTCCGCACTCAGCGCTTCGGCGACGACGTCATGACGATTTACTCGCCAATGCAAGGCTGATCCAATGTTCACTGGCCTCATCGAAGAAATAGGAATCATCCAATCCGTGAACGTCTCGAGTGCCGGCCGCGAGATCGAGATCAAATCTTCGTTCAAGGATCTCGACGAAGGTGAAAGCATCGCGGTGAATGGTGCGTGCCTGACGGTTAACCACCAACGCGACGGATCATTCACCGTCGCGGCCGTGACAACTACGCTCGGCCGGACCACGATCGGTGATTGGAAGAAAGGGCAGCGCGTGAATCTCGAGCGTGCACTGCGGGCCGATGCGCGCCTTGGCGGACACATCGTGCAGGGTCATGTCGATTCGGTTGGAACGGTCGCCGCGGTTCAACGAGACGGCGACGCCTTGCTCATCGATGTCGATCTTCCGAACGGTTTGGCTGAGCTGATGGTTCCGCTTGGCTCGGTGGCGATCGATGGCGTTAGCCTCACCGTCAACGCGTTAACGGGCGACCGGTTGCAAGTCTCACTCATCGAATACACCTTGAACCACAGCGCACTCGGCGATCTCGAGCCGGGTGCGCGAGTTCACATAGAGACCGACATCATCGGAAAGTACGTGAGGCGCCTCGCGGCGCCGTATCTCACTTAATCAGCAATGAAAAAGAAATCTGAAACAGGATTTGGCACGATAGAGCACGCGATTGCGGACGTCAGGGCGGGAAGGATGATCCTCGTCGCCGACGACGAAGATCGTGAGAACGAGGGCGACCTCATCTGCGCCGCGTCGCTTGTCACGCCGGAAGCAATCAACTTCATGATCAAGAACGCAGGCGGATTGATCTGTCTCGCTCTTTCGGGCGAACGCGCAGATCAGCTCCGGCTGCCGCAACAGAGCGAGCAGAACACGGAAGAGCAGCGCACTGCGTTCACTGTGAGCATCGATGCAGCGCATCGCTTCGGCGTCACAACCGGCGTGAGCGCGCAGGATCGGTCGAAAACAATTCAGGTAGCGGTCGACTCAGCGACGATTCCGGCTGACTTGCGCCGCCCGGGTCACGTTTTTCCATTACGCGCCCGGGAAGGCGGAGTTCTTCAACGCGTCGGTCACACGGAAGCAGCGATCGACCTCGCGCGACTTGCCGGCGTTTATCCCGCCGGTGTCATCTGCGAAGTTTTGAATGATGACGGCACTACCGCGAGACGCCCGGAGCTCGAGCGATTTGCGAAGAAAAACAAGCTCACGTTCATCACTGTCGCGCAGCTCGTTGCTCACCGCCTGCGCTCGGAGCGACTCGTTCATCGCGTTGCGGAAGCCCGACTCCCGACCGACTACGGAGTGTGGCGTGTGATCGGTTATCGCAACGACGTCGATAACCACGAGCACATCGCTCTCGTTTTTGGCGATGTGAGCGACTCGGACAAGAGCGTGCTCGTTCGAATGCACTCGAAATGTCTCACCGGCGACGTATTCCATTCATTGCGCTGCGACTGTGGATGGCAGCTTCAGACTGCGATGGAGATGATCTCGCGGGAGGGACGTGGCGTGATCGTCTATCTCGACCAGGAAGGCCGCGGCATTGGTCTGTTGAACAAGCTCAAAGCATACGAGCTGCAGGACACAGGCTCCGACACCGTCGAAGCGAATGAGCAGCTCGGGTTCAAGCCTGATCTCAGAAACTATGGTATTGGTGCGCAGATCCTGCTCGATCTGAAATTGAAGAAAATCCGGCCGCTCACGAACAATCCTCGCAAGCTCATCGGACTCGAAGGCTACGGTCTCACCGTAGAGGAAAGAGTTCCGATCGTACAGCCGGCAACGGAAGAGAATTCCGACTACCTCGACACCAAGCGCGACAAGCTCGGTCATCTGTTCGCTTCCTGAATGGCCGAGCTGCGTGGGACACCGCGTGGCGAAGGGCGTCGTGTCGCCGTCGTCGCCAGCAGATTCAATGAATCGATAACAAGTGCGCTCGTTGAAGGCGCACTCGACGCATTGGTGAAACATGGTGTTCGTTTCGATGACATCGACGTGCTCTGGGTTCCAGGCGCGTGGGAGCTTCCGCTCGCCGTGCGCGGCGCGATGGCGACGGAACATTACGACGCGATCGTCGCGGTAGGTGCGGTGATCCGCGGCGACACTCCGCACTTCGATTACGTTGCGGGTGAAGCGTCGCGAGGAATCGCCGATGCGACCATCGAAGGTGAAATTCCAGTCGGCTTCGGACTTCTCACTTGCGACACGATGCAGCAAGCCGAGGAACGTGCTGGAGGTGTGCACGGCAACAAAGGATGGGACGCGGCTCTCGCCGCGCTCGAGATGATCGAGCTGATGCAACAGCTCGACGTCACCGATGAGAGTTGAGTCGCGCGGACGAGCGCGCGCGTTGCAGGCGCTGTACGCGTGGGATGCACGTCCTGGTCAGGATCTCGCAAAAGTTGCGGACCGCGTTTGGTACGACCTAGCAGTGAATCCCGAGGAGCGCGAATTCGCTAGTCTGATAGTCCGCACATTCATTGGTGCGCAGGAAGAGCTGGATCGAGGGCTCATTGAAGTCACTGACAACTGGAGACTCGAGCGGATTGGCGCGATCGAGAGGTCAGTGTTGCGACTCGGTGCTGCCGAGCTCGAGCAGGGAATAACGCCACCGAGGGTTGTAATTCAGGAAGCCGTGCGTCTCGCCGAGAGATTCGGAAGCGCGGAAAGCGCGCGATTCGTCAATGGTGTGCTCGACGCGTATGCTCGGAAGGCCGGCGTACTGTAGTGAAAATCCTCGTCCTCAATTGGCAGGATCGAGAGAATCCGCAGGCAGGCGGCGCAGAGCTTCACCTTCATCAGATATTTGGACGCCTTGCAGGACGGGGTCACTCGATCGATTTGCTTTGCAGCGGATGGAATCCCGCTGCAACGCGCGCGACAATCGACGGAATCGATGTGCACCGCGTCGGATCACGACACACGTATCCATTTGTCGTGCATCGGTATTATCGGCGAAATCTTGCTTCGCGAAATCACGACGTCGTGATCGAAGATCTGAACAAGGCGCCGCTTTACACTCCGCTTTGGAAAATCGACCGGCTCGTCGCACTCGTTCACCATCTTTTCGGCTCGACTGCTTTTCGCGAGACTGCTGCCCCGTTGGCCGCGGCACTTTGGCTGTCAGAGCGACCGATCGGACGGCTGTATCGGAATCTTCCGTTCGAGGCGGTAAGTGAGAGCACCGCGGACGATCTCGTGCGTCGCGGAATTCCGCGCGATCGCATTCGCGTCGTGTACAATGGTGTCGATACAGACTATCTGACGCCGGACTCCTCGCTGCGATCGACTAATCCGTTATTCATCTACATCGGAAGATTGAAGAGATATAAAGGCGTTGATCTTGTCATTCGCAGCTTTGCTCAGCTGAAGAATGACAAAGCAGTGCTGGAAATCGCGGGCACTGGCGATTACCGGCCGACGCTCGAAGCGTTGACACGTGAGCTCGGAATTGAATCGCGAGTTCGTTTTCTCGGATTCATTCCCGAAGAATCGAAGCTCGCGCTTCTACGTCGCGCGTGGGCGGCGACGCTTGCGTCCCCAAAGGAGGGATGGGGCATCAGCAACATGGAAGCGGCAGCTTGCGGCACGCCCGTGATTGCCAGCGATTCACCGGGAATCCGTGAATCTGTAATACACGGGGAAACGGGGCTGCTCGCCCCGCATGGGGACATCTCGGCAATGGCCGAGGCAATGCGTAAGCTCGCCGAATCGCCATCTCTGGTTGAATCCATGGGAAAGGCGGGCAGGCGTTTTGCCGAAGGGTTCAACTGGGAAAAATCAGCTGACGATACGATTGCACATCTCGAAGAGGTGGTCATGAGACGTGGAGACTCCGATCAGTGGAAATAATCTTTCATGCGCACAACGCGCCGATTCCCGATCGTTTGCGACGTCGCGCGGAGCTTGCCCTGCGCCGCACTGGGCGACGACTTGCTCGCGCGGTTGACGCGATTGTCCGCTTTGAGCAAGATGGCCCGGTGAAGCGCGTCGAAATCGTGCTTCATGCGCCGAGACAAAGAAATGTCGTCGCGCTGGGCGAAGCGAAATTCTATGGGCCAGCATTGACTACTGCGATCGAGCGATTGGGAGCGCAGGTGCGCAAGCTTCGGCGCGCGCACAAGCCGGGAATTCGTAAGCGAGCTGCGACAAAGGCACGCAAAACCGGCACGCTCACGCCTAAACGCGCCCGCGCACGCAAAGCGTGACGCGATCCATTACTGTCGGACAATTTCTCGAGCGCAGCGGTGACTCGCTGCAGCTCGAAGACCTCGGCGAGGGAAGGGGGCTCGAGCGAGTCATTCCCAGCGCGGAAATCTCGAGTCCCGGTCTCGCTCTCGCAGGCTACGTCGAACGTTTTGTCGGCGAGAGGCTTCAGGTTCTTGGTGAGACTGAGATCACGTATCTCGCGTCACTCGACAACGCGAGTCGAGCGCGGATTCTCTCTGCGTTTTTCGGATTTCCATTACCGGCCGTAATTGTCACGAAGGGACAGGAGCTCCCGCCGGGACTTGGCGAGGCAGCGGCGGGCAGCGGTGTCGCACTTCTCAGAACGAAGCTCAAGACCGCGGAATTCTACCGTAGAGTCAAGCCAGCCATCGAGGGCGAATTCGCCCCGATGACGACATTGCACGGCTCGCTCGCCGACGTGTTTGGTGTCGGATTGTTTTTCACGGGACGCAGCGGGATCGGAAAATCAGAGTGTGTGCTCGATCTCGTCGAGCGCGGACATCGTCTCGTTGCCGACGATATTGTCATCACGATTCGTCGCGGGAACGATGTGCTGATCGGGCGCAGTCACGAGCTGCAGCGCCACCACATGGAGATTCGCGGCGTCGGACTCATCGACATTCCATCCATCTTTGGAATTCGCGCGGTCCGCCAGCAGAAACGAATCGAAGTTGTCGTAAAGCTCGAGGAATGGGATCAGGACGCAGTGATCGATCGAACGGGTCTCGATACTCTTACCACCACGATCCTCGACGTCGAAATCCCCCTCATGCGAGTGCCGCTGAATCCCGGAAAAAATATTACGGTTATCGCGGAAGTGATTGCGCTCAATCATCTGCTACGCTACTCGGGCATCGACCCCGCGCGCAATTTCAACGAGCGGCTCATCGGCCATATGCGTCAGGCCGCTGCCGGAAACGTGAAAGAATACTTGCAGGAAGATGACGAGTAGCGCGCTCCCTCCACCACGCGCGATCGTCGCAGGTCACGGATCGTTTCCGCAGGGAATCGTCAGCGCCGTTGAACAGATCACCGGTTTTGGCAGTGTCTTTATTCCGCTCTCGAATTCCGACTTGAGCGGCGAAGACATCGAAGCTCGAATCCGCGATCGCTCCACCGCGCTCGGCATCAGGGTTTTCTTCACCGATCTTCCCGCAGGAAGCGCGACGATTGCCGTTCGGCGAATCATGCGGGATACACAAGGCGTCGTTCTCGTGACTGGAGCGAATCTCGCGACGTTACTCGAGTTCGTTTTCAGCGCCGAGGAAGAGCCAGAAGCTGCGGCGCGCCGCGCAGCTGAGAAGGGAAGAAGCGCTCTCGCGGTGCAGGGAGAGAGCTGATGCCGGTCGAGCTCTACCGAATCGATGACCGACTGATTCACGGGCAGGTCGTCGTCGGTTGGGGACAGCCGCTCGACATAAAACTCATCGTGATGGTCGACGATGAGATTTCGTGCTGCGACTGGGAGCAGGATCTCTACCGAATGGGAGTTCCGCCAGAGATGGAGCTCCGGTTTGCCGACGTCGCGACGGCTGTTCAGCAGCACCCAGCGTACGCGAAGGACCCTCGACACAGCATCATTCTCACCAGCAACGTCGCGACCATGCATGCGTTGCTGAAAGGCGTTGGCAACATCGGTCACGTGAATGTCGGCGGACTGCATCATCGCCCCGGGCGCGCGCAGAAGCTGCGCTACGTTTTTCTAAGCCCGGACGAAGAGCGAGAGTTGCGCGATCTTATCGCGTCGGGAGTAAAAGTCACCGCGCAGGACGTTCCCGCCGCCCGCCCCGTCCCGATGGAAGAAGTGCTCGGCTTGTCTGACGACGCAGAGAAATCA
>WNGI01003874.1_pt1 | contig 13291 bp, 9 predicted proteins | sample 5400621 | NCBI WGS metagenome assembly WNGI01 (sample SAMN13153374, study PRJNA577476) | soil metagenome | isolation source: 20 cm soil or saprolite under Garry oak tree replicate 1 | place: USA:California | collected 2016-06-15
GACATTTCTTGGCCTCCCTCGATCAGAGAGGCGTGGATCGATCCTGTGCCCAGCAGTGGGTGGCGTGGTCCTGAGCGCAGGCGCTCGTTCAGCTCGAGCACGGTGGTGAGGATGCTGCCCATGTGCGCGATCGCATCTACTCCTATGTCTGCGCGCGAGCCGTGGGCCACGACTCCCGTTGTTTCGACCTCCAGCCACACAAATCCCTTGTGTGCCAGGCAGAGGCGCAGCTCGGTCGGTTCGGTGACGATCGCGGCGTCGGCGTGGTACTTCTCGAGCACCGCCGATGTGCCCAGGCTCGCGACCTCCTCGTCGGCGACCGCGGTGATGATCAGGTCACCTTTCAACCGCAGCTTGGCGGCTTCGCGGGCGGTGATCATGATCGCCGCCAGGCTTCCTTTCATGTCGTAGGCGCCGCGCCCGTAGACGCGGCCATCCGTGACACGAGGCGAGAACGCGTCGGACATCCCGCCCGCGCCGACAGTGTCCATGTGCGCGTTCAGCATCAGACTCCGACCGCCGCCGGTTCCCCGCAGCAGTCCGACCACCGACGGCCGGCCTGGCGCCGGTTCGACGATCTCGACCGAGAGGCCTGCATCGGAGAGCCACGTCGCCACGAACTGGGCGATGGCCGCCTCGCCGCTTCCTGACGCGACCAGGTCAGGGTTGACCGACTCGATCGCGACGAGCTGGCTGATCAACTCCTCCAGACCTTCAGCCAGATTCATATCGAAACCTTAACTTGCCTTTTTCCTTGGCCGGATTACACTCCCAGAGCCGCAGTTACGCGTAGGGACACGGGGTTGTTTGGGAGGAATTCGCTTATGTCTCGATCGTTGCGACGCGTGCTCACTATGGCCTCAGGACTGGCCACCGTCCTCGCCGCCGGTCCAGGCCTGGCGACGGTGCAGGCGACCACCGACCAGAAGGGCCTCAACGCGATCAATCACATCGTCGTCATCTATGAAGAAAACCACAGCTTCGACAACCTGTACGGCAACTGGCCGGGCGTGAACGGCCGCGCGAACGCGACGGCCGCGAACACCCAGCAGGTCACGCAGGGCGGCGCGGTCTACACGTGTCTGTTGCAGAACGACGTGAACCTGAAGACACCGCCGCAGCCGGCGTCCTGCCATGACACGACAACCGCGACCGCCTTTGACAGCGCGTTCACGAACCAGCCGTTCAACATCAGCACCTACATCCCTTCGGACGCGAGAACCTGTCCGCAGCCCGGGGTGTTCGCGCCGAACGGACTCACGCCCAGCCCGGCGAACCTGCCCGGCGGATGCACCAGGGACATCGTCCACCGCTTCTATCAGGAGCAGTACCAGCTGAACAACGGCCAGCAAAACCGCTACACGACCGGTAGCGACGCGGTCGGGCTGACCCAGGGCTACTACAGCTCCACGACCCTTCCGATCTACGCCTACCTGCACGGCGACGGCGCGCCGCACTACGCGATCGCCGACGACTTCTTCCAGAGCGCGTTCGGTGGATCGTTTCTGAACCACCAGTGGCTTATCGCCGCCGCGTCGCCGACCTGGACTGGCGCGCCGACAAGCCAGCACGCAATCGTCGACACGAACGGCATGCCCAACAACTACCCGCTCTATCACGCCACCACGGCCGTGGCGGACCCCGCCCTCACCCAGTCCTGCGGGCTTCCCACGACAAATACGAGCGTGGCTTGCGGTGACTACGCGGTCAACACGATCCAGCCGACCTATCAGCCGACGTCCTCCAACCCCGTCAAGCTGCCGCCCCAGGCTGGGGCCACGATTGGCGATCGGCTGAGCTCTGCCAGCGTGAGCTGGGCCTGGTACTCAGGCGGCTGGTCGAACGCCGACGGCGACGTAGGCGCACCCGGATGGACCAACGGCACGGCGTTCGGCGTCTGCAGCGACCCTTACTCGAGCCTCAACGGGACGGCCGGCACCAAGTGGTATTGCCCGAACAAGGTCTTCCAGTTCCACCACCAGCCGTTCAACTACTTCGCGAACTACGCGCCCGGCACTCCCGGCCGCGCGCATCTGCAGGACGAGGTGGCCTTCACCGACCTGCTCGGTGGCTCCGCCAAGACCTGCCAGCTCAACTCGGTCAGCTTCGTCAAGCCGATCGGGCTCGAGAACGAGCACCCCGGCTACACCAGCGAGAACCGTGGCAGCGACCACCTGGTCGACCTGCTGTCGCAGATCAACAACAGCGCCTGCCGCAAGGACACGATGGTCGTCGTGACTTATGACGAGTTCGGCGGTCAGTGGGACCACGTCGCGCCTCCCGGACAGGGCGGCACCGCAGGGGCGCACGACCAGTGGGGCCCGGGCACCCGGATCCCCGCGCTGATCCTCGCTCCGCGCCTGCGCGGTGACTTCGTCGTCGACCACACCCAGTACGACACCACCTCGATCATCGCCACCATCGAACACCGCTACGGCCTCGCCGCGGTGGCCACCCGGGATGCTGCCGTCAACGACCTCTCGAACGTGTTCAGCGCCAAGTCGCCCTTCGAAACTTGAGGCTGGACTTAAGCAACCGCTGCTGGCACTATTAAGTGTCTGGGGACTCGGGCCGAGCAATCGGCCCGAGTTATTTCAGGCGCCGGGGTTGGCTGAGGCAGGGGTGCCGAACAGGGCGCTCTCGACCACGTAGAAGATCGCAAGGGCGCCGAAGAGGCCGGCGCTCACGTATGGGTTGAGGAGTGCCACCGCGGTCGCCGCCGCGTACAGGAAAGGACCGGGCAGGTAGCTCCGCGAGATGCCTTCGACGGTTCGGCGATCGGCGTCCGCTCGGAGCAGCCGACCTCCGCGGGCGGCGTATCTCCAGAGTGCGTTGAACATCACCGCGGTCAAAGTGAGGGTTATGCCATAGGCGAGAGCGGCCGCCGTCGCGTCGTCGGGGTGATTGATGGATTCGGCTAGCACGCGCGTCGGAAACGGGATGAAGGCGATGACCGCGAGGAAGAGCACGCTCAGCATCAGGAACACGCGGTCGACATGGGCGATCTGGGCCATGAGGGTGTGGTGGTTGATCCAGATGATGCCGATCGTGACGAAGCTGACCGTGTACGCGGCGTAGCTGGGCCAGATGATCAGCAGCTGGTCCGCAACACGCCCCTGGCCCAACGAGACGTTGAGGATGAGCAGGGTCGCCGCGATCGCGAAGACTCCGTCGCTGAACGCTTCCAGGCGTGCGGTGCGCACCGCGTCAATTCAAACGCAAGGTTCGGCGCCGGCGCTCGTTAAGCGCCAGATAGACGTATGTGAATACCACGAGGAGTAAGGCCTCCTCCTCCAACCTCCCCATCTCCATCTCGACCAGAGGCCGAAGCTCCAACCGACCCGGCGGGCCCCCTCCCTGATCGCTCGCCGGGCTCCGGTGGGGAGTGCAGCGTTACGCACCTAGGGGAGTGCAGCGTTACGCCCCTCTCCCCGACCCTCTCCTCTGCGGGGAGAGGAGACTATTTGCCCACCAGGCGGATCGTCCAGAAGTCCTGCGATAGGCCCGGCTGGATCAAGTACGAGTAGGGCATCGTGAAGTAGCCCTTCATCCCCCAACGCGTACCCCACGAGTTGCGCGCGAGGAACCACTGCTTCGATTCGTCATAGCCGACCGCCATCACCGCATGACCTCCGACCGCGCGCTCCGACCAGCCCGGCATGGGCGCGTGTCCGGTGCGGGCGACGGCCTCGCTCTCGAAACTCTCATAGACCGTGAACCCGAAGATGAACGGGTAACCGGACGCGAGGCAACCCTTCATCTGGTTCAGGTTCGGCACGATGCTCTGGTAGGAGACCGCACGGTCAAGCTTGGCGTCGCGGTAGCACTTGGCGGTGGGACGCGTCGCGAACTTCGCGATGACATAGGGCCACTCGGGCTCCGGGCACACGCCATCGCTCGCCACCGACTTGATGCCGTCGCGGATCATCGCGCCGCTGTCGCTAGGCACCGTCCCCTCGATCTTGCGCTCGTTGTAGTAGATGAACAGCCGCGACGGCACGAAGTCTCGCAGCCTCTGCTTCATGCGATCGAACTCGACCGCCCCCGCGATCGCGTTGGCTGTGCAGCTGCCGAGCTGGCCCTGGTCGTAGACGGGCGGGCATTTCGCGCGAAGGTCGGTCGACGCCGGCAGCGCCAGGAGATATTGCGATGGCGCGGCGTACAGGTGGTCGCGCTGGTCGGGTTGGTCGGGGATCCATCCGTAATGGCGAATCTCACGTGGTTGGGTCACGACACCTCCTGACAAACAGCCATGCGCTTCCCCCGCCCGGGATTATCGCGGGTCGTCCAAACGTACGATGACGAGTCCGCCGATTTGGACGATCGTGAAAGACGGGGCTGCTCTTCGGTTGTTCTGGGGGTGTGCGATGCGAAGGAGACCTGTCCATTTCCTCTGCGCGGCGATCGCCGCGATGGCCCTCGGCGGGGCGGCGGCCTTGCCGGCAGCAGCGGCGCCCGAACCTACAGGGCCTGGTGGAGTCGGCGATTCAGCCTTGCTCACTGTCATCGCGAGCGTTGGCGATGACGTGTTCGCGACCACTGACGTCGCGAGCCTGATCGATCCGGCCAGCACCTCGACCCAGCACTACGGGCCCTACGCGAGTGAATCGCCCGACTCTGGTACTTGCGGCCCCGATTGGGCGAATGACACTTTCGACCGCCACTTCACGGTCCATCGGAATCCCGACGGCACCTTCACGGTCGTCCAGCAGTTCAAGGACGGCAACTTCACGACGACGGTGGCCCCTCGCGGTCCGAGCCCCGGCGCGTGCGACACGAATCTTGGCGGAACGGTCAATGCGGGCGTCTCGGGTTCGATGCACGGCTACTTCATCATTCCGCTGCCGCCTGGAACCGTACAGACCAGCACCAACCCGCATTGCGACGCAACTGCAATGACCAACGATCCCTGCACCACGGCGATCTTCATCGACACGCACTTCACGCCGTGCTACGGCATCGCGACGCCGACGTGCTCGGCGACGACCTTCTTCGACCACTATGTCGCCGTGGACCAGGGGCTGATCTACCACGAGTGGAAAAACGCGTCGACTGACCGCGGCGGCAACAAGGGAGACATCGCCAACACGTAGGGCCTAGAGGTAGGGCCAGTTCGCGACGCTGGGCCCATCGCCCACGTAGGCATCAACGCCTTTGGGAAAGCGATGGGCCTCCAGCGTGATGGCGGTCGCGCGTGCGTGGCCTTCGAGGATGACCAGCTGACCGTCGGGGCGGCGCAGGGCAATGATCTCGGGCACCTTCTTGTCGGAGTGGCACAAACCCGAAGCGAGCGACAGCACCACCATGTTCGTCTGGTCGCCCGTGAAGACATGGCCGACGTTGGTCGCGCCCTCGGCGACCTTGCGCGTGGCGGGCGCGAGGATTGGCCATGCCGCGCCCTGCCTTGCGTAGAGCAGCTCGCCGACCTCGTCGGTGCTGAGTCGCAGCCGCCTCCATTTGATGTCGTTGGCGAGACCCTGGAAGCTGCCCGCGCTCTGGCCGAAGCCGTAGACCGAGGTGATGATCTCCCGGCGCAAGCCGTTCTGGTGCTCGTCGCGCAGATCGGGAGAGCGCGCGGCCTTCAAAGCGGCCGACAGGTTGGCCGGATTGGGTGGGTTGCCGACGATGTAGGCCTGAAACTCGGGCGACTCGATCTCGGCCTGGAGCCACGCCAGGATGACCTGGTCCTCTGTCGCCTGTCCGAGGTCGTCCACCGTGCAACTTTAGAATGACCTGAGCAATGCCCAAAGCCCACAAGTGGGTCTATCAATTCTCCGAAGGCTCCGCCAAAATGCGCGACCTCCTTGGTGGCAAGGGCGCCGGTGCCGCGGAGATGACGCGAGCCGGGATGCCGGTTCCCCCCGGCTTCACGATCACGACCGAGGCCTGCCGCGCCTACTACGCGAGCGGGGGCAAGTTTCCGAAAGGGCTGTGGGAGCAGGTGCTCCCCGCGCTCAAAGTCCTCGAGCGCAAGGCGGGCAAGAAGTTCGGCGACCCCACGGATCCCCTTCTGGTCAGCGTGCGCTCCGGGGCCAAGTTCTCGATGCCAGGGATGATGGACACGGTCCTCAACCTCGGCCTCAACGAGGACACGAGCAAGGGTCTTGCCGCCCTGACCAAGGACGAGCGGTTCGCGCTCGACGCGCGCCGGCGCTTCGTCCAGATGTTCGGCAAGACGGTCAAGGGCATCGACGGGGAGAAGTTCGAGCACGCGCTGCAGGAGGCGAAGAAGAAGGCCGGGGTCAAGACCGACCCTGAGCTGAAGCCCGAGCAGCTGCGAAACCTGGTCGGCCGGTTCCTCGCCATATATAAGGACGAGACGGGTCGCGAGTTTCCATCCGACCCGATCGAGCAGCTGCGCGAGGCGATCGACGCCGTGTTCAAGTCATGGAACACCGACCGCGCCAAGACCTACCGCCGCCTCGAGCGAATCCCGGACGACCTGGGCACGGCGGTCAACGTGCAGATGATGGTCTTCGGCAACATGGGCGCGACCTCGGGCACCGGCGTCGCCTTCACCCGCAACCCGATCATCGGCACTAAGGAGCTGTACGGCGACTACCTGGCCAACGCGCAGGGCGAGGACGTGGTCGCCGGGGTGCGCGACACCGAACCCATCAGCGCTTTGAAGCGCCACATGCCGAAGGTTTACGCCCAGTTCGAGCGCTATGCGCGACAGCTCGAGAAGCACTACAAGGACGTACAGGATCTCGAGTTCACGATCGAGCGGGGCAAGCTCTACATGCTGCAGACCCGCTCGGCGAAGCGCACGGGCGAGGCGGCGGTGAACATCGCCGTCGACATGGTGAAGGAGCGCCTCATCACCAAGAAGGAGGCGGTGGCGCGGGTCGAGCCGCGCCAGCTGGAACAGCTGTTGTTTCCTCGCGTCGACCCCGCGGCGAAGGTGTCCCCGCTGGCCAAGGGCGTACCCGCGTCACCTGGAGCAGCGAGCGGCGGCGCGGTTTTCGACGCGGACACGGCGGTGACATGGGGCAAGCAGGGCAAGGCGGTGATCCTGGTTCGCGTCGAGACCAACCCCAACGACGTGCACGGCATGGTCGAGGCGAAGGGCATCCTGACGCAGACCGGAGGGACCGCTTCCCACGCGGCGCTGGTGGCGCGAGGCATGGGCCGGCCGTGCGTGGTGGGCGCAAGCTCGATCGACGTGGACGTGCGGCAGCGAAAGTTCTCGGCCAACGGCACGACGATCAACGAAGGCGACCAGATCACGATCGACGGCACGACGGGCGAGGTCTACGTCGGGAACGTGCCGACCATCGAGGCCCGCTCGCTGAACCAGCATCCCGCCGCCAGCGCGATCCTGCGCTGGGCCGACGAGATCCGGCGCCTGCAGGTGTGGGCCAACGCCGACTATCCGCGAGACGCGAGCAAGGCTCGCGAGAACGGCGCGCAGGGTGTCGGACTGTGCCGCACGGAGCACATGTTCATGGAGCAGGATCGGCTGCCGGTCGTGCAGGCCATGATCATGGCCACCACAACGGAGGACCGCGAGAAACAGCTCGCCAAGCTGCTGCCGATCCAGCGCGGCGACTTCGAGGGGATCTTCAAGGAGATGGCCGGCCTCCCGGTGATCATCCGGCTGATCGACCCGCCGCTGCACGAGTTTCTGCCGAGCCTCGAGGAGCTGATCCGTGAGACCACGCATCTGAAGGACACGGGCGAAAATCCTTCACTGCTGGCGGATCGCGAAAAGGTCCTCGCTCGGGTCGAGGAGCTGCACGAGGCCAACCCCATGCTGGGACTGCGCGGTGTTCGGCTGTCGATCCTCTACCCGGAGATCACGCGCATGCAGGTGCGCGCGATCATGGAGGCCGCCTGCAACCTGCGCAAGAAGAAGGTCGACGCGCGGCCCGAGATCATGATCCCGCTCGCGGGCACGGTCGAGGAGCTGCGCGCGGTGCACTCCGAGCTGAAGCCGGTCGCCGAAGCGGTGCAGAAGGAGGCGGGCGTCCGGGTGCCGTACAAGTTCGGGACCATGATCGAGATCCCCCGCGCGGCGCTCACCGCGGGCGAGATCGCGCAAGAGGCGGAGTTCTTCTCTTTCGGGACCAACGACCTGACGCAGACCACCTTCGGCTTCTCGCGCGACGACGCCGAGCGCGCCTTCATCGTCCGGTACCTGGAGCAGAAGATCCTGCCGCGCAACCCGTTCGAGACGATCGACGAAAAGGGCGTGGGCCGGTTGATGGAGATCGCGGTGAAAGAGGGCCGCAAGACCCGCAAGGGAATGGAGATTGGGATCTGCGGCGAGCACGGCGGTGACCCGGACTCCATCCACCTGTGTCACAAGCTGGGGCTCAACTACGTCTCGTGCAGCCCATTCCGCGTCCCGGTGGCGCGACTCGCGGCGGCCCAGGCGGCGATCGGAGAGGGGACTGGCACGAAGTAGCTCCCTGAACCTGTCGAGTTTCAGGCAGCGATTCGCCGGCGAGGTGATCGTTCCCGGCGATGCCGATTACGACCAGGCGCGCGTGGTTTGGAACGCGATCGCCGACAGGCGCCCCGCGCTGGTTGTCCGCCCTACCTCGGTCGACGACTTGATCGGCGCGATTCAGTTCGCGCGCGAGGAACAGCTGGTGATGGCCGTGCGGGGTGGGGCCCACAGCGTGGCCGGGTTCTCCACGTGCGACGGCGGTCTCGTGCTCGACCTCTCGCGCATGCGCGAGGTGACGGTCGATCCGGTGCGGAGACGAGCGTGGGCTCAAGGCGGTGCGCACCTGTCCCAGCTCGACCACGCCGCGCAAGAGCACGGCCTCGTCTGTCCTGTCGGCGTGGTCGGCCATACCGGAGTGGCCGGCCTGACTTTGGGCGGCGGCATGGGGCGACTGCAGCGGAAATACGGCCTGACGGTCGACAACCTGGTGGGGGTCGACCTCGTCACCGCCGACGGGAAGAAGATCCATGCGAGCGAGTCAGAGAACCCGGATCTTTTCTGGGGTCTTCGCGGGGCGGGTGCGAACTTCGGGGTGGCCACCTCGTTCGAGTTCCGCCTGCATCCGATGGAGCGAACGATCTTCCAGGGCGCGGTCGCGTTCCCAGTCGAGCGAAGCCTCGAGGTGGCGGAGCACGTCCGCCAGTTCGTCGCGACACACCAGGATGTGCATGTCGCTCTCGCCTTCATGAAGGACGAGGAGCACGGCGGTCAGCCGGTCTTCGCAGTTGGGTCGACCCACTCCGGTGGGGTCGATGAGGCGGAGCGCGACCTCCGGGTGTTGCGTCAGCTCAGCCCGCTCTGGGACACGTTTGGCGCCAAGCCGTACCTCCAGGTGCAGCGCATGGCGGACGAGTCGTCCGGGTGGGGCCAGCGCTTCTACACGAAAGCGGGCTTTCTGGCCGCGCTGAGCGACGGCGCGGTCAGCGTCTTCGCGGAGTTGGTGCAAACCATCCCGCCCGGCGCCGAGCTTTCCTTGTGGGCGCAGGGCGGCGCGGTGGGGCGCGTTTCCGACGATGCGATGGCGTTCACCGGGCGACACGCACCCTTCAATGTTTCGGCGGAGCTGGCGTGGACCGATCCGGCCGACGATGAGGGGCGGATGGCTTGGGGACGCGCGGCGATCGACAAGATCAGGCCATTCATGACGACGGGGCGGTACGTCAACGATGTGGTCGAGGCGGGCACTGACGGCGCGCAGATCTATGGCCAGGCGAAGTACGAGCGTCTCGTGGCGTTGAAGCAGAAGTACGACCCGGACAACTTCTTTCGACTGAACCAGAACATCAAGCCTTAGTCGAATTACCCGCGAGCGCCGGCGGTTGCGGGTTTCAGAGCCGGTTCAAACCTGCGAGCGCCAGCCGTCGCTGGAAACGGAATCGTCCCGCCCCTCCGGCGCTTCGCGCCACCTCCCCATGAATGGGGAGGAGTTGGGCATTGCCCCTCCGGCGCTTCGCGCCACCTCCCCATGAATGGGGAGGAGTTGGGCGCCGCGACGAACGCGACGCCCGGACTAGGGGTTACTGGGCGATTTTTACGGTCCGCCGACGCAGTCGGTGTAGAGGTGATGGGCATTGAAGGAGTGCACGATATTGCACTGCCAGTTGCCCCCGTAGGAACCGGTGTAGTTCCAGTAGGAGCCGGTCGAAGACCCCGGGTAGTACGCCATCCAGATGTTGGGGTACTCGTTGCGGGTGATCGTGCACGCAGCGTATTGACTGTTGCAGCTCAGAGTCGATGTATGCGTCCAGGCCCGGCTGCAGTACCACCCGTAATCCTGGTACGGGTTGCACAGGTACCCCTGACGAGTTTCGTGATACCCGCTCACGCACGGCGCAGTGCACCTCAGGAATGTGATCGAGTCCTGAAACCAGCTGACGTCGATTTGGTTCGGCACGCCTGAACATGTGTATCCAAGCGTGTACTGGACGGTGCTCTTGATCGAGCTACCGGCATAGGAGCCGTAGACGGTGTCGTACTTGTAGCTGCTGTAGTAACAGCTCGAGTTGGCGCTGGCAGTCTTGGCGGTAACCACCAGGCCAAATGGCAGCGCCACGGTGACGGCGAGGACTGCATAGAGCAGCCTCGGGCTCATGTTGCGCAGCACGGCGAACCTCCTTCTGTCAAAGACGTGGACGACTGAAGCGATCGATCTTGCATAGGCTTCGCTTCCTCCTGCGATTTGGCGCCGCGACGGAGGCTACAGGTGACCTGTGAACTTGCCATCGGCAATTTCGCCGACGGTGTGACTAGGTCGGCCCTACGCCGTACCTACTCGCTCGTGCGCCCAGACCGCGATCTGAGCGCGGGTGCGGAGGCCCAGCTTGTTACGGATGTGCTCCAGATGCGCATCGACGGTTCGTTCGGAGATGCCGAGCCGACCGGCGACCTCGCCGTTGGTAAGGCCTTCGGCGATCAAGCGGGCGACCTGAACCTCGCGGTCGCTCAGCCGCACAGGTCCGTCGGGACGATCGCTTGACAGGACGCCGAGGGCAAACCTGACCGCTTCTGGCATGGACATGCGGGCGCCCTGAAGGCGCGCCGATTCGGCGCCGGCTTGATTCAGTTTGGTCAGCGCTCTCATCAGGCCGGCATCGACTTCCGCTGCCCACTCGGGAGTCCGCTCGCTCACGGTGGCGGTGCGAATCGCATCCGCAGCCGCGACGAGCACGATGGCTCGAATCGCATCGCCTTTCGAAATTGCCATCAGGGCCATACCTTCGAGGCTGTCCGCCACGTTCAGGCTGTCTTCCAGCTCGACTGAGATCCTGAGCGCATCGCTCCAGGTCATCAGAGCGACGTCGAGCTCACCTCGTCGAAAGTGAATCCTGCCGCCAGTGTCGAGGATCGTCGCTTTCAGGAATCGGTTTCCGATACTCTCCGCGACTGCTGCCGACTGCTCCACGTGGGCGAGCGCCGCGTCGTGATCACCCAGCGCCGATTCGACCAGTGCAATGTTGTTCAACGACGACGCGATGCGCTCACCGTCGCCCAGTTCGTGGGCCAGCTTTCCCGCAGCCATGAAGTACTTGAGTCCTTTCGCAAGGTCGCCCTCATGACTCGTGACGATTCCAAGCATCGTCTCTGCGAAGGCTTGCTCGCGTTTCATTCCCAGTTCCCGCGCTATCGCTGCGCATTCTTCGGCGTCCCGGCGCGCCGTGGCGTAGTCGCCGCGACGCCGGCCGAGACGCGCTCGGGCCATGAGTGTGAGAGCGCGCAGATCACGCCGCGAAGTCTCGACCTCCAGCGCGCGCCCAAGCCACTCGTAGCCCTCGGCCAGGCTCCGCCGCAAGAACCAGTACGACCCCATCGTCGCCGTCAGTCGTAGTGCGTTTTCGGGTTGTTCAGCAAGGCTCCACGAGATCGCGAGCCGGATATTGGCCTGCTCTTCATCCATCCTGCGAAGCCACGCCAGCTGATCCTGCGCGTTGATCATCTTGCTCGCGTCGACCATCCAATCCGTGAAGTAGTCGGCATGCCGCCGGCGAGATTCGGCCTCGCCGCTCTGCTGCAGCTTTTCCAGAGCGTATTCGCGGATCGTGTCGAGCATTCGATATCGCGTGACGTCTGAACGGGATGGCTCTGCGACGACGAGCGATTTGTAGACCAGCCGCGAGAGAAGAGGTAGCACGTCGTTGACCTCGATCGAAGCGCTAGAGACGACAACCTCGGCCGCGGCGAGGTCGAAGCCGCCGGCAAAAACGCTGAGACGCACGAACAGCGCCTGTTCCGTCGGGCTCAAGAGGCCGTAGCTCCAGTCGACTGCCTGCCTCAGGGTCTGATGTCGAGGCAAGGAGCTCCGCCCGCCGCCGGTGAGCAGCCGGAAGCGGTGCCCGAGTCGATCAAGGATTTCCTGAAGCGTCATCACGCCTGCGAGTCCAGCCGCAAGCTCGATCGCAAGTGGGATGCCTTCGAGCCGAGTGCAGATCTGGGCCAGCGCCGCGGCGTTTTGAGTTTGCAGCTGGAAGTCATGTCGGATCAGGCGAGCGCGATCGACGAAGAGACGGATGGCCTCGCTCTCCAGCAGCAGCTCCGGATGACCGGCGTCTTGAGGCCTGGGAAGGGTGAGTGAGGGAGTCCGCCACACGACCTCGCCCTGGACACCGAGCAGCTCGCGGCTCGTGACCAGGATGTTGAGCTTCGGGCAGGACCTCAACAGGTGCTGCGTCAAGTCGGCGCAAGCGTCCACAAGATGGTCGCACCCGTCGAAGACGATGAGTGCGCGACTGGGGGCAAAAACGGCGGCGATCACCTCGCGGAGCGCTCGCTGTCTTTCCTCCTTGACCCCGCAGACCGCGGCCAGGGTTTGCTCGAGCAGCGCGGCTTCGCCGATGGGCGCCAGGTCGAGCAGCCAGACGCCGTCGGGGTACTTTTCAAGACTCTCGCTCGCCAGCCGGACTGCCAGCTTCGTCTTGCCAGCTCCACCTGGGCCAGTCAGCGTGATCAGCCGCGAGCGGTGAAGCAGCCGTCGTAGCTCGGCAAGCTGCGGCTCACGGCCCACAAAGGACGTGAGCTCTGCGGGCAGGTTGTTGGGCGTGGCCATCGCGGGCGGGACGATTATCCCCGGGACATGAACTGCCTGCTTAACGGGATTGGTGGTCGCCCGGGAGCCGCAGCGGCGTGGAGCGCCCCACCCGGCTTCGCCGCCGGCCTCCCCATGAATGGCAAGGAGTTGGAGTTGGTTTAGCCTCCCCTCTTCCGCTGTTGCTCGAACATCTCGCGGATCTCGCGAACGGTGGTGGCGTCCTCGGGCTTCTTGTCGGCAGTTCGCAATGAGACGATTCGCGGAAAGCGCAGCGCGAAGCCTGGTCGGTCCGCGGTCATCCCCGCGGTGTGGCG
>WNGI01043949.1_pt1 | contig 13291 bp, 12 predicted proteins | sample 5400621 | NCBI WGS metagenome assembly WNGI01 (sample SAMN13153374, study PRJNA577476) | soil metagenome | isolation source: 20 cm soil or saprolite under Garry oak tree replicate 1 | place: USA:California | collected 2016-06-15
CGACATAACCTGGAGGAGAAATGGAAGCTCTGGACGGGGCGAGCGCAGAGATAGCCAGAATATTTGCGGCGAAGGAACAACGCCGTCAGGCCCTAGCGCGCCTCCCATTTCCAGAGAAAGTGCGGGCGGTGATCCAATTGCAAAAGATGGCTGCCACCATTCTTCGCGCGCGAGGAAAAATGGTGCGGCCTTGGAATATGAGCACCACGAGCGAAAAGAATCCCAGCGCTTCAAGAGTTTTATCTGCGAAGAGCTAACCAAACGCGACAACGTTCGATCCCTTTCGACCGTGCCCGGCTTCCCTAGGCACACTCAAAGTCTCGATGCCTCTCGCCATGAAGCTGGCAGCCGCTATTCGCGCGCGGCAGCGCTGGACCCCGACATCATCGCCGCCGAGATCGTGGAAGACCTCTAAGCAGCTCTTGCTCAATTTGCGGAGATTGCGTCGGATTGAGCGCTCATGAATAGTAAAGCATTCGCTGCCACCGCTACATTACCGTGCGGCCACGATTAAGCCGGTTCAAGATCGCGCGCTGATTCTCTTGCGAGTAATCGCTGAAATGCCGCAGGAACTTCCGCGTTGTGCTCCGAACCGGTATGAGTAGTTTTCGATCCCTCACGGCCCAATGCTAACCGGACGCGTCATTTTGTGCCGCCGATTTTGGCTGCGTGAAAGTACATGTTCCGACTCCCATTAGGCGGGGGAAAAAGCAGTCTGCACCGTTAGCTCAATTGGCAGAGCAAGTGACTCTTAATCACTGGGTTGCAGGTTCGATTCCTGCACGGTGCACTCAACCGACATAGCGCTGCGCGATCGGCATCCGGCGGCCCACACCAAATGCCCGGCTCGTTACTTTCAATCCCGGTGCCGCCTGCGCTCGTTTGTATTCGTTCAAATCGACCCGACGCTGTACCCAGCGCACTGTTTTTTCGTCGAAGCCCCGGGCAGTGATTTCGACAGCGCTCAGATTTTCTTCCACATAAAGGCGCAAAATCGCGTCAAGCACGTCGTAAGGCGGCAAGGTATCCTGATCCCTTTGATTCGGCCGTAATTCCGCACTTGGAGGTTTCGTAATCGTGGATGCTGGAATGATTTCGGCCTCGCGATTAATAAAGCGCGCGAGCTCGTAAACCATCGTTTTTGGAACATCACTGATGACAGCGAGGCCTCCGGCCATGTCCCCGTAAATCGTGCAATAGCCGACAGCGAGCTCGCTCTTGTTTCCGGTTGAGAGAACGAGATGCCCAAATTTATTCGACAGCGCCATGAGAGTCATGCCACGCAATCGAGCCTGCATATTTTCTTCGGTCACATCTTCAGTGCAGCCGGCGAAAACGTCTTTGAACTGCGCCTTGAACGTCGCAAAGGCGTCGGCAATCGGTATGCGCAGACATTCAATTCCAAGATTTTTTGCGAGGGTAAGGGCGTCGAGAACACTTCCGCGCGAGGAAAACTGGCTTGGCATGCAAACGCCGGTGACATTAGCCGAGCCGAGAGCGTGAACGGCCAAGGCTGCGACCACGGCCGAGTCGATGCCACCGCTCAATCCGAGCACGGCAGTTTTGAAACCGCATTTGGCCAGATAATCGCTCAATCCAAGAGAGAGCGCGCTGTAGAGTTCTTCAACCGTTTCAGGCGGCGCAACCGGGGCGGTCGGCGTGGCTTCGGAATCTACAATCGCCATTGCCTCCTCGAAGGATGGAAGTTGCATCAGCAACTCTCCGCGGGCATTGATCGCGATCGAGTTTCCGTCGAATACAAGCTCGTCATTTCCGCCAATGGCGTTGCAGTAAAAAATCGGACGGTGATACTTCGCAGCCAGGCCGGAAATCATTTCCCGCCGGACCATTGGTTTACCAAGGCTGAATGGTGATGCACTGACATTTAGAATGATCTCGGCGCCGTCTGTAACCAGAGTCCGCACCGGATCGACATCGTAAAAAGGTCGCGACAAGTAACGCTCCGTCCAAATATCCTCGCAGATGGTGAGGCCGATCTTTCGGCCGCGGAAATTCAGGGGGACAATGGCGTGGGCCGGTTCGAAATAACGGTCCTCATCGAAAACATCGTAGGTCGGAAGAAGTGATTTGTGGGTTTTTTGGATTGGTATACCCGTCTCAAGCAGGGCCGCAGCGTTATGAAATGCTTTACCGCGCCCTTGATTGGGATCGACGAATCCCACGATTAACGCCGGCCCAAGCACCCGGGAGTGCAATTGAGAAAGCATTTCGAGGTTGTCGGGAACAAAACGCGACTTAAAGAGCAAATCCTTTGGGGGATAACCAGTGATCGCGAGCTCGGGAGTAAGGACGAGATCAGCTCCTTCTCGGGCGAGTTGCTCGTAGGCGGCCACAATTTTTGCAAAATTGCCGCGCAAATCGCCAACGGTGGGGTTGATTTGGGCAAAGCCGATCTTCATGCGCGGCAACGCAGATTATGCGCGCGGCGCGAAGCGGCAAAGGATTTCGCCTACTTGTGGGGAGCGAGCGGATCGCTCGTGCGGTGTTCGTAGCCGTCGTTCAATGCCTTGTCCGCACCTTCCACGAACACTTTGCCCCATTGAATCAGGCAGGCTGCGGCAAAACCGGCCAGGGCGCAAAGGATCACTTTTTGGAAGAACGTGGCGTGCACCACCTTCTTCGCAGCACGTGAAATGCCATCGGACCGCCTCACCAGCGGTTCACCCAATTGTTTCGTGGCCCAGGCGAGTCACAAGCAAGGCATGGACAAATCCCGGGCGAGCTCAGGAATCCATTTCGCTTCCGAAACCAGGACGCTATTCTTCCGCGGTGCCGGAGGATGCGGACAAGAACAAAGCTGACGCCGAGATTACGCGCTCGCTCGAAACTGAGTTCACGGAACAACGTGCGGAATGGCAGCGAAATCGCGAAAAATTTCGACTGCTGCGACTCCTCAGCTTTAGCCTTTTATCCCTTGTGATTATCGGTGGGCTAATCGCATTTTCTATTATTTTCACCCGAGTCAACGAAATACGCGACGAACGACACGTGCTCTCACCCTCACCTACGACCTCCCCTCAATCCCTGCGACCGCGATAACTAACGCGCCAAATAGTGCCGTGGGCGTCTTCGCTAAACAGAAGACTTCCGTCCTTCGCTACTGCAATTCCTACTGGGCGCCCCCAGACGTTGCCATTTGTCGCTACAAATCCAGTGACGAAATCCTCCACTTCGCCTCGAGATGCTTGCCGCGATGCCGCGGGTCCTGATGATTGCCAATGTAAAACCAGGGCCAGCCATAGAAGCCGCCTGGTTCGACATGACTAATGTAATCCGGAACTAGATCCTCGCCGAGTTCGTCCCGTTCATTGGTACTCATCCAAAGCTCGCGCGTGCCTGGGCGAAATGCGATGCCCACGGCGTTGCGAATTCCCCAAGCAAAAACCTTCTTCCCCGACCCGTCGGGATTGAATTCGAAAATGCGGGCGCGTTCCGACTCCGACGAATCATCCGAGTTATTCGAGCGCGACCCGATGGAGACATACATCTTGCTGCCATCAGGTGCGAAAACGATGTCGCGTGTCCAGTGCCCGCCGCCGCGCAGTAAACCGCCACCGGAAAGTTCGGCACCGAGCTTCTCTGCCGGTCCGCGAGCGTGTATGTCGCCATTCCGGTATGGAAAGCGCACCACGCCATTTGTGTTTGCTACGTAAAGAAACTGCGGGTCATTTCCAGGCGGGTAAAAGGCGATGCCAAATGGGTCATTCAAGCCGGAATTTACAAATTGTTCCGTCCGGATGCGGCCGTTTTCATTGCGAAGAACTTTGATTTCATTGGCGTGGCTTTCGGTGACAAAAATGTCGCCGTTTGGCGCGGTCAGGAGGAACCGCGGATTGCGAAAACCTTGGGCGATCTGCTCGATCTGAAATCCGGCCGGTACTCGCAACTGCGCGTCGCCGGGACGGGCAACAATTCGCGGGGCGTTGTAGACGGATTCCCTCGGATTTGGATCTGGTAAATCATTTGGCGTGATCTTTCGCCGCACACCCGGGGCATCTGTCATCCAATCCCCAAGTGCATCCTTCCCGGTGCGGACCGATTGCGGCTCGGCCCGAGTTGAACATGCCAGGCCACAGAGGACTACAATTCCCCAAGACGCCGCGATTACTCGCATCAAGCGGATTCGTTAGTGAAATAGCTCCGGGAGCGAATGCTCGCGCGCCTGCATCGTGCGGCTGTCCGTCTTCCGTTGATTCATCACGAAGGTGTTATTGTCTCCGTATTTGGCCCACGGCCCATGCGGGACCTCCCCAAAATCAACGAAACGCCAGTCGGTCAGATCGGTGTCGCTGAGCCCCAGAAAATCGCGAACTGCGGGAGAGACGTCGAGGCCGGCGCCTTTGTTCAAATTCGGCTTTGGCCGCTCGTTGCCAAAAACATATTGCCAGTGATCAGTGCGAAATGGTCCCGCGTCTTCCCACTGCGCGTATGCGACGCGATTGCCCTTGCGGATCGCAACCCAGCGTCCTTTGCACGTACTCACCGCCGGGCCTTGATATGCTTCTTTGAACCAGGGGACAACGCTCGGCGCTTCAGGGCGATGGCCGGTTGACGCTTTGTCGTTGTAAGGAAGCGCGCAATAAAACGGATTTTGCTTGGGGACGAACTTCACCGGGATATAACCCTGCCGTTTCGCTCGGTCAGGATTGTCGAAGCCGCCATAATTTCTCGTCCACTCCTTGTCCCAGGAACTCGCGCGATTTGGCACTGGATTATTTGCAGTGGGCTGTTCTCCAATCCAAAAAACCGTCGTTACGATTTCTTTTTTCCAAGGAAAACGCTCGGCGCGTTTCGGCGGATCGTGTCTAGCAGGCGAGAGATAGGCCAGGGTATCGACCACGGGGAATGAATCATCCTGCAATCGGTCAGATTTCTTGCTGACCTTCATTTTTGCCGTCGGGACCTTGGCCGGTGCTGAATGCGTGAAGAGTGACGTGATGGAAGAAAGGACAACCGCGACAGTGTGAGTGAGTTTTCCGGGCTTCATCCAATTACGATCCGGTTGGCCTAACCGCCGGAAGGAGCGGGTTGTTTCTTTCATAAGAATCGGAGCGAGCGCAGACAGCGCGCGTCATGCCACGCGAAATAGCCCATCGCTCCGCAATTGCGAGTTCCGTCTTTTTCAGCAGCGCTCTCGCTTGCAACAACAGATTCACTTTTCCCCAAAGATCAAGAAATTCCGTCATGTTCAAAAGTGCGCGGTAGGGCCCGAATGATCGCGTGATCGATATCTGAGATAATGCGGCTCAGCCTGGGCCAAGGAAGGATTGGTGTAGCTGTTCCACATTTAATGCAGCAGTGTTCGCGCCGTACGCTGGAATTAGAACTCCGCTTGCCACACGCGGCACGTCCGAGCCAATAATGCGTGCGACCTCCGCCCGCGAAGTCCCGATGAAACTAAAATGGTTGGCGCTGTTTGCTTTGGTAACCGCCCGGCATCTCTCTGCCCAAAACAGCAGCCCGCCGTCTCCTCCATCAGCGCCAGTGGTTCGTGTAGCTTTCTGGAACATACAATGGTTCCCCGGTCGTCACCCCAACGCTTCGACCGTCGCTGAGCAACGGCAGATTGCCGCCGTCCAGCGCGACATGCGCGCCATCGACTTCACGCCCATCAGTGCATGGGTCGAAATGTGGAAACATAACGGGGCACTCCTTCCGCCTCGCGGATTCGCCTTTGCCGTTTACGAAATTGCACCGCGACATTTGCTCCTGGTTTACGCGCTGCATTTGAAAAGCAACCGGGGAGAACCCAGCGAAGACAGAGCCATCCGAGAGGAATCCATTCGGCAGCTCAGGGCTCATATCGCCGCCATGAATGCCGCTTACGGAAAGCTCGGGACGACCACCTGGATCATAGGTGGTGACTTCAACACTTCTCCAGACGATCCGCGTTTCGCCCAGGAAACGACAACGCGACGGCTCCTCGCGGACGGGTTTTCGTGGTGCTGGCGGAATGTGCCCTTCTCGCAACGAATCACCCTGCCGGCGGACAAATTTTTTCCCTCAGCCTGTTTCGACCACATCTTTTTTCGCAATGCGACTCTTGTTTCCGCACGGGTCATCCCGACCTCAAAGCGATCGAGCGATCATCGGGCAATTTTCGGGGCCTTTCAGTTGCCACCGTAGTTTCACCGTCGGCGGCCTGCACTTTTTTGCACCCGATTCGCTATTTTAAGCAGACCCTTGGGATCCAACCTCGTCGAGGAATTTGCCGGGATTTAAGATGTCGTCCGGATCAAGTGCGCGCTTAATGGTCTGGTGCAGTCCGCGCGCAACGTCGCTCGTTGCGTCGGGCCACCAGCGTTTTTTGGCCAGTCCAATTCCGTGTTCACCGGTAATTACACCACCCCACGCCAGTACCTGTGCGAAAAGCTGGTCAAGCGCGCTCCGGACTTTTTCGCGCACCCCTTCCTCCCGATTATAGCGGTCAGCCATGATATTGACGTGAATGTTGCCGTCGCCTGCGTGGCCAAAACATGCGATCGGAAATCCTGAGCGCGCGGAAAGTTCCTCCGCAAATTTGATCAAATCAACCAGACGGCTGCGTGGGACAACGATGTCTTCATTCAGCTTTGTCAGTCCCGTCGCGCGAAGTGAATTGCTAAATTGGCGCCGCAGTGCCCAGAGCTGCTCGCAGTCGGCTTCATTGGTGGCGATTTCGAGCGTGGTGGGGTTTTGGCTGGCGATGAGGTCGCGGACCTTGCTGATCTCCACGCCAACGGTTTCTTCCTGGCCATCCAAATCCACCAATAAATGCGCGTTGCCGGCGGGCACATGGGTAGCGCCGGAATCGTGCCGGGCTGCTTCCAGCGTGAAATGGTCCGCGATCTCCAATGACGAGGGTAAAAAACCCAGCGCAAAAATCTTCTGCACAGTCGTAGCCGCTTCCGACATCGTACTAAACGAGGCCGAGATCGTGCGGCGCGAGGGAGGCAACGGTAAAAGCTTCAGGATAATTTCGGTCGTAACCCCCAACATTCCTTCGGATCCAACGAGTAATCCGATCAAATCGAAGCCCGTCTTGTTCTTGTGGACACGGCCTCCCGTGCGCAGCACCTCGCCGTTGGCCAGCACAACCTCGAGCCCAACGACGTAATTACGCGTTACGCCATACTTCAAACATCGAGGTCCCCCGGCATTAGTAGCGACATTTCCGCCAATGGTGCAGTGCTCGAAACTGGCCGGGTCCGGAGGATAAAATAATTTCTTCTCGCGCGCCGCTCGCTTCAGGTCAGCGGTAATGACGCCAGGTTCGACGACCGCGACCGCATCCTCAAAGCTGATATCTTTGATGCGATTCATGCGCGCAAAGGAGAGCGCGACGCCGGCGCGAACCGGCACGCAACTTCCAACGTAGCCATACCCTCCACCCCGCGCCGTTATGGCGATATTTTCGCGACAAGCAAACTTGATCAGTTTGCTAACCTGCTCGGTCGATTGGGCGAAAACGACGGCGTCTGGCCGGGCTTGCGCGAACCATTTGTCGCCGCTGTGCTCGTCGAGTGTTTTCGCATCGTCGGCAACAGCGTTGCCCAATAACTGCCGCAATTGCTCGACCAGCGACATTACCGATCAGCCAGACGGGACGACCCGGTAATGTCGCGACCGCTCGTCCATACGAATCAATAGCGGTTCAGCCTTTGGGTAGATGACGGGACGACCGCTGTCAGAGCCGGCAAAAATTTCCACCGCTTCCATCGAATCGAATCGAAGCAGAGTGAGAAACTCCACTTCATCGCCATCCTCGCGAATGAATAACTCGGCGCCATGATAACCGGGAATCTTTCTCTGTGCGATACCGGGAAAAATTTCTCCGTGCAATAACTCCTCATACTTTTGGGCGTCGGATCGTTTTGTCCAGCCATGCCAAATCCGCGCAATCATCGCCGCTACATTCCGATGATCTGGTAACCGCCGTCGACGTAGATGACTTGGCCGGTAATCGCGGCTGCACCGTCGCTGGCAAGAAAAACGCCGGTCGCGCCGAGCTCCGACGGGTCGCAACTCCGTTTCAGAGGCGCGCGCTCCTGGCAATATTTCAGCATTTGCGTAAAGCCGCTGATGCCGCGGGCCGCAAGCGTGTTCACGGGGCCTGCGGAAATGCAGTTCACCCGAATCTTTTTGGGACCAAGATCGTAAGCGAGGTAGCGCGTGCTCGCCTCCAGTGATGCTTTGGCCACTCCCATGACATTGTAATGCGGCACAACCTTCTGCGCTCCGTAATAGGTCATGGCGACAATGCTGCCGCCAGTCGGCATCATGAGCGCCGCTTCGCGGGCGAGCGCGACGAGCGAATAGGCACTAATGTCGTGTGCGATCCGGAATGCTTCGCGGCTAGTATTGACGAACTCGCCTTCGAGCGCCTCCTTCGGAGCATAAGCAACCGAATGAAGCATCAGATCCAATTGATTCGTTTCGCCGCGGACTTTTTCAAAAAACGCGGAGATCTCAGCGTCGCTTGAGACATCACACGGAAAAAGTGGTGTCCCTTCCCCAAACTCGCTGACCAAATCCTCAACGTTCTCCCTCAACCGTTCGCCCTGATAGTTGAAAATCAGTCGCGCTCCCGCCGCCGCCCACGCCTTCGCGATCGCCCAGGCAATGCTGCGCTTGTTTGCCACTCCGAAAACCACGCCGACTTTCCCGGCGAGCATTTGGTTCGTCATACGCCGTGATGATACGCTGCTTTGCCTTGTCGCAAAGACTACTACCGCGCGCGAATAAGAATGTGTTTGATCCCGCGAATCGGAATTACGACCCAATCTGGCCGATGATTTAATTCGTAACCGATCTCGTAGACGGCTTTATCGAGCAGATAGGCTTCGAGAGCAATTTGCAGGTCGCCTTCGCTCCGCGGAATGAAAAGCGCATCGGCCGTTGTCGTAAGATAGCTTTGTAAAAATGTGCTGCTGATTTCGCGATACCAGACGTCGGCCCATTTTTCCAGGAATGGGACATCCTCCTGGCGCATGGCTGGCTGCCAAAGCGCGCTGTAAGCGGCATATTGGAACGAGCGCATCATCCCGGCGACATCACGCAAGGCCGAGCGTTTTAGTTTTCGTTCTCCAAGCGGACGCGCCGGTTCGCCTTCGAAATCGAGAAAGACGAAATCGCGACCGGTGTAGAGTGCCTGCCCGAGATGAAAATCGCCATGGATACGGATTTTGTGTGCGGCCGACCGTTGTTCGAGCAAACGGCGTTCTTGTGCGAGAATTTGCTGTTCGGCTGAGAGAACGTTGGGCCATTGCATTAAAAGGCTCCGGCGCAAACGCCGGATCATCTGTTTCCGAAGCCAGAGCGCGGTGCAGTTCCCCGGTCCGTTGACCGAGCAGGCGTGCTTTCTCCGGATAAATTCCACCAATCAATTCTTGAATCTGGGCCGGCGACACGCCGTTATTCAGGTCGGCTTTACGCGAAAGAACCCGCTCATAATAGCTGCCGACCGAATGGAGGGTGAATTTCCACGCATCACCTTCATTCGTGATTGCTGATTGGATGAGCGCCAGCACCATCTGACTGTTGCCGGTGCGATATTCCAGCATGCCAGCAAAAGCGGGCACATTCGGAAACCCTGCCCGCTCAGTGAGGAAACGAGTGATCTCGACATCCGGATTAATCCCCTCCTCCAGTTTCCGGAACACCTTGAGAAAATATTGGCCGTCGAAAAGGACGGACGAGTTGCTCTGTTCCGCGCTCATTACGTTTGAGGTTCCGCTCAGGTCTTCCGCGTTCGCAAATTTCGTCGTAGCGGAGCCGACCACCTCGCCATGCGCAGCGCGTAATTGTCGCTCCTGACGGATGGCTTGATGAATCTCCGTGCGATAACCAGAGTTAAAGATGGCGTCATGCAGGACCGCGTTACTCCCAGCGAATTCGGCAATGACCGACTGCTGGGCCTCGCGCGAGATTTTTCGCGCTTCTTCGTCGCGCGCGATTTGCAGCGGCAGCGCATAAATTTCGCCCGCGCCTTCAGTGTAACTCACTTCGATCAGAGTGTGCCGCGCCGCCTCCGCTCTTTCGGCGATGGCCGGCTCGTCGGCAATCCGTAGATCGCGAATAGTACGCGCCTTTGATCCGAACCAGCGGCAACCAACGATGTATTCGGGAAGAACCCTGCGTTCAAGTTCGCGACGCGGGGCCCCGCTAAGGAGAGCGGAAAATTCCGGCGCGGATGCAATTTGCGGAACCCGACTGCGTTTGCGTACCCGGGTCGCGCTGGAAGATTGCAAGACGAACCAATAATGCCCGTGCGGCCCAAGAGTCAGCGGATAAAGCGCTCTCCTGATCGCCGGAAAACGATTACGGCTGAAAACCTCCACCGGGACACAGCCGGCGAACTCCGAGAGGTTAACTTCGACGGGCTGGGCAAAACGTGACAGATTCACAATGACGACGATTGTTTCGCGGTCGTAGCGACGCAAAAAGGCCAGCACCTTTGGATTCTCCGGAAATAGGAACTCCAATGTTCCGCGCGAAAATGCCTTGTAATTTTTGCGCATGGCAATGACCCGACGCGTCCACCACAGCAGAGATGAAAGGTTCTTTTGCTGATTTTCGACATTAATCGCCTCGTAGTGATATTCTGGATCAATCGTTATCGGCAGATAAAGTTGCTGCGGGTTGGCGCGAGAAAAGCCGGCGTTGCGGTCGGCGCTCCACTGCATCGGCGTGCGACAGCCATTGCGATCGCCCAAATAGAAATTGTCTCCCATCCCAATCTCATCGCCGTAGTAGAGCACGGGGGTGCCCGGCATGGAGAAGAGGAGGATGTTGAGCAGCTCGATCTTGCGACGGCTGTTGGCCAGTAATGGCGCGAGACGACGGCGAATGCCAAGATTGATCCGTGCCGTCGGATCATTCGCATAAACCCGCCACATGTAATCGCGCTCTTCGTCTGTCACCATCTCGAGCGTGAGCTCATCGTGATTGCGCAAAAACATCGCCCATTGGCAGTTCTCCGGAATCGGAGGTGTTTGCTCGAGGATGTCAATAATCGGAAACCGATCCTCCATTTGGAGGGCCATAAACATCCGCGGCATAAGCGGGAAATGAAAATTCATATGCGATTCGTCGCCATTTCCAAAATAGGCGACGGCGTCCTCCGGCCACTGGTTTGCCTCGGCCAGAAGCATTCGGTCGGAGAATTTTGTGTCGATGTGGGCGCGTAATTTTTTCAAATAGACATGCGTCTCGGGCAGATTTTCGCAGTTTGTGCCTTCACATTCATAGAGGTAGGGCACCGCATCGAGACGAAGGCCGTCGACTCCCAGGTTCAGCCAAAAATCGCAAACCTGCTGCACCAGATCGTGCACGGCGGGATTATCGAAATTCAAATCTGGCTGGTGCGAATAGAAACGGTGCCAGTAATAGGATTTAGCGATTGGATCCCAGGCCCAATTCGAAGTCTCGAAATCTTTGAAGATGATGCGCGCGTCTTGGTATTTTTCCGGCGTATCACTCCAAACATACATTTCCCGCTCAGCTGAACCAGGTTTGGCGCGGCGAGATTTTTGAAACCATGGATTTTGATCGGAGGTGTGATTGATGACGAGCTCCGTAATCACGCGCAATCCCCGCCCATGGGCAGCGTCGAGAAACGCGCGGAAATCGTCCAGCGTTCCGTAGTGTGGATTGACGTCGAAATAACTCGCAATGTCATAGCCGTCATCCTTCAGCGGGGAAGGATAGAAGGGCAAGAGCCAGAGCGAGGTGACACCGAGCTCCTGGAGATAATCGAGTTTTTCGATTAGCCCGCGAAAGTCCCCGATCCCATCCGCATTTCCGTCATGAAACGTCTTGACGTGCAGCTCGTAAATGATCGCGTCTTTAAACCAAAGTGGATCGGACGAAGACATGAATGACACTCTTGGCACGATGGCGCGCTCGCGCAACGGCGAGCATCATTACCGCGAATTATTCGTGCCGCCGGTGGACGCCGCGTCAGTTCCGGACTAAGACTGCCTCTTCCCGGCAAAATTTCGAATCACAAGACTGTGAGATCTCGCAAGCGTTTACCTAAAGCCGACGAAGAGCCTGAAACCCCGGAGCGACCGTCGAGCGGGATGCCGGAGCTTGAGCCCGGCGCCCCGACCGATTTGGAACTGATGCTCGGCATTCAGGCCGAAGATCCGGAAGCGCTCGCCCAACTATATGATCGCTACAACGGGATCATCAAAGCTCTGATTCTTCGCGTTATTCACAACGAAGCAGAGGCGGACGACTTGCTGCAAGAAATCTTCATGGAGATTTGGAACCAGGCGAAAAACTTCTCCGCTCAAAAGGGTAAGCCGCTGGGCTGGATGGTAACGCTAGCTCGGCGGCGCGCTATAGACGGATTGCGTAAAAAGCAGGCTTATGCCCGCGCCGAAGAACGACTTCAGCGGGAAACCGAGCAACAGCCCGACGCTTGGGTCCACAATGCTACTGAGGAGGAGATCGCCGTCAGCGATACACGCGTTCTCATCCGTCGAGTAATCTCGATCCTCCCGCCGGCTCAGCAACAAGCGATCGAGCTGGCATTTTTTCGCGGAATGAGTCAGCGCGAAATCGCGGCAAATACGAATACACCTCTAGGCACAGTGAAGACCCGCTTAGAACTAGGCCTGAAGAAAATCTACGACGGCCTCAAGGAACTGCGCGATGAACTTTGAGCGGTTTCAAAACCAAGCTCGGCTGTTTGTGATCGGCGCCTTGGACGCCGAGGAAATTTCCGAGTTTGAGAAAGCGCGACGAAAATTCGGACAAAAAGCGGAAGATTTTATCGCCAAATGTTACACCTTGAGCGAAGCCTTCGCTTTGAGTTTGAAGCCAGCGAAAGCCTCCGATCAGATTAAAGCTCGGCTGATGGAGATGGTGCGGGATCGCAAGAAAGCTTAGCCCTCGTCGGTGCAGGCGGGGATCTCGCGCAAGATAAACTCCTGAAGAAATCCGTAGAAGTTGACTTGAAATAATCCCAAATCACGCCGGCTGCCAAAAGGCGAACGGAAATGATCGGCAAGCTCGTGTTCGGTAAAATTATAGCTGGCAGCGATAGCTAATCGCGCCTGATTGAGAGCATTCAGCCACGCGTCGGCGTGTGCCAGCGGGATTTTCAGGGTGCAATTGGCGAACGGTTTTTTCGTGCAATGCAATTGCTCCAAGTCTTGGCGAACCGTTTCCGTGGACGATTGAAATAAGCGGCGCAGTTCCGGCACGACATAAAGCTTCCATTCCGACCGAAACTCCGTCTCCTTCGCTTCGGCAGGAGCACTCAAGAGACGCTCTTCGGCCG